>Ga0193750_1000064_pt1 | contig 38629 bp, 29 predicted proteins | sample L1c1metaG_FD_160569 | JGI IMG/M metagenome (GOLD analysis project Ga0193750, IMG submission 160569) | Soil microbial communities from a riparian zone of the East river system, Colorado, United States - L1c1 | ecosystem: Environmental > Terrestrial > Soil > Riparian zone | place: USA: East River... | reverse complement strand
ATCAGCCGCTGAAAAAAACTCAGTGCGCACTACAAGCGGAAGCGTTCCCAAAGATTATTCCAACCCCAAACCCCGACCAATCATGTAACCACCAGCTTGAAATTTACCTTTGACACCCTTCATAGGGCTTAGGTCTTTGTGGATTTATTGGCGGCCGTGGCGCAACGATCTGAGCGCAGCTCCATAACAAGTTCTTCGCCATCATCGCCATCGCACCTATCCTCTCGTGCAAGTTGGAATCCGCATTTTTGTAAGACACGTATCGAAGCGAAATTGTGCTTTGCCACATGCGCGTAAACTGGTCGCGCCTCTATCTTGGTCAAAAATTGGGCCACGGCCGCACTAGCAATCCCCTTGCCCCAATGTGTCTTGCCGAGCCAGTAGCCGATGTTCGGCTCTCCCGCCGCTTCCCAATAGACGATGTTGCCAGCCACGGTGTCGTCCGCGAGGATGGTGTTTAGGATTCCGGTCTCGTTACTCATGATTTTGGCCCAGTGCGCCATAAAGGCGTCGCGGTCGCGGCTGGGGAACGCCGCCATACGCGTCGCCTCGGCATCCAGCTGATGCTCAAAAAAGATCGGCAGATCTTCCTTCGTAACTTCGCGGAGTGCAACAGTCATCGGGTTTTGACCTAACGAGAATTCGGCCCAATTTTTGGGTGTTTCAAGAGAAATGCCCATTTTTTGGGTCTAATCCGGCTTGAGTTTGGTGAGAGAGGGAACAGAATCGCTTGCATGCCATCAATAGTGCCAATCGCCTCGGCTGGACACAAACCTAAATTGCTCGATGAGCGGCGTCGCCTGCGTCAGATTCGACAAAAGGTAAGCAATTAGGATTTCACCGCGCTCTCGCTCCAAGCTACTTCTATTCCCAGTATTCGGAGCGCGTGTTGCCCTCTGCGTCGACCTCGTATTCGAACAGCACCGCGACCTTGTTAAGCCGGGACCATTTTGGGGGCATGGCTTGAAAATAAAGGGCGCCGCGATAAGTCGCGGTCCGATCTGCGTTACTACTTCTTCTGCCGCGCCCAGACCTGGAGGATGTAGCCACTCCCAGGGGCGGAACCCAAAGCGGTGGGACGTGGCTTGCCGGCCGGAGCGAAGCATACTTTGTAACCGCCCTCGTCCAGTGCGTAGATGCCGAGCATGACTTCTTTCTCGGTGGAGATGGCGTCCATCTCTTTTGGCGTTTTCGTTTCGTCGAGCTTGACCGTCCCCGACTTGCTCGTGCCGTACTCCGCCGACCCGGGGAAGCGGAAGGTGTCACCCTTAAAGACGATCGTCGTCTCCTTCACCTTGTCTTCGGGCAAGGTCTTTCCGTCTTGCATCGCCATGACGAGATACCAAGTGCCCTGGAACCTGTCCAAGTCCGTCTTTGGCGCCGCCGGCGCCGGCTGCTGACGGTTACACGCTACGAGCAAGAGGCCGAGTCCGCTGATCACAAGCAGTTTCGTTTTCATGATGACCAAGAGTGGATTCCGGTTTCGCGAAAGGCAAGCTGGAAGCGGGGAATAGTAGGATTTTTGTCGTGTCGTGGGGATTTGCATCTTCGAGCGGTTCGCTGGCTGGCGTCTGACACAGACGCCCTACAACAACGCGTTGCGGGCGCTATTTCCATTCCCAATATTCGGCGTGTGTATTGCCCTCAGCATCCACGGCGTATTCGAATAACACTGCCACCTTGTTAAGACGTGACCATTTTGGCGGCATGGTTTGGAAATAAAGCGCGCCGCGATAAGTCGCGGTGCCATCTTTTTTCATTGTGCCAACACCATGACCGGTCCAAGTCGCCGTTTTGCCGTCCTTTGTTATCATGATGCCTTGACCTTCGCCGTATTGCGTCCCGTCCGGACGGAAAATGGTCGTGTACGTGCCTGTGTCTTTTATGTTTGTGCCCAGCACTGATCCGGTTGCCTGAAACGATGTTTCCATCTTTGGTTCTCCGCCCAGATTTGGCAAAACGCGCTGCATGGTAACCTTGCCTGATATCTCACCAATTTTCTCGCCTAGCATAAATGTTCACCTCCTTATTGGATTCCTGCTCGCGTCACCGAAAGAATTGCCTCTAATTCGTCGGCATTGAAGTCGTTCAGCGCCCGACTAATCCAGATCGTACACCTCAACCAAACCAACTCCAATGGTATTGTTTACGCCGCCCACGATGGCGGTGTAGTTACCCGGTGGCGGGTTTGCAATAATCGCCGACTCGCTTACCGCAGTCGGGGCATGACCGCTGTTCTGAATATCGCTGACCTGACTACCGGTGATAACACCGCCGATTATCGTCGTCTGCCAATTATCATTGCTGGCAATCAATGCTCCCGCCCCATTGTGCAATTCCAGCCTCGGATTGGCTAACGCATCAGGGATCCCAAACTGCGTGAGCTCAGGACCAATGGCACGAATGATCAGTCTCTTTGGCCCACTTCCTTGAACGATAAAACCGCCAATCATCACATGCTCGCCCGTTTGAACAAAGCTGCGGGTACTGATGTTACCAAGAGTTGAACCGGCGCCAGGATTCAAATCGTATACTTCGACTAAAGCAACTCCCGTCGTGTTGCTTACCCCGCGCACGATGGCGGTGTAGTTGCCCGGTTGCAGGTTTGCAATGATCGCTGACTCGCTTGCCGCAGTCGGAGCGAGGCTGCTGTTCTGAATGTCGCTAACCTGGATTATCGTATTTTTCGAGCGGCTCGGTGGGAAGCGGCTTCCGCGCAACCGTTTGACTGAAAGCTGCTGAAACGAGTAGTAGAGAAACAGCGGTAGACAACCCCAGTCGCAACATCCCATGCAATTATAGGCCGGAACTGTCTCTCGCGCACGTTGCGAAAGGTGACCGGCGGCTCGCTGCCCACTCTCCCTACGAGACCGCCGGCCAATCAACCGAAAAGATTATTGCGGCTTCCCGGTCTGCGTGACCGGAGTGACGCCGGTTAACCTGCGTTATCGTGGTCTTGCTCGTACGCCCGGATTGCTCGCCGTGTTTGCGGCCCCAGGACGCCGTCGACGGATCCATGATAATAGCCAGCTCGTGACAGCCGCCGTTGCAACTCGGAGACTCTAGATCGGCTGCTGTCGCCGTAGCGCCCATAATTGGGCTGATTCTCGGCGCCGTATCCATTCCCATTCCGGTAGCCATTACCATACTGATTACCGCCGTAAGGGTAGTCGTACCCATAGCCATATCCGGAGCCGTAGGCGTAGGCGCCGCCGTAGCCATACGGATAATAGCCGTAGCCGGAGTATGGGTAGCCGTAGTCCCAGCCCCACGAAGGACCCCATCCCCACCACCACGGAAAGCCGAAGCCGCCGATGAAGACTACATTATTGCGATGCCCATTATGCCAATTGTTGCCGTGCCAATTATTGCCATGCCAATTGTTGCGACCGTTCCAATTGCGGCCGTTATTGCCATGCCAATTTCCACCGTTCCGATTGGCATAATTAGCACCGCTCCAACGCGCGCCGCCCGGGCCCATGCCGCCACGAGAGAAGCCGCCGCGTGACATTCCACCCATTCCACCGAAGTGGCCGCCACCGCCGCCTCGACCGGCACCACCACCCATGCCACCGCCCCCACCGCGCCCAGCCTGACTGGTTAATGGCGCAGCAAGCATTGAAACGAGAAAACAAATTCCAAAAACGAAGAGCTTTGAATTAATCATAACAGAGTAAGGTTTCTATTCGATTAGACACCGAGGATCGCGGAAAGTCGCATTATTTTTTTTGCGAGATGAGAAAAAATACCCGCTCTGCGTGGTGTGTTTGCCGATTATTGTGGAAAAAGAAACGGCCGGTGGGTCGCTTCCTTGTGATGCGACGCCACCGGTCGAATATCTGATTAGTGGGTTCTGACTAAGCCAGCCCCAAAGTGTCGAGCAGAGGTCGGCTAATCATGCCGTCGACGGACATGCCATTTCTGCTTTCAAAAGCCGCGATGGCGCTGCGAGTCTGCGGTCCAATAACTCCGTCGGTTACCCCGTGGTAATAACCAAGTTGGCCCAGGCGTCGCTGCACAGCTGCGACCATTGATGCGTTATAACCGTACGTTGGCGTGTAGTACGAGTAGTAGTTGTTGTAACCACTGTAGGGATAACCGCCCCCATATGAGTACGGGTAATATCCCCCCGAGGTGCCGTAACCCCAGTTCGAGTACGGCGAGCCTGAATAGTAGCTGTAGTGCGGGTAAGCGGATCCGCCGTAATAATAGCCGGTGCCGCCCCCATAATAGTTACCGTATTGGCGCGTGCCGCCGTAGTAACGCGTCCCGCTGTATTGGCTGGCCGCGTAAGAGCGGGTGCCAGTGTAACGAGTTCCGCCGTAGTATCGGGTGCTGCCCATGCGAGGGCTAATGTTTTGAGTGTGGCGCATCGCCTGCGTGGTGTGCGGAGCTACTCTTTTGGACTGCGACATGCCTGCTGATTTCTTTGCCGGTTTGCCAAATGAAGGCGAAGCAATCACCGCGCCTGCAGCCAGGCAGCTTATAAAAAGTAAACGTTTAGTTTTCATCAATATTTCCTCCTGTTTTTGATTCCCTCGTAACCAGCTGCCCCAAAGCATTGTGAATCGCCGCGATGGGCATTCCCGGAATCGAACCTTGGGACTGCCGCCACTTACCTCTGTTTCGTGAGTGCACCATGTCGCGGATGCGTCGTGAACATACAATTGCTGCTGGTCATCCGCCCGCCATAGCAAGTATCATCGTCGGACAAATGATGAAATGGGTCATGGCTGTTTTGTGTTCTGCAGTGACGTGGCAAGCGGCTTACGCGGCACAACCCCAACACAGTACGAGTCCGTCGCGGCAATTCGTGGTTTACGGGGCGGACGCCAAGGTGCGCGGCGCGATATCTGGCCTGGCTGAACAGACCAAAACTAATCTTCTTGGGCTGTTGCGCCAGCGCGACGACTGGAAGACGCCTGTCGTAGTCAACTTACAATCGCAACAGTCAAACCTTCCCGAACTCCCGCCGGCTGATTTGCGATTCAGTCAGACCGGTTTCGGCATCAAGATACAACTCGACCTGACTATTTCCAAAAACGTCGACGTCTCTTTGGTCGAACGGGAACTGCTCCGCGCGATTTTGCTCGAAATGGTTTATCGCAAGCAACCGCACATCATTGCGGGGGCGGTGCTGGTTGAGCCGCCCGATTGGTTGATTGACGGCGCGCTCGCTCTTGCGCCGGAGCGTGAGCGTGGTCCGTTGATCGAGGAACTCGGCAACATAGAGAAGCCTCTGCCATTGGAGAAATTTCTTCGCCAACGTCCCGGGCTCCTTGATCCAACGGGCCGCACGCTTTACCGCGCATATGCTTTTGCGCTAGTGCAAATGCTCCTGGAGGAGAAAAACGGGGGAGCGCAGTTAGCGAAATACATCGATCATTTATACGAATCTTCAAATGATCCGGTCGCGGATCTCCAGGGGCAATTTCCGTTACTCGCGGATGACGGCGAGAGAACGTGGCAGCTGGCGTTGAATCGCGCGAAAAACCTGCAGACATTTCGGTTACTCACGTTCGCGGAAAGCGAGCGGCGTCTTGATGAATTGTTGAGCGTAAAAATTTCGGAACCCAAGAAGCCGGTGAAGCTGGTGCGCTTGGACGAACTAATGCAACACAAACCCTCCGCCAGTGAGAAGTTGGCGCTCGATCAATTGAAACGCGATTTGCTAGTCCTTGTTCCCCAAACCAATCCGGTGTTGCGCCCGATTGGCCATGAATACCAGGAGCTCGCTGCGCTGCTTGCCCGTGGGAAACGCCGCGGAGTGCCGAAGCGTCTGGCGCGTCTAGAACTCACTCGACAACAGCTCGCCTCGCGCATGACCGAGATCGACGATTACATGAATTGGTTCGAAGCGACGCAAATGAACAGCGGCAGCGGCAATTTCACGGGTTACCTCAAAGCGGTGGGTCAATCACAACTCCCAGCCCAAAGGCGTCGCGACCCGCTCTCAGTTTACGTCGATGCATTGGAGGACCAGTTTGGAGACTGATAGCAAAAACCAAATAGGAGACGAAGTCATCCCGAAGTGCCGTCAAAGCTTTTCTCACAAAACACTGACGTTACCAGGGGATGTTCGGCTGGCCAAAACTACCAGCTTCTTGTTCGAGATTGACGCGTTTGCCTGCTTTAGTAAAACTCGCGCCTGCCAGAGTTCACGCGCGCAATGAAAAGAAGAATCGCAGTTCTTGTTTGCACGGCCGCGGTTTCTTCGATGTTGCCTGGAACACTGCTGGCTTTGTTTCGGCCTGGGCCGGAAGCGAATGTTTCTCAAAGAAATTTAACGTTTGCAGAGCGCGTCGTTTACCAGCGAGCGATTGAAGAAGTTTACTGGCGCCATCGAATCTGGCCGGAGGAGCGTCTTGATCGGAAGCCACCGCTCGATTCGGTCATGTCTCAGACGCAGCTCGAAAAAAAAGTCGCCGCGTATCTGCGTGACTCAGACGTGCTGCAACATTCCCAGCATGGGCCAATTACCGCCGAGAAGTTACAGGCTGAAATGGATCGCATGGCTTCGCACACCAAAGAACCCGATGTCTTGCGCGAAATCTTCAACGCACTTGGGAACAATGCCTTTGTGATCGCGGAGTGTCTGGCAAGGCCAGTATTGGCTGAGGGTTTGCGAAGAAAAATCCACGACGATTATCAAGAACCGTTGGACTCCCAGCGCGGAAGTGCGGAAAACCAGAAGAGGAAACCAATCGCAGCGGTAACTGGTAGCTATACCCTTCCCATCATATCAACCGACCCAAACGGATGCGTTGTGGATACATGGACAGCCACGAGCACGGCCAGCGCGCCTAGTGCCCGGGCGGGCCATACGGCAGTGTGGACTGGCAGTGAAATGATCATCTGGGGTGGGGGTGCCAGCGGCTCCACCTATCTGAACACCGGCGGGAGGTACAATCCCAGCACTGACAGTTGGACAGCTACCAGCAGCACCAACGCGCCGAGTGTCCGGGCAGGCCACAAGGCAGTATGGACCGGTAGTGAAATGATCGTCTGGGGCGGAGATAATGGCGGCAGCTATCTGAACACGGGCGGGAGATACAATCCTAGCACCGACAGTTGGACGGCCACCAGCACAACCAACGCGCCCTCTGGCCGACAGGAATTTACGGCAGTCTGGACCGGGAGTGAGATGATCGTCTGGGGGGGATTTCCGAATTTGAACACGGGCGGAAAATATAATCCAACCTTGGATAGTTGGACCGCGACCAGCACTACCAACGCCCCCAGCGGCCGAACCGATCACACGGCAATTTGGACGGGCAGCGAAATGATCGTCTGGGGCGGATTTATCGTTGGCATTCCCCTGAGCGACGGCGGGAGATACAATGCTGACGCCGATAATTGGACCGCGACAAGCACCGCCAACGTGCCACCTCCCCGTGCCTTTCACAGTGCAGTCTGGACCGGCAGCGAAATGATCGTCTGGGGTGGATGGAATGACCAAGATTTCTTGAATACCGGCGGGAGTTACAAGCCTGTAACGGACAGTTGGACTGCCACCACTACGACCAATGCGCCTGCTGGTCGATTCCAGCACACGGCGGTCCTGGACCGCGCGTGAAATGATCGTCTGGGGCGGATGGAATCCCCCCAATATTTTCAACACCGGCGGCAAATACAATCCAGGCACGAACAGTTGGACAGCGACCAGCACCCCCAACGCGCCTACTGCCCGGTACGCTGACGCGACAGTTTGGACCGGTAGCGAGATGATCGTTTGGGGCGGATACAACGGCAGCTATTTTAACACCGGCGGGAGATACTGCGCGGCTGGACAAAGTCCCACACCCACGGCAACACCTACCGCGACAGCTAATGGAACGCCGACACCTACTGCCACAACAACACCGAGATCTACGCCGGTTCCGCGATCCAGGCCTACCCCAGCACCGCGCCCATAGCGGACGTCCTAATAAATAGGAAATTCGTGATTGGGAGGACGCGACCGCTCCGCGCGCCGCATCATCCAATGAATCGGACGGACGGCTCGGCGAGCCGTCCTACCGTTTGTAAGATCGGTGCGAAAGGTTTTTTGGGTTCAGCGGAGACAGATCTTTCTTTTTCTTACCTTCTGTTTGGACTGATTTCGTTTGTCGCTGAGGGCTTGCCCCTTGCAGCTTTGCCGGTTATCTTTCGCTGCGCGTTTTGAAACGCGCGTTTTCTGTTTATGCAAAAAATTGGATTCGCCGAAGCTCTCGAGTCGGTTGTGGGCAGCGACCCCCGTTATCAGCGCGACGGGTATATCTTTTTGCGCGACTCGCTAGATTTTACGACCAAGCAACAAAAGAAAATCAAGGGCGTCAGCGTGCGTCATGTGACCGGGCCGGAATTGCTCGATGGCGTCCGGCAGTACGCGCTCAAGGAATTCGGCCCGATGGTGATGACGGTGTTCGATAGCTGGGGCATCCGTTCCTGCGAAGACATTGGACACATGGTATTTAATCTGATCGGCGCCGGCGTTTTCGGGAAAACCGAGCAGGATTCGATCGAGGACTTTAAAAACGTTTACGATTTTAAAGAGGCGTTTGTGAAACCGTTCGCACCGGCAAAACCGGAAAGTGCGAAACCGCCGGCGCAGTTGCCGGCGTCAAAGCCAGCCACGTCGAGCAAGTGAATTGTGCCAGGGTGAATTGAACGAAGATTTCACCTTGGCTGTCGGTCATCAGTTATCTGGTCACCACCGGGTTATCACGCAAGCACACTTAGTAATCGAATGTTCCAGCAATGTATCGCATCCCAGTAGCGAAACTTTTCGCACCCGCTCTATTATTTGTTATGGCCAATTTGAACGCTGCGCCGCCTGAACCATCGGCCGTGATTGCGTTTCCGCCGAGCACGGCGCAAAAATGGATTTTGCCAAACGGGCTGACCGTCATCGTGCAGGAAGATCACAGCGCGCCGGTGGCGAGTGTACAGGCGTGGTGCGCCACTGGAAGCATCGAAGAGGACCAGCACCTCGGCGCGGGGTTATCCCACATTCTAGAGCACATGCTGTTCAAAGGAACGAAAACGCAGTCTGCGAATCAGATTGCGCAGAGCATCCAGGACGTAGGGGGTTACATCAATGCTTATACCTCTTTTGATCGGACGGTCTTTTGGATCGACGCGCCGAAAGATGGTGTTGGCACGGCGCTGGAGGTGTTGAGCGACGCTATGATGAATTCGACCCTCCCGCCGGAGGAATACCAAAAAGAGCAGGAAGTCATCCGGCGCGAGTTCGCCATGGGCATGGACGATCCCGATCGCATGGCGAGCCTGCTACTTTTTGGGACGGCGTATCAGCGACATCCCTACCGGTTTCCGGTCATCGGGGAGCTGGAGATCTACAACCAGCTTACGCAGGAGCAGGTGATGCAGTATTACAAAACGCGTTACGTGCCGAACAATCTCACCTTCGTGGTTGTCGGCGATGTGGACGGGGAAAAAGTGCGGCAACAACTGGGCGACTTGTTTAAACCGTATCCCGAGAAATCGCTGAAGCCTGTATTCATTCCGTCAGAACCGCCACAACTTGGTCGGCGAGAGGTCCACCGTGAATTTTCCACGGAGTTGGCACATCTCGCGATGGCCTGGCACATCCCGGAAGTCACTAGTCCCGACGTTCCCGCGCTCGACCTGCTCTCGACTATCCTCGGGGATGGGCGCAGCTCGCGGCTTTATCGGCGCGCGCGCGAAGAAGCCGGTCTCGCATTTGGTATTTCGGCGTTTTCTTACACGCCGGGCGATCCTGGCTTGTTTGGCATCGACGCCACTCTCGACCCGAAGAAGCGCGAAGCTGCCGAACACTTGGCGTTGCAAATCATTGATGAGGTGAAACAGACGGGCGTGACCGCGGACGAATTAGAAAAGGCGAAGAAGATCGCGCTCAGTCAACATCTCGGTGCGCTGACCACAATGCGCGGTCAGGCTTCGGACATCGGTTCGAACTGGTTGATCACGCGTGATCTGAATTTTAGTCGCGAATACCTGGATGCGGTCCAGAAAGTGACGCTCGACGACGTCAAGCGCGTCGCTAAAACGTATTTGACCGAGAACAACCTGACAGTGGTCTCGTTAAATCCGAAAGGCTCGCTGAGCGGCAAAGCTGAGTCCGTGAAGCCGGTTGCTGCGGGTGAGATTCAAAAATTCGAGCTCTCGAACGGATTGCGATTGCTCGTGCGTGAAGATCATCGGTTGCCGCTAGTCGGGATGGGTGCCGTGTTTCGTGGTGGCTTGCTCGCTGAAAATTCAGAGGACAACGGCGTTACGCGATTGATGGCGAAAGTGCTGTTGAAGGGAACGAAGACGCGTACTGCCGAGCAAATTGCAAATGAGCTCGAATCCGCAGGCGGCTCCATTTCGAGTGACGCCGGTAACAATTCCTTCAGCGTGTCGCTCGATGTCATGAAGCCCGATGTGAAATTGGGCGTGGACGTGCTGTCAGACGTGTTGCTCAACGCTACATTCCCGGAGAAAGCGATCGCGCGTGAAAAAGAAATCCAGATCGCCTCGATCCAGCAAGAGGAAGAACAATTGACCAGCGTCGCGCGCAACATCATGCGACAGGCGCTTTTTCCGCAGCACCCATACGCGCTGCGTTCGAACGGCTCGGTCGAAGCTGTGCAGCACCTGACGCAGAAAGATTTGGTCGATTTTCGCGACCGTTACGTAGTCGCGAAGAACGGTGTGATCTTTGTCTTTGGTGACGTTAAAGCCGCCGAGGTAAAACAACTCATCGAAGAAACACTCGGAAAGATGCAACCCGGCACGCTTGCTCTTACGGACGCAAAGCCGTCCATGCCGCTAAGCAAATCTGAGACCGTAGATAGCCGCAAGGACAAGGCGCAGGGGGTACTTATGGTCGGCTTCCGCGGCGCGAGCCTGTCCAGCCCCGATCGCTACGCGCTCGAACTGATCGATGAGGCGAGCAGCGATCTTGGATCGCGTTTCTTCATTCGTATTCGCGAGCAAATGGGTTTGGCCTATTACGTCGGCGCCAGCGAGATGCAGGGGCTCGTGCCGGGACTTTTTGCATTTTATCTGGGAACCGATCCGCAGAAGATAGAACCGGTGAAAGCCGCCTTCCTCGACGAAATTCACAAGCTCGCGAACGAGGGTCTTACCGCTGTGGAATTACAGCGCGCCAAAAAGAAATTGATCGGCCAACAAGAAATCGCCAATCAAAGCAACGACGCTTTCGGTTATCACTGCGCGCTCGACGAGCTTTATGGTCTTGGTTTTGATTTCTATAAACGACTCGAGCATGACGTGAACGCCGTGACCCTCGACGACATCAAAAAAGTGGCTGCGAAATATTTTCGCGATCAGCCGTATGTTTTGGCAACTGTGCAACCGCCCAACCCTGCCAATGCAACCGCGCGCAAACCGGAGAGCTCGCCAGCCGCGAAACAGAAATAACATATGCCTGAAGTTCAAAAAACCGTTCAGACCGGAGAGATGACGCAGCGGTTCATCGAATTCGTGATGATGCACGCGCAAAACGCCGCGCTTTTCCTCGGTCAAATTCCAAATCCAAAGACCGGCGAAGCTGAAATCAATTTGGACCTCGCGCGGATGTTCATCGATCAACTCGAAATGATTCAGGAAAAAACGCGCGGCAACCTCACGAACGAAGAAGCGATGGTGTTGCGCAACGCCGTTTCCAATTTGCAGATGGCGTTTGTGGAAGCTTCAGGTGCTGCCGGACCACAACGCGCCCCGCAGCCTGAATCGCCTCAGCCGGCGCCCTCACAACAGGCGGAGCAACCGGCCTCAGGCGCGCCCGAGCAAGCACCACCGATCGCCTCGAGCGAGCCCGAGACAGAATCGCGGAAGAAATTCACCAAAAGTTACGGGCCGTAGCTCAAGTCAGCGTCGCAAGAATTATTCTCGCAGTGCGCCCTCCGCGTTACGAAGGTCTGCGTCTATAATAGATTTTGGCCAAAATTCCGTATAACCCTCGTTAGGCCCATGAAAACCACGCTTCGCTCAACGTTCGTCGGACTGATTTTATCGACGATGTTGCTTGCATCCGGATGTGAGAAGAAAACTGCCGCCACAGATCCCACTGCTCAAAGCACACCTGGAAGCACAAAGCCCGTGCAGGCCGCAGATCTCGTTGGGTACGACGGAAAAAGGTTCAGGAAGAGTGTAGATCGCATCAGAGAAGGCAACGAAAAACATAATCAAGAATTAGAAAAGATGGCCGGAAGTGGGCCTGACCAGTAACGCGCCCTACAGAACTTCACTGAGCTTGCCACAGGACTGTCGTGGCTTGTCTCTGAGAATCATTTATCGGCTGCTCGTGCGCGTTCTGGGAGTAGACTGCGGTTTTGCTTTCGCGGTTTTCCGTACAGTGATTGTTCCCTGGCCAGGGGCGGGAGATGGTGACGCTTCGGCGTACTTTTTTGTCGAGGGCCAAATCAGACGCCAGGGCTGAGTTTTAATTGTCTCGCTGAATTGCTTGATGTTTTCACCGGCCGGCTGGAGCTCGGTTGTCGCTACCTTTAATTTCTCTGACGACGACCGTAGGTTTTGCAGGGTCACTTTGATGTTATCGTTCTCCGTTAGGCTGGTGCTGATTTTTTCGATGTTGGTAAGCGAATGCGAGAGCGCGCTGTCGGTCGCGGTCAGACTGGAGAGATGTTCGCCGAACGTCTTGAACTGGGTGAGCGCGAGATTCAGCTCGGAGTTTTGGTCGGTGAGTTTATTGAGATTTTGGGCGGTGTTCTGAAGGTCTTTCATCGTGTTGGTTGCTTCGTTGGCAACCGGTTTGATGACCTCCAGCATTTTCGCCGCGGCTTCGCCGAGATCGGGCGTGCGTTCGCCTGAAAAGCTTTCGCCGTTCCCCGCTCGACCGGACTCCTGCGTGCCCTGGGTAAAATCGATTGCCATATCGCCTAACAAACCGAGCTGAATCATCTGGACCTTGGAGTCGCGATAAAGCCTGGCGCTCTTGTCCACCTGCACATCAACGCGCGCTTCAAATCGCGGAGTTGGGGAGGGGCTCGCACCAGGTTCGGAGGGATGAATCGCCGCCGCCGCTTGCTGCGCCTGTTTTTCTTCGGCAGAGGTAAGTGGTGAATACAGCTTCTGGACCTGACCAATTTTCCGACCGGCCAGCATTACCACCGCGCCCGGTTTAATTCCGGCGGCATTATCGAAATATACCTTGTAGGTGACCAGCGGCCGAAACAATCCCGGCGCGCCGAGCAAGACCAGAAGAAAGGCGATTACGCCGATCGTGCCGAGCACGAGCAAACCCGTCAGGACTTCATTTCTTTCTAATTGCATCGAGTGAGCCTTCCAGAATCGGGCCTTCCGTGCTGCCGCTCAAGAACTGTGCGACCACGGGGTTCTTAGATTGTTTAAGTTGTTCTGGTTCACCTTCTTCAATAATCTTTCCCTCGTACAACATAGCCATACGCGTGGCGATGCGAAAGGCGCTCTCCATTTCGTGCGTCACGATGATGGAGGTCGCTTTCGATTTCTGAGTGAGGCTTATAATCAATTCGTCAACAACCGTGGCAATGACCGGGTCGAGTCCTGCCGATGGCTCGTCCAGCAGGATCAATTCAGGCTCGAGCACGAGCCCGCGTGCAAGGGCCACGCGTTTGCGCATACCGCCGCTGAGTTCGTCCGGCAGCAGGTCCTTTGTGTCTAGCATTCCCACAAGGTCGAGTTTTTCGTCAACGATTTTGTCAATCTCGCTGCTCGATTTGTCGGTAAGCTCTTCCAGCGGCAGCGCCACATTCTCGCGAACTGTGAGCGAGCTTAACAGCGCCGAATATTGATAAACCATCCCAATGTGCTGTCGCACCTGTTGAAGTTTTCTGCGCTTAAGCCGGTTGATCTCAAATTGTTTGAAAAAAACCGAGCCGGAATCCGGTCGAAGTATGCCAAGGATCAGGCGCAAAATCGTGCTTTTACCGCTGCCGCTCTGGCCCATGATCACCAGCCGCTCCTGCGGCTGCACGTCAAGTGAGACACCTTCGAGCACGTTTTTTTCCTCGAACTGCATGTGCACATCGCGCAGCTCAACCATTTGCGATGGCATGCTCACGTCGGGTAGAAGTTGGTGTAAATGACATTGTAAACCGTGTCGGTACCGATCACGGTTGTGATAGCGGTAACCACGCTGGAAGTCGTGTTGGTGCCGACGCCAGCCGCGCCGCCCTTAACAGTCAGTCCCCGGTAGCAGGCGATCGACGCGATGAGCAGGCCGAACATGAAGCTCTTCAATATCCCGGTGATAATATCGCGAATGAGCAGCGAATCTTTTACCAGATCGAGAAAATATGGAAATGCGATGCTGAAATACGCTTTACAAACGAGGCTGCTCGCAAACACGGCTGCAAGGTTCGAAACCGTGGAGAGACACGGCGTCAATAGAAACAGCGCGAGCATCCGAGGCGCGGCAAGAAACCGCAGCGGGCCGATGCCCATGGCCTCAATGGCTTCGACTTCCTCGTTGACCTGCATTGTGCCGAGTTCGGCCGTAAATGCGGCGCCGATGCGAGCAGCGACCATGATCCCGGTGAGCAGCGGACCAAGTTCACGGGTAAAAGCAATGGCCACCAGACCTGGAATCAGCCGCTCCGTTCCGAAGCGTTGCAGCTGATAGCCCGTCAATAACGCCATTGTCAGCCCGAGAAAGAAGCAGACCATCCCCACCAACGGCACCGAATCCACACCAGCCCGTACGCTCTCGCGGAAAAAGCTGGCTGCGCGGAATGGGGCGCGTCCCTGCTGCACGCGTTCCATGGTTTCCTGGAACGTGTTTACGATGAACCAGAAAACGCTGCCGAGCTCGCGCAGAAAACCGCGCTCGATCTCAACGACCTCGAGCGGTCCTGGTTTCGTGCGACGTGCTTCAGCGTTAGCCATGGACGAGACATTGCCTCACTTCGCCCCAGGGAAAAGCGCAAACTTGATGGCTGTAGCCGCTTCCCTGCGGGAAGCGCGGGGCCGGTGTTTTGGAAGCGCAGGCATTACGTCGCCCACAGGGCGACGACTACAGGCGCCTGTTTGGTACACGACCTTGCCTCAAACCCTTCGACATTTCGGAGGCCCCGGCGTTACGTTTGAATGCATGAAAATTGCTCGAGCTTGCCTAGCCAATTGCTTCTTTGCTTTCCTGCTCTTTAATGCTGCGGCGTCGGAAATGCGGCCCGATAACAATCCAAACATGGAAACAAAGAAAATTGGACTCGCGATTCACGGCGGAGCCGGAACGATTGAGCGCAGCAAGATCACACCGGAAAAAGAGCGCGAATATCGCGCAGGGCTTGAGCGGGCATTGACTGCTGGTTACGAAATTCTGAAGCGTGGCGGATCAAGTCTCGACGCAACCGAAGCGGCTGTGCGCGTGCTCGAGGACGATCCGCACTTCAACGCCGGACGCGGTTCTGTATTTACCAGCGCCGGCACAAACGAGATGGACGCGTCCATTATGGATGGAAAGACACTGAAGGCCGGCGCAGTTGGCAGCGTGCAACACATTAAAAATCCCATCCGTCTCGCCCGGCTGGTAATGGAAAAATCTCCGCACGTCATGCTCGATCGCGCAGGGGCGGAAGCGTTCGCGACGGAACACGGGATCGAACTTGTTGATCAGAAATATTTTTTTACCCAGGAACGCTGGGACGCTCTGCAGAAGATGAAGGCTGCCGAAAAGAACAGAGCGAGCGGAGCCGGGAAAAGCTTCCTCATCACCGATCAAGATCGACACGGGACTGTCGGAGCGGTCGCGCTGGATAAGGACGGTAATTTGGCCGCGGCTACTTCGACCGGCGGGACGACAAACAAAATGCCCGGACGGATCGGCGATACGCCTGTGATTGGCGCGGGGACTTACGCAAATAATCAGACCTGCGCAGTTTCCTGTACTGGCGACGGAGAATATTTCATTCGTGCTGCAGCGGCGCATGACGTTTCAGCGCTAATGCAATATCGCGGGCTAAAGTTGCAGGAAGCGGCGCAGACTGCGCTGGACACCGTGAAACAACTCGGCGGCACCGGCGGTTTGATCGCAATGGACAGGAATGACGACATCGCATTGCCGTTCAATACAAACGGCATGTATCGCGGTTACGTCGATCCCAATGGTAAGTTTGTCGTGAAGATTTACCGCTGAGGTCGTGATTCGTTCAAGCATTGAAACGGGTTAGCCTATTACTGTCATGTTGAGCGAAGCGAAACATCACGGACGTTTACCTTCGCGTTGCGGGAAAACTAATCAGAGATTCTTCGCTTCGCTCAGAATGACAATTCGTTCAACGCTTCGACGCTTTAACGCTTTAACGCTTTAACGAATCCCATGCTCCCGCCGTTCTCTATCGTCATTCCGTGTTTTAACGAAGAAGCCCGCATCGGCGAGACGTTGCGGCTCACGCTCGATTATCTCGCCGCCAACGCACCGGAAAGTGAATTGATCGTCGTGAACGACGGATCAACCGATGGAACGGCAGCAATCGCGCGTGAAAGATTGAAGTCTGCGCAGGTCGCCACACGTCTGCTGGAGAATTTTCCGAATCGGGGAAAGGGCGCCGCGGTGCGCTCTGGTTTACTTGCTGCACGGACACCAATCGGGCTTTTTTCCGATGCCGATCTTTCCACGCCACTTGGGGAGACGCCGAAGCTGATCGAACCGATCGCAAATGGCGAAGTGGATATCGCGTTTGGTTCGCGCGCGCTGGATCGCAGCTTGATTGGAGTCCATCAACCTTGGCGGCGAGAACAAGGGGGTCGTGTTTTCAATCTTCTTGTGCGCGTCGCAACCGGCCTGCCGTTTTGGGACACGCAATGCGGATTTAAAGCATTTCGCCTCGAGCCGTGTCGACCGATTCTTGAAGCGGCGCAGATCGAAGGCTTCGCGTTCGACGTGGAGTTGCTTTATCTCGCGCATCGGGCTGGTTTGCGGATTCGCGAAGTTCCAGTGCGTTGGAACCACGCTGAGGGCAGTAAAGTCAGCTTTTTCCGCGACAGCCTGCGCATGTTACGGGAAGTGATCACGCTGCGCACGAGCTCATAATCGGTTGGTTAATGCGACCTTGCCGCCTGATTTTCGACGTGCTGCACGGAAAGAAATTATTGGCCTTCAGCAATCGGCATCGTCTTCGGAGAACGCGATCCACCTTTTTAGCGTCCCTTTTCTTTCTTGCGGGGACATCTAAATTACTTGTTCCACTTCTCGGTTTCCATGCAGTCCTTCCGATTTCATCCCGCGGTTGCCCGGTGGTTCGAACAAACATTCGGTTCGCCGACCGAGCCACAAATGCGCGGTTGGCCGGCCATTCAATCCGGCCGGCATGCGTTGATTTCCGCACCAACTGGATCGGGCAAAACACTGGCGGCGTTTCTCGCGTCTCTCGATGCATTGTTTCGACAGGGCGCGGAAGATCATTTGCCTGACGAGACGCAAGTCGTTTACGTCTCGCCGCTCAAGGCGTTGAGCAACGATATCCGAAAGAATCTTCAGGAACCGCTATCCGGAATTCGTGCGTTGCTAGGCGAGGCAAATGGCCACGACATCGATGTCCGCGCCGAAGTGCGCACTGGCGACACGACTGCGGCACAACGCCAGGCGCTGATCAAAAGGCCGCCGCACATTCTGGTTACCACGCCGGAGTCGCTATATCTGCTGCTTACGTCCGAATCCGGCCGGAGAATGTTGGGCACCGCGCGCACACTTATCCTTGATGAGATTCATGCGGTGGTGGATGACCGCCGCGGCGCGCACCTGGCGCTAAGCGTCGAACGCTTGGCCGCGTTAGTGCAAGGTCCGCTACAGCGAATCGGTTTATCGGCAACGCAGAAACCGATCGAAGAAGTAGCGCGTTTCTTGGTGGGTACTCGTGCCGTGGACGAAGCTGGCAATCCGAATTGCGAGATCATCGACATTGGTCATCGCCGCGAATTGGATCTGGCAATCGAAATCCCGAAGTCGCCGCTTGAAGCGGTGATGTCGAATGAAATTTGGGAGGAAGTTTACGATCGGCTCGCAGAGTTAATTGAGGCGCACCGAACGACTTTGGTTTTCGTCAACACGCGTCGCATGGCCGAGCGTGTCACACATCACCTGAGCGAGTTGCTTGGCGCCGACGCTGTGACTTCACATCACGGAAGTCTTTCTGCAAAACTGCGGCTCGACGCGGAAGACCGGCTGAAGCGCGGCGAATTGAAAGCGCTCGTGGCTACGGCTTCCCTGGAGTTGGGAATTGATATTGGCTCTGTTGATCTCGTTTGCCAATTGGGCACGACGCGCTTGATAGCCACATTGCTGCAACGCGTCGGTCGAGCTGAGCATAAGCGCGGTGGTTTGCCGAAAGGTCGCATTTTCCCGTTGAGCCGCGGTGAATTGATCGAGTGCGCGGCGCTGTTGCGCTGTGTTAATCGTGGCGAACTTGACCGCCTGGCCATTCCCGGAAAACCGCTGGACGTGCTGGCGCAGCAAGTCGTTGCAGCAGCTTCGACAGAAGATTGGGATGAAAATGAATTTTTCGAGCTCGTCTGTTCGGCCTGGCCGTACCGCAATCTCACGCGCGGCGAGTTCGGCCAGGTTGTGACAATGCTAGCCGAAGGTTTCAGCACAAAGCGTGGACGGCGCTCGGCGTTGATTCATCATGACGCGATCAATCATCGTTTGCGCGGCCGGCGTGGAGCCCGACTTACTGCGCTCACATCCGGTGGAGCCATTCCTGATAATGCCGATTATCGAGTGATCCTCGAGCCATCGGAAACTTTCGTGGGAACAGTCAACGAAGATTTCGCCGTCGAAAGTCTCGCTGGGGATATTTTTCAACTTGGAAACGCATCGTGGCGAATCCTGCGCGTGAATTCCGGGGTCGTTCGGGTGGAGGACGCAAAAGGTCAGCCACCGGGAATTCCATTTTGGCTGGGCGAAGCTCCCGCGCGAACCAACGAGCTTTCTTGCGCGGTTTCTAATTTGCGGATGGAAATCGAAAAACGTTTGTCCGCAGTGGAAACTGAAAACTTCGCCGCCGAAATCGAAGGATGGGTCGCTAAAGAATTCCAGTTGCCACAAAACGCCGCGGAACAGGTCGCCGCGTATTTTGCGGACTCATATCGTTCGTTAGGCGCAATCCCGTCACAGCAGACTCTGGTGCTCGAGCGCTTCTTCGATGAATCGGGCGGTATGCAGCTCGTTTTGCACGCGTCTTTCGGCAGCCGGGTCAATCGCGCCTGGGGTTTGGCGCTGCGAAAACGCTTTTGCCGTTCGTTCAATTTCGAGTTGCAGGCCGCAGCGACCGATGACGCGATTGTGATTTCGCTCGGCACGCAGCATTCATTTCCGCTCGACGAAGTCTTTCGGTATTTGAACTCCAAAACAGTTCGAGAGCTTCTCGTTCAAGCGTTGCTCGACGCGCCAATGTTCACGATTCGCTGGCGCTGGAACGCAACCCGTTCGCTCGCCGTGCCGCGTTTCCGTGGCGGCGCGAAAATCGCCGCGCCATTGCAACGGATGGAGTCGGAAAATCTTTTGGCCGCAGTGTTCCCGGATCAGCTGGCGTGCCTGGAGCACATCGTGGGCGACCGCGAGATTCCGGATCATCCACTGGTGAAGCAGACGATTGATGATTGCCTCACCGAGGCAATGGACATCGACGGATTGGAGGAAGTATTGCGCAGAATCGAGCACGGCCAGATCCGCTGCATCGCGCGCGATTTGCCGGAACCGTCGGCGCTCGCGTCCGAGATTCTGAATGCGCGACCGTACGCATTTCTCGACAACGCGCCCTTGGAAGAACGCCGGACTCAGGCGGTGTACACGCGGCGCGCTTCCGACAGAAACGGCAGCGACGGCCTCGGTATTCTCGACGCCGCCGCAATCGAAAAGGTTAAAACGGAAGCGTGGCCCGAAGCAACGAACCCAGACGAATTGCATGACGCGCTGATGTTGATAGGAGCCATGCCGCCGGAGGAAATTCAGCGGAACGCGTGCAACGGCGATGCGGAGCACTTCATATCAACGCTCGTAGCTGAGAACCGGGCGACCCGTATTCTCGTGCCTTTGGAGCGCGGCGATCCCGCGACTAAAACTTTTTACATCGCGGCGGAACGGCTTCCGATGCTTCGGGCGATCTATCCGAACCCTGTCTGTAACCCGGAATTGGTTTTGGCTGATTCCATGCACGGCAAGACTTGGGAACGCGCCGATGCGATTCGCGAATTGGTTCGCGGTCGCATGGAGGTTTGCGGACCGATTGGGGTTAGCGAGCTCGCGCATACACTGATTTTGCGACAGTCGGAAATTGACACGGCGCTGCTCTCACTCGAAGCGGAAGGTTTTGTGTTGCGCGGCAAATTTCATCCCGATGCCGCCGAGCAAGAATGGTGTGATCGCAGATTGTTGGCGCGAATTCATCGGCTCACGATCGATCGATTGCGCGCGGAGATTCAGCCGGTCTCAGTTCACGATTTCTATCGTTTTCTTTTTACGTGGCAGCGAGCCGATCAAGAGCATCAGGTCGAAGGTTTGGAAGGTTTGCAATCCATCCTGGAACAGCTCGACGGTTGCGAGTTGCCACTGGCTGCGTGGGAATCGGCAGTGCTTCCGGCGCGTGTGGCTGATTACGATCCTGAATGGCTAGACCGGCTCTGTTTTTCCGGTCGCGTTGGCTGGGGACGTTTGAGCGCGCCGCAAAATTCAAGCGCACGAGCATCAGCGCCGTTGCGGACGAGTCCAATCGCTCTTTATCTGCGCGAAAATCTCGCCGATTGGCTCGCGTTGACTCTGCCGAAATCGGCAACTGAATTTTCGGTTAACAGTCAAGCTGTGTTTGAGGCACTGCAAAGCGGGGGTGCACTTTTCTTCAGCGAATTGATCAACCGCAGCGGCTTGTTGCCTTCCCAAGTTGAAGAGGCTTTGTCGCAGCTCGCGGCTCTCGGTCTGGTAACTTCAGACAGTTTCGACGGGTTACGCGCACTTCTCGTTCCCTCCAATAAACGTCCGACCTTTGGCCGAAATCCTACAAAACGCCGGCGCAGAACAAATCTTGCCAGCATCGAATTTGCAGGTCGCTGGTCATTGTTGCCAAGGAGCGGTGCCGTTCCAGTGGCCATCGGCGTGCCAAACGGCGTCGGCCCGCGCGAAATCGCCATGGAGAAATTCGCTCGCGTGTTATTGCGCCGCTACGGGATTGTTTTTCGGCGAATGCTCGAACGAGAGAGTTTCCCCGTTACGTGGTACGAGCTGGGCCGCATTTATCGGCGATGGGAAGCACGCGGAGAAATTCGCGGCGGTTATTTCGTTGGCGGAGTAAGTGGCGAACAATTCGCGTTGCCGGAGGCGATCGGTCTGTTGCGGTCGATTCGCAAGAGCTCGTCAAATCGCCAGCTGATCACGTTGAGTGCTGCCGATCCCTTGAATTTGCAAGGTGTTCTCACACCGGGAGCGCGAATCCCTGCGTTCACTGCGAACCGCATTCTGTTTCGCGATGGACTGCCTATTGCTGCGCTCGAATCACGCGAGATTCGAAAGCTGTCCGACGAGCATATCCCTGATTTACAAATCGAAAACGCTCTTCGAATCGGCAAGCTGCGGCCGTCGCTGCGGCCTTATTATAAATAGAGCGCCTGTAGCCTTCGCCTGTAGACGACGCGTGCGTTTCGCATAGCGAAACGGCTACAATTATTTCTTTACGATCTCGGCGTTCTCGATCATGGCCATGCCGCCGCGCTCGGCCATTTTGCCTTTCAATGTGATCGTTTTGCCGCAGTACCCAGCGAGTTGATCGTTCATCGGCTTGTGTTCGCCGACGACTAGATAGGCCTTGCCGTCGCTGACGATCCCGACCGGACCGCCGCTCTTGACGCACTTGGCCCCGCAAGATTGTCCGTGTTTTTCTCCGACGGCATTGTGATCGACGTAGCACATCATATCGACCACTTCGCCGGTCACTTCTTTGGAAGCAGCTGCGTCAGCATCATGCTCGTGTTCCTGCGCGATGGCGAGTGGCGAGACCGCGAATGCACCGATGAGCGTCGCAGCAACTGCAATCTTAATGACCGTGGTTTTTTTATTTGTGGATTTGAACATGAACCAATCTCACCCGCTCAGCGCATGGGTCAATTGCTTCGCTGTGCGAAGCGCACACGGTTACTTGTTGTAACGTGTACACAACGCCGCCCACAGGGCGGCGGCTACAGGTGTTTCTCGATCAGCTCAGCGAACTGGTCGAAAAAGTAGGTGGCGTCATGCGGACCGGGCGCAGCTTCGGGATGATATTGCACACTGAAGATTGGCAATTCCTTGTGACGCATTCCTTCGACTGTGCCGTCGTTCAAGTTGATGTGGCTCACTTCAACCTCCGAAGGGAGCGACTCCGAATCCACGGCGAAACCGTGATTTTGCGCGGTGATCGCCACTTTGCCGGTGCGCAAATCTTTGACCGGCTGATTCGCGCCGCGATGGCCGAATTTCAACTTGAATGTCGATCCGCCAAAAGCGAACCCGAGAACTTGATGACCAAGACAAATCCCGAAGATTGGTTTCTTGCCTATTAAATCATGCACGGTTTTGTGTGCGTAATTGAGCGCAGCGGGGTCGCCCGGGCCGTTAGACAAAAAAATTCCGTCGGGATCGAGGGCCAGCACTTCTTGAGCCGATGTGCCGGCGGGGACGACGGTCACCTCGAAGCCCTTCTGCCGAAGTAGGCGCAGAATGTTTTCCTTTATCCCGTAGTCGTATGCGGCAATTCGGAAGCGGGTTGGTGGCAGGGCTCCTCTTCCTTGTTCGTCCGGCGATTTCTGGATCGACCATGGCGCGCTCAGTTTGTCCTCGGGGTCCCAGCGATAAATTTTTTTCGTTGAGACTTCGCGGACGTAATCCATCCCAATCACGCCCTCGCCTTTGATGGCTGTTCGCGTCGCTTCTTCCGGCGAAATCTCTTCGGTTGTGAGGCACGCTTTCATTGCACCGCGAGTGCGCAGATGTCGCGTGAGTGCACGCGTGTCGATTCCTTTCGCGCCGGGGATATTCCATTTCCGCAGGTATTCATCGAGTGACATTTCCGAGCGCCAGTTGCTTGGGACATCGGTCAATTCCTCGATGACGAATCCGCGCACGTGCGGCGACCGACTTTCATCGTCGATCGAGTTGATCCCGTAGTTTCCGATCAACGGATACGTCATCGCCACGATTTGTCCGCGATACGACGGATCGGTCAGAACTTCCTGGTAACCGGTCATCGCGGTGTTGAAGCAAATCTCACCGACACATGTACCGGTCGCGCCAAAAGATTCGCCCTCGAAATATCGACCGTCTTCGAGAGCTATAAGTGTGCGCACGTCACCGCGCAGTATCAATGGTGCGCATGAATTTTCAAATTCATTGGTGGCGTGAAACAGAAAAGCTGTCTTCTCATCCCGAGCATTGCGAGATTGGCTGCGTCACCCACGAAAAAACCCGGATCGAAAATTCGATCCGGGTTTTTTGAAATCTTACCCCGCCGATGCCGTTCAGGCGGATCACCCGTTCCCTTTCAGTAACGGGTGGATGACCGTCGCCACAGCGTCTGACTTCCAATGAAGGCCTGCCATGTTCTGCAGGCGACACAGCCTCCTAGTTTCAAATAGCGGTTCGGGAATCACACCTCGTAATCTCGAACATCGCAGGGTAAATATTCGATCCCGAAAATCAGAACCAATTCGGGACCGCTTGAAGAGCCGTTGGTCGAGAGTTGAGAGAAAAGCACTGGTTTTCTTCCCAACCCTCAACGAACGGCTCTGTTTTCAAAGAACTATTCCCGCAGCGTCACTCCCAACTCGCGCTTTAGTCGCTCGCGAATCTTCGCGTGCGCCGCAGTCACTTCCTCGTTTGTAAGTGTGCGATTTTTCGCGCGGTATGTCAATCTATATGCGAGTGATTTTCCGGAAACAGTCGGATCTGCCCCTTCCTTTGTAGTAAACAGATCAAATAACTGGGCGCTTTCGAGCAACGGTTCCGATTGCTCTTGAATCACGCGCAAAACTTCAGCATGCGTCAATTTCTCCGGAACAATCATCGCGATGTCGCGCGTGATGGATGGATATCGATCAAGCTCTCGAAATTTCTTTGCCGATCCGCCTTTATGCAAAAGGAGATCGGCATTCAGTTCGGCGACAAGGACTGAACTCGACGCGCTCGATTTGTCAGCCAAGAGTTGCCCTCCAAATCCGACTCGCTGATCGCCGGACAAAGCTTCGACCGCGAGCGCGAAATCAGGGAATTTTCCCGGCCGAAACGACACATTTGGAAAAACGCTTTCAAGCGCACCTTTCAAATCAAACAAGTCGAAGCTCCGCCTGGTCTGTGATCGCCAATTCGACGCAGTAGCGATATTTCCCGATAACAATATTCCGAGATGCCGTTCTTCTTTCCCAGATGGTGAGATGAAAACACGGCCGATTTCAAAAATGGAAATACTCTCGGCGCCGGCACGAATGTTTCGTTCGAGCACGTCGAGTAAACCGCTGATCAGGTTTGGCCGCAGCGCGACGTGATCTTCGCTTAGCGGATTGCGTAACTCGACCGCTTTGTCGGAAGCCATGGCGCTTCTCGAAATCAATTTTGATGTCCGAACTTCTGACAACCCGAATCCAGTCAATCGGTCTCGGAGAAAAAGTGTTTCGACATCGTGTGAACTGTCAGCCGCGCTCGTTGGCATGAAGCGTCCGCGGGTCCTTCCCGAAATTTTGTCTATTCCGTACGCGCGGAGGACTTCTTCGATCAGATCGACGTCACGCTGCAAATCGCGGCGGTAACTCGGAATCTTCCAGGTTGCGGACTTGTTCGCGCCCTCGGTTTTCTGCAGCCCGAAACGCGTGAGAATTTCGTCAACGGTTTTCGAGTCAATTGCGACGCCGATTACGCGGGAACATTTTTCGTAGCTCAACGAGATGTCCGCTGGATCGGCTGGAATTTCGCCGGCAACATGAATTTCTTTTGTGGGAGTTCCACCAGCGATCTCGCCCATCAATTCGGCTGCGCGCTGCGACGCACGCAAAATCATCTCCGGATCCACGCCGCGCTCGAATCTATAGCTTGCGTCGCTTTGCAGATTCAAATCGCGCGCCGTCCGCCGAATACTTGCCGGCAAAAAATAAGCGGCCTCGAGCAAAATATTTTTCGTCGAATCGGTCACACCCGTTTCTTCGCCACCCATCACGCCGCCGATTCCAACCGCACGTTCCTGATCGGCGATAACGCAATTGTCCGGCTTGAGCGAGTAAGTCTTTCCATCGAGCGCGAGAAATTTCTCGCTATTGCGCGCAAGCCGCACATTGATGCCGCCCTTCAGTTTGTCGGCGTCAAAGGCATGCGTCGGTTGGCCAAGCTCCAGCATCACGAAATTCGAGATGTCGACAATATTGTTAATCGAGCGAATGCCGACGCTCTCAATTTTCGCGCGCAACCATTGCGGACTCGGGCCGACTTTTACGTTGTCGATCTTACGCAGTGAGAAGAATGGACATTCGCGGGTTGCCGCAATCGTTATGGAGCCGGCGCGCCCCCGCGCCGCCTTTCCCGGGCGCGGCGAGGGCGCCGCGGCTCCAGTCAGCGCTGCAATTTCACGGGCCAACCCGAAATGGCTCAGCAAATCGCCTCGGTTTGGCGTGATCTCGACGTCCAGAATCGTGTCCGCTGGGAAGAGATCAACGATCGGTGCGCCAACTTTCGCATCGGGCGACAAAATCAACAGACCGGATGCATCTTCGCCGAGACCAAGCTCGATCGGGCTGCAAAGCATTCCTTCCGACTCGACGCCGCGCAGTTTGCTCTTTCGAATCTCCGTCCCGTTCGGCAGCTTCGTGCCTGGAAGCGCGAGAGGAACTTTGTCGCCAACTTTGTAATTCGTCGCGCCGCAAACGATCTGGCGTTTCGTGCCGCTGCCATCGTCCACTTCACAAACGGTGAGCCGATCGGCATTCGGATGACGCGAGGACGCGGTGATTTGCGAAACGATTACCTTGTCGATGTTCGTGCCGCGCGTCTCGATGTTTTTGGTTTCGATCCCGGCGCGAGTCAGCAATTCGGCAATGTCTTCCGGATTTTTTGGAAGATCGACAAATTCGCGCAGCCAGTTAACGGAAAATTTCATTTTTAGATGCAGTCATCCCGAGCGGAGTCGAGGGATCCCGTGTCCGGTTTAAACGTGATGCAACGGGATGTCTCGACTTCGCTCGACATGACAACAGTTTGTTCACGCGAACTGTTTCAAAAACCGCAGGTCATTCTGCGGGAAGAGCCGGATATCAGGGATCTCGAATAGAATCATCGCCAGCCGATCCATGCCGAGGCCGAATGCATAGCCGCTCCACTTTTCAGGATCGTAAGCATTATCGCCACGCGCTTTGTTGACCGCTTCAAAAACGGCCGGATGCACCATGCCGCAACCGGCTACCTCAATCCACTGCTCGCCGCCTTTCAGAGCTTTTGATCGGACGTAGACCTCCAAACTTGGCTCGGTAAACGGAAAAAAGTGCGGCCGAAATTGCACTTCGGAATCGGGACCAAAGAGTTCCCGCATGAAAAATTCGAGCTCGCCTTTCAAATCGGCGACGCTGACGTTTTCATCGACATATAAACCTTCGATTTGATGAAACTGTGGGCTGTGCGTTGCGTCGAGTTCGTCGCGCCGATACGCCGCACCTGAGGCAATCACGCGGATCGGAGGCGGCGCCGATTCCATCGCGCGGATTTGCACGGTGGAGGTGTGGGTTCGCAGAAGTCGCCCATCAGGCAAATAGAACGTGTCCTGTTCATTGCGGGCGGGGTGGTCTGGCGGCGTATTCAGAGCATCGAAGCAGTACCATTCGGTTTCGACGTCAGGACCCTCGGCGAGCGCAAAACCCATTCGTCTAAAAATCTGAATTCCGCGCTCGTGCATTTGATGAAGCGGGTGCAGAGAACCAATCTCGTGCGGCGTTCCCGGAAGCGAGATGTCGATGCTCGCGAGCGCGTCGGATTCTTTTGCAGCACGAACCTTTTCTCCGCGTTGGTCAAGCGCTGCAGTAACGGCATTGCGCGCCTGGTTGAGAAATTTACCGACGACCGGGCGTTCCTCTTTGCCGAGCGTTTTCATCCGCTCGCCCCATTCGGAGATGCTTCCGCTCTTGCCGAGATATTTTACACGGACGCCTTCGATCGATTTCTCGTCGCGCGCAGCTTCAATCTCGCGCAGCGCCTCATCGCGCAGTTGTTCGAGCGGGTGCATGAATTTCGTGATTCGTGAAATCGTTACATCGTTAAATCGGGAAATCGAATCTCGATTCACCAATCTCGATTTACGAATCACGCCGCCTTCTTTTTCGATTTCGCTTTGTCTTCCAGCGCGCTCTTCGCTTGATCAATAATTGATTTGAATGCGGCTTCGTCGGTGACCGCGAGGTCGGCGAGAATTTTGCGGTCCAGTCCGATACCGGCGGCTTTCAGTCCTTCGGCTAGGCGGCTGTAAGTCATGCCGTTCGCGCGTGCGGCGGCGTTGAGACGTTGGATCCAAAGATAACGAAATGTGCGCTTGCGAGTTTTGCGGTCGCGATAGGCCCAATACTGCGCCTTCATCACCGCATCTTTGGCGTAGCGAAAAAGTTTTGAGCGGCGGCCGCGGTAGCCCTTCGCCTTTTTCAGCATTCGTTTCCGGCGCGCCCGGCTTGCCGGGGCGTTTGTAGCTCTTGGCATTGTTGTTTTGCCCCGGGAATTTTTCGGGGCTCTCGTTCAGTGAGCTGTTGTTTGGTTATCGATCTTTCCGGCCTCGCTCACTGATTTATCCCGCAGACACGGGATAGGCGGAAAGATCGCGGGCCGGAAACTAAATGCTGAACACAAAATGACAAACGCTTTTCATTCGGATTTCGTCATTCGAGCATTCGAGACTCGTTATTAGGTTTTCGCCAAACGAGCCACGCGAGGACGCCGACTGCCGCGCCGCCTAAATGCGCGGCGGACGAGACGGAACTCATTCCTGCTTTCTGCTCAAGAGTGCCGATGATTTGGAACAAAATCCAAAGAACGAAAACGAACCAGGCAGGCAATCGAATCCAGCGAAACCAGACGAAACCCCAGCGCATCAGAAAAGCGAGTCGCATCTTCGGAAAATTCAATGCGTAAAACGTAATCACGCCTGCGATGCCTCCGCTGGCGCCGATGCTCGGTATCTGCGACCGAGGATCAAGAGCGATGTGCGCCAGGTCACCGATGAATGCTGCCAGTGCAATGAGCGCCAGATAACGCAGTGGCCGCAAAAAGTTTTCCACGGCATGGCCAAACGCCAGTAGGAAATACATGTTTCCAGCAAGATGAATGATGCCTGCATGAAGGAAAAACGACGTTACGAACGTGAGCCCGTCGAGCCGCGTTGCTTCCGCTGGAATCAGTCCGAAACGTTGAACAACCTCGCGCAGATTTGAAAACGCAACGAGACTGACGCAAATGATGACAGCTGAAAACAGCCATGTTGCCCACGGTCTTCGTTGCTCTTCTGGTGCATCGAACTCGACCGGCATTCCAAGGAACGCGGCGATCTGTTTCCACGATTCATCGGGCGCGGCACTGTCAAAATCCGAGCCCTCAGCCTGTTTGGCCAAACGCTCGACTTCGGCAATCGCGAGCATCTCGCGCGCTTTTTGCGGCAGTTCGGGAGCAACCGGCTCCGGCTGGCGCGGAACAAGCGTCTCTACTTCGTGAGCGTCGAACCAGATGAAATGGCAGTGCTGGCAGACGTCCACGTTGATTTCCGCTCGGTCGGATAAGGCGACGCCGATCATCGGCTGCCGGCACGATGGACAAGGCAGGCCGACGCGTCCCTCGCCTCGCATCGCATGCAGCCACAGCGGATTGATGGATTCTGGCGTGAAACGCTTGCGCAGTAGCTCGATCGTCACCGCGCGACCGCCGCAGACATCGCAACCATAGAAAACGCCACCAGAAGTCCGCACTTCTTTCAGCGGCATCTTGCATCGCGGGCAGAGGAACTCTGAACCATCAGGCATGTTGATCGAAGTAGTGAGAAGTGATTCGTGAGAAGTGAAAAGAAAAATCCGGGCGCGACCTCTCATTGGTCACGTGCTTTGCTGGATCGATTATTTGCAGCGGGAGCGCGCCTCGTCGTTTTCGATTTGCTGTTTAATCCGCCCAACGAGGCTGATCCGGCATTAGATCTGGGGTTCGACGGTCGCGGCGCGCTCGGATGCCAGAGGCGCTCAAGGGCGGGGACGACCGGGGATCGTTCTCGTAGTTGCAGGAGGCTGCGCCGCAGCCCGTTGATCGCGAGTATTGAGCCCGGTCGGATCTATCAGGGGGCTGGTCGATGGCAAATTCTGTTGGTTCCCTGCTTCGCGCAAAATGAGATTGAGATTTGGAAGCGGTGGAAATTTTGCGATCAACAGCGAGGCCTTAGTCAACTCGGAAAGATCGATATCCTGCGGCTCTGGCAACTTCGTCGCACCCGCGCGCACCAGTATCATTTGCCCGGCACGAAGCGTACGAATCTCGCCCGGATAATGTTTGAGAGAAATTCTGCCACGGCCTTCGAGGACAATGAATTTGATCCACGATTTCGGACGATACTCAGCCATCGCTGTGAAACCACTGCCTGCCGCTGTCGCAACCGCAGTGTTGATTCTCGTGCCGCCGGAACTTTTCGGCAGGTACAGCAACATGCTGCCATTCGCCAAATCGAAACTTCTTTCGCCGAAACTGAGGACGCTGTTCGCGCCGAGCCGCGCCAAGGTTCGATCCGTGAAGGCAAGCTCCGCGCGCGCATTGTTGCCGGTTCGGACAGCTGTGCCTAGGCGGACGTTGCCGTTTATTAAAGCTGGGCGCCGCGCAGCATTCGGTGCGAGCAATTGCACATTGTGAATTGCCTGAGTGACACGAGCTTCGTTCTTCCCGGCTGCCCTCGTGAATGCAGTAGGCCCGATCGCGATAGCGAAGCCGAAGAGAATCGCGACGACACGAACGCGATGGCAAAACCGTCTCTTCATAATCGGTAAAATGTCCGGAATCCGTCTCACAAAATGCGAACCCGTTCTAGCCACGGCGCTGTGCGCCGTGCCGAGCGCGCCACATCCGCCAAAGGACGGATTCGCTGCGGCGAACAGGGAGCGACTACAGCTTTTACGCGATAGATCCCGAAAAAGATAACACCGTGCGCGCGATTACCAACAAGAGCCGGCCACAGGCCGACGGCTACAGCTGGAACTTTATGGTTATTGCGGCGAACGGCCCGCTGAAAACGAGGACGCGGTCCGGATACCCAAGGCGCGACGATCTGCGTTCAAACGCTCAGCGACATTCGAGCGACCAGTGGCATCGATCCTATTGGCAGCTCTCGAATTATTTGTGGTCTTCGACGCGCGAATCGTAATTTTTCCGTCCGGACCCCGAGAAGCGTCATCGAGCAGGGCAAGCAACTCATCTGAGTTCCTGACGTTGAATTGCGGCCGTGGCATTCCTCCCCCGTTGGTGCGGTTGTTGGGCGGAGGAGCATTAGATGGCGGGACTCGATGTAATGCGATCGGCGGGACAGACGGCACGGTGCGGTTGTGGGGAGTAGCAGGACCAAACGGCGGTGCGCTTGCGAGCGGCTGCGGATTGTTCGCGCCTGCGCCCGCAAACGTGCCGGTGGTGGTGCCATTACCGCCGAAGCCGGTGTAATTGGCGTGGTTAGTGTAAACATCGGCCGCATTTGGGCCACCGATGGTGACCACGATATTGTTGAAAATGGTGACCGAATTAGCCGCCAGAATCTTTAGACTGTTCCCGCCAAGCGTGACGTTGGACATAAAATTAAGCTGGCCGTTACTCCCTGGCGCGTAAAGTTTCAGTATCGAATCAGCCGAGAGCGTGCCGCCACTAATATTGAGCGCGCCGTTGGCGCCGAATACGCCGGCTTTGAGCACATCTGCGTGCGCGCTGGCATTATTGAATGTGATCGTTCCGTCGCCGTCGATGTATGAAAGGAACGTCCCGCCGACATTGTAATTGCCGCCATTAATATTGATCGCCGCGCCACCGACCGCTCCGTCGCTGCCGTAAATCGCAATCGTCGCATCATTGGTCACGCTCGCGGTGCTCGAAACATTCATGTTGATGGTCGCGCCACCCTCTGTACTCGCGCCAATGGTGCCGCCGGTGTTGTCGATCAGGGCATCGAGGTTACCGCCGACCGACATCGTGTTGGCATTGACACTAATCATAGCATTGCCGCCGATGGAGGCGCCGCCATAATTTAGAATCTGAGTAAACAAATCGCCCGTGGAAATATTGGATGCGCTTACATTGACCTCGGCATTTCCCCCAATCATTCCGGGGCCCAGGTTCTGATAATTGCCGTTAGCTACCCAGAACAGGACGCTCCCAGGTGCGCTGATGTCCTGCGAAGCAGACACATTAACGATGGCATCACCTCCGACAGTACCGCCGGTGTTCGGGTAAATGGAAGCCTCAATAGCCATAAGGTCCGTCCCGGGAATTCCTGAAGCAGTAGAAGGGGTGATGATGTTTTGCGCATTGAGTGCGACGATGGCGTTCCCGCCGATGTGTCCGCCGGTAAAATTGCCAGTGCCGCCGAAAATTGTGTCCTCGATAGTTACGAGGATCCCTTGCTGGGCCCTGAGGTCGCCGCTAATCGTGACAGTATTAATGGCATCGCCTTGGATACTCCCGCCACCATTCGTAGCGACAAACGTCTGAAAAAAGCCGCCAACAGAAATGCTTCCGGCACTAAGATTCACGGTGGCATCGGACCCGATGGTTCCACCGCCTGTGCCGTCGTTGCGCATCGAAATCCCTGCGAAGACATCGTTCGTTGTCGAGAGAGCTCGACCGATATCAAGCCTCAGCGTGGCACCGGATCCGATTGATCCAGCATGTCTGTCATTGATGAATGCGGTCAGCGAATTAGCGCTAAAGTCCCCGCCGGTGCTGACATTGATGGTCGCACTCCCGCCGATTTGTCCTGGGCCGCCGCCTGTCCCGTTGTCGCTGTTGAAGATTTGGAATGTCGCGTCGCCCTGAACACTAAGCGCTCCGGAAGACGCGATAGTAAGGCTCGTATCGCTATCGATCAGCCCTCCGGTATTGTCGAGCGTCGCACCCAGCGTTCCCGCCACGTTAATACCGTCCGCCCTCAACGAGATATTTCCGCCGTTGTCGATCTGCCCGTTCGTATTTTGAACACGCAAATTGAAATCATTCATAGCGGTCAGATTCCCGCCGATGTTCGCCGCAATATTTCCACCCGTGCCGATGTGGTCCCGGTTCGTGATAGTCAAACGAGAAGACTGAGTCGCCGAATTATTCGTGTAATCGCCCGTGACGTTGAGTGTGAGATTGGCTCCGCTGGCGACGCTGGCACCCGGCAAAACGATGACGTCTAACCTCACTCTGCCGTTGAGTAAGAGCGAACCGCCAATTTGCAGCATCAGGTCGCCACCGGCGATCGCATCGAGTTTGCCGACACTCACAGTGCCGGGGTTGGTGAGGTGAATCGAGTCTTCTGCGACAAGCCCGAGAATCGCGATGTTGGAAATTGGGGAATTAATCGTGAGGTCGGATCCGGTCCCGCGCGCATACATCGCAAGCTCGTTGAGGTGCTGGAACGAAACGTCCGATGTGAGATTGATTGAACCGTTAACAGTCGCCAGCACCAGCAGGTCAAGCCCCGTGAACGTCAACGTGTCCCCTGGTGGGCCGGAGGTAATTCCATCCAAACCGATTAGGGCAAGCTTTGTCACGCCATTGCTCGTGTCAATGGTCGGATCGCCCGTGAGCGATAGATTCTCGAATTTAAAAACGGCGATCGGCAGATGGCTCGGGTCAGCAAAGAAAATATCATCAATGCGCAACGCCGTATCGAAAGCTGAGGTCGAACCGAAAGCCCAAAGCGAGAAGGTGCCGTCATCAGTCTGTCCGCGATAAATTTTGCCGAAATCGGTAACGCCATTCGTGGTGATCGAAGGATCGGTTGTAATGATCGTTCCGCTGGTGATGAGGTACGGATTTGGTGCAGTGATCGTCGATGGTGTCCCAAATTTGGTTGGAGTGGCTGTGGGTGGTGGCGTTATTGACGGCGTTGCTGACGGGCTTGGCGTCTCTTCGGCGACGCTGGCTTGATTGATCACGTTGACGATCGTCGTCGGATCAAGGGGATTCGTCGTCGTGCTGGCAAGAAGGCTGCTGGCTAGTTGGTTTTGTGATTCCAGCATGATCAAATCCATACTGGCCAGCGGTTTGGCGAAAAAGAGCGAGGTGCTCACTAATTTTGCGATGTCAAAAGTCATTACTTTCGAAAAGCTCTTGCCGTTTGTGGTGACCAATTTCCCGGGACCCAGCTCCAGGGATTGACCGTTGGGTAGATAAAGGTGGAACGTTCCCTCCAGGCAAAGCCACTTACTGAAGGGCTGAGGGCGACTGGTAGTGGCGGGATGAAATTCGCCGATGCCAGTAGTGCCGGTGATCGCGGCGGTGACGCCAACCGTTCTGATCGTCGCGCCGCCGCTTCCCTTTGGTACCTGAAAAAGAATCGCGCCGTCGATAAGATTCATCTCCCGCGTCCCTTCCTTGAAACTGAAAATCGTGTTGGCGCCGAGCCGCGTGATGGTTAGGTCGGAGAAGGTTAATTCGCTGCGCGACTGCGTGCCGGTGCGAACAGCATTGCCACGGCGAATAAGATCGCTGACCGCGGCCGGCCGCGGCGCCCCTTGTTCGAGCAGCAGTTTAACGTCGTTTACGACCTGGGTGACGCGCGCTTCCTGCAATTGCGCTGCGCCTGCCGAATTGGCGATGGCGATCGTCCAAGTAAAGGCTGACGCGGCTGCGATGCATTTTATGTATGGGAGACCTGCGGATAGTTTTTTCATGTTTCTGGGAGTCTTAGTTCATAAGCAGCGGCATCGACGGCGTCTGTGAGGTTTGTATAGGCTGAGTTAAGGTGTGCGAGACTAGTGGCCGGTATTTGTTAGTGGCTTTGGCGGCGGCGTTGTGGATGGTCCACTAACAAGGGTGACTTGTGTGCCGCGTCCCAAGATGACGAGATTCGAGGGAATATACGTGCCCTTGGCTATCATGTTTAGTTGCTTCTGTTCTTCTGATTCGATCCGCTGTTGACTGCGGAGAGGTTGAAACTCGCGGACCAGCAGGCACGTCTTCATCTCTCGTGCAATGTCGAAATCCGCCGCCTCCGGGAGCGCGGTGACGTCCGGCTTGGTAATGAGAATTTGGCCGGGCTGGAGCAACAGCGATTCACCGAAACGGTTCGTCAAATAACATCGGACGGTTCCTTCCAGGACAAGCACCTTGACGTAGAACTGGCCATGACGCTCGATTATGGCCGTCGCCCCTGTGCTCGCGACTGCGATCGCAGCGGTCTTGATCTTCAAGCGGCCAGCGCCTTTGGGTATCTGGAAAAGCATTGCGCCTTCGCCAAGATCTACGGTGCGTGTTCCCTTGCTGAAACTGACATTCGTTTTCGCTCCGAGACGCGCGATCGTTTGGTCCGCGAAAGTCAATTCGCTGCGCCCGATCACGCCGGTCTCGATACAATCGCCATCACGAAAGCTTTCACCGACTGCGACCCGGCGTGGCGCTGCTTGGGGCGAGCCAAGCTTCACGTCTTTGACCACTTGTGTAACGCGCGCTTCTTTCAACTGCGCGGCGTCTAAACAGCTGGCGGGAATGATGAGACAAACGAGCAAACCGCGCGCTAAGATTTTCGCTCCTCGCGCCGAAGAGGGAGAACGATTTTTCACCGGAGTTAGAACTTCAGTGCCAGCGCTATGCCGCCGCCAATGTTGGCGACACTGTAATCGAAGACACTGTGATTGGACTGGTTCCAGGAGAAAGAGCTGAGAGCGCTCAACGTGAGCCATTCCTGAACCCGGTAGTTTGCGCTCAGAGAAAGTATTTCATTCACGTCGGTTCGATCGCCGGAATAATAATCGCGCACGACGAACTGAAACCCGGCGTCGAGCGAAAAGGAGCGACTCAAAGCAAGATCGTAGTTGCCGTAGAGGGAGTAGTTGTTTCGCCGCGGTGATTCGGGATTCCCGTAGAAACTGAGGTTCAAATTAAGACCGAGGAAGATCTGTTGTGCACGGGCGATCCGAAACGGCAATTCCGCGTTTAAGATGATGGAATCATTGACGAATAACTCGTCAAAATTATCAGTGTCCGTAAGGCGATTGTAATCATAATACGCGCGGAGGCTCAGGTTGTGGAACTGCGGCAGGTAATAAAGTAAGCCGGCGATAACATCGAGGCTGGCGAAATTAAGTTCCGTCAATTGGTCGTAGAAGAAGAATTGCTGTACGACCCCGACTTGTGCGTAGAGCGTCTTGGTAATGCGCGGCTGATACATCAAAGTCACGCCCGGCGCGACGAACACATCGTCTTGCTCGCCGCTGCTGACAAGAGCGGCATTAGAGGTCCAGTAAAAAGGAGCGTAAATGGAAATCGTAAACGGTTTATATTCTTCCACCCGCTTTAAGATCTGCTGCTCGCCGATGTCTTTGTCGCTCGGACTTGTGACCGGGTAACCTTCAGTTTCGGCACTGGGCGTGGCGCTTGGACCTGGATAGGCCTGTCTGCCGAACAACTCCGCGCGGCTTTGAGCCGAGCCGGGCGGTGCCTGGCCGTGCGCCGGCTGACCCGCGAAAATCAGAACCGCTGCGCATATGAATAGAGGGCGTCCCAACGGAAATTTCGAGAAATTCTGGGAGTTGATCAAAGCTGGGGTGTTTGTGAGGCTTTAGAATTTCCGAGTCAAGCAGAATTTGTTAAACTTAAGATCAATTCGAGCTAATGATTTAACGGTGGTGTCCGTCCCGCTGAATGAAATTTCAAAATCCCGTAATAGAGGTATAATGCGCGCGTGAATTGGCTTGGTCGCTATCGGCTTTTGATCCTGGCGTCGATCTGCATTTTTTGGACCGGTCTGATTTTTCTCGGTCATTTCTTGCCGATGACGCCGTTTCTTTCGGCGCCGTGGAGAGGCGAGCAGAGTTTCGAGGATTTGCTTCGCAAAGAGGGCCGAAAGACTGAAACGCGCAGCGATTTTGTTTTTCTGGGACTCGACCAAAGCACATTGGAACTGCCGCCGCTGACGGCTGAGGAAATCGCGAATAACCGCGCTTTTCAGGTGATGACCGAGCGGCCATTCCCGTGGTCACGCGAAATCTGGGCGCTCCTACTCGATCGTCTGTTTAGCGCGGGGGCGCGCCTGGTGATGTTCGATGTGATGTTTGACCAGCAGAAAGACGGTGATCCAGCGTTTCATGCCGCGCTCGACCGCTATCGCGACAAAGTAGTACTCGCCGCCAATTTCGATATGGGAAAGGCTGCGCAGGAGGTTACGCCTAACAATGCGTTAATTCCGCCGCCGCAGCTGCAGGATGATCGTGTGGGCTTTGTGAATTTCTGGGCAGATCCCATCGATGGCAAAGTCCGCAGTGTACTCTATCACGTGACTAATCGGCAACTGGCCGGGTTGCCGCCGCATCCGAGCCAGGAGATTTACGAATCTCTTTCCGGACGCGCTTTAACGAAAATCGGTCGTGCTAGCGACGTCCCTCAGGATTCTGATGGCCATATGATTCGCTTTAGTGCGGTCGACGCATACGAACCGCGTCCACTCTACGAAGTGTTCGATCCAAAATTCTGGCACGCCAATTACGCTGATGGCGCGTTTTTCAAAGACAAGATCGTAATGGTGGGGGCGTCGGCACAGATATTGCACGACGTGGTCGATACACCGATGAGCCCGGCCACTTTGGGTCCGGGACTTCATTTGCAGGCGATGGCTGCCGCGCTTGGCCACGAATATTTGCAGCCTACGCCGCCGAAAGTTGGCCTGGCACTCGTCGGTGCGGCAGGGCTTGTCGCGTGGTCGCTTGTTGCCTTCTTGCGCAGGCCGTTGCTTTGCGTTGGGGCACTGGTTGTACTTACGGCCACATATCTGGGAACGGCGCGATTGTTCTACGACAAAGCAGGGCTGCTGTTGCTGACTGTTCCGGTGTTGTTGGCGCTGGTCCTCAGCGGATCGTTTTCGCTGGGGTTCGAATACTTCCTCGAGCGGTTGGAGAAGTTGCGCACCCGGCGGACGCTCGAACGCTATGTTTCGAAAAATCTGGTCAAGGAAATCCTGGACAACCCGGACAGCTATTACAGCTCGCTTCGTGGTGTGCGCGTGCCGGTCACTATCCTGTTCTCGGATTTGATTGGTTTCACAACGCTGGCGGAGAAAGCCGATCCCGAAGCGCTGGTCGCGCAGCTCAATGAATATCTCTCACGGATGACTTCTGAAATTTTCAGCAATGGCGGAACGCTCGATAAATTTATCGGCGACGCGATCATGGCTGTGTGGGGGAATGTGCGCAGTCTTGGCACGGCGCAGGACGCGAAATGTTGCGCGCGCGCGGCATTGGGAATGCGCCGGCAATTGAGCCAACTCAATCAAACCTGGCGCGAACAAGGTCGGATGGGATTGGGCATGGGCATCGGCGTCAACCACGGTGAGGTGATCGTTGGTAATATTGGTTCCCAGGAGCGAATGGATCCCACGGTGATAGGTGATGCCGTGAATCTGGCATCAAGACTGGAGGGGCTTACCCGAATTTATGGCGTAGATATGCTGGTTGGCGCCTCGGTTGCCGAACTGGTGCGCGACGAAGTTTATTTGCGCTCAGTGGCTCGCGTGCAGGTGAAAGGCAAAACCAAACCGGTAGACGTTTTTACTTTCGTCGCTGCCCGAGGGGAAGAGACGGATCTGGAGTTTTTGAAATGGCTGGAAACGTATGAAGAGGCTTTGGAGAAATTTCGCGGACGCGATTTTACCGATGCGAAAATTCTTTTTTCGCGTTTCTTGGAATTCTATCCCGACGATCTGCTGGCCAAGATGTATCTGCAGCGCGCGCTCGAATACGAACAAGCTCCGCCCGACGAAGCGTGGGAAGCAATCGAGGTCTTTCAGAAGAAATAATTTCTCACACAGCGGCCACAAAGGGCACTACGAAAGATTTATCTTTTAGTCACTTCGTGTCCGTTGTGGACATCGTGTGAGGCACAGAACAACGGCTGGCAAATTCACCGGCACAGCGTAGAGAAAGCCCGTGAAAGAAGCGCCCAACAGTTTTCACTTCCTCGGAATTTGCGGGACAGCGATGGGCGCAGTTGCCGTCGCGCTGCAAGAGCGCGGCTTTAAAGTCACTGGGTCGGACGAAAATGTTTACCCACCGATGTCGAGCTTCCTCGAGAACAAGGGAATCGCGCTCATGGAAGATTATCGCGCGGAGAACATCCCGGAGGATGCGGATGTGGTGGTGATCGGCAACGCGATGACGCGTGGCAACCCGGAAGTGGAGGCCGTGCTAAACCGAAAACTACTTTATCTGTCGTTGCCCGAGGTGCTCAGGAATTTTTTCCTGCGCGGCCGCCATAATCTCGTGGTCACCGGGACACACGGTAAAACAACGACCACGGCCTTGCTTGCCTGGATAATGGAAGAAGCTGGACGCAAACCGGGTTATCTCATCGGCGGCATTCCGAAAAATTTTGGCGAAGGCGCGCGACTCAACGATTCAAAATATTTCGTGCTCGAAGGTGACGAGTACGACACCGCATTTTTCGACAAGCGCT
>Ga0193750_1000063_pt1 | contig 39186 bp, 42 predicted proteins | sample L1c1metaG_FD_160569 | JGI IMG/M metagenome (GOLD analysis project Ga0193750, IMG submission 160569) | Soil microbial communities from a riparian zone of the East river system, Colorado, United States - L1c1 | ecosystem: Environmental > Terrestrial > Soil > Riparian zone | place: USA: East River... | reverse complement strand
CCTCAACTACTTCGCCTCGGTCATCAAGCGCACAAAACCTGTGCCGACGATCTCCCAAATCCAATCCCACCGTAATGTTGCTGCTCTTGGTCGGTTGCTTCATAGGCGTCGAGCTTACCTGAGCGCAATCGCTCAGACGCTCTTCGCCTTCTCATCTAATCTGGTTAGGTCTGTGTTCGAGCGGGCGTGTCATTTGCGCGCGGGTAGCGGTAGATCACCGAAGGTGCGCCGAAGAATTCGACCGACTCGCTCGCGACTGCACCGAGCGACGACGCGACACGGATAGATGCCGCGTTCGCTGGACGGATGATGCTCGTGATCTCCGTTCGGCCCAGCGTTTCACGGGCGTATCGCAGGGCCGCGGCCGCAGCTTCGCGCGCGTAGCCTTTCCCCCACGCCCACGGTGCCAGCGTATATGCGATCTCGAACGCCGGAAACCCTTCGGGATTCAGGCACCCGACGCGCCCGAGGAACTCGCCGGTCGTGCGCTCCTCGACGGCCCAGAGGCCGTAGCCTCGCAACACCCAGTGGCCGGCGAACATCGCGAGCTGACGCCACGCTTCGACTCGAGTGAGCGGCCGCCCATCCATGAGATAACGCGACACATTGGGATCGGCCATCATCTCCGCGTACCGCTCGAAGTCATCGGGGCCGAAGCCGCGAAGCAAGAGCCGGTCGGTGGTGAGTTGCGGGATTTGAAGCATGCATAATTGCATCAACCACTTTCTCCTTTCGGTAGTTTCGTTCCACCCGTCGGGGGAGTGTGCAGGTCGCCATCTCGTAGGACAGCGCTGCCTGACGAGACCAAGATCAGCCACCGCTGGCGAGAGCGCGCGTGGCGTCGGGGTGAGAGGTTGGAGAGTGCAGCAAGTAGACGCATGCGGGACCTAACGAGAAAGAGATAAGCCACGGCAGGGTGTCGTGCCAAACACGCTGAAGTTATATCGCAATGGGGCCGTTGGCTTCATCGATTGGTTAGATGGCTTGCTGAAAATGGTGCCGTGTCAGCGAACCTACCAAGCACGTAACGCCGCCGACGATCGCAGCGAAGACGTACAACCACCAGCCTTCGGGAGCAAAGCCACCAGTGCCGGGAATACCGCCAAGCCAAAACCCTACGATGAGCACGCCAGCAGCAATCCCACAAACGCAGCAAACTGCGGGGCGCCACAAAGGGGACGATGATGGCACGAAGATGTACAGCGGAACGAGTATGAGTAGCCAGACAGGTATGACGAACCAAGACATGACCATGCTTATCGTAAGCGGCGCGACCCACAGAGCTGCAGGGACAACGTCGTGCGGATTACGAAAAAGATCGATCATGGTCGTGACTTCGAGGAAGATCATGGCAGCCAGCCACCCCGAAAGCACGGCTACGAGCGTGCCGAGGAGTTGCTTAGCAATGCCGCGCCTAGCCATCTAACGAGAACAAGCTGAGCGACCGCCGCCGATAGCGAGCGTGGCTGCGATTGAAACTGTCTTAATCATTTAAAAACGTGAACGCGCGCCGGGCGGCGGTTCGCTCCAGCGCTTGGTTAGGCCAAATCATTTAATTATGGTCGGACCATGAGCGTTAATCTTCCACCCACCTTTCACGCGCTCGACTTGGAAAAAATAGTCGCCAATCTGTTCGGGATTATCCGACCCAGGACGATAGCAATACGCTGTCACCCAAGGCAGATCTACATGGACGCGCCGGATGCGAAGCGACGGATACGCCCGCGCAATCTCATCGCGAAAAATTCGTAGCACGATGCGGAACTCTTTTTCGGACAGCAAGTAATCGCTGCCATCAACGGCCGGATCACCAGGCCGAAACTTAATGGGCGAAGCAGGTAGAGAAACAGCAAATGATAGCAACAAAAACAAAGAAACCGCGCGTGACATAGGCCTAACGAGAAAGAGATAAGCCACCGCAGGGTGCTGCAACAACTCCACTGAAGTTGCATCGCAATGGGGCGGTTGGCTTCATCGTTTGGTTAGGTCTCATCACTCTGTAACTAAAACGCGTTCGACCGGGTGCGGCGGCGAAATAGTGAGTTTCCGGCCAAATGCCTTCGATAAACCGGACGTAAGCAAAGTCTCAGCGCGCGTGTAAGCGTGTGGCGCTGGCGAATCGAAACGACTCAATTCAATCTCGATGTCGTTGCCGCGCCTATTCGCGTTAAGCATGACTTTGTCGCTTCTGTAGAAGCCGGGCATCTTGTCGCCCGGTGCGCCGGCTTGGGGCAGCCCGCTCTCAGCTGCGACTTGACGCGAGATACGAATCAGCTTTGCGGAATCTCGCGAGTCAGCATTAACGATGCGGTAGTCGCGCGCTTCTTGAAATGCGCATGCGGAAATGGAAGCAGCGGCAGCTAGGAGGAACAGAGCACGCATGAGACCTAACGAGAATTGTGCCAAAAAATTTGGCATTTAAAGACGAATTTTATTGGCCTATCACGACTGGAAGGCTCAGACTGGGGGTTCATGCCCCCCAGTTTACCGGCCCCCACTCCGGTCAGCAAACCCAAATTGCTCGATCTCGTTCGAGACGCGATTCGTCTGCGTCATTATTCTATTCGAACCGAACAAGTCTACATCAACTGGATAAAACGCTTCATTCTCTTTCACCATAAACGTCATCCAACCGAAATGGCCGAAGCGGAGGTTCAGCAGTTTCTCAGTCACCTAGCTCGCACAGGCAATGTGGCCGCGTCAACGCAAAACCAGGCCCTGAGCGCGCTGTTGTTCCTCTAACCGGCACGGAGAAGCTGATGGCTGGTTTGTTGTACGGCAGCGGGCTCCGTCTGATGGAGTGCGTGCGACTGCGAGTGAAGGATATCGACTTTGCCTACGCCCAAATCACGGTCCGTGACGGCAAAGGAGGCAAGGATCGCGTTACGATGCTTCCGGTGAATTTAGCCGCAGCGCTGCAAAAACACCTGGCACGAATGAAAATGCAGCACGATCAGGATTTGATCGACGGATTTGGCGCTGTTCACCTACCTTTTGCGCTCGCACGAAAGTTTCCAAATGCAGAACGGGAATGGATTTGGCAGTACGCTTTTCCCTCTTCACGGCTGAGCATTGATCCGCGAACCGGCAAGAAACAACGGCATCACATGTCGGAAGCAATCCTCCAAACCGCGCTGAAAGCGGCGGTGCGCGCGGCGGGAATTTCAAAACCGGCAACTTGCCACACGTTGCGGCATTCGTTCGCGACGCATCTGCTCGAACGCGGCTATGACATTCGCACAGTGCAAGAATTACTCGGCCACAAGGATGTGAGCACAACGATGATCTACACCCACGTGCTGAATCGACCGGGCTTGGGAGTGAAGAGTCCGCTCGATTGAAGCTCGATAATTCTTGACGCAACAAATGCGAGCGGGCAAAAGAGGAGGCCGCACGGGGAGGCACGGATCGTTTGGTAAACTATCGTTTTAATCTTTCAGTGGCGCTGATTTGCGCCGCATTATCGTTCGCAACCCGCGGCCAAGCGTTCGGGCAAACGGCCCCGGACGCCGATCGAGCGCAGCTTTCCCAAAATCAATTTGAATCCCCAGTCGGTACTGCTCCAGGAGTGACGCCGGAAGGTGTTGAAGATGGACATGCGGCCGCGAGCCCGAACGACGCCGACATCGGCCAACAGGAAATTCTGAAACGCGTCACGCAGTATCAGCCGCTCACTTTTTCACTCGCATCTCCGATTTTTTACACGTCGAACGTCGCGCTGACACGCAGCGGTGAAGTCAGCGACGTCGTGATCGCGCCAGTAGCCGCCGTCTATTACCAGCCGCGGATCACGAAAACGCTCTACGCCAACTTGGACGCCCGGGAGCAAATTTTTTACTATGGCAAATACCACAGCTTCGATTTCGGAAGCCTCGATGTCGAAGCGGGCTTGAATTATTTCCTGCCGCAATTCCACAATCTCATTCTCCGCGGCGAGTACGATTTTAATCGCCTGACTTTGGATGACCGGCTCGGGGACGAATTTTTCTCAAATCACTCGCTGATCTTTAGCGCCGAGCTGCCATTCCGGTTCAGCCGCGCCCAGCAGCTTTCGGTCGGAGTGGACACAAACATCAGCGTGGGCGCCGATCATCAGTTTCCACGCCGCAACGATTACGAAGGCTACCTCGGTTACTCGGTGAACCTGACCCGCGCCTTCACGATCAACGCAGTCGGGCGGGTGGTGGCGCGCGATTATCACCAAAACGGCCGGACGGATGTGAGCGAGATTATTTCCGCCACGGCCACTTATCGCCTGACCGACTGGTTGTCGGTTAGCGCGATCAGCTCGTTCGCCCACAGCGATTCGAACCAGGACGTGTTCGATTACAACGTCGGGAACGTCGGCGGCGCGGTCGCGCTCCAAGCGAAATTTTAGCGCAACATGAAAAGGGCAATTAGAAGCACGCGACCGGGGCTCGTGTGGACGGGCGTCGTTCTGCTGTCGTTGATTGCGGCGGCAAGATCGGCAATTGCGGCGCAGCCCAACGAAGCGACCATCACGCGAATCGTCAATGAAGTGCAAGTGCATGCGGCGCAAACAGCGCCGCACTCCGCATCGATAAATGATAAAGTGCGCGACGGCAGCAGCGTGCAGACAGGGATGGATTCACGCACGGAGCTCAGCTTTGCCGACCAAGCTTTGGCGCGGCTCAGCGCAAACACAATTTTCACTTTCAACGAAGGAACGCGCAATCTCGATCTGGCCAGCGGCGCGATGCTCTTGCGTGTGCCGAAAGGCGCAGGCGGAGCAAAAATTTCAACCGGAGCGGTGACAGCGGCGATCACCGGCACGACTGTGATCGTGGAGTATCATCCGCACGCTTGCCTCAAGTTCATTAGTCTGGAAGGCACAGCTCGTTTGTATTTGAAGCGTCGCTGGGGCGAATCAGTGCTCGTTCGCCCGGGGCAAATGCTGATCACGAATCCGGACGCAAAGAGTTTACCCGATCCGGTGGATATCGATCTTGAGCGGCTGCTGAAAACGGCGCTCTTGATCAACGATTTTCCACCGCTTGGCAGCCAGAACTTGATTGCGAAGGAAATTGAAAAACAACAGCGCGCGAAATCAAAAAGGAGCATGATCGACACGAACCTGGTCATCTTTGGAAAGGGGACGCTGGTATCGCTTACCAATCCCGCGCAGATGACTGCGGCCAGCCATCCGATTACCGCTTCGGTGACGCCGGGATCGGACGCAATTCCATCCTCAACGGACCTCGGCACGATCGAGACGCCGCCAAATCCGGAGCCAACTCCGACCGGATTGCCTGCGGCAAATTACACAGTGGATAATCCGCGCTAGCAAATGAACCTTTTCAAAACAGGCACCGGCTGTGTTCTATTTTGCTTTTTTACTTTTGTGCATCTTTCGGCCGTGGCGGATGCGGCAGAGTTACGGTCTGCGCACGTTACTCAAATAATTAACGACGTGAAACTGCTTCCCGGCCAAGCGGCGGCGCGGCCAGCGGTTGTGAACGATAGTGTAGGTGCCGGCACTGCCGTGCGCACGGGAGTGGATTCGCGCACGGAGCTGACTTTCTCCGATCTTACGATCACGCGTCTAGGCGCAAACACGGTTTTCAGTTTCAACGGAGAAACTCGGCAGGTTGACCTCGGCAGCGGCGCGGTCCTCCTCCAAGTCCCGCGAAACGGGGCCGAAGCAAAGATCCGCACAGCCGCTGTCACAGCCGCCATCACTGGCGGGACGGCTCTCTTTGAATCCAACAAAGGTTTGCCCACAAAACTCCTCATGCTCGAAGGAATCGGCCGCTTTTATCCGACCGGTCACCCCGAGCAAGCTGTGATCGTCCACGGAGGAGAAATGGTGATGATGACCGTGGACGGGCGAATCACGCGGCCAACAAAATTCAATGCGGCCCTGGTTTATAAGACGTCGAAGCTGATCACCAGTTTTCCCACGCTTGCGAATGCCGACCTGATTCTGGCCGTGATCGACGAACAGCAGGCAGAGCTATCCAGTCAAAACGGGTCTACGAGCCAGCCGCCAAAGGATCCTACGGGGCTCGACACAGTAACCTTGGCAACCACGGCAACTCCGACTGCGACAAGCAGCGGCGGCGCGAAGTTCGGGCCGCCAACGGCGATCACGTCACCTAATCCGTACGTCATAACAAGTGGCACACAGATCAATACAGACCCCATGATCACGACGAACGGAATAACGGATTTCGGAAAAATTTATCGCGGGGCCGCTCTGGACGGGCCGTTAGCCACCTGGCTCGGTAGTTCGCCGTCGTCCTTCGACAGCGTCGATTTTGTCAACAGCAGCGGTGGCGGTTTCAACAACCCTGGTCCTGATACCGTTCCAATTCCGACTTTCTTATTCGCAGCACTGCAGCTCGATGGAGACCCGACCGTTTCCAACTCCAGCGGCTATCCAACTCTCGGGCTTGTCAGCCAGGGCGATATCAACTCCTCTCGGTCGGGAGCAGTTTTTAGCTTCGGCGGTATGCAGCAAGTCGCTCTCGTTGCTCTCAATGGCTCGATCAATCTGTCCGGCATCAGTTTCGCGAATTTCGGCGAACTTTTCGTTTACGCTCGCGGCACGGGCTCAAGCGTCACCTTTGCCGCGCCAGTCTCTAACCTCGATAGAGTTCAGCTCAGGGCAGAAGGAGACATCCAGATAAACGCACCCGTGACGGTGAACGGTACCGTTCAGAACCATCGCGGATTCAAGGCTCTGGCGGGTAACAATCTCGTAGCTAATTCGACCGTGACCTCGACCGGAGGTGGGATCACTCTCCAGTCCCTGGGCGGCATAACCATCTCCAGTAGTGCCCAACTTCGGACCCTGCTCGATGCCACGGGAAACAGTGGTCAAATTATTATCCTCGCCAGCGGCAGTGATACCGCGGTAAACGTCAGCGGAACTGTTCAGGCCGACCAGGCCGAAGTCGACATCCGTGAGACCGGCAGCGCGGGTCAGACCACTTTGAACAATGCGACTATCCACGGCGACGTCGTCAAAATTTCCGCGCTTGGCGCGAACGGAGTGCTCAATATTGGCAGCGGTAACGTTCTCGGCGCCGACACGATTTTGAAACTGTACGCCACCGGAAGTAACGGCACGCTCAACTTTCTATCAAATGTGACCCTCTCCAGTCCCACGAATATTCTCGCCGCCAATACGATCAACATCTCCCAAGGCGTCATCGTCACGATCAAGTCGGCTCAACAGGCGGATGTTTTCACGAATAATCCAAACTATTTCGGTTTTGGAGGAACCGGCACATCGGACACCAGTGGAACTTTCGGCGGCATAGGCGCGAAGAATCCGCTACCGTTGTCTGCTGCACCGCCGCTCGGTGGCCCGGGTCAAGGACCGTGATAAGATCGACAATCAATCTGATGAAAACTCCCCTTCCAAATTCAAACCTTGTCGGTGCCATTACTTTAATCGGCGCCGCTGTCGGCATTGCCACGGTCCTTTTTGCGGCGCAACAAAAACAGGCCCGGGTCACTGAAGTGATCCATGATGTCCGGCTGCTGGCCGCACAGACCACAGCGCGTCCCGCCGCCGTGAACGACGCCGTTCGCGAAGGAACGGCCGTTCGCACCGGTACCGACTCACGCGCGGAACTGACCTTTATGGACCAAACGCTCACGCGACTCGGCGCGAATACGGTCTTCAGCTTCGGCGCAGCCGCGCGCATTTACGATCTCGGTAGCGGCGCGATTTTAATGTCGGCCCCGAAAGATACCGGAACGGTTAAAATTACGACGGCGGTTGCGACCTGCGCCGTGAGCGGTTTCACCGCAATTTTTGAGCGCCATTCGAACACATGGAATAAGTTCATCATTCTTCACGGCAACGGCTGGTTGACTTTGAAGGGCATTCCAGGGGAACCGTGCCGGCTGCACACTGGACAAATGGTCGTTTTCCCACCGCATCCGACGCATTACCCGCCAGTGCTCAATATCGACATCTCAAGATTACTAAACGGCAAACTGGTCAAAGGCTTCAAAGGGCCACTGCCGGAATTGAACATCATTCTGGCCGACATTGAGAACCAGCAAACTTCTCCACCAGGCGGCGGACTGATCGATCCGACCAATCAGGACACGATCGACCAGGCAATGAACGCGCACATGCGATCGCCGCCGCCGCCGCCGCGGCCGACTGTCATTCCTTCGGCCAGGCGATTCTAAGCTTCAACGGCGACGGTCTCTTTCGTCGAGATAACCTGCGCCGAGCGCGAGCCCGACACAGAACAGCCCAGCCGCGGTTGCGAACGGGACCGGATCGAACGGCGCCGGCGGAAGATCGACGATTCCGTTCTGGTTTGTCCGTGCCGCTTGTCGGACATAACGGCCGCGTCGGGGAGCACGAAACCGTCGCGCAAACTTTTCGAGACGTTCGGGCAGATCGGAATCGGAAATTGGAACACCATGGCCGCACCCGACCACGTTTGGTCGCAGATTCGCTAATTCTTTGAGCGAGCTGCGGGCAGACTGCCAATCAGTCGTGAACGGCGCCGGTGGTCCGGATAATTTGCGCTTCGCGGTCAGCAAACCGTTCCAAGAATCCATGTCGACACTCACCAAAGCGTCACCCGTGAGAAGGATTCGATCCGAACTGCGAAAGAAACAAATGTGCCCTGGAGAATGTCCGGGTGTGCTCAGCCACTGCCAACCGCTTGCTCCTGGAATTTTGTTCTGATGCAATTCGCGCACCCGGTCGCCGAAATTGCGCCGGAGCACTGGCAAAAAACGCGAAAGGAATGCAGTCGCTCCACCGACGGTGGGGTCGGCCGGCGGATAAAGCGATTTGCCGGTCAAGAACGGGAGTTCGAGATGATGCACGTAAATTGGAACATCCCACAGTTCAGCGAGCGCGAGCGCGGAGCCGGAATGATCGATATGACCGTGGCTGAGCACGATCGCTTCCGGCCGCGAACCGGCGCCGAATCGCGCTTCGGCGGCCGAAGAAATTTCCGCCGCCCATCCCGGCAATCCCGCGTCAATCAGGACCCACTTACCGCCGGGACGGCCGATGAAATAGACATTCGAAAAACTCACCGGAAGCCAGCCCACGTCCGGCGCGATTCGAGTGATCAGTGTGCTGGTCATTCCTTTCGGTAACTGTCGATCTTGTGCACGACCACTTCAATAGCGACAACCATCTTCAGTCGTTAGGCGGAATCGTCAGGGTCAGGCCTGCTTTCAAATTATCGGGGTCATCGACCTTTTTCTCGTTGGCGTCGCGGATTTCCCGCCAGCGCTTCGACGTTTTGTAAAACTTGCGCGAAATCGAAGCGAGGGTGTCGCCCTCCTTCACGGTGTACATGTGCGAGCCGTCTTTCTTGGACTCGATTTTTTCCTTCTCACCGTGACGCGATGGCGATTTATCCGGGGTGAGACGCGGCTTCACCGAGCCGGCATCAATTTGCCGGTGCAAATTTAGATTTTCATTTCGCAATCGAACGGCTTCGGCCCTCGTTACCACCGAGTCGCCCGACAAACTTGTGCCGAGCGCAACTTCATCGCGTTTCATGAAGTCTTTGACCTCAACCGCGTGCGACCCGTTTGGATCGAGCACCAGATAACGTTTGAAATGATGGAGCGCGTGCAACGGATCGTTCATCTTGTCGTCGTAAAGGAGCGCGAGTTTGAAATGCACTTCGGCCGACTGCGGCGTCCCGTCGAGCGCTGCTTCGTAAAGATTAATCGCCCAGAGATAATCGCCTTGAGCCGCCTTCCAATCCGCTTCCTTGACCAGCCGCGTGTTGCGCGAGGTCACCATCCGCTCGCACCCGCCGAGCAGCACTAAAATCGAGAGAGCGGCAGCGTAAATGTGAAAGCGAAGATTGTGAGCGCGCATTTCTCGTGATCAACGTCCTTAATCGTGAGACCGAGTCGAGCGCAAACTTTTTTCGCGAAACGGAGAACTCCTCAAACAACGGAATGATGTCCCGACGGCCGAAGAATTGGCAGCGGTATTAAAATGGCGCCGCAGGCGCACTAATTAGCATCGCGCAGGGGACTGTTTGATCCACCTTCAGTACTTCGGAACGTCGGAATCGATTTCGTCCGACCATTTGGCGATTCCGCCTTCGAGATTGAACACGTTCGAAAAACCGGCTTCGCGCAGCAAGCGCACGGCCTGCGCACTACGCATTCCGCTGTGGCAATGCACAATCGTCAAACGCTCGCGGTCCAATTCGTTCAACCGGTCCGGTAATTCCCCGAGCGGGATCAACTGCGCGCTGTCGATGTTTGCGATTTCGTGTTCGAACGGTTCCCGCACATCGAGCAGTTGGACCGGTTCGCGGGCATCGAGTTTTTGTTTCAGTTCGCGCACCGAAACCACCGGCACGTTCATGGCAACGCCGCAGAATTGATCGTAATCGATCGGCTCGGTGATCGTAGGCGAATCGCCGCAGACTGGACATTGCGGGTCGCGCCTAAGATTGAACTCGCGGAATTTCATTTTTAACGCGTCGAAATAGAGAAGCCGACCAACCAGCGATTCGCCCACGCCCAAAATCAATTTGATCGCTTCGTTTGCCTGAATCGTTCCAATGATTCCCGGTAAAACACCGAGCACACCGGCTTGCGCGCAATTTGGGACCGAGCCCGGCGGCGGCGGTTCTGGAAACAAACAGCGATAGCACGGTCCGCCCAGATGCGGCGCGAACACGGTCGTCTGACCGTCGAAACGAAAGACCGATCCGTAAACGTTTGGCTTCTTCGCGAAAACACAAACGTCATTCGACAAATAACGCGTGGGAAAATTATCCGAGCCGTCAACGATCACATCGTAATCCGAGACAATCTCGAGCGCGTTCTTGCTCGTGAACCGGCATTCATGCGTTTCGATTTCGATGGTCGGGTTTGCATCGCGCAGACGGTCGCGGGCGGAGTCCAATTTCTTTCGGCCGACGTCTTTGGTGCCGTGCAAAATCTGTCGCTGCAAATTGCTAAGATCGACATCGTCAAAATCGACCAGCCCAAGTTTTCCGACGCCGGCCGCGGCGAGATAAAGAGCAGCCGGCGAACCGAGCCCGCCCGCGCCGATGCAGAGAACGCGCGCGTGATTGAGACGTCGTTGCCCTTCGGCACCGACTTCCGGCATGATCATGTGCCGCGAATAACGCAGCTGCTCGTCTTTAGTCATCCTGCTGACGAATTTAGCACGTTCTCACCGACAAATGGAGGGCCGCCGTACCGTCAACGGCTAAATATTTGGGACACGACAGCGCGTGTCCCTCCAATTATTTTGTTTTAATCAAGTCCCAATTGATTCCAACGATCCGCTCGTTCTCGAAACGCTTCAACGATTTCGGAAAAATGAGATAACGCGCGCCTTTTTGTGCTTTGAATCCGACAATGCCAAATTCGCTTCCGGCTCCGCTTTTCTGGATCGTCATCACGCGATTGTTTTTGATCTCCGATTGCAGATGTCGATCTTGGGCCGGCTTTTGCCACAGCGTATAGGGCTCGGGCCTACCTGCCTTTTCGACGACCTGGGCAAAGCGCGCGGTTTTGACTTTGAGTAATTTCACACGAAAAGGTTGAGCTTTTGAGTAGTTGAGCTGTTGAAAAGAAGACACAATTTCGCCTCAACCTCTCAACCTCTCAACCTCTCAACCTCTCAACACCTCAACGTCTCAAGAAGAAAAGTCCGCCAGAGAACTACGGCAAGGAGGATCAAACTACCGTTGCTGCATTCCTGCCCTGGCGGGGTTCGTCAGCCCTCAGTCCATAGCCCCTGACGGAAAGGAAACCTACCGCAAGCCTTGTTCGGGGCAACGTCGAATGGATCGACATTGTGCAATCGCCCGCTTTATCATCGCGCTTGTGAAACTGTTGGCGCTTTTGTTCCTGGTCACATCGCAATGCGCGTGCACTACGCTGGTGAATCAGCGCGATCTTTACAGTCCGCAACCATCGCCCGATTCCCATGAGGCGAGGCGGCAGATGACAGCAAGGCCGGCGGCGACACCCGCGCCAAAGCCGGAGTTCAGATAAATTTTGTAGAGGCCGCTGCCTCAGCGGCAACCGATCAAAGCCGCCGAGACGGCGGCCGCTACAATTTTAGCCGAAGGGCAGATTGGCTTTTACTCGCGCTTCGTCCGTTTTGTGGACGCGCGCCATTTTGCCGAGATGCCGTTTGCGCTTCGCGGTTTTGGCCGAAAGCAGATGGCGCCGGGACGATTGCGAGCGCAACACTTTGCCGCCGGCGGTGATTTTGAACCGTTTCGCGACTGCTTTGCGCGTCTTGCTGCGAGAAATTGGCTTCGGCATGAGGCGCGAAAGATAGATGCGGGAGTTATTTTGACAACCGGTTTTGTTGTAGCTGTCGCCGTCACTGGCGACAGAATTATAACGCCTGCCGATGAGGACATCGGCAGCTACAACGCTGAATGCGAAATAAACTCTCGCGCCTGGTTATTTTTCTCTCGAAATTGGTAGGTGATGGAAAACGCCCCTATCAAGGCACCGCGCGTCGTCATTATCGGCGCTGGCTTCGGCGGACTCGAGGCGGCCAAGAAACTCTGTGGTGGAGCGCTCCAAGTCACCGTGGTCGATCGGACGAATTACCATTTGTTTCAGCCGTTGCTCTATCAGGTCGCGACCGCAGCGCTTTCACCGGCCGACATTGCCGCGCCGGTGCGCGCGATTTTGAGCGAATGCAAAAACCTGGAGGTGATCCTCGCCGAAGTGGAGTCCATCGATGTGAATGCCAGAAAAGTGAAGATGGCCGATGGCGAACTTGATTACGATTATCTCATTCTGGCGACCGGCGCGCGGCATTCTTATTTTGGACATCCGGAATGGGAAAGACTCGCGCCGGGACTCAAAAGCCTGGAGGACGCGGTCGAAATTCGGCGTCGCATTTTAATGGCGTTCGAATATGCCGAGAAAATTTCTGACGAAGCGGCGCGCAAGGCTGCGATGACATTTGTCGTAATTGGCGGCGGGACGACTGGCGTGGAAATGGCCGGCGCAATTGCAGAGATCGCGCGCTACACGCTGGCGAAAGATTTCCGCCACATCGATCCTTCCCAGGCGCGCGTGATCCTGGTGGAAGGCGAGCCGCGCGTGCTCGCTGCCTTTCCGGAGGATTTGCAGATCAGCGCGATGCGACAGCTGGTCGATCTTGGCGTGGAAGTACGCACCGGCATTCACGCGACCAATCTTTCGGAGCAGGGCCTGCAAGTCGGCGCTGAATTCATCCACTGTCGCGTAAAAATCTGGGCGGCGGGCAACAACGCGTCGTTTGTCGGCCATTCGCTCGGCGCACCCGTTGATCGCGTCGGTCGCGTGATCGTGAACAAGGATTTAACGATTCCTGATCATCCGGACGTCCAAGTGATCGGCGATCTGGCGAACTTTTCGCATCAAACCGGTCAGCCCTTACCCGGAGTTTCGCCAGTTGCGATGCAACAAGGGCGTCACGCTGCCCGCAATATTTTGGGGATGATCGACGGCCGCAAGCCGCAACGTTTTTGGTATTTCGATAAAGGCAGCATGGCGACAATCGGCCGCAACAAAGCCGTCGCGGATCTTAAATTGATTCATCTCAGCGGAATTCCAGCATGGCTCGCCTGGTTATTTGTCCACGTCATTTTCCTGGTCGGCTTTCGCAATCGCATCGCGGTCCTTTTTCAGTGGGCCTGGGCCTATTTCAGCTTCAACAAGGGCGCCCGCCTGATCACGCGAAACTTTCAGTCTGAGCAGCGGCCGCCGACGTAAAAATAGTTAACGAGTCAGCGATTTAATGATTTAACGATTGGCATGACTACCCTCCATCGTGCCAAGCAACTACAGAACAGGACCAAAAAGTTCGCAATTCGCATTGTTAAAGCATTCGCAAGACTACCGAAAGACGAAGCTACCCCCATCATCGGAGGCAATTTCTCCGATCGGGAACCTCGCTTGCTGCAAATTACCGTGCCAGTTGTGGGGCGAGCCCTCGCGCCGTGCTGTTGCCGCTGGCGGGCAGATGCCGCGAACGGAAATTTTGTATACGCTGCTTAAGTCAATCAGTTCAAAACGACCCTCACCTGCCGTTTCGCGTCTTCCTCCCACGGGATCGCGACTGGGCGGAGCGCTGAGAGGATTGAGGTGAGGGTCGCGCGAGCAATGTTACATTGAGAAGGAAATCAAAATCTGCGGCGATTCCGAAAATCACGGTGCGCAATCTGCAACGCAAAGTGCCGGTGAACATTATCGATCTTAAGAAGTTCGGGCAAAAGGCGCTCGAGCTTTGCCTTCGTTTGCCGCGCAGGAAAAAGACCGATCTTGTCCAGTTGCGCGAGGTTTCGATCTTAATTGTCTCCGATCGAAAGATCGCGTCGTTGCATCGACAATTCATGAATGAATCGGGACCAACCGACGTGATCACATTTCAGCACGGCGAAATCTTCGTTAGCGCGGAGACCGCTCGTCGCAACGCCCGACGATTTGGAAACGCTCTCGCGCGCGAGCTGCGCTTGGACCTGGTCCATGGTTTGCTGCACTTACACGGCTTTGATGATCGCGATGAGGTTAGCGCGCGAAAAATGCGGATTGTTCAACGGAAAATCCTCGCGCGAGCGAGTCGTTTGAAGTGAAGGCGCAGTGTGATAACATTTTTTCATGAGCGCGGTAAGCACCGTGCAGTCCGAAAAAGGATCTACATCCACGGTGGAGGCCCCGGCCAGGGAAACGGAAACGCGAGGCGAAGAAGAACTCGACGTGCCGTGGCAGGTCGTGGTCCACAATGATCCCGTTAACCTAATGACTTACGTGACAATGGTGTTCCAGCGCGTGTTCGGGTATCCGCGCGAAAAAGCGGAGCGTCACATGCTGGAAGTTCATCACAAAGGGCGCTCGATTTTATGGAGCGGTGTGCGCGAACGCGCTGAGTTCTACGTGCAGCAGCTTCACGGTCATCTCTTGCTCGCTACGCTGGAGAAAGTCGTTTGACATGGAGATCTGCCGCCAGGACGACGCATTGCAGATATCCGATCTCGACCCATTTCTGGCCGAACTCCTCCGACAAATCCCTCAGAGCACAAGTCCGCGCGGCGAGCCGGCTGCCGAGGCCCGTTTGTTCAGCCGGCCATCGGTGGATGAAGAAATCTGCGCGGAATGGAAAAGCTATGTCGAACCGGAACTGCGGCGCCTTTTTCGCACGGCAAGCGAAACCGTGGCCGACGATCTCACGCAGTTGAATGGAAACGAAAAGTCGTTGAGCAATTGCACGCTCCACATTCCGATCCAACACGCCGACGCATGGTTGAACACTCTTAATCAGGCGCGATTGGTGATTGCCACCAAATACAAATTCTCGGACGAAGAATTAAACGACCATGATCGGTCGCCGATCGGCTCCCGTCGCGACCTCGGATTGTTTCAGATAAATTTCTATGGATTTATCCAGGAATTTATTTTGCGGGAGATCGGGTCTGGTTAGGACGGTCGTCGCTTTTGGGGCCAAACCGCTCAATGTAATGCTCGAGACGCACTCGGGCCGAGCTCCATCATCCCATCCATGAATTTCCGGAGCTCGAATTTGTCGCCGGCACCGGCATGCGCCGCGTCATCGGCTTGTCGCACTTTTCCGAGAATCTCACTCGGCCCGCGAAATCGCGAGAGATGAGCAATTATCTCGACGGCGAATCCAATCGACTCTGGCTGCGCTCGCGCACCATCGACATCAAGCGGTCTTTGATCGCGCTGGAGGCTTTGGCCGGCTTGAGGCTGAGGGCGAAAGCTTCATGCAACCCGTAGCATTGGTTGATGAAATCCTCCGCGGCCGAGCCGTATTGCTTGCGCGCAGCCTCAAAGTCCTGCAGCTCTTCGGGTTCTAACGCTCCAATCACGTAGAGCCGCGCACAATTCTGGAATTCCTCAAAGCTCATCCTTCAACTCCTTCAAGCCATCATATATCTTTTTCAAGCCTAATTCGAGCCGGGTCTTGACCGTCCCCAAGGGTATATTCGTATTAGAAGCGATTTCGCGCTGGCTCATCCCCTGAAAAAATGCAAGCTCGATGACTTCCTGCTGGGCCTGAGGGAGAGAATTGATCACTTTGGCCATCAAAACCCGGGTATCTCCGGCTCGAATCTCGTCCTCAGTCACATTTTGCACCCAGGCAAGGGGTTGCTGCTCGGGTTCGGCTTGGAAACGCTCTTCCGCCCGGGCGTAGGCCTGTCTTTTCCTCAGGGCGTCAATCGCTCTCCGGCGGGTCAATGTCACCATCCAGCCCAGCGGTTTCCCTTTTTTAGCCGAGAAGTTCTTCGCCTGATTCCAAATTTCCATGAACACTTCCTGAAGCAGATCGTCCGCTTCGGTCTCGTTGTGAATGATTCGCAAAATCAATGCTTTCACGATCCCGTTGTAGCGATCGTAGAGTTGCGAAAGCGCGTCCGCGTCTCCCGACTGAATGCCCAACATAAGATCGACATCGCTCGGCGCGCCCGGTTCAAGTTCGACCGCGTTCGTGATCGGCTTCTCCGAAGTCGCCACGTCCGGACCAGAAGGGGGAGCAGCTTGCAGGTTGGGATCGATCGCTGACGACATTCTCAAGCTTTAAGTCCACCCCTCATCCGCGTCCAACCATTTTCCGTCATTGAGTCGGTTCACGATAAGCCTTGACCGGCGCGTGACCAGCCAAATACGATTCGCGCTCAAGGTAGTTCGCGGTAGTCCGCGTCAAAGCCAACCAAAAGCAATCCCATGAAAATTATCATCCCATTTCTTGCAACCACCTTCCTCGCCGCCATGACTTTTGCCCAGGAAGAATCAGCATCGCCGGCCGAATCGACGGCGCCGGCCACCGAAGAAAAAGCATCGGCAACAGTCGAGGAAACGCCAGCCTCCAAACCGGCTGAAGCGGCATCTCCGGCTGCAGCCAAGAAAGCAGAGGCCGCCACTTCGCCGGCAGCTGCTGCCAAAAAGGAAGCCACGGCCGCAAAACCAGCTGCCGCGGCCGCTGCTCCGAGCGGAAAGAAAATGAGTGTCAAGGAGATGGAAGAAAAGTGGGAAGCTTCGGTTCCCAGCCACGACTTTTCGACAGTGCAGGGGTTCGTTGCCTCTGATTTCGTCGGCATATCTTCACAAGGTAAGTTTACCGACCGGGACAGCATGCTGGCGGAATTTAAGAAAGACAAAGACACCTACAAGTCCGCCAAAAACGAAAAACTAAACGTCAAGGCTTTCGGGCCGAATGTCATGGTTGTGACCGGTCGCGCCCGGGAAAAGGGAACAAGCAAAGACGGCAAAGCGTTCGATCGAACCTTTCTCTTTACCGACACCTGGATGCTGCGCGGCGGACAATGGCAATGCGTCGCCTCCCAGGTCAACAAGGTGAAGGGATAAATCCGAATTTTAGTTACTAAGAAGCGGCCATGGAAACATGGCCGTTTTTTTTGGTCACGCCCTGCCAATATTCATCTTACGGGCGTTAACGGATGATTGCGCGGCGTGCTTTGTGCGGCAAAGGTTACTCGCATGCCGGCCAGCCCTAAAGAATCGGTGCCCGATCCGCTTTGGTACAAAGACGCGGTCATCTACGAGCTGCACGTCAAAACGTTCCATGACAGCGATGGCGACGGTATTGGCGATTTTCGCGGCCTGATTCAAAAGCTCGATTATCTCCAGGAGCTTGGCATCACCGCCATCTGGCTGTTGCCGTTCTATCCGTCACCGCTGCGCGATGACGGCTACGACATCGCCGATTATTTCGATGTTAATCCGAATTACGGAACGCTCGACGATTTCCGCGCGTTTCTCGACGCGGCGCACAAGCGCGGACTGCGCGTCATCACCGAATTAGTCATTAATCACACGTCCGATCAGAATCCGTGGTTCCAAAAATCCCGGCGCGCGCCGCCCGGTTCGCCTGAGCGCGAATTTTATGTCTGGAGCGATACCCCGGAAAAATACTCGGACGCACGCATCATCTTCAAAGATTTCGAAACGTCGAACTGGTCGTGGGATCCGCTGGCGAAAGCTTATTACTGGCATCGTTTTTATACGCATCAGCCGGATTTGAATTTCGACAATCCGGCCGTGCACGAAGCGCTCGAAAGAGTTTGCGATTACTGGCTTGAGATGGGCGTTGATGGATTGCGGCTCGACGCCATTCCCTACCTCTACGAGCGCGAAGGCACGAGCTGCGAAAATCTACCCGAGACACATGCCTACCTGAAAAAGCTCCGCGCGCACGTCGACCAAACATTCCCCGGCCGCATGTTGCTCGCGGAAGCGAACCAATGGCCGGAAGATGCGGTCGCGTATTTCGGCAGCGGCGACGAATCGCACATGAGTTTTCATTTCCCGCTCATGCCGCGGATGTTCATGGCGCTGCAAATGGAGGATCGATTTCCGATCATCGACATCCTCGATCAGACGCCGCCGATTCCGGACAATTGCCAGTGGGCGATGTTCCTGCGCAATCATGACGAGCTCACGCTCGAAATGGTCACGGACGAGGAGCGCGATTACATGTGGCGCGTTTACGCCAACGACCCGCACGCGCGCATCAATCTCGGCATTCGCCGGCGGCTCGCTCCGTTACTCGCGAATAGCCGGCGCAAAATGGAATTGCTCAACACCATGCTCTTCTCCATGCCCGGCACGCCCATCATTTATTACGGCGACGAAATCGGCATGGGCGACAACATTTACCTCGGAGATCGCAACGGCTGCCGCACTCCGATGCAGTGGAGTCCCGACCGGAACGCCGGTTTTTCCCTGGCCAATCCGCAACAGCTGCATTTGCCCGTCATCATCGACCCTGAGTACCACTACGAAGCGACCAACGTCGAGAATCAGCAGAAAAATTTGTCGTCGCTCCTTTGGTGGATGCGCCGCGTGATCGCGACCCGGAAAAATTTCAAAGCTTTTTCCCGCGGCACTCTCGAATTTCTTTTTCCGGACAACGCCAAGGTGCTCGCGTTTCTCCGCCGTCACGAAGACGAGACCGTTCTCGTTGTCGTCAATCTCTCTCGCTTCGCGCAAGTGGTTGAGCTCGATCTGGCGCAATTTTCCGGATGTGTGCCGGTTGAAGTCTTCAGTCGCAATCGGTTCCCGACGATCAAAAAGTCCACCTACGTCCTCACGCTCGGGCCGCATTCGCATTACTGGTTTACGATTCAGCCGCAGAGCGAACGGCGCCGGGCGGAAAAAAAGCGGGTGGTGACGCCGCTGCACGCGCGTCCTGAGTTGCAATCTTTGCTCGATGATGGCGCGCGCGCGCGCATCGAAGGCGAGATCCTGCCCGAATACATCGCCGGTTGTCGCTGGTTCGGCGCGAAGGCGCGCACGCTTCGGCAAATGCGGGTGCTTGAGCGTTCCACAATTTCTTCCGAGCATAACGCTGCGCAATTCTGGTTCGTCGAAGTAAGTTACCTCGATGGCCCGACCGAAACCTATGCTTTGCCGGTAAAGATCCTTTCCGACGACAAAGCGCGATCGCTTGTGCAATCCGCGCCGCACGCGGTCATCGCGCGTTTTGACGACGAGCATGATTCGATTCTCTTTGATGCGGTTTGGGACACCGATTTTCGGGAGAAACTTTTTCGCCTCATGTTGGATCGCCAACATGCCAGCGGGCGAAACGGAAATCTTGTCGGCGCGCTCAGTCCACGGATCGGATCCGTCGCGACCGTTCTGCCTTCAAATGTTCTTAGCGGCGAGCAGAGCAACTCCTCGATGCTTTTTGCCGACAAATTTTTCCTCAAGCTTTACCGAAAACTGGAGGACGGCGTGAACCCCGACGTCGAGGTCACGCGTTTTCTGACTGAGCGCGCGCAATTCGACAACGTGCCCGCGTTCGGCGGAGCTATTGAGTATCGCCGCGCCAAATCCCAACCCACCGTTGTTTGCTTGTTGCAGGACGCAATCACGAGCGAAGCCGACGCCTGGACGATGACGCTCGATCACGTTGGGCGTTTTTATGAACGTGTGCTCGCGCGGAAAGCGGAATTGCAAAATGATACGGCGCCGGCCAGTCCACTGGTCGACGAACTGGTCGGCGGCGTTTATGCCGAGAAAGCGAAACTGCTCGCGCAACGCACGGGAGAATTGCATCTCGCGCTCGCCTCGGTGAAGGACGATCCCGTTTTCGCGCCGGAGCCGTTCAACGCCATGGCCCAGCGTTCGGTTTACCAAAGCATGCGCGCGCTGCTGCGTCGAAATTTCGATTCGTTGAAAAAGAAATTGCGCGATGTGCCCGAGAACCTTCGCGACGAAGCCGAGGAAGTGCTGGGCACCGAGAAGGAAATTCTCGCCCGCGAAAAACGTCTGCTCGATCGCAAAACCAATGCCGCCAAAATCCGGATCCACGGCGACTATCATCTCGGCCAAATCCTTTCCACTGGAAAAGATTTCGTGATTCTCGATTTCGAAGGCGAACCGGCGCGGCCGTTGAGCGAGCGGAAACTGAAACGCTCCGCGCTGCGCGACGTTGCCGGCATGATGCGCTCATTTCAATACGCCGCTTACAGCGCCCTCTGGCAGCCGGCCATGCGCGCCGAAGATGTGCCGTTTCTCGAGCGCTGGGCCGATCTCTGGTATCGCCAGATGAGCGGCGTCTTTTTGCAAAGTTATTTGCAGACTGCGTCCGGCGCGACGTTCGTTCCGAAAAACTCCGACGACCTCCAAATTCTCCTGGAGGCCTATCTTCTCGACAAAGCCGTTTACGAAATCGGTTACGAACTCAACAACCGCCCCGACTGGGTCATCATCCCGATCCGCGGCATCAAACACATTCTGAAATCAGCGTGATCGATTCGCGAAAACACATTAAAGCTGCAATTGACGATTTCCTGGCAATTATTGAAGACACTCAGATCGGCGAAGAAGAACGATTAGTCCGCTTGAGACGCTCTCTCGACCAGCTCGCTCTTCTACAACATTCTGTGAATTACACTTTCGACGGGAAGGACTATCCGGATGCTCCGGGACAGGATTTTACAGAACTTAGACGAATCATTGCGCATCGATTTCCCGCTCTCGGATATTACAACGTTCCAAATTGTGTTACGCAACAGATAGCCGAAACCAAAATCGACGTTGGTGACGCGATTGATGATATCGCAGACATCGCGCGGGAGCTGTACGACGTGCAGTGGTATTGGACGAATACAAGTGTCGATGATGCGCTCTGGCATTTCAAAAATAATTATTGGAGCCATTGGGAGGAACATCTACGAACTCTTCAACTCTATTTGCATCGGCTCGATAAGGGCTCAGATGAGCAAGAGACACATTAGCAATTACGTTTTGCGAACCAGGAATACCTGTCTATAAGAACGTCAGCACGAAGGAGCATCTATGACTAACTATCTCGATAAGATCGACAACGACATCGCGGAGAAACAACTCTTGAAACATCCGTTTTATCTCGCGTGGACGCGCGGGGAATTGGGCAAAGAGGCCCTGACCGATTACGCGAAGCAGTACTATCATCATGTCGCCGCGTTTCCGACCTATCTCTCAGCCGTGCACGCCAAGTGCGACGATCAACCGACCCGGAAACAAATTTTGTCCAATTTGATCGACGAAGAAGCCGGTGCGCCGAATCATCCTGAGCTTTGGAAACAATTTGCCGAAGGCCTCGGCGTGGAAGACGTCGATCTTGCAACGACCGAGAAACAAGCCGAGACGAAAAATTTGATCGGTACGTTCCGATCAGTTTGTGGTCAGAACACGACCGCGGAAGGTCTGGCCGCGCTTTATGCCTACGAGAGCCAGATTCCGGCGATCTGTGAATCGAAGATCGATGGATTGAAAAAGCATTATGGCTTTACTGATCCGAAGCATTACGAATATTTCAGTGTTCACATCGAAGCCGACCGCGAACATTCCGCGGCCGAGCGGAAAATGCTGAGCGATTACGTTGACAGTCAGAATATCGACAACGTACGTGCGTCGGTGCGTCGCGTTCTCGACGCGCTTTGGGAAATGTTGTCCGGCGTTTGCCGAAGACATGCGATTAGTTGCTGAGGAACGTGACGTTGCCCCCTGTCATGTCGAGCGGCAACGTAACGTTGCATCCATTTAACAGCGGCGTAGCCGCCATAGTGAGAGCCTGCCCTGAGCGAGAGCAGCGAGTCGAATGGGAGACATCTCTAGATATTTCTGAAATAGTAAGAGATTCCTCCACTTCGGTCGGAATGACATGGATTCGGCGGTCATAGACCGCCGCTACGGTTGCTGCAACGTCACCGCGGCGTGATGCCTTCGGCCAGATCGACGTGGAAACTTTGTTTCACCTTGTTCGTGCCAAACGTTAACTCGGCGTTGTAATCGCCCGCCGGCAACAAACGTTTCGGATCGTCGCCGCCGTACTCAATGCTGAGGTCCTTGCCCGGGCGCAGGTCCCAATTCAATCGCGTGAACCCGGGCGTGCCGGGCGCTTTAATCGTCGCTACCGGTTGCCCGGTGGATTTCGTGACGGAGATTTTGATTTCGTCGCCGGTAAATTCTTTGACCCAAATGGTAAAGAGCGCGCCTTCGGCCGGATTTTGTCCGCGATAAATTCCTTTGCCGTTTGAATCGACAAATCCCGGCTGCAAATACGCGCCGGTCACCGAGCGCACACTAAATAAATGCGCCGGTTTGGCAGCAATGTCGGGCGTGAATTCGCGGAACGGCGTGCTGTCATCGAGAACCGCGATGCTGCGTCCGTGGGTCGCGATCGCGAGATCGGCAGTGCGCGGATGAATTTGAATGTCGTCCACCCGCACCGGTGGAACGTCGCCGATCCGGACCCAATGCCCGCCCTGATCGAACGACGCGAACAATCCGAAGTGCGTCCCAGCGTAAAGTAATTTTGGATTCACCAGATCTTCGCGAACGACTTCCACTGGATCGTTCGCCGGCAAATCGCCAACGACCGATTGCCAGGTCTTGCCGAGATCTCCCGTGCGCAAAATCACCGGACGATCGTCGCCCGTCCGGTACGCGTTCGTCGCCACATAAGCGACGTTTGGATCGACATTCGACGCCTCGATGCGCACGACCCATTGTCCGCGCGCCGGTTCCGGCAAATTATTGGTCAGCTCGCTCCATTTGCCGCCGTCGTTTTCAGTGATCCAAAGCCGGCCGTCGTCCGTTCCCGCCCAGAGTAATCCCGCGCGTTTGGGCGATTCCGCGAGCGAAAAGACGACGCCATAACTTTCCGCGCCGCTGCCGGTCGCATTTGTTTTAGCCGGATCGTTGTGCGTCAGATCGGGGCTGATCACGGAATATTTTTCCATCCGATCGGTCAGTTTGAACACGCAATTGCCGCCGAGATAAATGACGCCAGGTTTGTGTTTGCTCATTAGCATTGGCGAATTCCAGTGGAACCGGTAACGCGGCGCCCCTTCCGTTGGCTCCGGCCGCAAACGCCTCAGCTCGCCATTGCGCAAATTGATCCGGTGCACTTCCCCACCCTGACTCTCGGCGTAAAACGTATCGTGATCGGTTGGATCGAACAAAACATAGAAACCGTCGCCGCCGGCAAGCGCGGTCCAATCCGAATTGCGAATTTGCTCTTTGCTCTGGACGCCGCTTGGCCCGACCCAGTTCTCGTTGTCCTGTAATCCGCCCGCGATGCGAAAGTACGGCTTCGAATCGTCGAGACTGATTCGGTAAAACTCGCCCGCCGGAAACTTGTTCAAGTGGTCCCAATTTTTTCCACCGGCAAAACTTTGATAAAGACCGCCATCGGTCCCGAGCAACAACCGCTGACAGACCGGAGGTTTCGGTCCCGCCTTGGCGGGATTTTTATCTTCCGGCTTGGGCGGTTTCGGCGCCGGCACAGAGCCGGGCTGAATTGCCAGGGCGTGGCAATCCGGATGAACTTTTTCGGAAAGATCTTCCCGGAAATTTTTGCCGCCATCATCTGAGACGAGCAGCGCGAACTGAAGCACATAAACGCGCTGATCATTCGCCGGATCGATCCGGATCTGGCTGAAATAAAACGGTCGTGGATCGATCGCGCTCATTCGTGTCCAGTGTTCGCCGTTGTCTTCCGATCGAAAAACGCCGCCGCTTTTACTTCGCAAATCGCTCAAGATTCCCGAACCGCCTTCAAAGCTTTGCACAACTGCCATTACAATTTTCGGGTTGCTTGCGCTCACGGCCAAACCGATGCGCCCGGTTTGTGCGGGCAAACCGCCGCTCAATTCTTTCCACGTCGCGCCGCCGTTGGTGCTTTTGAAAATTCCGCCAACATCCTCGCCGCCGGTCGCTTCAGGACCGGACGTAAAACTCCAGGGAGTGCGCTGTCGCGCGTAAAGCGCCGCGTAGATCGTTTGCGGATTGGTGGGATCGAGAATCACGTCGCCACAGCCGGTACGTGCGTTGTGCGGCGCCGTCGCCTGCAAAATCAGCTTCCACGTTTTCCCGCCGTCAGTGGTTTTATAGAGGCCGCGCTCGCCACCGTCGGTCCATAAATGCCCCATCGCCGCCACATACGCGACATCGGCATTTTTTGGATCGACAACGATGCGCGCGATCGTGCGGCTATCTTTCAGACCAACGTTTGTCCAATGTTCGCCGCCATCCGTTGTTCGATAAACGCCGTCCCCCCAATCGGAGGAGTTTCGATCGTTCGCTTCGCCGCTCCCGACCCAGATGACATCCGAGTCGGACGGCGCGATTGCGACCGCGCCGATTGAGAGCGCAGGTTGTTTGTCGAAAATTGGATCGAACGAAACACCGCTGTCGCCGGATTTAAAGAGGCCGCCGTGTCCGAGCGCGATGTAAAAGACGAACGGATTGCGTGGGTCAATCGCAATATCGGAGACGCGGCCGCTCATGACCGCGGGACCAATCGAGCGCGCTTTGAGATTTTTGAAAAGAACATCGGTTAATTGCGGCGCGCCGGCAGAAGGTGCCGGTGCTACCGAAGCCGACAATGGTGGCGTTGTACTCGCAGGAGATGCAACCGGCGGCAACCCCGCGGCCGGAGCGGACGCAGGCGGTGATTCTTCCTGGGCGAGCGAAACCGAAATGGTGACAAACAAACCGAAGATTGAAGCGAGTCGAGTACTCATAAGGGTGAAGAATAAATCATGGCGATTGATAGGTTTCAGGGCAAGTGCGTCGCTTGTCGGACTTAACCGGTGGCAGGCGGAGCGCCTGCCCTACAATTTCAGATTCTTGGCGACGCGCCAAATCGTTGTAACGTTGTAACTCTCCTATGACGCAACCAGTGCTGGAAGGAAAGGTTGGAGTTGTTTTCGGTGTCGCGAATAAACGCAGTATCGCCTGGGCGATTGCCCAGGCCTGGGCGGCCGCCGGTGCGCGTCTGATTTTCAATTATCAAGGCGAACGGCTGAAAGAAAATGTCGAGGAACTAACGTCCGCTTTTGGAGAAAAAACGCCATTGTTCCCATGCGACGTTTCAAGCGACGCCGAGATAAAAGGTTTCTTCGAAAAAGTCCGAGGCGAAACGGGTCGTGTCGATCTTCTGCTCCACTCAATCGCCTTCGCGCCGAAGGAAGCATTGGAAGGCGATTTCGTCAGCACGACGCGGGAAGCGTTCCGGGTTGCGCACGATATCAGCGCGTATTCGCTGGTCGCGTTGGCGCGCGAAGCGGCGCCGCTGATGACAAACGGCGGCAGCATTGTGGCGATGACCTATCACGGTTCAGAAAAAGTTGTGCCGCACTACAACGTCATGGGCGCGGCAAAAGCGAGCTTGGAAGCGTCCAGCCGTTATCTCGCCTACGATTTAGGTTCTAAAAAAATCCGGGTAAACTGCATTTCGGCCGGCCCGGTGCAAACGCTGGCCGCGCGCGGCATCAGCGGATTCTCCCAGATGTTAAAACATTACCAGGAACGTGCGCCGTTGAAGCGCAGCTGCGAACCATCCGAATTGGGCGCAACCGGCGTATTCTTAGCAAGCGACGGCGCGTGCGCAATCACCGGTCAGGTGATCTACGTGGACGGCGGTTACCAAATTATGGGGCTGTAGAAAATAATGATCGCGCGTATTTGGCATGGCTGGACCACACCCGAGAATGCCGAGACCTACGAAAAGCTTTTGCGCGAAGAGGTGTTGCTGGAGATCGCAAAGCGCAGTATCCCCGGCTACAAGGGCGCGGAAATATTCATCCGCGAGGCGGAAAATAAGGAAATGGAATTTATCACGCTACTGCGTTTCGAAACGCTCGACGCTGTGAAAATTTTCGCGGGCAAAGATTATGAGCAACCGGTCATCCATCCGGAATGCCGGCGCTTGCTCAAACGGCACGACGAAAAGTCGCGTCACTACAAAATCGTCCCGTTGAATTAAGAGGCAATTGTAGGGCAGGCGCATCGCCTGTTGTGGTTTCGATTGGCAAGCGGAGCGCTTGCCCTACAACAGACGTGCGCGACCTTGCTGCGAGTGCAACTTGCGAAAACGCTACGAGAACTGCTAGGCAGCGACGCAATCGCGGACGATCCGGATACCCTCGCGGCCCACAGCGGCGACAAATGGTTTGCGGCCGAAGCGCCGGAAGTTGTCGTCTTCGCAAGATCGACATCGGATGTCTCGAAACTGCTTAAATTTGCATCGCAGAAAAAAATCCCGGTGACGCCGCGCGGGGCCGGCTTCGGTTACGTCGGCGGCTGTGTCCCGGCGAAAAAGGGTATCGCCCTTTCGCTGATGCGAATGAATCGAATCAAGAAAATCAATTTTGCCGATGCAATCGCCGTGGTCGAGCCGGGTGTGCTGACGGCCGATCTGAAAGCAGCCGCGCGCGCGCAAAGATTATTTTATCCGCCGGATCCGGCGAGCATGAAAGATTGCAGCATCGGCGGGAACATCGCGACCAATGCCGGTGGCCCGCGGTGTTTGAAGTACGGCGTTACCCGCAATTACGTGACCGGCCTCGAAGTCGTGCTTGCAAACGGTGACATTTTGCGAACTGGCGGGCGCGTCCACAAAAACAAGACCGGCTTTGATTTGATCGGTCTCTTCGTCGGATCGGAAGGAATGCTCGGCGTTGTTACGGAAATCACGGTGCGATTACTGCCGTTGCCGCCCGCGCGCGCGACTCTGTCAGCCGCCTTTGCGACGATGTCGCAAACAGCAGCGGCGGTGCAGGAAATTTTCGCGAACGGTTTTCTGCCGTCATCGCTCGAGATTGCCGACAGTTTCACGCTCGAAGCCGCGCGAAAAGACCTCGGCCAGACGATTGTTCCGCCAGGGAACGCACACCTCTTAATCGACCTCGATGGGCAGGAAGAAAGCGTGCGAAGCGAAGCGGAAGCAATTCGACAATTGCTCGCCGATAAAAAACCAAATGCTTTGGAAATGGCGACCGGCGAGGAAAATTGCGAGAAGCTGTGGGAGTTGCGCCGGCAATTCAGCAATTCGTTGCGCGCGACCGGACTCACCAAATTAAATCAGGATGTGGTCGTCCCCCGTAGTCGCATTGTCGATCTGGTGGAGTTCGCCGAACGGCTGCACGCGAAATACGGATTTCCGATTGCCTGTTTCGGGCACGCCGGCGACGGCAACATTCACATCAACATTATGGCGGATCGTTTCAATCGGGATGCGGCCGTGCGCGAAAAAGTGGAGCGCGCACTTGATGATTTATTTGCGCAAGTCCTCGCCTGGGGCGGAGTTATCACCGGCGAACACGGAATCGGTCTGGCCAAAAAACGCTGGTGGCCGGACGCGACCAGCGAGCCGGTGCGCGAGCTTCATCGCAAACTCAAGGATGTTCTCGACCCGAATGGGATCTTAAATCCCGGAAAATTTATCGAGTAAGTTTTGAATGTTTTGGGGACGGCGGCGTCTAAACCCCTGCAGCGCGTTCGCGCCGATGGGTCTATGAAACGGGGGAAAATCACGCACACGGTCACAGCTTTGCTCTCGTCAGTCACATCGCTTTTTGCTCATGGGGCGGAGACGAAAGCGGAGCCGACCAAGGTCAAGCTGAGCAAAAAGTCCGAGAAAAAATCGGAGGAGTCCCGTATTGGCGTAGAATCGCTCGCTTTCACGCCGAGCCACTTGAGATCGGCGCCGCCGTCTCCCGGCGAACCATATCCGTGGAGACGCCAGATCGTGACAACCGTTTTCTGGATTGGCGAAAAGCCGAGCGAAAATAATCCGGTACCGAACCGCTCCAGTTCATGGGACAAAGAATGGTCGAAGAATTACGGCGGCTTCGATGATCCGAATCCGGCGCACCGGCAGGATTATACTCCCGTAAAATTCACACCGCGGCAGAATCCATTTTACTGCGCGCTTCCCTACAACGACAAAGCCGCCAGCGGTCATCGACCGGAAGCATCGAGCGTGGTCCCGTGGTTCAAGGACGCGTATCAAGGGCCAGGCGTGTCCGTTTGCAAAGATCACTGGATCGCGATTCGCAAAGGGGGCAAAGTCGCCTACGCGCAATGGGAAGATGCCGGACCATTTCGGACCGATCACTGGCAATACGTTTTCGGTAATGAGAGGCCGAAGCCGAACCTGAACAAGGGCGCGGGTCTCGATGTTTCTCCGGCCGTGCGCGATTACCTTGGATTAAGCGAAACCGACGTGACCGATTGGCAATTCGTCGATTTCAAGCACGTGCCGCGAGGGCCGTGGTCGAAGTTGGGCGAGAACAACACTTTCGTCACCGCCGATCGGAACACGGGGACACAGTTGGCTCGAGCAAAGAGCAGCGGCGGTCCCGAAGCTACGTCCGCTCCACAATAGTTACTTCTCCACGTAAGATCGACATCAACGATCGACCGCCGAATTCGGTGGGGGATTTGCCCGTTGTTCGTTGACTCGCATGAAAGCAAGGTAACCGCCGATCAGGCAGCCCACGATTAGAATAAAGAGGAAGACGAATCCGGCGGCGCGAATTGATCGGTAACGTTCGCCGGCCTGTTTCCAGATGGCCCGCTTCTGGATCAGCTCCAATTCGAGCAGGCGCGACAAGTTATCAGGGTCGATTTCGTCCGGTTTAGGCTCGACGGGATCAGCCATGACGGGAAATTCCGCAACTCCCGTGCCTGATTTAACACCGGGGCTTTGAGCCTGCGGTTTTTCAGCACACGAGAAAGCAAACCGTTTAAACGGTTTTAGATGAGTCTTGCGCCAAGCACCGCGCTAAAGCGCGGTGTTATTGGGAGAGCGATTCAAAGCCAAGATCGACCATCCGCAAACACTCTGTCGACTGGCACTATCGCTGCTGTTAAACAGGGGTGCACTCCACCTTCTTCCAGAAAGTCCTCATCTGCGCCTTCGCCGGTTTTCTCGCCGCCAGCCTCGTTGAATGGGCAAAAGTTTTCGTGGAAGGCGCCGACGATGCTCTGAACAAGGGCTATAAGCACCGCGCAGTGCTCGATACCAAGAAGTAACACAAAGCCAGCAGCTCAGTAGCAAACACTGCTGGTTCTGTTCATGCCTTTTTGTAAGAGAACCCTCACCTGCCGCTGCGCGTCTTCCTCTTCCTATCGAGGGAGAGGATTGAATTGAGGGTCGAGTTGCTGCTGGCTTGCGTGCGCATAGTTTGCACATGTGAACGTCGGCTTCGCCCAGCTCAATCCCACCGTTGGGGATTTGCGCGGTAACTTCGAAAAGATCCTTCAATCTTACGAGCAGCTGGCTGGGGCCGGCGCTGAACTCGTCATCACACCGGAACTCGCCATCACCGGTTATCCGCCGCAGGACCTTGTCTTCAAGTCGCGCTTTGTTCCGGAAACACTCGAGATGGTGGAGGAACTTCATCGCCGTGTTGGCAAAGCGGCCTTGCTGGTTGGGTTTGTCGATCGAAACGAAGGCCGTGGCCGGCCCTTTCACAACGCCGCCGCCTTGCTCGTGCGCGGCGAGCCGATTCGCAAAGCCCACAAATCGCTTTTGCCGACTTACGACGTGTTTGATGAAGACCGCTATTTTCAACCCGCGGCCAACGTCGAGCCTTTCGATCTGAACGGAAAAAAAATCGGGGTCACCATTTGCGAAGATATTTGGACGGAACATTATCTCCCCCGCCCGCTTTATGACTGCGAACCGACGCGAAGTTTGATCGAACAAGGGGCCGACGTGATCCTGAACTTGAGCGCGTCACCGTTCACGTTGCATAAACCGGCAATCCGTTATGAAATGGTCGCGACGCTGGCGCGAACTTATCGGCGTCCCATCTTTTATTGCAACGCCGTCGGCGGCAACGACCAACTCATTTTCGACGGGAACTCTATTGCCGTGAACTCATCCGGCGATTTGATCGCGCAACTTCCCGCCTTCCGCGAACACGAACAGATCGTAGACACAGACGCAACTGCCGCGGTCGAATTCCGCGAAGAACCGACACCTGAGCAACTTTTTGGCGCGCTTTCGTTAGGCCTGCGCGATTATTTGCGAAAATGTAATTTTAAGTCGGCCGTGCTCGGCCTCAGCGGCGGAGTTGATTCCGCGGTCGTGGCAGTGATCGCAGTTGAGGCGCTCGGAGCCGAAAACGTGGTCGGCGTCTCGATGCCGAGCCAGTATTCGTCGCGCGGGAGCATCGATGACGCAAAAAGGCTCGCCGAAAATCTCGGAACCAAATTATTGCACATCCCGGTCGCTGAGACGTTTGCTGTCTTCAAAAGCCAGTTTAAGGAAATCTTTTCCGGACTGCCGGAAAACGAAACCGAAGAAAACATGCAACCGCGTTTGCGCGCGATGACGTTGATGGCGCTCTCCAACAAATTCGGGCATCTGGTTTTATCGACCGGAAATAAAAGCGAACTCTCGGTCGGTTACTGCACGATTTACGGCGACATGGCCGGTGGCCTCGCCGTCATCAGCGATGTCCCCAAGACAATGATCTACGAGCTCGCGCGCTGGATAAACCGCGAGCGCGAAATTATTCCAAGATCGACGATCGACAAGCCGCCAAGCGCGGAACTGAAACCGAACCAAAAAGATCAGGACACGCTCCCGCCGTACGAAAAACTGGACGAGATTCTGCGGCTCTATGTCGAAGACAACTTGAGCGCGCGCGACATCATTGGCCGCGGGTTCGACGAAAAGACCGTCCGCTGGGTCCAGCGCCGCGTCGACCTCAACGAATACAAGCGCGAGCAAGCCGCGCCCGGATTAAAAGTCACCAGCCGTGCCTTCGGTCTCGGCCGCCGCATGCCCATCGCCCAAAAATACGTCGACTGATTTTTGTTGTCCGAAGCGTGATTGTGGGCTGACTTTTTTCGCGTTGGATGCGACCGCATCTTCCCTTCTGGTCTTCCAGTAAACCGATGCTCAATTAATATCATTCTATGTATAACAGAAATAATCTGGGCAAACTAAAGACGATGGACGCCTCGCGCCCGACGTAACGAAAGCTTTCTCGGCGCTCGCGCTCCCTGAATGAGCCATCCGACTTCAATCAAAGGAGTCTTGCTGGTAGATGGATGCGTCTTACTCGTCAAAAATTCCCGCAACGAATGGGAGTTGCCAGGAGGCCGCAGTGAAGAGGGAGAAGATCACGCGCAGACCTTGGCGCGCGAATTTTCAGAGGAACTATCTGTTGATGTAGTGATCGCCGACCCGCTCGATTCATACTTGTTCGAGGTTATTCCGGGACGCCATGTTTTTATCGCCACTTACGGCTGCACGCTAGTGGGCGACTTCAAACCAGAGATAAGTCGTGAACACACCGAGCACTGCCTGTGGCCGGTTGAGCGCTTGTCTGAACTCAATCTTCCACTGGGGTATAGGCGTTCAATCGAAACGCGGGCATCTTCGGAGCTAACGTGACCATCGAGTATCTTGCGGATCGTCGTGAGTTTATCCCTGCCGTCGCTCGCTGGCATCACGCTGAATGGGGTCATCTTCGCCCGCGTGAAACTTTGGAAGATCGTGTTGGGCGCGTCGAACGCGACTGTGGGCACTGTGAAGTTCCGACTACATTTGTCGCGTTGGCCAGAGCTCAAGTCTTAGGCTCCGCCAGTCTCGTGGAGAATGACATGAAAACAAGAAAGGAGCTTTCTCCGTGGCTCTCCGGTGTTTTCGTTGCACCAGAGCAGCGGAGACGCGGAGTTGGCGCGGCTCTCGTTGAGCGGGTAGTTCACGAGGCACAGGCTCTTGGCATTCGACGCCTTTACCTTTACACACCGGGCTCCGGCACCTTGTATCTGAGACTTGGCTGGTCAATTCGAGAGCGCACACTTTATCGCGAGCTATGGGGCAACCAAGAGATTACGATTATGGAGCTCGCCCCAGATTCATTCTAGTTACACGAGACCACGCACTTTGGATCATACAATTTCGAAACCGCCGGTTTACAGGAACGCTCACTTTTTGGTCGAGCCTAGCCGAAGCTGCCCAGTTGCGGGTTACTTGATCGTTAGTCCCATCGTTCCTGCACCTTCGCTGTCACAACTTCACCAGAGTGCGCTGGAGTTGTTAGGGCCCACGCTAGCCGAAGCCACCCGAGCCATCGAGACAATCGTTCACCCCGAGCGAGTCTATTGCGCCCTTTTTTCGGAGGAGACGCGATCCGTGCACTTCCACCTTTTCCCGCGGTCGGTTTGGTTACTGTCGCAATATGCCAGCGCATACCCAACCGAGCATGAGGTTTCGGGACCGCGGTTGCTGGATTGGGCTCGCCATACTTTTCATGCGCCGATGGAAGATGATTACGACGAAGTCGTTGAAGCCATATTTCATGAGCTCGCGGTAAGGATACCAAAAAGTGACTAGGAACTCTCTGAATTCTCAGACGTTACTCCGACAATCTGGCAAAGCGCCGCCTTTGGGGCGGGCGCTTCGCATGCTGATCGGCTTCATGCTGATGATTTATGTGGCGCCTGTTTACTTCCAAGTTCCGGCGCGAGTGAGCGTAAGCTCGTTGCTGCTGGTCGCCGGGTTGATTGGCATCTATAGCCTACTTCATATAATTGTTTCGCAACGAATCGTCCGGTTGGGTTCGGCGCTCGGCGCGATTGTGGCGAATGGGTTGGTTGTCGCGCTGTATTTTCTTGGTGCGACCAGATTGCCTATTATCGGCCACGGAGTCGGCGAGTTGGCAGCGGTCACGTTTCTCGGTGTCTCATTGGTGGTTGCCGGCGTGCGCGCCGTTCCTGGTTGCGAAGTCATGGCAATTCCTGATCTCTTCTTTCGGAAGAAGTCGGAACTAGCGTGTCTTATCTTCTCCCCCCTCGACAAACTGGAGCGTAAGTTGCGAGGCAAAGGCGATGCTTCCGACCACTGACCGCGTCCTCTGACTTCCTTGGCGCGCCGTAGTTTCAACGAAGGCGGCTGTCTTCTCAGATTCGCAACAACTCCCGCTGCCACGGAACGAGCAGCGCATCGGCGCGGGTTTGGTCGGCGGCGATGGCTTCCAATGTCGCGCGGGGGGCGATGAAAGCCGAGTCGATCTGCAAATCCTTCGCGGCGTGATCGCGATGGCGCCGAAGTTGTTCGATTCGCTTCACAACTTCAGCGGTCGCGCGCGTTCCATAACGCCGAGGTCTGACTGGCCAATCTCTTTCCGGTAATTGCATTCCTCGCTCGCCGGCTTCTCGAAAAGCGCGCCGGCGGCGATCGGAGAAATGTTTGTAGTCCGGTGATTGATCAGCGGCGAACCGTTCGGCCGAATCCAACAGCTCGCGGTTCTGTAAAATGTGAAAGGGCGGACGATCGACCGCCTCCGCTTCTTTCTCACGCCAGTTCCATAGCTCACGCAAAATTGCGGACGCGCGATCACGCAATGCGCCCGCACCGGAAATGCGCCAGGCTTCATCGACATCGCGCTCGCGGTCGATTGCGGCCAGCTCAAGCGCGCGCCGACACGATTGCCGGAACCACTCCATTCGATTGAGCGAATTCAATTCGGTTTCCAAACGCTCGGCCATCGGTAGGAGATAGCGCGTGTCGTTGACCGCATATTCGGCCATGCGCGCCGGAAGTGGTCGCTGCGCCCAGTTCGCTTTTTGGGAACCTTTCGCCAACTCGATTCCAAAATAATGCTGCACCAGCGCGGCCAGACTGAATTCGCGGATGCCGATCAAGCGCGCCGCTATTACCGTGTCGAAAATTCGTTGCGGCACGAAATTCAAATTTCGCCGCAGCAATCGCAGATCGTAGTCGGCGCCGTGGAGCACGATCTCTTTTTCCCCAAGCGCGTCACGCAACGGCGCAAGATCGACATCCGCGAGCGGATCGACAATCACGTCGCGCTCCGGGATGCTGATCTGGAGCAAACAAAGTTTCTCCCTGTAACAGTGTAGACTGTCGGCCTCGGTATCGATGGCGATACGATCGTGCGGTCCGAGTTCTGCGACCAGCTCGGTCAACTGTGGGCCCGTCGCAATCATGCGGGCCGAAATGACCAATGACGAATGTCTAATGACGAAGGAATGACAAAATTCGAATGGCCGACATGATTCTCCCACCTTTTCGCCGTTTGTGCATTCGGGCTTCTTTCGTCATTCGTCATTCGAGCTTCGACATTTTTGCTCATTTCAGCCCACTCAATAAAAGTTCGGCGTTGGTTTTGGTCGCGTTCAGATTATCGATCAACTTTTCCATCGCCTCGATCGGCGGCAGCGCGGCCATGGCTTTGCGTAAGAGCTGCACCCGCTCCCATTCTTCGGGATGATAAAGCAAATCCTCGCGCCGCGTCGCCGACAGCATCGGATGAATCGCCGGATAAAGCCGCTTCTCCTGGAGCGCGCGGTCGAGATGCAGCTCCATGTTGCCGGTGCCTTTGAACTCTTCGAAGATCAATTCGTCCATCCGGCTGCCGGTTTCGGTGAGCGCGGTCGCGAGAATGGTGAGGCTGCCGCCTTCTTCAACATTCCTGGCCGATCCAAAAAATTTCTTGGGCTTGGTCAGCGCCTTTGCTTCGACGCCGCCCGACATGATCCGTCCTTTGCTCGGCTGCAAATTATTGTAGCCGCGCGAAAGCCGGGTCAGGCTGTCGAGCAAAATCACAACGTGCTTTTTCATCTCAACCAAACGCTTGGCCCGTTCGAGCACGAGTTCCGCGACCTGGACGTGCCGGATCACGTTCTCGTCAAAGTTCGAATGATAAATCTCGCAATCGATCTCGCGCTCGAGATCGGTCACTTCCTCGGGCCGCTCGTCCACCAGCAGCAGAATAAGAACGATCTCCGGATGATTCACTCGAATCGCTTTGGCGATCTCCTTGAGCAAAATGGTTTTGCCGACGCGCGGCGGCGCAACGATCAGCCCGCGTTGGCCATGGCCTAAAGGCGCGAGTAAATCAACTCCCCGTGCGCAGATCGAGTTCGTCTTTGGATTTTCGAGCATGATCCGCCCCTGCGGGAACTGAGGCGTCAGTTTTTCGAAATCGGTCGGCTCGCTCCATTTCTCAGCCGGCTCGCCTTCGATCGTGACGACGTCGTCGAGCACAAGGCCCTTCTCGCGATCCCGCGGCAAGCGCAGTTTACCGGCAAGTTTTTGGCCGGGCCGGAGATGATAAAGTTCGATCGCCGCGCGCGGGACGTAAACGTCTTCCGGGACCGGAAGAAAATTCAGCTCGGGATAACGCAGCAGTCCGAAGGAATCGCCGGTTTGATCGAGAAAACCTTCGGCCGTGACGTTAGCTCCCTGGCCGAGCGCGGCCCGGGCGATGTCGAGAATGTGATGATGCCGGGAGCGCGCCGGGTGCAGATGCAAATTAAAATCGCGCGCGACCGGGACAAGGTCGTCGAGTTTTTCGAGCTCATTGATGCTCAGCTCCCGCGCCAACGTGACGTTGGATCCAGCTTCTTCGCAAGGAGCGGCGGTTTCCAAACCGCCGGGGCGATCTGGAGATCGCCCTTCCTTGTTTTCTTCCGCAAGATCGACATCTTGCGTCGCGTTTTCGTCTCTTAACTTTTCGTCCATTTTTCCTGACGCCACAGTTCGGTCAGACTCGCAGCCTGGATCGCGAGCACGGTTCGATCGCCGTTGTTCCAAACAACGTGATCGGCTCGTTTGATTTTTTCTTCGAGAGGCATTTGTGATTTGATCATGGCTTCGGCCGGGGCGCGCTCGAGTTCCATTCGCCGCATTAGATTGGCAAGCTGGATATCGGGCGAGCAGGCCACGACCACCACCCGATCGCACAAGGTTTCACCACCGGTTTCATAAAGAAGTGGAATGTCTGCAAAGAAAAATTCGGGAGATGTGCGGTGCCTGTCCGCTTCAACGCTCCATTGCCGGCGAATCCGGGGATGGAGAATTTGTTCGAGCGCGCTTCTCTTGGCCGCGTCCTGGAAGATTATCGTGCGAAGCGCGGCCCGATTCAAGTCGCCATTACGGGAAAAGACGCTAAACCCGAAAAGATTGAGCAGCTCCTGTTTGACCTCGTCAAGGTCGACAAGTTGGCGGGCGACCGCGTCGGCGTCGAAAAACTTGGCAGCGGGAAGAATTTCCCTAAGACACTCACAGAACGTGCTTTTGCCGGTCGAAATGCCGCCCGTTATTCCGATCGCAGGCATCTAAAAGTTAACCAATACTCTGCGCTCCTTACACTGCGACACCGAAGTATGAGGCTTCAGTTCGAGACTTGGGTACCTGTTCGTTGGCTGCTCGTAACCCTTCCAAATGAAACTAGATTGCATCGTCCATCTCGCGTGCAAATTCAGACCGCGTCGAATCCGCGGCAACACAACCCGGCAAGTCCGGCGAATATGCTGAATATCCCGACGGAGTTTCTTCCACAATGATGAGGTAGCGACTCATTTTAATCCCGCCCGCTTGAGGATATTGTTTGTTGTGCCGGAGGCGCAAGATCATCGCTTAGCTTGCCTGCGATTGTAATGACGCCGCGTTTAAAATCGTCGAACGCTGCTGCTAACGTTGAGCCCGTTCAAGTTGCTTTTTTGTGTCGTTCTTTTCGCGGCGGACGTCCTTCAGATGGCTCTGGAGGAGCGATAGCTGCGATGCTTGCGGGTTCGGGTAATGGAGCAGAGTCCTATTACTCTTACCGCCCCAGTACGCCGGCCCGGGTTGTTTTGCTTCTCCAATCCTCAAGAGCAGGGCATTTTCTTCCTCTTGAAGCGCCGCGTAACGGCCTTGCAACGCCTGAATGCGATTGTTGGCCGCTTCTTGTTGGACGGAAACCGCCTTGTTCTTTGCTGCCACCTCCTCTCGTTGTTGTTGGGCCCCCTGCTGCTGCTTTTGATATGCTGCGTAATTAGCAGCCTGCTCGGCAGAGTATGCAGCGGCCTTCGCGGTATCGTAATGAAAACGTTCCTGAACCTCTTTAGGCAACTCGGTGAAGTAGACTTTCGAAATGCCTGCACTCGTGATGAGCGCGATGCCGTCGGGTTCGACTCGGCTTACGGTGACATTTTTGTATTCTTTCCCGTCATTTGTTTTGAAGTCGTCAGCGCGGATGACCGACGCAAAACATACCATTGAAAACGTAAGAATCTTCATCTTGCTTTCGCTGCGAAGAACGGCGCGTCCACGGCCGCTTATCATGTGATTTATGAGCGACAATCTTGCTGACTTATTAGATCAACAAAAGCAGGTTCCGGGGCGAACTTGGCATACGGTCACTTTTTGTAGGCCGGGATTTCCGGCAACACCGGCGGTTGCAGTTCTTCCTCTTGCTCCTCAGCAGCCTGTCCTAGCGGAGTTACCTTTCTGGCCGTCACGAAGATAATCAGATTGCGTTTGACATGCTGATCGATATTGGAGCGGAACAGGCGGCCAACCATCGGAATGTCGCCGAGTAAAGGCGTCTTGTCTTCCACTTTCTGGACATCTTCCCGCATCAATCCGCCGATCACAACCGTCTGGCCGTCGGCAACTTGTATACTCGTCGTCACTTTGCGCGTGCTAAAGATTGGCTGGTTAATCACGTTCTGGGTGAGAGGAACTGCGACGGAAGTTGATAGCATGCTTGTAGACCCGATGGCGCCCACACTGTTGACACCTATTGCATTGATGGGACTGCCGTAGTTGATGAAGCCGTCGAATTCGACCACTTGAGGAACCAGGTTCAGGTCGATCGTAGCTCCGTCTGCTCCTACCACGGGTTCAACCTCAAGCGTCACGCCGGTATTTCGAGTTTCGAAGTTCTGAGGCGTCGTCGGTGTCACGACTACGGGAACGACCGCGTTACTAGTTGTCGTAGACCCGATAGATGGAACCTGCGGCGGCGTAAAAGTGGTCGGATACCGAAATTCTCTGATAATTTCGATAATGGCGCGCTGACCGCTTTTCGTCGTCACCTTGGGGGCGGAGAGAAGATCGACCCCTTTTTTCTGGTTTAGCGCGCGAATGACAACCTGGAATTGCGGATCGGTAAAGACACCGGCCAGCCCTAAGATCCCCGGGGCAACGCTCATTCCGCCGGTACCGCCGGCCAACAGCGCATCGAGTGCGGTAGCGCTGATCCCAAAGGTGCCGCTCCGGTTTCCAGCGGTAACAGGATTTTGACCAACTGGCACGTTAGTAGCGTTGTTAAACGGGAAATCAGCCGAACTCACTGGCGTTCCGGTGCCCGAGGTTCCGCCGGATCCAAAGACACCGCTGTGATTGCCAATCTGGAACGGACCGAGCAGCCAATCGAAGCCAAGCTCTTTCAGATTCGTCTGAGTAATCTCGATAAACTTTGCTTCGATCTCGACCTGCTTTACACCAGAGGCATTCGCCTGTTCAACCAAGGCGTCAACCATATCGAGGTTGTCAGCCGTATTACGCACGACCAGTGTTCCGTTATGTGGAAAGAAGGTCGCGCTAGACCCGGAAGGGAAGATGACACCCATGCTTTGCAGGTAGACCTTGGCATCAGCACGACCAACGAGTTGACGATCATTAACCAACTGCTGCCGAGTGCTAACACTCGTTTGTAGCGCCTGTGATTGCGATGTATTTGCATACCCGCTACCGGTCTGCGCCGCGTTCTGAAAACTGGCAGCATTTTTCTCAATGACGCCGGTAGCGACGGGTGCTGGCTGTATCGTTTGGCCACTACTGCCGGGGGCCTGGCCGCCCGTAGTCCCCGACAGATAATAGCCGACATCAAGCGGACCGCCGAAGAACTCGGGCGGCACCTTGTATGTTTTTGTGACCAATTCTTCGCTCTGTTCGGTTAGCGGGATGAGCAAGACCGCATCAGGTTCGACTTTAACTTTTAATGCCGCCTGATTGGCGATGTAGCGTAACGCCTCCAAGAGCGGAATGTCATCCACCTCCAACGTGATCTTGGCTTGCTCCGGTGAAGTCGGCGATGCTGACCCCACCGCAGGCGCAACACCCGGACGCGCGGGAACCGGCGTGGCCGGCGTTCCCGTCCC
>Ga0193750_1000062_pt1 | contig 39326 bp, 34 predicted proteins | sample L1c1metaG_FD_160569 | JGI IMG/M metagenome (GOLD analysis project Ga0193750, IMG submission 160569) | Soil microbial communities from a riparian zone of the East river system, Colorado, United States - L1c1 | ecosystem: Environmental > Terrestrial > Soil > Riparian zone | place: USA: East River... | reverse complement strand
TACCGGCACGCGGATCGAGCAAACGGCCAAGTTGGTTGACGAAGTAGAAGCCGCCATTCGTCGTGAAGTTCCCGCGAACGAAATGGAGGGTATCCTCGACAACATTGGGCTTCCGGTTTCGGGCATCAACCTGAGCTACAACGACAGCGGAATATCAGGACCGGCCGACGCCGACATTCTGGTTTCACTGAAACCCAATCACAAGCCGACAGCGAATTATGTCCGCAATCTGCGTCTCAGTCTGAACCGCGACTTCCCAGGGACAACTTTTTATTTCCTGCCGGCCGACATCGTCAGCCAAACACTTAACTTCGGACTTCCAGCGCCGCTGGATATTCAAGTTGTCGGACGAAATCAGCAGGTCGACCAGCAGGTGGCCAATTCCATGGCACAAAAAATCCGCCAAGTTCGCGGGGCCGTTGATGTGAGGGTCCAGCAGCCTAACGACTTGCAGCGATTCGAGTTCAACGTCGATCGAACAAAGGCGATGGAGCTCGGGCTCAGCGAGCGGGATGTGGCCGGTTCGGTCCTGCTCTCTTTGAGCGGCAGCAGCCAGGTGACGCCGACCTACTGGCTCGATTATACCACCGGCGTCCAATATCTCGTCAATGCTAGGGTCCCGGAACGTCAGACAACTACGCTTTCCGAGTTAAGGTCGATGCCGCTTAGTGCCTCAAAACCTGGAACAGGCAACGGTCAGATCCTCGATAACGTAACTGACGTAACACGGATCAGCAGCCAACCCATCTACACGCACTATAATGTCATCCCGGTGGTCGATGTTTACGGCGGAGTTGGAGGCAGAGATCTCGGTGGAGTGCTAAGTGACATTAGGCCTATCGTTGCGCAAGCCCAGAAGGCCGCGCCGCAAGGCGTCAGCATTGTTCTGCGCGGACAAGCTTCGACGATGAGTTCCAGCTTTCTCGGATTGGGCATCGGAATGTTGGTGGCGATTGCGCTGATCTATTTACTGCTCGTGGTAAATTTCCAAAGCTGGCTCGATCCATTCATTATTTTAACGGCATTGACCGGTGCGCTCGCGGGCGTGATTTGGGGGCTGCATGTTACGAGCACGACGCTGAGCGTGCCCGCAATGATGGGCGCGATCATGTGTCTCGGCGTCGCCACCGCTAATTCTGTTCTGGTTGTGACCTTTGCGCGCACTCACCTTCAGGAAGGAATGGATTCGGTGAAAGCAGTGTGGGAAGCCGGCACCGGACGCCTGCGTCCAGTGATCATGACAGCGACGGCGATGATCATCGGAATGTTACCAATGGCGCTTGGTCTTGGTGAAGGCGGCGAGCAGAACGCGCCGCTCGGGCGCGCGGTCATTGGTGGTCTCATGCTCGCCACCGTCGCCACGCTACTTTTTGTGCCTGTGGTCTTCAGTCTCTTGCATCGGCAAGCAGGCGCCACGGCTGCCACCGAACCGAAAGAAAATGTTCCATCAACAGTCCTTGAGGAAGCCGTTTCCGCAACCTAAACACATCCCTTTATATATGAGCGCAACTACTCCTACCGACAGCGTTGGCTCCGACGAACATAAGCAAGACCCGAACCGGGCTCGCCGAAGACATCGCTTTATCCTGATGTCAGGCGGGGCATTAGTTCTGATCGCATTAGTCGGTGGCTTTGTTCCGCAGGTGCGGCAGCGGCAAACAGCTGCGGCTGATACTAAGGAGTTGGCGATCCCGACCGTGGCGGTGGTTTCGCCAACCGCTACCACACCGCGAAGTGGGCTTAATTTACCAGCTGAAGTCAAACCATGGCAGGAAGCATCTATCTTCGCGCGAGTGAATGGATACCTAAAAGACTGGCTCGTGGATATCGGCGCGCACGTCCAGAAAGACCAGTTGCTCGCAGAGATCGACACACCTGATCTCGATCAGCAGCTCGCGCAAGCCCAGTCGCAGGCTGTGCTAGCGAAAAGAAATTTGGAACAAGCCAAAAAGACGAACACGAAATGGCAGGAGTTATACAAACAAGGTGTCGTTTCCCAACTTGATGCCGAGAACATCGACACTTCGCAGGGCACGAACCAGGCCAACACCGAAGCATTTGCGGCCAATCTTCGTTTCCTCGAACAGGAAGTCGCCTTCAAACGTGTGACCGCGCCTTTCGCTGGTATCATCACAGTCCGTAACGTGAATGTGGGCGACCTGATTACCGCGAACAATACGAGCTTCGAGATGTTTCACATTCAACAAACCGATCCTTTGCGCGTTTATTTCCGTATCCCGCAGGAGGACGCAGCGAACATCGCGGTGGGACAAACCTTCAACGTTCAGGTCGGCGCGGAAAGCGCAAAGACGTATCCCGGGAAAGTGATTTCCACGTCGGGAGCCGTCTCCCCCGATTCCCGAACGATGCTTGTCGAGTTACAGGTGGAAAACGCGAAGAACGAGATCCTGCCTGGCAGCTACGCCACCGTCCGTGTGCCAGAGGTTGCTTTAGGAAAGCTGGTTACTTTACCTGATAACACACTCATATTTCGCGAGAAGAGTGTCCAAGTCGGCGTCGTGGACGCCAAGGGCGTCGTTCAACTCCGCGACGTCAAAGTCGGACGGGACTTTGGTGTACAATCCGAGATCCTGAGCGGAGTTACCGAATCCGACAAGGTAATCGTCAATCCCTCGGACTCTCTTACTACCGGAACAACAGTCCGCGTCGCCGCGGCGACTCCTACAGCTTCGCTCAGTCCTGAAGTGCCTAAGAAATGATATTCGGATTCCTGGTTCGTAACGAGAGGAGGTCCCTTGGCAAAGAATTTCAAAGACCTGTCTGAACAGGAAATCCTCGCGCTGGCAATTTCGTCCGAGGAAACGGATGCGCGCATTTACGCCGACTTCGCCGCAGGATTGAAAACCGATTACCCGGCAACCGCCAAAATCTTTGAGGAAATGGAGGCTGAAGAGGATGAGCATCGCGGCAAACTGATCGAGGAGTATCGTCGTCGCTTTGGGGAACACATTCCTTTGATCCGTCGCGAAGACGTGAAGGGGTTCGTGCATCGAAAACCGGTGTGGATGATCCGGCCGCTGGGAATCAAAACGGTTCGGCGCCAGGCAGAGATCATGGAGACAGAGACCCGACGTTTCTACGAGCGCGCGGCCGGTAAGGTCAGCGACGTGTCAACGCGAAAGCTACTGGGAGACCTGGCGGAAGCGGAGCGAAAGCACATGACTTTAGCCGAGAATCTTCAACAGGAATACCTAACTCCGGAAGTTGAGGCCCAGGAAGAGAAAGCCCATCGCCGATTGTTTGTTTTGCAAATCGTGCAGCCGGGCCTGGCGGGCCTGATGGATGGCTCAGTCTCAACCCTTGCTCCGGTTTTTGCGGCAGCATTTGCGACCCACAACAGCCACGCTGCCTTGCTGGTCGGGCTCGCCGCCAGCATAGGAGCGGGAATTTCAATGGCGTTCGCCGAGGCAGCTTCTGATGACGGCAGCCTGACAGGCCGCGGCAAACCACTGCTGCGTGGAGTCGTCTGCGGATTGATGACCACGGCCGGAGGAGTCGGTCACACTTTACCATATTTGATTCCAGATTTTCGAACGGCTACGGGCATTGCCGTTGTAGTCGTGGCAATCGAACTGTTGGTCATCAGCTGGATCCGAAAGCGGTATATGGATACGCCATTTCTCCGCGCAGCATTTCAAGTGATTGTCGGAGGAGTGTTGGTGTTTTTGCTTGGGATCTGGATCGGAAGCTCGTGACCGGCCGTTGTAGCCGGGGGTTCGCTAACTCCGGCCGCCGCGATCGACGATCGCGGCTACAGCCGTGGGCCAGAAGGACTCACTCTGAAGAGGGAGCAATCGATACATCTCCGGTGGCATCACAAAATCTCGCGAACGCGCCAGGGTAACGAAGCAGAGTGGGGCGAATGTGGAAACATGAAAATGAGACGGATACTTAGTTTAATAGCTGGCACCGCTTTCATGGCGCTCAGTACCATAGCATCGGCGGCTGGGCACAGCGGTGGTGGTGAAGGCGGCTTCGGTGGTGGCTTCCATGGCGGTGGCGGTGGTTTCCATGGGGGAGGATTCGGTGGTGGTTTTCATGGCGGCGGCTTCCGCGCTGGCGGTTTTGCAGGCGGAGTCGGCATGCGCGGCGGTGGAGTCGGCTTTGGCGGAGCGCGCTTTACAGGCAGCGCCGCGAACTTTGCTGGCGCAGGGCCGCGGTTCTCTTCAATGGGTCATCCATCATCCAGACAGCCTATCTATGATGGACGGCCTAATCGATCCATTACCTCCAACATTACGAGCGATCGCGCCGCAATGGCTTCAACAGTGCGTCCATCGCAAACACTTCCGCAACGCGGAGTGAATGGCCGGATCGACCACCACATCGCTGAACGTCATGACACAAATTGGCACAACGACTGGGATCGCAGGCATGCTCATTTTGATCACGGCCGCTTCTTTGTGTTTAACAACGGTTTCTGGTTTGGACTGGATGATGGATTTTTCCCGTGGGATTACCTTCCCTACTACGCCGACGACTACTACCCATACGATTACTACGCGGACAGCCTTCCCTACAATAACAACGCGTATAACGTTGACCCAACTGATAGTACCACAATCCAAGCCGTTCAGAGGCAGTTACTGTCCCTTGGCTATTACAGTGGCTCTATCGACGGCGTTTTCGGACCATCTACCCGTGATGCAGTCGCAAAGTACCAAATCGCGAATCACCTGAATGTAACGGGGAGTTTATCGCCCGATACGATCCAGTCACTCGGTGTAATACAGCCGACGGCAAGCTGAACAACATCCGATCATGATGAAACGAAAGTTTGACCTATGAGGCTAAAAAACACGAATACGGAATCTAGGCCTGACATGAAAACGAAGCGCCTCGGTAACTCCGATTTGTTCATAACACCAGTCGGCTTTGGCGCCTGGGCTATCGGCGGTTCGGGTTGGGAATTTGGTTGGGGCGAGCAGGATGACAAGGCGTCCGTCGCGGCGATCCATCGCGCGCTCGACCTTGGCATTAACTGGATCGACACGGCCGCCGTTTATGGAATGGGCCACTCAGAGGAAGTGGTCGCATCTGCGCTAAGGACCTGGCACGGACCTCGGCCATACGTTTTCACCAAATGCGGTCTGCGGTGGAACGAACAGGGCTACGTTCACCGAAGCTTGAAGGCGGAGTCCATTCGCCGTGAGTGCGAAGACAGTCTGCGTCGGCTGAATGTGGATGCGATCGATCTCTATCAAATTCACTGGCCCACGGAGGACCTTGAAGAAGGCTGGACAGCAATGACTCAATTGCAAAAAGAAGGGAAAGTCCGGTGGATCGGCGTATCTAACTTCAATCTCGAAGAAATGCGGCAGGCGCAGGCGATTGCTCCCATCACTTCCTTGCAACCGCCGTACTCGTTAGTTCGGCGCGAAGTCGAGCAAGAAATCCTGCCTTACTGCCGATCGGAAGGACTTGGCGTGATTGTCTATTCGCCGATGGCATCCGGGTTGTTGACCGGTGCCATAACTCGCACACGAGTAGCAAATCTGCCCTTCAGCGATTGGCGCAGTCGCGACGTCGAGTTCCATGAACCGAGGCTTTCGAAAAACCTCGCACTCGTTGAGCGCCTGCAAGAGATTGGTCAACGCTATGGACGTCCTCCGGGACAGGTCGCCATTGCCTGGACGCTGCACAATCCTGCCGTGACCGGCGCGATCGTCGGGTCACGCAGCGCCGAGCAGGTCGAAAAAAATGTTGGCGCTGCCGAGCTTAATCTCACGAACGAAGAAATCGCGGAAATCGAGGGGAGAAATACCTACCAACCGGAGTTAGTCACGGCAGCTTAATAAAGAAATAAATATGAAAATTGGTTTTATCGGTCTCGGCATAATGGGAAGTCGTATGGCGGCGAACTTGCAGCAGCAGGGCTATTCATTGGTCGTGTTCAACCGCACCCGCGCCAAAGCAGAGCCGTTACTGGGTCCCTGCGGGACATTTTCAGATTCGCCGGCAAAACTCGCCGAGCAAGTGAACGTGTTGTTCACGATGCTGGCTCACCCCGACGCGGTCGAACAAGCAGCCCTGGGCGCGAACGGATTTCTGGATCATCTCAAGCCAAACACGGTGTGGGTCGATTGCAGTTCGGTGAATCCATCGTTCTCGAAAAAGATGGCCGCTGAAGCAGCGCGCCGAGAAATTCATTTTGTCGACGCGCCGGTAACCGGCTCCGCTCCCGCTGCTGCGGAAGCGAAGCTCATTTTTTGGGTCGGAGCTGATGCGGCCGACCAGGAGAGAATTCGTCCGCTGCTGCTGTGCATGGGCAACAAAATTGTTCACACCGGCGGACAGGGGATGGGCACTTCTATGAAAATGGTGGTCAATCTGTTACTCGGCAATGCCATGGCGGGATTCGCCGAAGCAATGGCTCTGGGCGAGGGGCTTGGAATCTCCCGCAAAGTTTTGTTTGATTCATTGCTCGACACGCCATCGGTCGCACCTTTTCTTGCATCGAAGCGGAAGAAAATCGAGAGCGGGAATTACGAAACCGAATTTCCGTTGCGCTGGATGCAGAAGGACATGCATCTCGCATCAGTGAGTGCGTACGAATCTGGTGTGGCCATGCCCCTAAGCAATGCGGCGAAAGAACTGTATCGCCTCGCAATGAGAGAAGGACACGCGAGCCAGGATTTCTCGGCCATCTACGATTACCTCACGGTAATTCACGAGTCGCCGGCTCCGGCGAAGGTATAATTTCATTAAGCGAACCGCAATATCAGCTTCTATAAAGACAGGCGCGCAGCCTACACCGCGTTCTTAACTGAAACGCGTGTTGATGCTTGATGTCTATCGATCTCGCTGTCCTTCGACCAGGCCTTTGAAATTGCGCAGGTACTTGTCCACCCGGTTGGAGACGGCGCCGCCGAAGCTCGAGGTCAGCTTTAGGGTCACGCATGTGCTTCGCTCAGAAAGCGACGTGAAAGAAACGACCCCTGCGGCGAAATGATCAGGCGCGTGGTGATCGGCAAGAGTACGCCAGGCGAGTCTCCGCTCTGGAACACACAGCATTAGCTCAAGTGTCGTGTCATATTGCTTTCCGTTGAAACCAAGCGACGCGACGAAATGGTTCGCATCCAATTTCCGCACGCGTTTGATCACAGTGATGAATTTTGGGTAATCCTCAAACGCCAGCCAGCGTTTGTAGACATTGGCGATTGGCGCTTTGACCACAATTGATACCCCTGCGGCGTCGATCGTCCGCAGCGTGCTCCCCTTCTTTGGCATTGGTTCGCTAGACGTTGGACCGCGCCTATTCATTTTTGGGAAACGTGTGGCTCCAGCCCTCGGTGAAATTAAGGGTGGACATGTTAAATACCAGCATCTGGTCGTGCCGACACGCGCGCGCGCGAAAGCGATTGCCCAGTCTGCTTCTGAAATTGTTTTCACGTTGTTTGGCTTTCACTGTGATTTCGTATGTCTCCTATCCTAAGGGACCCTGTAGCCTGTCACCACGTTGCAGTCGCGGGATTTTGGAGTGCCTCTTTTGAGGGAAACGAAACGAACTGACAATATCAATCAGTGATCATATATTTGGCGGAAAGTCATGCATTCCGCGGCCAACAGGCTGGCTGATTTCGCAGGGCGCGATCGCGTGAATTCGGCCACTGATACTCAAACTCCCGCCGCCAAGGCTGCGGCGCCTCGGCGCTCGTTTAAGCGAGTCATTTTTCGGTATGGCCTGGTGCTGGGTTCTCTCGCGGCAGCAACTGCCCTCGGATTTTTAGCTGACCGCTGCGATCTTCACGAGTCGGTCTTTACGCTTTTCGTTCTGGCCGTCGCCCTAACGAGTTGGTTTGCCGGAGTCTGGCCGGCAGTCGTCGCATTCATATTTGGAGCACTCGCTTTTAATTATTATTTCACGGGACCGTCCTACAGCATCTCGTTCACGCGGGAGGATTTCGCATACTTGTCTGTATTCGCGCTTCTCTCCGGACTACTGATTTGGTTCGGCATCGTGCGGCGTCGGGCGGAGGCAAATCTTCGCCAATCGCGCGATCAATTGGAAATCAAAGTCGCCGAGCGGACGGCGGAACTCCGAAAAACTAACGAACAGTTGCAGCAGGAAGTAGCCGAGCGCAGGCGAGGCGAAGAGATTATGCGGGAGCGCGCCAGCCTGCTTGACCTCACGCACGACACGGTTTTCGTGCGCGACTTGAATGACGTGATCACTTACTGGAATCGAGGCGCCGAAGAGCAGTACGGTTGGACAAATCAAGCGGCGGTTGGTCAGGTATCGCACCAACTCATGCGCACGATCTTTCCAGAACCGCTCGATGAGATTAATACAAACCTGCTCCGCACGGGTCGCTGGGAAGGCGAACTCATCCACGCGACGCGCGACGGCACGCGAGTGGTGGCGGCGAGTCGCTGGTCGTTGCAGCGGGACGAGGGAGGCAATCCCATTGCGATTCTGGAGACAAACAACAATATCACCGAGCGTAAGCAAGCTGAGGAAGCCCTTCGCCGATCACGCGACGAGTTGGAAATCAAGGTGAAAGAGCGGACTGGCGAGTTAAGAAAAATGAATGCCGACTTGCAGTCCGTTAACAAGGAATTGGAAGCGTTCGCCTATTCCGTCTCTCACGATCTGCGTGCGCCGGTTCGGCATATTGCCGGATTCACGCAGCTCTTGCAGAAACACTCCGATCCAGTTCTCGACGACAAAAGCCGGCATCACATCAGCATGATTCTGGACTCAGCCACCCGGATGGGCAACTTGGTGGACGATCTTCTGGCCTTCTCGCGGATCGGCCGCGCTGAACCGCAAAAGACAACCATCCATCTGGACCAGCTCGTGAAAGACGCAATCAGCGAAATTGCCCCCGACACGCAGGACCGGAAAATTATTTGGCGGTTGGGAACTTTGCCCATTTGTTACGGCGATCCTTCCCTGCTCCGGCTGGTGTTCAATAACCTCGTTTCGAACGCAGTGAAATTCACTCGAGCCCGCGAGCAGGCCGAGATAGAAATCGATTCGTTGAACCATACGCCGGGCGAGGTGGTTGTATTTGTTAAAGACAACGGAGTTGGTTTTGACATGAAGTATAAGGATAAGTTGTTTGGTGTTTTCCAACGCCTCCATTCGCAAGAGGCATTCGAAGGCACTGGTATCGGTCTGGCCACAGTCCAGCGAATTGTCCAAGGCCATGGCGGTCGAGTGTGGGCGGAAGCCTCAGTCAATAATGGCGCCACCTTTTATGTTATGCTGCCCAAAGCTGGAAAGGTAAATGCATGAGTGACAGCTTTGTTGAAAAGCTCACGCTCATTGTAGCGACGGTGTTATGGGCACGTGCTTCTGAGTTCGATTTTCCGAGAAGACCGGCCACAGGATGTAGCAAGCCGCGAGGTAGTGATGGCGGTCCTCAAACGAAAAGAGATTGACTAAAACAAGGAGGCTTTATGAATCTGCCAACACAGAGAACTCCGCTCGTCGCGGCGCTCGAACAACTCGGCCCACACGATCATTTCTGCTCGATATACGAGAACCGTGAAGAACATTACGGGGTTGCCATTCCGTTCATGCAGATCGGGCTGGATCGCGGCGAAAAATGCATTTACATCGCCGACGACGGCATGGTCGGTGAGGTTCGCCAAGCCATGCAGTCGGAAGGAATTGACGTCGAGCGTGCGACCGCATCCAAAGCCCTTGTTCTGGCAACCAAAGAGCAAGCGTATTTGAGGCATGGATCTTTTAATCCCGATTGGATGTTTACCTTCTGGAAGGAAGCCACGCAGTCGGCCATGAGTGAAGGTTTTTCTGCGCTCCGCGCCACCGGCGAGACAGAATGGGTTGTAAGGGGGGCCCGTGGACTTGAACGCTGGATGGAATACGAAAGCAGGTTGACTCACGCGGTCTCGGAAAATAATTGCTCCGCGCTTTGCCAGTACAATCGACGCCTTTTCCCACCGGAACTCATTCTCGACGTCATACGCACGCATCCCGTGGTGGTTTATCGTGGCACGGTTTGCCGAAATCTGTACTATGTGCCCCCTGACGAATTTCTGGGGACTAACCAGACAGAGCGTGAGGTGGAGAGGCTGTTGACGAATATTCAGGAACGCGAGGATGTAGAGAACGCGCTCCGAGACCAACTCACCGAACGCAAAAGAGGCGAAGAAGCTCTTCGCCGATCTCGCGACGAGTTGGACATGAAAGTAAAGGAGCGGACTGCCGAGTTGAGGAAAATAAATGACGACTTGCAGTCCGTTAATAAAGAATTGGAGACATTCGCCTACTCCGTTTCTCACGACCTGCGCGCGCCCCTTCGACACATCGCGGGATTCACCGAGTTGTTGCTAAAAGACGCTGAGCCCGTTCTCGACGACAAAAGCCGGCGCCACATCACTACGATTTTGCAATCAGCCAATCGGATGGAGAGCCTGGTGGACGACCTTCTGGCTTTCTCGCGGATCGGCCGGGTGGACACGCAAAAGACAACCATTAATTTCGAGCAGCTCGTGAGAAGCGTGGTCGCTGAAATTGCTCCAGACACGCGGGGTCGGAGAATTGATTGGCGAATTGGAGCTTTGCCGATTTGCGACGGCGATCCTTCTCTACTCCAGCTGGTGTTCAGTAATCTCGTTTCGAACGCGGTGAAATTCACTCGAACGCGCCCGCAGGCCGAGATAGAAATCGATTCGTTAAACCATAGACCGAATGAGGTGGTCGTATTTGTTAGAGACAACGGAGTCGGCTTCGATATGACCTATAAGGACAGGTTGTTTGGTGTTTTCCAGCGCCTTCATTCGCAGGACGCGTTCGAAGGCACCGGAATTGGGCTCGCCACCGTGCAGCGAATTGTCCACCGCCATGGAGGTCGAGTCTGGGCAGAAGGCTCCGTTGATAACGGCGCGACCTTTTTCGTTGCACTGCCGAACCCCGGAAAGGTCAAAGGATGAATGGTCTAAAACGTATATTGTTAGTCGAAGACGATCCCAAGGATGTGGAGCTCACTCTTACCGGCTTGGCCGAGTATAACCTCGCCAACGAAGTAGTGATCGCGCGCGATGGCGAAGAGGCGCTCGATTACTTGTATCGCCGGGGCAATCACCAGACGCGCCCCAACGGTAATCCCGCGGTGATTCTGCTCGACTTGAAACTGCCGAAACTCAATGGGTTCGAGGTGCTCGAGCAGGTTCGAGCTGATGAAAACCTGAAAATGATTCCGGTCGTGGTCCTTACCTCTTCCCACGAAGAGCGCGACCTGGTGAAAAGCTACAAGTTAGGGGTGAACGGCTTTGTCGTTAAGCCGGTTGATTTCCACCAATTCGTCAACGCCGTGAAGGAACTCGGCGTGTTTTGGGCGGTGATCAACGAGCCTCCGCCAGGCAGCGTCAAAAAAAGGTAAGCGATGAATTTTCCGCTCCGAGTTCTGCACCTTGAAGATGACGCCAGGGACACAGAACTCGTCCAAGCCACTCTCGAAGGGGAAGGAATACAAAGCGAGCTGACGAGAGTCGAAAGGCAGCAGGATTTTCTCGCCGCTCTCAAACGCGAGAACTTGGATCTCATTCTCGCCGATTACACGTTGCCGTCCTTTGACGGATTATCGGCTCTGAGAATCGCGCAGCAGCGCTCGCCCGATGTGCCATTCATATTTGTTTCCGGAACGCTGGGCGAAGACGTCGCCATCGAAGCGCTCAAGACCGGTGCCACCGATTACGTCTTGAAAACACGACTGGCCAGATTGGGACCTGCGGTCACTCGCGCACTAAGTGAAGCTCGCGAAAAGGCAGAACGCGCTCGCGCGGAGACGGCACTCCGGCGCAGCGAAGCGTTCCTAGCTGAGGGACAAAGAATCAGCCACACCGGAAGCTGGAGCTGGAAGGTTTCCAGCGGAAAGGTCACATGGTCAGAGGAACATTTCCGGATTTTTGGCTACGACCCTCAGAAGACCCAGCCCTCTTATCAATTATTCCTGGAAACAGTTCATCCGGAAGATCGATCAACCATTGAACAGAATCTCGACAGAGCAATTCGCGAAAAGAGCGGCTTTGACATGGAATTTCGAATCGCGCTTGTGGACGGATCTATTAAGCATGTCCAGGGGGTGGGACGACCCGTCGGCGGCGAATCTGGCGAGGTCGATCATTACACGGGGACCACGGTAGACATTAGCGAGCGTAAGCGAGGAGAGGCGTTGTTCGCGGGTGAAAAGCGTTTGCTCGAGATGATCGCCACCGGCGTCGCACTCGAAGAGATTCTAAATGCCCTGTGTCTGATTATTGAGGGGTACCGTCCCAATACGCTTGCTTCGATTTTGCTGCTTCGCTCCGATGGTCTTCATCTGGATTCCGTGGCGGGCCCGAGCCTTCCCAAAGGATGGAGGCAGGAGATGGAAAAGCTGCCTATCGGACCGTGTGCCGGCTCTTGCGGAACGGCCGCGTATCGCGGATCAGCGGTCATAGTTTCCGATATTGCGACCGATCCGCTTTGGGAAGTGCCGGAGCATCGCGCCGCGGCATTAAGCCACGGATTGCGAGCTTCCTGGTCGAATCCAATTTTGTCGTCAGAAGGAAAAGTCCTGGGAACCCTTTGCATATACAGTCGAGAGACGCGAGCTCCGGAGGCGCAGGATCTCGGCCTTATGGAGAAGGCGACGTACCTGGCACGGGTTGCGATTGAACGCGATCGCGCGGAGGCGGCGCTGCGCACTAGCCAACAGAAATATCGCGATCTCATTAACGCTTCCCCAGACGCCGTCTGCGTGATCGATGCCGATTCCAGATTTGTGTTGGTGAACCCAGCAGGCACCAAGCTGGTGGGACGTCCGGAACATGAACTAATCGGGCGTTCAATCGCAGACACCTACATCGAAGAGGAACGCCACCTGTTGAAACAACGCATCGAGAAACTAAAGGCGGAAGGATCTTTGCGGTTCGATCGAAAATTGGTGCGCGCAAATGGCGAGGTGATTCCGGTGGAAGTTTCCTTATCGACGCTGCGCGGCCGATATTACCAGGCGATCATCAGAGACATCAGTAACCGTAAGCGGCGCGAAGCGCTGTTGGCTGGAGAGAACAGAGTGCTTGAGATGGTCGCCAAAGGCAATTCGTTAGGCGACATACTCGATCACTTATGTCGACTGGTGGAAGAACTGTCAACGGGAGTGCTGGCTTCCATTTTGGTAATGGATCCGAATGGCAGGCAATTGCGGCATGGCGCGGCACCGAATCTTCCGAAAGCTTACAACGACGCAATTGGTGGGCTCGTCATTGGTAATTCCATAGGTTCATGCGGAACGGCCGCTTACCGGGCGGAACAGGTGATTGTGTCCGACATTGCGACCGATCCTTTGTGGGCTGATTTCCGCGAACTGGCTTTGGCGCACTCGCTCCGCGCGTGTTGGTCTACGCCGATCTTTTCCTCCGAAGGCAATGTGATTGGAACATTTGCCATGTACTATCGCGAGCCCCGTAGCCCGAGTCCGCGTGAGCAAGACGCAATTAGACACATTACTTATCTCGCGGGCGTCGCCATCCAGCGGAAGCTGGCGGAAGCGGCCCGACGCGAGAGCGAAGCCTATCTCGCGGAAGCGCAGCGGCTCAGCCACACTGGAAGTTGGGCATGGGCGCCGGCGACGGGCGAAATCAGGTATTGGTCGGAAGAAAGTTATCGTCTACTCGGTTTCGATCCGCATGCGGGACCGCCGCGATTCGAAAAATTCTTTGAGCGCCTTCATTCGGAAGACCAGGTCCGAGTCAGGCAACTATTCGAAAGCGCAATTCGGGAAAAAACGGATTTCGAAACCGACTACCGAATTGTTCATCCGGGCGGTGCGATCAGGTACATCCACGCGGTCGGTCATCCGGTGAGCGATGAGAGCGGGAATCTGGTGGAGTTCGTCGGCACGGTTATGGATATCACCGAGAGCAAACGCTCCGAAGAGGCGTTGCGTGCTTCCGAGCAGGTAACGCGCGGACAAGTGGAAGCGCTGGCGCAAAGTTTGGACGTCTTGGCAACGGCGCCAAAGCCGGAAAAATTCATTGGGCAAATGTTGAACACCATTGGCCGCCTCTTGAGTGCGCAAAGCGTGAGTTTGTGGTTGTTCGACGAATCGACGGACTCGCCCGTTTTGCGGTCAATGGTAGACGGCGGAAGATTGGTCGCGCCTGATCCGGAGCATCCATTTGTGAAGGACCCGTCGTTTTGGAAACAGAACGCTGTAATTCAGGAACTCCTTTTCACGGCAGGTCCCGTGGTTTGCGAAGACTTGGAGACTGATCCGCGCATCAAAGCCGAATGGCGAGAATATTTGAAGCGAAAAGGCGCAAAAAGATTTCTCGCCGTCCCGCTTTTGGTAGGTGGACAGGTGAGAGGTTTTGTCGGAATCCGACATCCCGATCGAGCTGCTTATCGACCTGAGGACATTGAATTGACCCAGGCCCTCGCCCATCAAGTCATGCTTGCCATTCAACTGAACGAGTTTGCCGAGCAAGGTCAGCGAGCTGCGGTCTTCGAAGAACGAAATCGCATGGCGCGCGACATCCACGACACGCTCGCGCAAGGTTTCACCGGTGTGATTGTGCAATTAGAAGCAGCCGAGGATGCGATTTCCTACCGCTGTCGCAAGGAAGCTGACAATCATTTACACCGCGCTGCTGAATTAGCTCGGCGGAGCCTAACCGAAGCGCGCCGATCCGTGCACGCATTGCGCCCTCAACTTTTGGAGGAACACAATTTTTGGGACGCCCTCAAAGGTGCTATTAAGAACACAACCGCCGGGACGGCGCTTCACACAACTTTTGCGACGCAAGGCAAACTACCGGACCTTCCGGAGCCCTGGCAGGAAAATCTACTTCATATCGGACAGGAAGCGTTGACCAACACGCTCAAGTATGCCCACGCTCGCAAGTTCGAAACGCGAATAAGCTACAAGGCCAAAGAACTTCGTCTGGAACTGCGTGACGACGGCAATGGATTCAAAGTCAAAGATCGGCATGACGGCGTAGGTCTCGCCGGTATGCGCGAACGCGTCGAACAGATGGGCGGCGAATTGGAAATCACCAGCTCACGTGGTAAAGGCACGAAGATCACTGTGGTATTGCCTGGTAACGGAGAGTCGAAGTCATGACATTAAAAAAGAAAACAGCGGCCAAGTCTAACAAGCGTACAAAGAAGCCAAACTCTGTTGCGAAGAAAACGCCGAAAGTTAAAGACACAAAACCTCGTATCAAAGTTCTCATCGCTGATGATCACAGCGTTGTCCGCGAAGGCTTGGTTTCACTCATCACCCGGAAAGCAGACATGATCGTAATCGCCGAAGCGGGCAATGGACGCGAAGCGGCCGACCTTTGGAAGCAACATCGCCCTGATGTGACACTGCTGGACTTACGAATGCCCGAGCTCGATGGCGTCGGCGCGATCAAGGAGATTCGGACCAGTGACGAGAACGCGCGCATCATTGTGCTGACAACGTTCGACGGCGATGAAGATATCTACCGTGCCATCCAGGCGGGTGCGAAAGGCTATTTACTAAAGGACGTTCCTCGCGAAGCGCTGATGGATTGCATTCGCCGCGTGCACGCCGGCGAAACCTGTGTTCCGGTGCATCTCGCGGCCAAGCTGGCGGAGCGTGTCAGCGGCGAAACGTTGAGCGGACGTGAGATCGACGTACTAAAACTGATGGCTCAAGGAAAGAGCAACAAAGAGATCGGCTCCGCCCTTTTTATCAGTGAAGGCACTGTGAAGTCGCATGTGAAGGCAATCTTCGCCAAGATGAACGTCGTCAGCCGCACCGAAGCGGTGGCTAACGCCACGAGACGCGGCATGATTCAGCTGTAGAAGCCTTTTGTCGCCCGCACCGTAGCTGCGCTTTCACCGAGATCGGGCTGCTTCGTTTCGGACTAATTCGCTCCCTCGAAAGAGAGATTACGAATGACCCCCGAAGTGGCAGTGGAAAATCCTGCGTACGCGAAATGGCTGCGCTGCGGTAGCTGCCGAGATTGGAAGCGATGAAAACAAAGACTCTTCCGAGCGGGCCGGATGAGATCCGCTCTTACGATGAACTTCAGCGACAGATACACGACGCCCTGCGCATCGAGCATCCAGAATGGGTTAGGCCCAATGGTGATTGTCCGACGTGCGAATCTTATGAATCGCGCCTTGCGGAGTTGCTAGGACTCTCTTCGCCGAAATGGGATCGACCGGTCGCCTGATTAACTACCAAAAAGGATTATGAGTGTGTCTACAATAAAATATGCGTTATGGCGTCGACATGCGCTGCCCTTACGGGAGGCGATTCCATTCTGGTTCGCCATTTCCAGCCCATTAATTGGAGTAATGATCGGACTCCTGGGCGCCTGGTTCGTCACCTGGTTGAAGGCCTAGGCGATCAGCCGGGACGTGATCGAAAAAGGTATGAATAAAGTAATCGGAGCAGACTTTCTTCCGCGGGGAACCAACGCTGGTTTTTTCTGGCCACGTTCAATCGGCGGTTCGGGAATGAAAGAAAGAAGGCGTATCCTGATTGTCGATAACGACCCTAACACAACGCATCTTGTGAAAGTTCTCCTCGAAAGGACTGGCCACTATCGGGTGCTCGAAGAAAACGACGCTACCAAGGCTCATCAGAGTGCTCTGAATTTTCGGCCAGATCCAATCTTGCTTGATGTCGTGATGCGAGAGACGGATGAAGGCGAAGTAGCAGCGCGAGTCGAGGCCGACTCTGAATTGCACAACACGCCAATCCTATTTCTTACGGCGCTTGTGACCCGAGCCGAGGCAAAGAGTGGTCTCAATATCCAAGGGCATCCATTTCTTGCAAAGCCCGTCAGCATTCCTGAGTTGATCAACGCGATTGAACAACATCTTCCCGTGCGCGTAGCGTCTCATGTTTCTCTCTAACGGGAGACCAGGGAGCAACCCTTACGTATCACCATAAAATCCCACGGACGCGCAATGGTAATAAGCGCTGTCGTTGCGATGTTTGGGTATGAAAACAACAAATTTACTTAGCTTAATTAGCATCGCTCTTGTTGCGCTCAGTCAGCCGACATGGGCCCGCGGCGGTGGTGGTGGTGGGGGCGGTGGCTTTGGTGGTGGTGGTGGTGGTTTCCACGGAGGAGGTTTCGGTGGTGGTTTCCGCGGTGGTGGCGCTCCTGCCGGCGGTTTTCGTAGCGGCGCTTTGGCTGCCGGACACGTTGGGGGCGGAGTCGGCAGCCGCGGTGGTGGCGTTGGCTTTGGCAGTCCCAGTTTTGGCGGCGTTCGCGGAGGCGGATTTCGCGCAGCCCCGTATGGGAATGGGGACACTCATTTTGCCGGTAGAAGTTTCGGAGGACCAACCGGTGCGTTCCGATACTACACCGGAGGCACCCCCACTTCTGCTGCTCGGACATACCAATCCAGCGGACGGGGAAACCAATCGATGAAGTCGTATGCCGGCAGGAACGCAACCGTTGCTCGCCAGCAGAATCGCTCGGCACCACTAACAAGGCAAAACATGAAGACCTCGAACGCGCAGTCGTCAGCGGCGGTCCAGCGGGCGATGGCAAATCACAGGGTGTTTGCGCGCCATGATGGCAACTGGCACCATGATTGGGACAGGCATCGCGCCCACTTTGATCACGGTCATGTGTTTGTTTTTACCGACGGCTTCTGGTGGGGACTTAACCCATGGGATTACTATCCTGACTACGGTGACGGCTCCTATCCCTCGGATTCCTACGACTATCCGTACGGTTACAATCAGTCCCCATACGACAGCTATGACTATAACACTCAGGAACCATATAGCTACTACGGCGGTTATGCTGCGCCATCTCAAAGTGACAACGCAGTCGTGAGCTCCCTCCAGTCGCAGCTGGCAAAACTTGGGTACTACCGCGGCGCCGTCGACGGAGTCGCTGGAGACGAAACCCAGGCCGCTATCGCCCGTTATCAACAGGACAATGACTTGAGCGTAACGGGGACAGTTACGGCAGCGACGCTTCAATCGCTCGGCTTAGCAGGACGATGAGGTAGCGAGAATAGCGTCACGTCATCACGAAATTCGCAAACAAAACAAATGAAAGGGACAAAATGAGTGACGCAAAATTAAATGGCAAAATTGCATTCATTACTGGTGGCAATCGCGGCCTCGGTTTGGAGACTGCTCGCGAGCTCGGTAAGCAAGGCATCGTTGTTGTTCTCGGATCACGTGATTCGAAAAAAGGCGAAGCCGCAGCCACGAAACTTCGCGACGAAGGAATTACCGCAGAAAGCCTGGGCTTTGATGTTAACAAATCGCAAGATCATCAGAAGGCTTACGATTACTTCGCGAAAAAGTACGACCGGCTGGATATTCTGGTTAACAACGCCGGCGTTTTGAAGGAGGGCCAAATTTCGGCAACTGGCTCAGGGCCAAACCCCGTCACCGCGGTGTCGCTCGAAATGTTGCGCGAAACTTTTGAAACGAATTTCTTCGCGTCCGTTGCGCTGACGCAAAAACTGTTGCCACTCATACGCAAATCGCCGGCCGGTCGAATTGTGAATGTTTCCAGCATCCTGAGTTCTCTCACCCTTCATTCCGATCCGAACTCGCCGATTTACCCGTTCAAGACTTTCGCTTACGACGCGTCGAAGGCTGCGCTGAACTCCTTCACGATCCATCTAGCCTACGAGTTGCGCGACAGCAAAATCAAAGTGAACTCCGCGCATCCCGGCTGGGTAAAGACTGAGATGGGCGGCCCAAACGCGACGATGGAAGTTAGCGAGGGCGGAAAGACGAGCGCGCAACTCGCCACACTTGCCGACGATGGCCCGAGCGGCGGGTTCTTCCATCTTGGCCAACCACTTCCCTGGTAAAAACCAAGGAAACGTGATTAACACTTTGCCAGAATTAAAGGCATTCAACACTTCCGATTCCCGCTAGAATTAACAAACAACGAAAGGTTAATTCCATGAATAACAAAACATTCTCAGGCAAAGTTGCGCTCGTAACCGGAGGAACATCCGGTATCGGCAAATCCACCGCCATCGAATTCGCTCGTGCTGGTGCTAAGGTCGTTCTGACTGGTCGCCGTGAAAAAGAAGGCGCACAGGTCGTCGCTGAAATTAAGAAACTCGGCGGTGAGGCGGCGTTCGTCCGCGCCGACGTGGCGAAAGACGCGGACGTCAAACGGATGATCGATTTTACCGTCGACAAATTCGGCCGGCTAGACATCGCCTTTAACAACGCCGGCGTGGAATGGAAAGGCCCACTGGATGAGGCCACCGAAGCTGAGTACCGCCGCGTCTTCGACATCAATGTCTGGGGGGTCCTGAATTCAATGCGTCACGAAATCCCTGCTATGCTCAAGATCGGCGGCGGCGCGATCGTCAATACATCCAGCGTTGCCGGTCACGTTGGCATGGGCCAGGTCAGCATTTACACCGCGTCCAAGCACGCGGTGGAAGGCCTCACCAAGGCTCTCGCGCTCGAGTTCGCCAAACAAAATATCCGTATTAATGCGGTCGCCCCCGCTGGTGTCGCAACCGAAATGGTTGATCGCTTTGTCGGAAAAGAAGGCGAGATGCGTGATTACCTCACGTCTCTTCATCCGGTCGGGCGCATTGGCACCGGCGAAGAAATCGCCGCGGCAGTCCTCTACCTTTGTTCCGACGACGCGAAATTTACCACCGGCACTTCCCTCGTGGTGGACGGAGGAATGCTGGCGCAATAAACAACGGAACGCGGCACAAATGAAACCTAACGCAAAACACGCGGCGTCGGCAACATCCAAAGGATCGCGGGGTCGCTCACAGTTTCGGATTTAGTAATTCCGGCAACTGATATTGCATCAGATCCCCAATACGTCCGATGCTGATGTCCGCTGGCGGATAGCTGCTGGCGAGGATTTTCGGATCAGTGGCGTAGTGCCCTTGCCTAACGAAAATAGTGGTCACACGCGAGCCCCAGAATTTTTTCACCGCGGTAAGGATCCGCAATTTGTCGTCAATCAACACGTAATGTTCGGCCGGGTAGCGTTGCTCGACATCGTCGAGTTCCTGCTCCTTGTGCACGTAGATCAGCACACGCCCCGAGACCGCATTGCCCAATCCTGAGCGATTGATTTTGAGCGGTTGGAAAACGACGTCGCCGTCCGAGAGAATGACCGCAGGACCCCATTGCTGGACGTGCTCAATCACCTTGAGCGCATCGGGAAAAAGACGTTCGGCGAAAGGATAATTGATTAGAAAATCAGACATGCAAAGTAGCTGCTGGGCGTGCGGATGTTTGGCCCGATATCTTTGCAAAGCACCGAGGTAATCCGCATAGCCCAGTTCGCTCCGCAGTTGCTCGAAAATCTGCCAATATTCCTGCGCTCCCTCCGCGCCGACTTCGCTGGTGAGGTGGCGTTGCAGATCTGCTGCCACCCTGTCGTTATCCACCAGCGTGTTGTCCACGTCGAACAAGAAGATGACGCGACTAGGAGAATCATCGGCTTGGTTCATTTCTCGGTAGCGGGAAGCGCGGTGCCTCTAATCCAAATGCATCGCGTGTGCCATGTCAAAATGCAATCTGTGGGCAAGAAGCGCGTCTAACGGATAACCGTTTTGGCTATGTTAACCTCGCCAACCGCTCGCCTGATTCAAAAGCTCGGTCGACGCTTCGTCTAATTTGAGCTTGGTCGCCCCAATCAGCTCCTTCAGTTGCGTCATACTAGTGGCGCTGGCGATGGGCGCGGTGACTGTTGGCCGCGCCATCAGCCAGGCGAGCGCGACCTGCACAGGTCTGGCATTAAGGCGCTTCGCCACCTCATCCAGTGCGTCGAGAATCCTGAAGCCGCGCTCGTTCAGATATTTTTTCACGAAATCGCCTCGCGCCTTGTTCGCAACGTCGGCTGCGGTCCTGTATTTGCCTGTGAGAAATCCGCTCGCCAGCGAGAAATAGCTAAGGACTCCCAAACCGTTTTCTATACATACCGGTTCGAGTGTTTCCTCGTACTCCGCGCGATCATAAAGATTATATTCCGTCTGGAGGCATTCATACCTTGGCAATTCATGCCTTCTGCTCAGTCTCAGCGCGTACGAAAGTCGTTCGGCACTGTAATTGGATGCGCCGATGGCGCGCACCTTCCCCTGCTCCATCAACTGCGCGTAAGCTTGCAGCGTCTCATCCAGAGAGGTATCGGGATCGTCACGATGGGATTGGTACAGATCGATGTAATCCGTTTGCAGCCGTCTCAAAGAATCTTCTGCCGCGCGCAGAATGTAACCCTTGGAAAGACCTTTCCTGTGCGGCCCCATCTCAAGCCCGACTTTTGTGGCGATGATTACCTTGTCGCGTCTGCCACCCTGCTTGAGCCACTTGCCGATGATAGTTTCCGATTCACCACCGCGATTGCCCGGCACGAATCTGGAATAAGCGTCAGCAGTGTCGATCAGATTAAATCCGGCGGCGACGAAAGCATCGAGCAACCTGAAGGACATTCGCTCATCCACCGTCCACCCAAAGACGTTTCCGCCGAACGCCAGCGGCGCTACCTCCAGCCCTGAGTTACCCAAGCTGCGTCTTCTCATTTTGTTTGGGGGCCGCGATGGCCGAATCGCGCGACTATCCTCATCAGAACGCCGGCGAACCTGGGTTTAAATGCATTTTTCCTGCGAACGCACGCGCTGCGACAAAAGCTGCTCTACCCTGAAAGAGGGACTTCGAAGTATCTCGTTCGGTAATGTTGCGCTGGAATGATGTTCGGTATCTTGGGAGATGAAAACAACCCTCTCCAAAGACGGTCGAACCATGGCGAAATCCAATCCGAGAAGGGCAGAACTTCTTCACAGACGCGACGCGCCACTCGAAACGCGGACAGACCTCACGCGTGAAACGACCAGGGATATCTCAGGCGCGATGAATGCGATTCTGGCGGACGTTTTCGCACTTTATTTGAAGACGAAAAATTTTCACTGGCATATGAGCGGGCATCACTTCCGCGATTATCACCTGCTTCTCGACGAACACGCCGAGCAACTCTTCGCCATGACCGACGTCATCGCAGAACGCGTTCGCAAGGTCGGCGGACTCACGCTGCATTCGATCGGAGAGATCGCGCGTACTCAGCGCGTGCTCGATAACGATGCTGAATACGTCGAGCCATTGGATATGCTCGCCGAGTTGATGGACGACAACAAGACGTTCGCTGCGCGTCTCCGCGAGGCGCACAACGTGTGCGACGAACATCGTGACGTCGCAACGGCAAGTTTCATCGAAGTATGGATCGATGAAACCGAGCGTCGCACGTGGTTTTTGTTTGAGGCCACACGCCGAAGGAACTGATTTACCAGTTTCACGAACTTACTGAACGACTGAGAGCTTTGGAGCGCGGTCCCGCAACCGCGGGATCGCCGCCTTTAATCGCGGACGTCCGCGAACTTAAAATCCAGTGCCTCGTTCGGCTTGAACGGGAAACAAGGATCACAACATGAAGAAAGGACCAAAATGAAAAACGATAAACTAAATGGAAAAGTTGCGGTAGTAACAGGAGCGTCTAAGGGAATCGGCGCAGATATCGCCAAACAATTCGCAGCCGAGGGTGCGGCTGTGATCGTCAATTATGCGTCCGATAAGCAAGGCGCGGATCGCGTGGTCGACGAGATAACCAAACGCGGCGGCAAAGCCGTCGCGGTGCAGGCAAATATCTCGAAAAGATCAGAAGTTGAGCGACTCTTTGGAGCGGCGGAGAAAGCGTTCGGCAAAACCGACGTTCTGGTCAATAACGCCGGTGTGTATCAATTCATGCCTTTGGAAGAAGTCACCGAGCAGCAATTTCACCGAATGTTCGATACTAACGTTCTTGGGATCCTCCTCGTCACTCAAGAAGGGTTGAAGCATTTCAACGCGAACGGCGGAAGCATTATCAACATCAGTTCGCTCGCCAGTTCTCTGACCCCACCGACCGGTGTGGTTTACAACGCAACCAAAGCCGCGGTGGACGCGATCACGCGAACCCTTGCGAAGGAACTTGGGCCGCGCAAGATCCGCGTCAATTCCATTAATCCTGGCATGGTCGTCACGGAAGGAGCAGTAGCGGGTGGTTACACTGAAGGCGACATGCGGAAAACATTTGAATCGCTGACGCCCCTTGGCCGCATCGGTGGAACAGAGGACATCGCACCAGCCGCGGTGTTCTTCGCTTCAGACGACTCAGCATGGATCACCGGTGAAACGCTCGTGATCGCGGGCGGTCTCCGTTAACGATTGCCTAACAACAACCCAAACCAAAAGGACAATACATCATGCCATACGTAACCGCAGGAAAAGAAAACGGAACTAACATCGAAATCTATTATAAAGACTGGGGCCAAGGGCAGCCCATCGTATTCAGCCACGGTTGGCCGCTCTCAGCGGACGATTGGGATCCGCAAATGCTATTCTTCCTCGGCAAGGGTTTCCGCGTCATTGCGAGTGATCGGCGCGGACATGGTCGCTCGACTCAAACCGGCGGTGGACACGACATGGACCACTATGCCGACGATCTGAAGGCGGTCACCGATCATCTGAAGCTGAAGGATGCGATTCACGTCGGCCATTCGACCGGCGGCGGACAGGTGGTGCATTATCTTGCTCGTCACGGCGACAAGGACGTGGCGAAGGCGGCGATCATTAGCGCCGTGCCGCCGCTAATGGTGAAAACTCCGGCCAATCCGTTAGGCACGCCCTAATCGGTGTTCGACGATCTCCAAGCCCAGCTCGCTGCGAACCGGGCCAAGTTCTATTACGATCTGCCGGCGGGCCCGTTCTACGGTTTCAACCGCCCCGGCGTGAAAACGATCGAGCCTCTTATTTGGAATTGGTGGCGCCAGGGTATGATGGGCGGCGCCAAGGCGGGTTATGACGGCATCGTCGCGTTCTCGCAGACCGATTTTACTGAAGATCTGAAGAAGATCTCGGTGCCGGTTCTGGTCATGCATAGCGAGGACGACCAGATCGTGCCCTATCAGGCCTCTGGTCCACTCTCCGCTAAACTGCTCAAGAACGGCACGCTGAAGACGTACAAGGACTTCCCGCATGGAATGCCTACGACGCAAGCTGACGTTATCAATGCCGACCTGCTCGCGTTCATCAAGAGCTAGGGCAGCAAACCGACGAGCACATGAAGGCGTTGCGATTTCACAAATTTGGTTCGCCTTCGGTTCTCGCGATTGAAGAAGTTCCGCGGCCCGAGCCGCACGGTGGAGAAGCACTCGTTCAGGTCCAAGCGGCGGCAATAAATCCGAGCGACGTTAAAAACGTGTCCGGTTATTTCCCGGCGACAACTTTGCCGCGAACCCCTGGCCGTGATTTCGCGGGAATTGTGGTTACAGGGAAGAAATATGAAGGCGAAGAGGTCTGGGGCAGCGGTCCGGGTCTTGGCACGACGCGCGATGGCGCTCAGGCTGAATATGTCGTGGTGCCCGAGGAAGCCGTTTCTCCCAAACCACGTAACTTGAGCTTCGAACAAGCGGCAGCCATCGGCGTTCCGTTTATCACCGCATGGTGTGCGGTCGTCGATGCCGCGCAGCTTGATGCGGGAGAAACAATTTTGATTATTGGGGCCACCGGTGCGGTCGGCCAGGCGGCTACGCAAGTTGCCAACTGGCAAAAGGCGCGCGTGCTCGCGGCCGTTCGCTCCTCCAATCCTGTTCCCGGCGCTGCTGGCGTGATTAACACCAGGACCGAAGATTTGCGCGCCCGCGTTTTTGAACTAACCGACAACAAAGGGGCTGATGCAGTCTTCGACACAGTCGGCGGGGCGATGTTTGAGCCCTCTCTGCGTTGTTTGCGAGTCGGTGGCCGCCAAATCGCAATCACAAGTACAGGCGAACGGCGCGTCTGTTTTGATCTTATAGATTTCTATCACAACCTCTCAAGGTTGGTCGGCGTCGACACGATGAAGTTGACGCCGGGTGATGTCGCGGCAATCGCGCAGAAATTGTGTTCGGGTTTCGAAGCAGGTGCGCTTAAAGCACCGGCTGTTGAATCAGTGCCGTTCGAAAACGCGATTCAAGCTTATGAACGACTTGTCACTGGTAAAACAAACGCAAAACAGGTGCTTACATTCTCGACCAATCAGACATACTAAACTAAGGTTCGTTTATGCCGGCGTCTGACTCGTTAGGTATCATTGAAGGGTTGACCAGCATTCGGAGCAGTTTCGGCCCAAAGGAGACGATGGACCGACTGGAAGCGGAGATTCGCGCGCAGCGGATGACGGTCTTTGCCCGAATCGATCACGCGGCAGGCGCAGCGGAAGTAGGACTGACATTGCGGCCAACCGAACTGATCATTTTCGGTAATGCGCGGGGCGGCACCCCGCTTATGCAATCGGTCCAAACAGTCGGAATCGAGCTGCCCTTGAAAGTGCTCGTCTGGGAAGACGCAGGAGGCAAAACATGGCTTTCATATAACGAACCCAAATGGATTGTACAGCGACACGGGGTAACTCACGCAGAGGCGACCGTGAATAAACTGACCGATCTCTTGCGCGCGATCTCCACGACCGCAGCGGGCCTTCAATAGGAAAGGAGTACAACATGAGCGTAAATGTACTGATACCTGAACAGGGGTCGCGTTAAACTATGAGCACAAGCATTCGAAACCGCTTATCCGGCACGATTGAGAAAATCGTTTCGGACAAAGTTGTGTCGGAAGTCGTCATCCGAACTGCGGCCGGAATCGTGACGTCGATTATTACAACCGCTTCAGTGGAGCGACTGCATCTCAAAGAAGGCGACAACGTCTTTGCGGTAACGAAAGCGACCGCCGTGTCGGTGGAAAAGAAATAGCCGTCAGTTTGCTGACAACTCAGCTGCAACCAAACAAGCGTCATCCGCTAGGACTGTCGAATCGCCAAATGTGTAAACATCACTGACAACAGCATCGAGTAGAGACTCAGTCGACTCATTAAGATGGGCGCGGACGGTTTGCTGCAAACCTTCGATGCCAAACTGGTTGCCTTCCCTTGCCTCGACCTCGATAATGCCGTCGTGTAGAACAGCAGGCAATCGCCCGGCGCAAGTTTCGCTTCCGTAGTCTTAAAGTGAGCGTTTGGAATGATCCCTATCGCAGGTCCGGCGGACTCCGCGCCCATGATGATCGGCTGGACTTCACCTGAACTTCGCCGCAACTGCAACGGCGGGGGGTGACCCGCGCGAGCGAAACGAGCGATGCCCTCTCTGACATTGATGAGGCAGTACAGCACCGTCACGAACACGAGCGTGCCGGTCTGTTTCAAAATTCCCGTGAACTCGCTGTTCAGTTGCGTGAGCAGGCGACCGGGTTCGGCTGCTTCGACAGAATGAGTTTCGATCATTGCGCGCATCATCGCGGTGATCAGTGCTGCGCGGACGCCATGGCCCATTACATCGCAAATGCAAATGGCAGCCGTGTCGTCATTGAGTCGCGCGATATGAAAGAAATCGCCGCCCATCAGAGTGGCCGCCAAATAACGGTGACAAAAACATAGCTTCGTTGCACCCCTGGCGGCGTCTGCCGGAAAAGTCGGATACGTGCTCGGCATGAGTGCCTGCTGCAATTCCGTCGCCATTCGCAGATCCGTTTCCATCTGCTCGTTTTTCTGCCGAATCTCGCGGTCGCGCTCTTCGATTTCCCGAATGTTTGTTAGCAAAAGCGCGTTTTGAACTTTGAAAAGCGTTTCGGTGCCGATGAATCCCAGAAATCCGCCGGTTTGATCCACTAACAAGACGTCGTCATAAAAATTTTCGTCGGGACGCGCGAACACTGTGCGCAAGACATCACCGATCGGCGTCGCGACCGTGATCCGCGTTTCTTGTTTGCAAAGATGGCCACGAATCGGCTTGCGTGCCCATAGCGAAAAACCGTAGCGGCCACCAAGTAACGCTGCAGTCTGCTGTCGCGAACACATCCCGAGGAGCCGCTGGCCCTCCAGCACGGCTACAAAATTTGCGCTCCCGCTTTTGAAAATCTCAGCGACGTTCTCAACTGACGCGCTAGCCGGTGTCGCAGTGCGATGACTCACAAGAAGGCGCAGGTCGAGCGAGTCGGCTCGGACCGGCGGGTTAAGATCAAGTGAGGGCGAAGAAACTTGCTCGTCGCGTTGCGCGGTCGCGTGCATAGACATTTCTTTAACAGAATCCGATAGGGATGGCGTGTTACAAATTCATGACATTGAACCTTGAGGGCGATCAGGTTTGATGCCTGATGTCCTCCGCTGCCGCGGCGTAAACGGCGTCCTCGGCGATGTTGGTCGCGTGATCACCGACGCGTTCAAGACAGCGCGAGATTAAGATCAGATTCAGATAGCCACGCAGTTGATCGCGGTCCTGCATCATCCGTTCGGTCAACTGCCGGTTTGCAGAGGCATTCATATCGTCGAGTTGGTTGTCACGGCTAACGACCGCCCGGGCCAGCTCGACATCTTCTCGTACAAATGCGTCGATGCTGTCCTTGAACATTGATGTTGCGTGCACCTGGATTGGCACGATCAACTTCACTTCAGCTAACGGCGGATGTCCGTTCAACTTGCGCGCGCATTCGGCGATATTTGTCGCTTCATCGGCTACTCGCTCGATGTTGGGTGAAAGTTTCATTGCCGAAATCACTTGCCGTAGATCGGACGCGACCGGCTGATAGCGAAGCAAAATTTCAAGACCGGCCTTATCGATTTGCTTTTCCAATTGATCGACTTCTTCGTCGTCTGTGATGGCCTTTGTGCAAAGGCTATCATCCCGCTGAAGCAATCCGTTGATCGCACCATAGAGGCTGCGGTCGGTCATACCCGCCATTCTGAGGAGATCGTTCCGGAGATCGCTCAGCGCTTCATCGAACGTCCCAAGGATATGCTTCGGTATGACCACGTTCTTTTATGCCGTGTGGGTTCGTTTAAGGTCAACGCGTTCCAAGAGCGCGTTCGAGCGCATAGCCGATTAGGGCAGTGGCCGGAAGAGTGAAAACCCACGCCCAAACAATTCGTTCGACGACTGTCCAGCGGATTCCACTGAAACGTTTTACCGCCCCGACGCCCATGATGGATGTGGAAATGACGTGTGTGGTTGAGAGTGGAATGCCGTAGTAGCTCGCTACTTGAATGATTAGCGCGGCCGTGGTTTCGGCTGCAAAGCCATGCACCGGCTGCAACTTCACCACACGATGACCGAGCGTGCGAATGATGCGCCAACCACCAGCCGCCGTTCCCGCCGCCATCGTCACGGCGCATAGAGCGATCACCCATTTTGGGAGTACGAACGATGGCGTTTTAAGAAAATCAAGCCAGCGTGGCCAATGATCGAAGCTGCCCGCCTTTGTTCCGGTAAACAGCGCTAGTGTGATAATGCCCATCGTTTTCTGTGCATCATTTGTGCCGTGGCTATGGGCCATCCAGGCCGCGCTGAAGATTTGCAGTTTTCCAAAGAGCGACTGAACAAAGTGCGGCGTGAAGCGATGCACTGCGATAAGCAACAAAAACATGAAGATTGCGCCAAACACGAAACCGGCAACTGGCGACGCGATCATAGGCAGGACAACCTTCGGCCACACACCTTCGTTCCATTTGATCACTGACCAATCGTTCTTCGCGGCAGCCAGTGCGGCACCGCAAAGTCCGCCGATCAGCGCGTGACTTGAACTTGATGGTAAGCCCAACCACCACGTCGCGATGTTCCAGCCGAACGCGGCTAGCACAGCAGAGAGCACGGTCGTCATAGTGACCACTTCGGTGTCCACCAATCCTTTGCCGATCGTGGCAGCAACCGCACCGCCAAATAACGCTCCTGTGAGATTGAAGAATGCAGCCATCGCGATCGCCTGGCGCGGCGTGAGTACTCGCGTTGAGACGACGGTTGCGATCGCGTTTGCCGCGTCGTGAAAGCCATTGCTGTATTCGAAAATGACAGCGGCCAGAATGACCAAAATGAGCGTGAGCACGCGGTCCGTTTGCTACGCGTATTTCAGCGCCACCTGCACGATGATGTTCCCCGCGTCGCGGCAGCGATCGATCACTTTTTCCAAGAGCCCGTAAAGGTCGTGCAGAAAAATAATCTGCTTCGCGGCGTGATTGCCTTTGAAAAGATCACGAAGCCGCTCCAGTTCGAGCTTGTCGGCATCGCCTTCGATGCTTTGGAGCTTTGCGTTCATCTCGCGCGCGGTGCGGGCGTCGATCCCCGGGCGCAGTTGTTTTACCATGGCTAGCACCATTTCGGCGGCCTGATCGAGCAGCTCAACCTGCTTACCAAAACTTTGGCCGGCCAAATCTTCGGGGCAGATTAAGATGCGCTCGCCAATTTTCTCGACCGTTTTCGGTATTTTATAAAGCGCGGATGCCAATTCCTGAATGTCTTCCCGCTCGAAAGGGGTGACAAACGTCTTGGAAAGTTGCTCGGTCAATTCCTGCGTGATGCGTTTGTCCTCACGCCGGCTGTGGGCGAATTGCTCCAGGTTTTCCGGAGTGTCATGCTGCTCGAGTTTTTGCAATAAGCCGATCAGGTGATGGACGCTTCTATCCGCCTGCTCCGCACTGGCTTCGAGCAAATCGTAGAACTTTTCGTCGCGCCCGAGCAGCTTTTGTATCGAAAACATGACGTCTTCAGTGGTACTCGACCGCACTCATTGTTGCAATGCCAGAACTGCGTCCACGCGCTGCCGCATCCAGGCATGACGCAACGTAACCGAAGATGCTTACCCGTCAGCTTGTGCGGTCCCTTGCAAAAACGTTTCTCCAAGGGAGGTCTAAACAAACTGACAGAAAGGCACTGGTTTTCATGGCGAAGGAAAGGTCGTTGGCGATTCTACCCGTGGCCTATCAGTGAGGGCCAGCCGCGATCGCTTTTTTCATCAGGTGCCGCCCTCCGTCGGACAAAGACCCTATTCCGCTCCCGGGCAAATACCACAAGCCTCCATGGTTATCGCGGGAGTAAAGAAAAATCATGCCTTCACCTGCCGATGCGTGATAAAAGGTGGACCCGGCTTTTCGGCGATCAATGAAAGAAACGTTTGCCGCCATGGTCGATCGGGTTCATCAAAAATTTCGTCGCCAAGTTTCTTGAGCTCTTCCACGCTAATGATTCGGATCGATTTCGCGATGGCTTTGGCAGTGAAATAGGGCAAAGAGGAACAAGCAGATCGCCAGCTCATGACGCTGCGTTTTTTATCCGTGCAATTGTTCGCGGCGATCGTGATCGCACTCCCAGCGATTTCGTTCAACCTGGCACGCCCCACACGAATGAAATGGAAGCCACCACCCGTTGGTGTAGCTTTTGAGAGGCCCAAGCAACAATTAGCAAACCCGCATGAAGGCGAGTGAGTCCCTTCAGAACGATCAACCGACTGCGACCGAAAGCGCACTTCGCCGCGCAGTCGATACGACGCCTGCGCTTATTCACACCGCCCGGCCGGATGGATATCTGGACTACTTTAATCGGGGATGGTTGGATTTTCTTGGTAAGTCACTCGACGACGTTTATGGGTGGCGCTGGACCGAATCGGTTCATCCGGAAGATGTAGCTGCGCTAATTCAAAAATGGCACGACGCGTTGGCCAGCGGTGAACCGTTCGAAATAGAAGCGCGTGTTCGGCGTGCCGACGGATCATATCGTGCGCTTCTACATCGTAAGCTGCCACTTCGTGATGAACACGGAAACATCGTCAAATGGTTCGGGTCGAGCATCGATATCGAAGACCGGAAATCTGCTGAGCAACGGATTGCAGAGAAGACGAGCCAATTAGAACGAAGCGAATTTTTTCTCCGGGAGGGAGAACGGCTCGCGCACATGGGAAGTTGGTCGCTCCGGCCGGACGGAGTATTTGATTATTGGTCGCCGGACACATTCGCGATTTTCGGCTTCGATCCGGCAAAGGGTATTCCGACCTTGCAGGAATGGCTTGATGTTCTCCATCCGAGCGACGGTGATCGCGTCCATGCGCTGATCCGGAAAATGTTTTCGGACGGCGTAAAGGGCGACATTCAGTATCGCGTTGAGCATCCTGAACACGGTCAGAAGATGATGCACAGCACAGGTGAGCCGATGTTTGAGGACGCCGAAGTCGTCCGGTTGATCGGCAACACGCTGGATATCACCGAGCAGGAAGAATTGACTCAGGAGCTCCGGCGGCGAGAAGCATATCTGGCGGAAGCTCAAAGGCTCAGTCACACCGGGAGCTTCGGATGGGATGTTTCAAGCGGAGAGATCTTCTGGTCTGATGAGACCTTTCGAATATTTGAGCTCGACCCGAAAATCGAGATTACGATCGAGCTGATTGTAGAACGAACCCATCCTGACGATAGAGAAGCGGTCCAGCAAGTGATTGAGCGTGCTTCTCGTGATAGGACGGAGTTTGCTCTCGAACATCGATTGTTGATTCCTGATGGATCTATTAAGTGTCTCCAGGTCGTCGCTCGCCCTTCGACAGATGAGGGACACCGCTCCGAATTCGTGGGCGCGGTGACTGACATCACGAACCACAGGCAAGCGGAAGAAAAAATCCGCGAACAAGAAATAGAGCTTCGGCAGATTCTGGATCTGACGCCAAACCACCTCTATGTTTTTGGGCCTGACGGAGGCTTACTGTATGTTAATCAGTTTGCACTCGCTTATCTCGGTGCCGATCTCGCTGAGATGGTAGCTCCTTCTCGAATTAATTTCATTCATCCAGATGATCGTCAAGGGTATCTGGCCGAAAGAGAGAAGGGATTGCTCGCCGGTAAGTCGTATGAGTTTGAACTTCGGATTCTGAGACGCGATGGGACATATCGTTGGTTTCTGGGCCGCGGAACCCCGCTTAAAGATGAACAGGGGCGCATAACACGATGGTACAACACGGCTACCGACATCGAAGATCGCAAACGGGCGGAGGAGGAACTTCAAAGAGAGAACATCGCGCTGCGTGAAGAGCTCGGGAAGACTTCGATGTTCGAAGAAGTGATCGGCTCTTCGTCGGCCCTGCAAATGGTTTTGGCGCGCGCAGCCAAGGTCGCCCCGACGGACTCAACCGTTCTGATCATGGGGGAAACCGGGACAGGGAAGGAATTGATCGCCCGCGCCATTCACAAACGGTCAAAGCGTTCGGAGCGCCCGTTTATCAGTGTGAATTGCGCTGCAGTTCCTGCTTCGCTGATCATGTCGGAGTTGTTCGGTCACGAAAAGGGAGCATTCACTGGGGCTGTTCAGAGGCGGCTCGGTCGATTTGAATTGGCCGAAGGCGGCACGATTTTCCTCGATGAAGTAGGAGATCTGCCGGCGGAAACGCAAATCGCATTGCTGCGCGTTTTGCAGGAACGCGAGTTTGAACGCGTGGGCGGCAGGGAAGTTTTGCGCGCCGACGTCCGCGTCATCTCGGCGACGAATCGTGATCTGCAGGCGGCTATCGCGGACGGCGCCTTTCGCAGTGACCTTTACTACCGGCTCAACGTTTTCCCAATCAAACTGCCGCCTTTGCGCGAACGCAAAGAGGACGTTCCACTGCTCGTAAATTATTTTGTCGATCGTTATGCGAAGAGGGCGGGAAAAAAAATCAAGCACATTCAAAAGAAGGCTCTCGAAGCGTTGGAAGAGTATTCATGGCCCGGCAACGTCCGCGAACTGCAAAACGTAATCGAACGCTCGCTCATCATCGGCGAGACGAACGAGTTTTCGATCGACAAGAGCTGGGTAGCGAATGAACCGCAACAGCCGGGCTCCGCGACAACCGATCAGAAGGCAAATGAGCGGCAGCGCATCGAAGCGGCGCTTGCGCAAAGTAACGGAAAAGTCTCTGGCGCACACGGTGCCGCGGCCAAACTTGGCATAGCGGCTTCAACCCTCGAATCGAAAATCCGCTCTCTAAGGATCAACAAATTCCAATTTAAGGAAGTTTAGTTAACCGCAAGAATCGTGCTTCGAAGAATAGCACTCGATTCCGGAGATGTGAGCTCTCGTCCTGCAGCTCCCGCGGTTTTTTGTATTACAACAATTATTCGTTAGGCCAACTGCTTTTAGCCGGCGCGTAATCTGCCGCGAATGCTTCGCGCGGCGACTCGGACCTGTTCACGCAGCCACGCCTGCGCTGGTTCGTTCGTTAGGCGGGAGTGCCAGCTCATGAAGTACGGAAACGGCTTGAGCTCGCGAGGAGGTTCGATCGTCCGCAAACTCGTTATCCGTTTCGTCACTTTCGCCAAGGTGCTCGGGACGGTGAGTACCAGGTCGGTCTGCGCAATGGCATGGACGGCCGGGATAAAGAAAGGAATTCTGAGTGCGACGTGGCGCTTGAGGCCGAGTGCTCCGAGCGGCCGGTCGACCATTGCCTGATGGCCGTCGCCGGTCAGGATCATCGCGTGCGGCAATTGTAAATATTGTTTCAACGTAAGCCGGCGGCTCCTGATTCGTTGGCGCGCGCCAACGAGGCAAACAAAATCGAGTCTGAAAATGATCTCATTTTCCAGCGTAGGTGGAACCTCCTCGGCGCAAAGATTGAGATCGATCCGACCTGCAGCAGCCTCGTCAAACGTCTGTGGTCCGACCGCGCTCAAGACCAACTCAGAGTCAGGCGCAGTCTTACGGAGTCGCTCGAGCAGCTTGGGAAGCAGAATCGTCGAGCCGTGGTCGGTCATCGCCACTCGAAAGTGTTCGCGGCTCTCCGCCGGACTAAATTCCTGATCGTTCACGACGGCGTCCAGCCGCCGCATGATCGTTTCGATCTCTCGGAGGACGCGTTCGCCTCGCGGTGTGCGTTCGTAAGCACCGTTAGAACGCACCAGTAGCGGATCAGCAAAGGTTTCGCGCAGTCTGTACAAAGCGCGACTCATCGCGGGCTGGCTCAAGAAAGCACGTTTGGCCGCGCGGCTGATGTGCCGCTCCTCCAGCAACGGCTGGAGTATTCGCAACAGATTCAGATCAATGTTTCTTAAATGCGCGTCACGCATAGCAAACATTCTAATAATGCATTGGCAGAATATGGGACAGAGACAGAGTGTAGTCCACTAGACTGGGAAAAACCGGGGATCGTCCTACTGAAAAGCCCGGTTTAGGAAGGATAGCGTATGGAAATCGGAACCATTGGAGCAGGAGCTTTCGCACAAGCGTTCGCAAAACTGGCATTGGAGGCAGGCCACAAGGTAAAGCTTAGCAATACCCGAGGCCCCGACAGCGTGCGAGAAATTGTCAATCGACTAGGTCGTGGAGCAATGGCCGCCACCAAGGAAGAGGCAGCGGCTTGCGAAATGGTTCTTCTTGCTGTGCCTTGGGACAACGTGCCAGAAACACTTGCAAGTCTTCCAAAGTGGAAAAATCAGATTCTGATTGATGGGACCAATCCTTTTCATGGTCAGGCCGGAGATTTCACACCGGCTGATGTTGGGAACCTATCTACTAGCCAGCTTGTCGCAGCGCTAGCCCCTGGAGCGCGAGTGGTTAAGGCACTGAACAATATGACCGTGCCTAACTTGGAGTCTGATCCAGTCGTCAACGGGACAAGACGGGTTGCATTTATTTCGGCAGACGATGACAGCGCGAAGAAGCGAGTCGAAACCTTACTCGAAAGTTTTGGCTATTCAGTGATTGATCTTGGAAATCTTCGCGATGGGGGACTGATCCAGCAAGCAGGTGGTCCTCTCGCAGGCCGAGATTTCTTGGAGCGAGGAGAATCCTAGATGAAAGCCATTCATCTCACTGCCTACGGTAATCCAGCTCAGAACTTAAAGATGGTCGAAGTTTCGGAACCAAACGCGCCGTCTGCGAGCGAAGCTCTGGTGCGCATGGAGTATGCGCCGATTGATTACAGCGACCTTCTTTTAGCGAACGGAGTCTATTTTCTAAATCCGAAGCTTCCGTCTGTCATCGGAGGTGAAGGTGCGAGCGAGGCTGAAAAATGGCGGCATCTTACAGTTTCAACGGTTTTTGAAGATGGGCGCTTCGACAGCCGATTGTATATGACAAACAGCGGAATCAATCCCTGAGTGCTGAATCCCGAAAGGAGCACGAAATGAACATACGCACGAGAAAAGAATCCCACCTTCGCACCATGGCCGCGCCCCTGACCTGTACATAACATTCTCCAACCAGATGAATACGATCCTGATCATTTACGCTCTTACCATTTTACTGTTCGGCTTCGATTCGAACTCAGGTCATGACTTAACCCGGTTCCCGCGCTGAGAGCCAGCCGAATCGCGTGGAGGACGATCGCCGATGGAGTAGGCTTGGACATGATTTCGTTCGAGCCCTGGTTTCGAGAACGCCATCAAATAACGATCAAGCTGCGCTCAATTTTCGATCCCTCAAACTCCCGCTCAGAACGCGGACGGATACCCTCTGAACTTTAGGGTATTGGTTGAGAAGGAGTCGCCGCATTGATGAAAAACGTTTTTCTTATTGGTCTCTTCCTAGCGATGTTCGCTGAATTTGGGTGCAGGAAAGCGTCTGCACCGTCGCAAGGTCCGCTACCGGTCAATGTCGTTACTGTCGTCGACAAGGAGGTAAACGAATGGGACGAATTCACAGGGCGGCTGGATCCAGTTGAATCGGTCGAGATTCGCCCTCGCGTGTCTGGATACATTACCGAGATTCATTTTGAGGCGGGCGCAATCGTTAAAAAGGGCGACCTCCTTTACGTAATCGATCCACGCCCTTACAAGGCGGATTTTGACCGTGCCGCAGCGGAAGTCGAGCGCATGGATGCGCAGCTCAAGCTTGCCGAGATTGAGCTCAATCGCGCAAAAGAGTTGCGCGGAAAAGCCACGATTTCCGCGAGCGAGTTCGATCAGAAGGCTGCTACCTATCAAGGTGCAGCCGCCGCAAAAAGTTCGGCCGAAGCCGCCGAGAATGCAGCGGCGCTAAATCTGGAGTTTACGCAAATCAAATCTCCGATCGACGGCCGAGTGAGTGACCAGCGCATCACCGTAGGCAATCTCGTTCAGCCCGGGCCAGGTCCAGATAGCTTGCTTACGACAGTAGTCTCGGTCGATCCGATTTATGCCAAAGTCGATGCCGACGAGAACGCAGTGCTCAAATATGTAAAGCTCAGCGAGGAAGGGAAACGTGTGAGCGCGCGCACGGCTAAGGTCCCTGCGTGGATCGAGCTCGGAAACGAGACGGATTTTCCGCACAAAGGCACAATCGACTTCGTCGACAACCGCCTTGATCCTGGGACGGGGACGGTGCGTGTGCGAATCGTCATAAAAAACTGGAACCCTAACTTGATTACGCCAGGTTTCTTTGTTCGCGTGCGCGTTTCGGGCGCAACGCCTTATCGGGCTGCACTAGTCCCGGACAGAGTGATCGGCTCGCAACAAGGGTTGAAATACGTATTCGTCGTGAAGCCCGATAATACCGTCGAACGCCGTAACCTGGAGACTGGTGGTCTTTTCGAAGGAAAACGGATTGTGAAAAACGGACTGAAGGACGGCGAGAAAGTTGTCTCGACCCGTCTGCAACTTTTGCAAGCCGGAATGCCGGTGCAGCCAATTCCCGAGCAGGAAACTCCGCCGGCGCAGCCGACGCCTTCAAAACCCGAGCCGAAACAATAAATGCGGAACTCGGAATTCGGAATTCGGAATCAACCTGATTTGAAAAGGCGCACGAAGGCGTTTGCGCTTCGGATCTTGAAGCTTGTCGATGCGCTGCCGAAGACAACGGCGGGTCGCGCGCTCGCATCACAGATTGTGCGTTCCGGCACATCTGTTTCGGCTAACTATCGCGCGGCCTGCCGCGCGAGATCGACCGCAGACTTCATAGCCAAGATGGGCATCGTCGAAGAGGAAGCCGACGAGACGTTGTTCTGGCTCGAATTGTTAGAGGAATCCGAACTGGTTTCTGCCACCAAGCTTGCCGCGATCAAGCAGGAAGCCAACGAACTGATCGCGATCACAATCGCCTCAATTAAGACGGCGCGACGCAATCGCAGTTCGAATTCCGCATTCCGCACTCCGAATTCCGCATTCGAATGAACTTTCCTCATTTTTTCATCGACCGGCCAATTTTCGCCGGCGTGATCAGCATTGTCATCACGCTGGTGGGTGTCATTGCGCTTTCAACGCTGCCGATCGCGCAATATCCCGATATCGCGCCACCAACTATCCAGGTCACAGCCAGCTATCCCGGGGCGAACGCGAAAGTCGTATCGGAAACAGTTGCGACGCCGATCGAGCAGCAAGTCAATGGCGTCGAGAACATGCTCTACATGTCCTCGCAAAGCACGAGTGACGGCAGCATGACTTTGACCATCACGTTCAAGCTCGGCACCAATCTCGATACGGCACAGGTGCTGGTCCAAAATCGGGTTGCGATCGCGATTCCCATACTTCCGCCCGAAGTGCAGCGGATCGGCGTGACGACGAAAAAACAATCGCCCGACATTACGATGGTCGTGCACCTCGTTTCGCCGGATGGATCGCTCGATCAGCTTTTTACCAGCAATTACGCTTTACTCCAGATTCGCGACGAACTCGCGCGCCTCGACGGCGTGGGCGACATCAATGTCTTCGGCGCGCGCGAATATTCGATGCGGATTTGGCTGGATCCGCACCAACTGTCTGCGCGCGGATTAACGGCGCAGGATGTAGTGACGGCCATCCAGGAACAAAATGTGCAAGTCGCAGCCGGAATCATCGGCGCGCCGCCTGTGCCAAAGGGCGCGACGGCATTTCAATACACCGTTAGCACGCAAGGCCGCCTCACTGAGGAAAAACAGTTCGGCGACATCATTGTTAAGACCGGCGCTAACGGTCAGGTGACTCGCGTGCGCGACATCGCGCGGGTTGAGCTCGCCGCTCGCGATTACACCGTTAACAGTGGGCTCGGTGGAAAACCGGCAACTGCGATTGCGATTTTCCAACTCCCGGGCTCGAACGCGCTCGCCACTTCCGATGCCGTGCGCAAGAAAATGGCTGAGCTCAAACAGCGTTTCCCCACCGGCCTGGACTACACGATCGTTTACGATCCGACTGTTTCTGTCCGCGAATCAATTCACGAAGTTCAAAAGACTCTTTTCGAAGCGATCGCGCTTGTCGTGCTCGTCGTCTTGATCTTTCTCCAAACCTGGCGCGCGGCAATCATTCCTCTCATCGCGATCCCGGTTTCTTTGATCGGCACGTTCGCGGCGATGAAAGGCTTCGGGTTCTCGATCAACAATCTCTCGCTGTTCGGCATCGTTCTAGCAATCGGGATCGTGGTTGATGACGCCATTGTAGTTGTCGAGGCAATCGAACATCATATTGAAGATGGTTTGAGTCCACGCGACGCAGCGCGCAAAGCAATGACCGAAGTTGGCGGAGCGTTAGTTGCGATTGCGCTGGTACTTTGCTCGGTATTTATCCCGACCGCGTTTATTGCCGGAATTACCGGCACATTTTTTCGCCAATTCGCGCTGACCATTGCGGTCTCGACCGCGATCTCCGCACTCAATTCGCTCACACTGTCCCCTGCCCTCGGTGCCCTGCTCCTCAAGCCGCGCGACGCGAAGAAGGATTTGTTCCAACGAATTATCGATGGGTTGCTTGGATGGCTCTTCAGAGGATTCAACAAAACATTTTCCTGGGCCTCGAACGCATACGGCAACACCGTCGGGCGCCTTGTCCGACTAGCTGTCATCGTTTTATTTGTCTACGCAGGTTTACTTGCGCTGACTGGTGTAGGTTTCAAAGTTGTGCCGGGCGGCTTTCTGCCGACGCAAGATCGCGGTTACGCCGTGGTGTATGCGCAATTACCTGATGCTGCTTCGCTCGAGCGGACCCAGGCGGTTGTCGACAAGATTTCGAAAATCGCGCACGAAACCCCCGGCATTCTCAACACCGTCGAATTCGCAGGGTTCAATCTCTTCGGCGGCAATCAGCCGAACACGGCCGCGGTGTTTCTTCCATTCAAAGAATTTTCCGAGCGAAAAACGCGCGACCAGAGTCTGCCGACGATTTTGGCGAAAATAAATGCGCGTGTGCGCGCCGAGATTCCCGAAGCGTTGGTCATTGCTTTTCCGCCACCGCCCGTGTCCGGCATTGGCAATGCCGGCGGTTACAAATTGTTTATTCAAGATCGCGGCAACGCCGGTCTCGACGAACTGCAAACGCAAGCTTTCGCCATGATGGTGAAGGCAAATCAAACGCCCGGTTTAGCGAACAATCTGACGACTTTTCGCGCGAATGTTCCGCAGCTTTGGCTCGATGTTGATCGAGTCAAAGCGAAGAGCATGGACGTGCCGCTCAGCAACATCTTCGGCACGCTTCAGACTTATCTTGGATCTACATACGTCAACGATCTCACACTCTTTGGGCGCACCTATCGCGTGACAGCTCAGGCCGACTCGCAATTCCGTTTGAGTCCGGAAGACATTCGCTTGCTGAAAACACGCAATAACTCGGGCGGAATTGTTCCGCTCGGGTCGGTTGCGACTGTGAAGGAGGTAAGCGGCGCCGACCAGATC
>Ga0193750_1000061_pt1 | contig 39330 bp, 31 predicted proteins | sample L1c1metaG_FD_160569 | JGI IMG/M metagenome (GOLD analysis project Ga0193750, IMG submission 160569) | Soil microbial communities from a riparian zone of the East river system, Colorado, United States - L1c1 | ecosystem: Environmental > Terrestrial > Soil > Riparian zone | place: USA: East River... | reverse complement strand
CATCGAAACCTTTTACAACCGCACCAGACTCCACTCCAGTCTTGCCTACCAAAGCCCAATCAATTTTGAATCCCAACTAAACCAAATTACCCTTACCTAACTGTCCGAGAAATCAGGGCAAGCCCAGACTGACCCCTCACCTTAATCCTCTCCCCTTCAAAAAGGGGAGAGGCGAAACAGCGGCGGAGGCGTAATCGCCGGAATGTCAGCTACAGCATCTTGACCGGCTTGGGCGTTCCACACTAGTTGTCTCTCGGCTGCTTCCCGCAGCGCTCGACCGCTATCCCTCGCGGCTTAACCGGCCATGTCGCGGTTCCCAACCGCTCCATTCTCCGCTGAGGCAGGAACCGGCCCACCGGTATCGATTGCAATGCCTTGACCCTTTCAGTGATTGCACACTATTCTCCGAGTCCTGTGCGCAAAGAACTCACGGTACGCGGTCTCATCATCGGCATCTTGATCACGCTGGTGTTCACCGCAGCGAATGTGTACTTCGGGCTTAAAGCAGGGCTCACGTTCTCTACCTCGATTCCCGCAGCCGTGATTTCGATGGCCATCCTGCGCGGGTTCCGTGACGCCACGATTCAGGAGAACAACATCGTCCAAACCGTTGCCTCCGCTGCGGGCACACTTTCATCGATCATTTTTGTGTTGCCGGGCCTGATCATGATCGGTTGGTGGACCGAGTTTCCATTCTGGATTTCGTTCTGGATTTGTGCACTCGGCGGAATTCTGGGTGTGATGTATTCGATTCCTCTGCGTAGGGCGCTAGTCACAACTTCCGATTTGCCGTATCCGGAAGGCGTTGCATGCGCTGAAGTGCTCAAGATCGGGAGCAGCAACGATTCCAAGCATGCTTCCGACATTGAACATGGGAGGGCCGGTCTGCTTGCAGTACTATGGGGCTCGATCGTTGCTGCGGTATTCGCGGTGGTCGTTCAGACCCAAGTATTGGCCGCCGATGTGGCACAAACTTTTCGGATTGGCAGGCGCGGAGCAGTGAGCGGATATGACTTCTTTTTGTCGTTTGCTCTTCTCGGGATTGGGCACCTGGTTGGTTTGTCCGTGGGGATCGCGATGCTTATTGGCGCGTTGATCGGCTGGGGCTGGGGCGTTCCGCATTTTTCAGAGATGGCCGGCGATATCACGACGGCTGCCGCGACGCTCGCGCAAAAAACCTGGAGCACAAAGGTCCGCTTCGTGGGTGCTGGCGCGATCGGCGTTTCGGCGATTTGGACCCTTCTCAAACTTGTTAAACCGGTCGCCAGAGGGCTCGCTAGTGCGATGGCTGCATCGCGCGCGCGAAAAGCCGGCAGGGCCGATACACTGCCGATCACTGAGCGCGACATCCCGATCGGCATTGTCGGACTGGTAACGCTGATCTGCATGCTGCCGATCGCGTGGTTGCTCGGATATTTCGGCAACAGCAGCGGTCTCGGCGCGCATTTGCCAACACTCGTCATCGGCGGGGTCGCTTACGTTGTGTTGATGAGTTTCTTTGTTTCTGCGGTGTGCGGGTACATGGCGGGGTTGATCGGTTCTTCGAACAGCCCGTTGTCCGGCATTGGCATTTTAGTCGTGATCGGGGCGGCGTTGTTGCTCGTGATTGGGGTGAAACCGTACGTCGGCCCGGATGCGAGCAAGGCGCTGATGGCATTCGCGCTCTTTACGACGGCGGTGATCTTCAACGTTGCGGCGATTGCCAATAACAACTTGCAGGATCTCAAGACCGGGCAGCTGGTTGACGCAACACCATGGAAGCAACAAGTTGCCTTGATTTTCGGCGTTATCGCGGGCGCGTTCGTCATTCCGCCGGTGCTCGATCTCGTTAATCACGCTTACGGTTTCGTCGGAGCGCCGGGCGCTGAAGCGCGTGCGCACCCTTTGCCCGCGCCTCAGGCAGGACTGATATCCTCACTCGCGCAAGGAGTCATTGCTGGTGATATCGACTGGAGTTTGATCCGGATCGGCGGAATGATTGGCATTGGTATCATCCTGTTGGATGAGATCCTCGCGCGCACGACACGACACATGCGCGTTCCACCGCTGGCAGTCGGCCTTGGCATTTATCTACCCACGCAGAGCACTCTGATGATCGTGGTCGGAGCCGTTGCCGGGTGGTTGTTCGACAGGCGCGCTGACCGCACCGCGAGACCGGAAGCGACGAAGCAGCTTGGTGTGCTGCTCGCATCCGGGATGATTGTTGGCGAGGGCATTATCGGCGTGGTGATTTCGGCGATAATCGTCTTTTCCGGCAAAGACGCACCACTGGCGCTGGTTGGGCCCGGCTTCGAAACCGCTGGCAAAATCCTTGGCGGACTTGGTTTCGCAGCGATCGCGTTTGGGCTGTATCGCTGGATCTTCCGGCTAGCACCGGCGAGAGCACAATGAAACGAAAATGGAACTGGCCGATCTGGGTCGGTTTCGTTTTCACAGTCGCCGGGCTGTTCTCCTATGAATTCTTCGCCCGGTTTCCAATCACGCGCGATTTTCCATGGGCGAATTTGTTGTTCTTCGGAATTGGGATTGCGTTGTTGATAGTTGGCTTGTTCCGCGCGTTCGGGCGACCGCAGGTTTACCGCGGAAAGATTTTCGGCTCGATTTTCGCAGCGATGGCCGTGCTTGTTGTGGCGTTTTTCAGCTACGTCCTCTTCTATGTCCTGCATCAGGTGCCGCCCTCAGCTGGCGCCCCGCGTGTCGGGCAAAGGGCCCCTGACTTTTTATTACTAGATCAAAATGGAAAACCTGTCGGCCTCGGAGATTTGCTCCGCGGACCGTCGGGACCGAAGCCCGTTGCGCTGATTTTCTACCGCGGATTTTGGTGACTCCTATGCAACTCCGAGTTGCGGAGTTTTCAGCAACGGCTTCCGGATTTCGCTGCACGCGGTATTACCGTTGTCGCTATCAGCGTCGATCCGCCAGATATCAACAAGCGGCAATCACAAAAGCTCGGGTACACGTTTCCGCTGCTGTCCGATCCGAGTGCGAAGGTGATTCGCCGGTATGATGTGCTGCATCCCGGGGCAGGACCAAAAGGAGCGGATATTGCACGCCCGGCCGAATTTCTCCTCGATTCGGATGGCATTGTCCGCTGGGTGAACCTCACTGACAATATTGCCGTGCGTGCGCGCCCCGAGCAGGTGCTCGAAGCCTTCAGTCAATTCAGCCCTGCTGGCCAATGATTGACGCCCCTTGGCCGAATCAATAGGTTAAGCGCCCGTGCATTCGGAACTGGAACAACTGCTCATTCTCCAAGATCGACAACAAAAGATCAGACAGATCCAGACTGAGATTAAAACGCTGCCGTTGGAACGCGCTCACCTTGAATCGCAACTGGCCGTAACCGCAGCGGGCGTTGAATTGCTGAAACAGAAAGGGCGTCAGGTCGAAGTTGAGCGCAAAAGACTGGAACTCGACGTGGGCGTCCGCACCGAAAGCATCACCCGTCTCAAAACGCAGCAGTATCAAACCCGGAAGAATGAGGAGTTCCGGGCGATTGGCCACGAAATTGAGCGGTACGAAAATGAAATCAGCAAACTCGAGGATCAGGAACTCGAATTGATGATCGAGGCCGACAAGCTGAAAGGCGAACTCGAAGCGGCCGATAAAAGCGCGCGGGCAACGAAAGACAGCATCTCGCGGCAGTTGGCAGACCTCGAAACAAAATCAAAAGCGCTGGAAACGCAGCAGGCAGAACTGACAAATGAGCGGGAAGCGCTTGCGTCTAACATCGACGCCGATGTGCTCGACCAGTTCGAGCGCCTGTTCAACAGTAAAGGCGACGCTGCGATCGTCGCCGTCGAGCACGGTGTTTGTACCGGTTGCCACATGAAAATAACGACTGCGACTGCGGCGCGGGTCAAAGCGGGAAAGGAAATCGTCAACTGCGAGCAATGCGGTCGGATCTTATACCTCGGAGCGCTGTAGCCGCTTCGCTGTGCGAAGCGCGAGTTTGAGTTCAAGCGGCACGCTGGTTGCGCCGCCCGCAGGGCGGCGGCTACAAAGAACGTATAGAATCAAACGTTGAATCGGAACAGAATCACGTCGCCATCGCGCACTTCGTAGTCCTTTCCTTCCAAGCGCAACTTGCCTGCTTCGCGTGCCTTCGCGTACGAACCAGCCGCGACCAGATCGTTGTTATGAATGGTTTCCGCTGCGATAAATCCGCGCTCAAAATCGGAGTGAATCGCGCCGGCGGCGGCCGGCGCTTTGTCGCCGGCGTGGATCGTCCAGGCGCGGCTCTCCTTTTCGCCAGTGGTAAAGAACGTGCGCAACCCGAGCAGATGATACACCGCGCGAATCAGCGCGTGCACACCGCTGTCTTCCACGCCGAGACCACGTAAGTATTCGAGTGCCTCCTGTTCGCTAAGATCAACCAGCTCGCTTTCGATGTGCGCGCTGACCACAATTGCTTCAGTGGCGAAATGGTGGTTCGCGTAATCCCGAACCAGATCGACATATCGCGTGGACGGATTCGCGGAATCGCTTTTAGAAATTGCCGCCAAATCTGATTCCGCAACATTGCAGGCAAAAATTGTTGGTTTTGACGTTAGCAGGAAAAAACCTCGCACAACTGCCTTCTCTTCTGAAGTCAACTCGGCGGTAATCGCCGGTTTCCCGCGGTCGAGATGGGGGAGTAATTTTTCGATGATCGCACTTTCAATGATTGCTGCCTTTTCGCCGGCGTGCACTTGCTTCTGTATTCGGTCGCGTCGCTTCTGCAACGAAGCAAGGTCAGCCAGCACGAGCTCCGTATTTATGACCTCGATGTCGCGCACCGGATCAATGGTCGCGCTGACGTGATGAACGTCGGGATTTTCAAAACAACGCACCACCTGCACGATCGCCTCGACTTCGCGAATATGGTGAAGGAACTGGTTACCGAGACCTTCACCGGCACTCGCGCCTTTGACGAGTCCAGCGATGTCCACAAACTCGATTGCTGTCGGTGTGATCTTCTTCGAGTGAGAAATCCCGGCGATCTTTTCCAGTCGCGGATCGGGCACGATCACCACGCCTACGTTCGGATCAATCGTGCAGAACGGATAATTTTCCGCCGGCGCTTTGTGCGTACGTGTGACGGCGTTGAAAAGCGTCGATTTCCCGACGTTCGGCAGCCCGACGATTCCCGCACTTAACATTCAGCCACAGATGAACGCAGATTCACTAAAGACGTTCGATATTTGGCCAGGAATAATCTGCGTTTCATGGTAATACTCGGGGCTCAAAATATTCGCGGGCCAGCGGGACTGATAGATTATATCGAGCGTCTCAGCAACGTTCTATTTCTCATGCACGCGATACATCGACGTCATACCTGCGGTGATGTGATCGGCGACATGGCAATGGTACATCCACTGGCCCGGATTGTCAGCCAGCATGTCGCCCGATTTCATGCTTGCCGGCAGAAGTTCGGCGACATCGGTGTATGTGCCGTTGATTTTCACAAGTTTGCCGTGCCAATGAGGCGTATGCAGATCAATTTCGTTGCCCATGCCGACAAGGTGCCAACGGACCCGATCGCCTTTGTCCATATCCAAGCCCGGCAGATTGGCGAAGATATAGCCGTTGATCGAATGTTTGAGATGGGGTTCTTTTTGCTTATCAGTCATGCCCGGCTTTGATTCGTCGAAGATCATAAACATCGTCACGAATTCCTTATCGACATCATCAGGCGTGCCATCGGCTCGAGCGTGAGCCGCCGAGGTTACAATGATCGGTCCGATTAAACCATCATAGACATCTTGTGGGCCGTTGACGTGTGAGTGATACATCCAGATTTTTGATCCGCCTTCGGCTTCCGTAGGTGCGGCATCATGGGGTAGGGTCCAGGTGTAAGTATATTTCTGTCCGGGTGCGACTTTGGCCCCGGCGCCATCCATGGGCATAGAGCCGGTGGCCATATCCATGTTCATATGATGATCCGAGCCGCCGGCTTCATGCGTTGCGCCTTCATTATCCTTGTCATAATGCAAGCCGTGAGGATGCATGCTGTAGGGCTTATTGGCCTTGTTGTAGAACACGACCTTAATCGTATCGCCTTCGACGCCGCGGATGATGGGACCGAGGATACCCAGCCAGGCAGGCTGAGGTTTCTTTTGGGTGAATGAGTCGTCGGTGTATTCGAAATAGCGGACTTTTTTATAAATCAATTGCTTGCCCCAAGGGGCGGGCACCGGCTTGCCGGTCATTTGATCTTTGCCCGTGGGCGCATAGTTCCAAGATGTGTTCTCGGCGGCGATATAGTAGGTGCGAGTGTGGGAAGTATATCCTGATGAAGGTGTCGATGCCTTCTGCGCATCATTTTCAGGAGCACTTAATGAAACCTCAAAAATGCCAACAACGAGAGCAACCGCTAAGGTTACACATTTTGGGGTTTTCATCTTTGCGTGCCCGTGATCTGTCCTTGAAGAACATCTCTGCACGCCTTCAAAGGTTGCGTGATCGGGGGGAATTTATTTTAGTTTGTATTGCGGCAAGTGCAACTTTCCGAAGATCGTCGACTTCTTTGAGCAGTCAATTTTACGCAGAAAGAAGAATTTCTGCAATGGAACGTTCTCTGGCTGATCAAAAGCAAGATCATGCAGAGATCTAAACCTTTCGGGCCGGCGGGATTCGAACCCACGACCTGTCGCCGCGGCGACCGACTACCATTGCAATTTGATCAAGTTCGTCGCGCCCTCGACCTGACTTATAGTAGCGCTCTTTTTTCGAAGCTTCGATGCGACTACAAAATCTTTCACTGTGGATTAAAGTCGATGGGATGCGTGACGCGTAGCTTTGGAATGACCGAGATTGTGGCGCCGAAGACGCTCATCGAGATCCTCACAAGATCCCACATAGCGGCGGCCGGTCCTGCGACTACGCAGAACGTAAACGTGAAACATGGCGAGGAATTAGTTACATCGGGCCGGCGGGATTCGAACCCACGACCTCTTGAACCCCATTCAAGCGTTCTACCAAGCTGAACTACGGCCCGATTTGAAGCGCTGAATATGCGCCAAACTTTAGACATTAGCCACTGATGAACACGGATTTTCACAGATCAGAAACTCACCCGTTTCATCAGTGCACACTATGGCCCTAACCTTGCCACGCCGCTAAGAATGCATCGATCAAATCCGGCAATTCATCGCTGTATCCGCCCTCGAGGGCGACTGCGACCGGAGTTTCAATTTTGCTCAACCACTCGCCGAATGTCGCAAAGTCTTCATGCTCGAGCGTTAGCTGGAGCAGCGGATCACGCGCGTACGCGTCAAACCCCGCCGAAACCAGAAGCAAATCAGGGTCGAACGCGATCACCTTATCGAAAGAACGCCGCGCAATCTCGAGAATTGCCTCGCGCGGTGTGTAAGGCGCGATGGGATAATTATCGATGTTCGCGAACGATTTCGCTCCCGTCCCCGGATACGCGGGGAACTGATGAATCGATGCAAATCGAATTCGCTCATTGTGCGCTACAATCGCCTCAGTGCCGTTCCCGTGGTGGCCATCAAAATCCCAGATGGCAATCCGTTCAGCGCCGTTTTCTAACGCATCGAGCGCCGCGACGGCAACGTTGCTGAAATAACAGAAACCCATTGCGCGATCTCGCGTGGCGTGGTGTCCCGGCGGGCGCATCAAGCTGAAAGCGGCCTCGCCGCGGAGCGCGGAACGCGTTGCCTCAATTGCCGCGCCGGCTGAACGCCGTGCATGCACTTCAATATTTGGATAAAATGGAGTGTCGAGATCGAAATGTTCGAGCGCGCTGGCAATGCCTTCGATATGCTTACGTGAATGCGCGCGCGGCAACTGCACATCCGTCGCGGCAGTGGGTTTCCGCCATTCCCAGTCAGCATGTCGATCGTTTATGACTGGCGCAGCGCGCGCGACCCGCTCCGGCCGCTCCGGATGGCCGGGGCTCGAATACTCGAGGCAGCTTGGGTCGTAAAAAATCGTCATGAAGCTTGCAAGATACGGGTTAAGGAGGCATTTCGGAACAATGTTGTCACAAGCCGTTTGTCATATTGAGCGAAGCGCTGCAACGAAATGCGAAGCATGAGGCCACGCTTTCAAACATCTCGGGATTGTCGTGATGGGCCTATCGAATACAATCCGAGATTCTTCGTTACGCTCAGAATGACAATTATGGCAGGACGTGTCCTATGCTAAATGGCCAGAAAATTGTAGTGGTGATGCCCGCGTATAACGCCGCGCGCACGTTGCGCCGGACTTACGACGAAGTCATGGTACACGGCATTGTTGATCTAGTGATTGTTGTAGACGACGCCAGCCACGACGAAACGGTGGCAATCGCTCGCACGTTGCCAAACGTGCAGGTGGAGGTGCATCCGGAGAATCGTGGTTACGGCGCGAACCAAAAAACTTGTTACCGACTCGCGTTGGTCGCAGGCGCAGACATCATCATCATGAATCACCCCGATTATCAGTACACGCCCCTGCTGATTCCAGCGATGGCAGCTCTGGTCGCAAGCGGTCTTTATCCTTGCGTGCTCGGTTCGCGGATTCTCGGCGGAGGCGCGCTGCGCGGTGGCATGCCTTGGTGGAAATACGTTTCAAACCGGTTCCTCACGTTCGTGGAGAATTTTCTCATTGGAGCGAAGCTTTCCGAGTACCACACTGGCTATCGCGCTTTTTCGCGCCAGCTGTTGGAGCGGCTGCCATTGCAAACGAACTCCAACGATTTTGTTTTCGACAATCAAGTCCTCGCGCAAATCATCGCCCTTGGTTGCGCCATCGGCGAGGTGACGTGCCCAGCTCGTTACATGCCCGAAGCGTCTTCGATCAATTTCCGCAGAAGTGTGCGCTACGGATTAGGCTGTCTGGCAACAGGTTTGCGGTTCCGTCTTGCGCGCTGGGGCCTGTTTCCCCCGATCGTTTAAGTTGTTAGAGGAAGAGCGATCTCCGGATCGCTCAGAGTGGCCGGAAAGCCCCCGTTCCTTGGCCGCTCGGTCTAATATCCTCCTCGCACGACGTAATGGCCGTGGATCCAGACTCGCTGTCCGTTGCGCGATGCCCAATGTCCTGGTTTCCAGACGTAATAGGTGCGTCCTACATAATAGCCTCCGCCGTGGCGGTAGTAAGGCCGATCGCCCACCTCCACAGTGACGGAACCCGGATAACCTCCGTAATAAGGTCTGTTATAATACGGACCGCCGCCATAATAGGGTCCGTAGCCCGGGGAGGCGGTGTAATAGCCTCCACATCCTACTAAGCCGAGCGCCGCGGAAACTAAAGCGAATAGCAGAACCGAGCATTTCGTTTGTATTTTCATATACTGGATATTCGAATTCGAAAGGTGATTTACGTGTCCCCGGGATATACAGGTTCCCAGCTTCAGGAGTCACGTCATACCACCCCCTGATCGAGCATGGCATCAGCGACTTTCACGAATCCGGCGATGTTCGCGCCAACTACGAGATTGCCGGGCTGTCCGTACTCTTCCGCAGTGTCCCAAGAGTTTTTGAAGATGTTGGACATGATATGGCGCAACCGCGAATCGACCTCTTCGCGCGGCCATGGTAAGCGCATAGAGTTTTGGCTCATCTCGAGACCAGAGGTAGCAACGCCTCCGGCATTTGCGGCTTTGCCGGGGCCAAACAGAATTTTTTTCTCCAGGAACAGATCGACCGCCGCAGGGACGCTCGGCATGTTGGCCGCTTCGGACACGAGGTAACAATCGTTGTCGACCAATTTCCTTGCGTCTTCGATGTTAATCTCGTTCTGAGTCGCGCATGGAAAGGCGCAATCACATTTGATTCCCCACGGCCGCTGCCCAGCCACATATTTGGAGCCGCGGAATTTTTTGGCGTACTCGCTAATGCGTCCGCGCCGGACGTTCTTAATACTTTTAACCCAGGCGAGTTTTTCTTCATCGATGCCGTTCTTATCGTAAACCAAGCCGCTGGAATCGGACATCGAGACAGGCTTTGCGCCGCACTGGATCAATTTCTCAACGGTATATTGCGCCGCGTTGCCGGCACCTGAAACCGTGCAAATTTTGCCTTCGATCGTTTCGTCTCGCGTCTTAAGCAGTTCTTCCGCGAAATAAACGGCGCCGTAACCCGTGGCCTCCGGGCGGATGAGCGAGCCGCCCCAGCTCAGCCCTTTTCCGGTTAGGACGCCTGTAAATTCGTTCGCCAGTCGTTTGTATTGCCCAAAGAGATACCCAATCTCGCGACCGCCTACGCCGATATCTCCTGCAGGTACATCGGTATTGGGACCGATGTGCCGAAACAGTTCTGTCATGAACGATTGGCAAAATCGCATGACCTCCCTGTCGGATTTCCCTTTTGGATCGAAGTCCGAGCCGCCTTTGCCGCCGCCCATCGGCAAACCGGTCAGCGAATTCTTAAATACTTGTTCGAATGCGAGAAACTTGATGATCCCCGCATAGACGGTCGGATGAAAACGCAACCCGCCTTTGTAAGGGCCGAGCGCGCTATTCATTTGCACGCGAAACCCGCGGTTCACCTGGATCTGTCCTTTTTGGTCGATCCACGGGACGCGAAACTGAATCATTCGCTCCGGTTCGACTAGACGTTCCAGAATTCTGGCGTCTCGCAGCTTCTTGCTGCGGTCGATGACTGGCCGGATCGACTCCAACACTTCCGTGACCGCCTGAAGAAACTCAGGCTCGTATGGGTTACGTTTTCTGACTATTTCGAGAACTTCTTGAATCAAAGCCATGGGATTTGTGCGGCTTCAATTGCCGCGGGTGTGAACGAAGAATCTGGTGCGCGATGCTGGTATCGAACCAGCGACCCCTTGCGTGTGAAGCAAGTGCTCTACCACTGAGCTAATCGCGCCAATTTTCAGAAGCGAAGATAATAAAGAGCGCATCTTCTAACGCAAGTCTGCGACTTGTCGCCGCGGCGACCGCTCTACCACTGAGCTAATCGCGCTATTTTTCAGAAGCCGAGATAATAAAGAGGCCGCCCGTCAGCGCAAGCATGGCTGTAGCGTGTAGGGCCGACTAGCGGGTCGGATCGCAATCCGAAAAATCCGCTGAGGAGAGAGGACGCTACAGCCCATTGATATGCGCAACCGAAGCGCTTGCCCTGTGACACGTCGCGTCTTATCTAAACGCATGTCAGAACATAAAGTCACTCTCAATTGGCAACGCGGCGACAAGCCGTTCGAGTATCAGAAATATTCACGGGACCACACTTGGAAGTTTCCCGGGGGACACGAGATGCAGGCGTCAGCCGCGCCCGCCTATCTCGGCAATCAGAACCTGGTCGATCCGGAGGAAGCTTTCGTGGCCTCGCTGTCGAGCTGTCACATGCTGACGTTTCTCGCCATCGCGTGCAAAAAGAAGTTCGTACTCGACGAATATGTCGATGAAGCAGTCGGCATCATGGAGAAGAATGCCGAAGGAAGACTCGCCATTACACGCGTCACACTTCGACAGCGCCTGAAATTCTCCGGCGAGAAGCAACCCACGCCGCAGGAAATTGAGGAGATGAATCATGGCGCGCACGAGCAATGCTTCATCGCCAACTCGGTAAAGACCGATGTGAAAGTCGAACCGCAGCAATCCTAATCAGGAAACCAGGAAGCCAGGAACTTCGGTTTAACTTTTGAAGTTAAGTGCATTTCCATCTTGGTTTCCTGGCTTCCAGATTTGAACCTCTAGTAAGGTTTATTTGATGAGCGCGCCGAGTGATACCCAACGTATGGAGAAGATCGTCAGCCTGTGTAAGCGGCGCGGATTCATTTTCCAATCCAGCGAAATCTACGGCGGATTTAATGGCGCTTGGGATTACGGACCGCTCGGCGTCGAATTAAAGCGTAATCTGAAGAACTACTGGTGGCGCGTCATGGTGCATGAGCGCGATGACGTAGTCGGCATGGACGGCGCGATCCTCACGCATCCTGCGGTTCTCAAGGCCTCTGGGCATGTTGAAGGTTTCTCCGATCCGATGATTGATTGCCGCACCTGCAAAGCCCACTTGCGCGCCGATCAGCTCGTGGAGAAAAAGGGCGTAAAGCAATGCCCAAACTGCGGCGGCAAAGACTTAACGGAAGCCCGGCAGTTCAATCTGATGTTCGAGACACACGTTGGCGCGGCAGCCGAGGAAAGCTCCATCGCATATCTGCGGCCTGAAACCGCGCAGTCGATCTTCGTTCAGTTCAAAAACATTCTCGAAGTGTCGCGCAAGAAGCTGCCATTCGGCATCGCGCAAATCGGAAAAGCCTTTCGTAACGAAATCAATCCGCGCAATTTCACATTTCGCTCACGCGAATTCGAACAGATGGAGCTGGAATATTTTTGCCGACCGGAGCAGGGAATGAAGCTGCTCGAGTACTGGAAAGAAGAGCGCCTGAAGTTTTATGAGAACATCGGCATCTCACGCACAAACCTGCACCTCCTTACCGTGCCGAATGAAGAGCGCGCGTTTTATTCCAAAGGCACCTACGACATCGAATACGATTTCCCGTTTGGCCGCCAGGAGCTCGAAGGCGTGGCGTATCGCACCGACTACGATTTGTCGCAGCATCAGAAAGCGAGCGGCAAATCGCTCGAGTATTACGACGAGGAGACGAAGGAGAGGTTTATCCCGCACGTCGTTGAGCCGAGTGCCGGCGTCGATCGAACTGCGCTCGCGATGATTTGTGAAGCTTATGCGGAAGACCAGGCGCCTAACGACAAGGGCGAAATGGAAGGACGGACGTTCTTGCGGTTTCATCCACGCATGGCCCCAATTAAATGCGCGATCTTTCCATTGCTCAGGAATAAGGAGCCGCTAGTGGTTAAGGCAAAGCAGATCCTCGATCTTCTCCGGCCTCACATGTTTGTTTTCTATGACGAGAGCGGTGCGATCGGGCGTCGTTATCGCCGGCAGGATGAAATCGGAACACCATTTTGCGTTACTGTAGACTTTGAAACACTTGGCGAAAAACAATCTGATCTTCGCGATACTGTCACTTTGCGCGAAAGAGACTCCATGAAACAAGAGCGCGTGAAGATTTCCGACTTGCTAGAGTCGCTTTTGCTGCGAATTGCATAGTCGAAGCAATGCATGTCGAGATTTTTACATTGTGCGACGCAGCTACCGTTGACGCTGCCGGCAAGCTAAACATCCTCGGTTCCTTTGATCGTCTAAGTGCAGCGAGTGAACCCATCGTACACATGCAATGCGCCTTAGCACTCAAATTGCGTTTTGCACGTATTGAAGAAGGACAGAAAAGGTTTCGCCTCGCTTTTGTGGATTCAGACGGCAAAGCTGTAATGCAACCGCTAGATGGTACTACCGAAGTGCGCTTCCAGGATCAAGATTCGACAAGCACCGTGTCGATGGCGCTTGGTATTCAGCAATTGAAATTGCCGAAATTCGGCGAGTATTCGATTGATCTCGCGATCGATGGACGACACGAAGCTTCGATTCCGTTGTTCGTTAAACCACCGGTATCGTCGACTCCGCTTACATAGCAATTTAAAGGTGGCGAAGCGCTGATGGATCTCGCCGACTTCCGCGAGTACTGCCTGAGAAAACCCGGTGCAAGTGAGGAGACTCCATTCGGGCCCGATGTTCTCGTGTTCAAAGTCGGCGGCAAAATATTCGCGTTAGCGGCTCTGGATGAAGTTCCGCCTAGAGTGAACTTGAAGTGCGATCCGGATTTAGCACTCGACTTGCGTGATCGCTACGAGCAAGTCAGGCCCGGGTATCACATGAACAAGAAACATTGGAATACGGTTGAGATTGCCAGCGGCATTCATGATATCGAACTGCAAAAAATGATCGATCACTCGTACGACTTGGTTGTGAAACCTTTGCTGAAGGCACGAGTTAATCAGCGGCGCGTACTGGGATCTCGCTCCTGTCGATAGCGTTGGCTGCACAAAACCTCACTGCGATTGCGTTGCATTCGTGCAACGGTTCACTGTGCTCATCACGTTGGATCATTTAAGGCGGTATGCCGTTGCTCGCAGTCTTTTCAAGCCGATCACACTGAAAGGCGCCTTCCAGCGGATGGGCTTTGTCCAAGCCGATCCGATTCGCGCGCCAGCGCGCGCCCAAGACCTAATACTGCGCCATCGCGCAAAAGATTATCACGCCGGCGATCTCGAACGGCTCTATTCGAAGCTGGAGATCGAGGAAGACTTCTTCGTCGTGTATGGCTTCATGACAAAGTCAATCCAGGCGCTTATGCATCCACGCTCGGACGCCGGTGTGCCGGCCGACGGAGCTCGAGAATGGCCTGCTGCGCGCAAGAAACGCGCGCAGCTCGTGTTGCGATTTGTGAGGGAACGCGGTGAAGCACACCCGCGCGAAGTGGATGACTATTTTTCTCACGGCAGAGTCAGGAACTATTGGGGCGGGTTGTCGAGCGCTACCACTCACTTGCTGGCGGCCATGCATTATCGCGGCATGGTACGCGTTGTACGGCGTGAGAGGGGAATCCGCATCTATGCCGTTCACGAGCACGGACCGGCGCCCGCCGATGCAGCTGAGAGCCGCCCGCGAATCGACGCGCTCGTTGATGCGGCTGTTCAGATCTATGCGCCATTGCCGGGTAGGTGCCTGGCAGACTTAGTCCGTCGGCTGCGCTTTGCTGTTCCTCAGTGGCAGGGCGAGCTGAAGGATGCCCTTCAGCGGGCGAAACAACGGCTCGCAAACGCGCATGTCAGCGGCGCCGACTGGTACTGGCCCTCTAAAGAGAACGCGGCTCGTAGCACCGTACCGGATACAGTGCGTTTGTTGACGCCATTTGACCCCGTGGTATGGGACCGCGACCGCTTTGAGATGTTCTGGGGGTGGCAGTACCGTTTCGAGGCCTATGTTCCGGCTCCCAAACGCCGGCTTGGTTATTATGCGCTACCACTGCTTTGGCGCGATCGGGTGATCGGGTGGGGGAATCTTCGGCCAGAGGACGGGCAACTAAAGTCAGAATTCGGCTATGTAGCGCGCCAACCGCGTGATCGACTCTTCAAGCGCGAACTCGACGCGGAACTGGAGCGAATCAAAGCGTTCCTGGCCATTGGTTAGGCCAAAGGCTGCAGCTCGATCTCACCAAAATCTAACTGCAGCGCGTCGCGCGCGACGTTGAGGAAATTATCGGCAGCATCGGTGAGGGCCACGTGCAGCTCCCCACGCTCGGTCGCCGGCGAGCGCAGCGATTGTCGATCCAAGATTTCCTGCACTGCGGTCGCGCAATTTTCCGCGGAATCGACGAGCCTGATCTCGTCTCCTAGCGCGCGTGCAATCGCGGCGCTGAGCAGCGGATAATGGGTGCAGCCAAGCACGAGCGTGTCGATCTCGTCGGCAAGCAGGGGCTCAAGATAACGGACAATCACGCGGTCGGTTACTTCGTCGTCGAGCAATCCTTCTTCGATCAACGGGACGAGCAATGGACACGCGCGACTGCTCACGCGCACATTGTTGTTAGTCGCGCTCAACGCCTTTTCGTACGCGCCGCTACGGATAGTCGCCCGTGTTCCGATTACGCCGACATGCTGGTTGCGAGTTGCCTGCAACGCCGCTCGCGCTCCCGGCTCGATCACTCCGATCACAGGGACGGAAAATTTCCTCGTCAGCGTAGGTAGTGCGACTGATGAGACCGTGTTACACGCCACAACCAGCATCTTCGCATTTTTTTGCATCAGCATATGCGCCAGCTCCAACGCATAGCGCTGCACGGTGTCCGAACTCTTCGGACCGTACGGAACGCGTGCCGTGTCGCCGAGGTACACAATTGTTTCATTTGGCAGCCGATCACGCAGCGCCTTGACCACGGTTAGTCCGCCAATGCCGGAATCAAAAACGCCGATTGGTCGCGGGTTGCTCATGCAGCGGGAAACTCCTCGCAATGCCGAGGCCCTGCAACTGTGTCACCTCTCCCTTCCAAAGGGAGAGGCGGAATATGTTGCGCACCAAACCCTGGTCATTTGCAAACGTGCCCCACTTTCGGATGATTGATCGCGATGGCTGAACTTCCCAAGAGATACGATCCGAATGCGGTTGAACCGAAGTGGTATCAACGGTGGCTGGAGAATCGCGATTTCGTAGCACATCCGGAGTCCTCGAAACCAGCGTTTTCGATCGTGATGCCGCCGCCGAACATCACGGGCATGCTTACACTCGGCCATGTTTTGAACGACACGATCCAGGACATTCTCGCACGCCGGGCGCGGATGCAGGGGTTCGAAGTCCTTTGGTTGCCGGGAATGGATCATGCGGGAATCGGAACCCAGACCGCTGTGGAGAAATATTTGCGCAGGACCGAGAACAAGTCGCGCCACGATCTCGGTCGCGAAGAATTCTTGCGTCGAGTGCTCGATTGGCAGGACAAGCATGGCGGCATCATCATCGAACAGCTTAAGCGGCTCGGCTGTTCATGCGATTGGTCGCGCCAGCGCTATACGCTCGATGACACTTATGCTGCCGCTGTCCAAAAAGTTTTTGTCGATCTTTACGACAAGGGCCTGATTTATCGCGGTCGCCGGATGATCAATTGGGATCCTGCGGCACAAACTGCGGTTTCCGACGAGGAGGTGATTAGCAGGCCGCAGAAAGGGTATTTGTATTTCGTTCGGTATGAGATTGTGGAAGAACCGGGGCGGTTCCTCGAGGTCGCGACTACGCGACCGGAAACGATCATGGCCGATACAGCGATGGCGTTTCATCCGGGCGATAAACGATATCTCGACTTGTTAGGCAAGCATGCCTGGCGTCCGCTCGCGCGGGAGAAAATTCCAATCATTGCCGACGAAGCAATCGATCCGGAGTTTGGGACCGGTGTTCTAAAGGTTACTCCGGCACACGACACGCTCGATTTTGAAATCGGCCAGCGTCATGATCTGCTGATCATCGACGTTTTAACTCCTGCCGGCCGTGTCAATTGCCCTGCGGTTCCAGAGTTGCACGGACTGGAGCGCTTCGAAGCGCGGAAGAAAGCGGCGGAATTATTGGAGGCGAGGGGACTTTTGGCGAAAGCCGAACCATATGAGAACAACATCGGGTTCAGCGACCGCAGCGACGTGCCGATCGAGCCGCGGCTCAGTGAGCAATGGTTCCTGCGTTACCCGAAAACAAAAGAAGCGCTCGCAGTCGTTCGTGATCACCTCATCCGTTTCTTTCCAGCGCACTGGGAAAAAGTTTATGCGGAATGGCTGGAGAACATTCGCGACTGGTGCATCAGCCGTCAGGTGTGGTGGGGACACCGCATACCGGCGTGGTACCGGAAGCAAAAATCCGAAACTCGAAATTCGAAGTCCGAAATTTATGTCGGCATCGAACCGCCGCCTGATCCCGAGAATTGGATCCAAGATGAAGACACGGTCGACACTTGGTTTTCATCTTGGCTGTGGGCCTACGAGACGATGGATCCGCAGACGCGAAAGAAATTCTATCCGACCAGTGTCCTCGTAACCGCGGCGGACATCATTTTCTTCTGGGTCGCGCGCATGATCATCGCCGGGCTCGAATTCAAGCCGGGGAAATCCAGCAAGATTGAAGACAACATTCCGTTCCATCACGTTTTTTTCACCAGCATTGTTCGTGACAGCCAGGGCCGCAAAATGTCGAAGTCGCTCGGTAATTCGCCCGATCCGCTGGAGTTGATCGACAAATACGGCGCCGACGGCCTGCGATTTGGTCTGATGCGTATCGCGCCCACCGGCCAGGACATTCGGTTCGATGAACGACAAATCGAGGAAGGCCGAAACTTTGCGACGAAACTCTGGAACGTCGCGCGTTTTCGCCAGATGCACGGCCCCAGCGATGCTGCACCAAAAATTGAAGCAGAGGCTTTATCGATCTTTGCCGTCGAAGCGCTTGCTCGGTTGAATGAGACAATCGACGCAATCAAGGCCGCGTATCGCGAATATCACTTCAACATGGTCGCCCAACATCTCTATAATTTTGTCTGGAGCGATTACTGCGACTGGTTTGTTGAAGCGGCCAAGAGTGACATCTTCAGCACGGACGAAGCGAAAAAGAGATTGGCGCTGGCAGTCATGGATATTGTGCTCTCGGCGACATTGCGGCTGCTGCATCCCTTCATGCCGCATTTAACTGAGGAGATTTGGTCGTTACTGGACTTCGGAAAAGGCTCGATTCAATTTGCGGCCCCGCCCGAAAAGCTTGCGTTGGACACGGTAGCCAACGTTGCAGACAGGCGGCGACTCGTATCAGCCATCTATGAAAGTGTTCAAGCAGGTCGCAATCTAAGATCGGCATCAAAGTTGCCTTCAAACAGAAAGATACGGTTCATTTTACGCACAAATGATAACACAATTTCTGAGCAAACTCCCACCCTGAGCCGATTGTTAAATGCCGAGGAGCTAACGCTCGATCCCAGTTATACGGCGCCGGGTGGCACTCCAGTAGCAGTCACGCCCTTAGGCGAACTTTTTCTCGCGATCGCCTCTGCGGACCAGGCGCTGGAACGCGAGCGACTGGACAAGGAAATCGCCAGGATTGATGAGGAAGCGCGAACCGTAGAGGCAAAATTGCAAAACAACGCGTTCGTAGAGCGAGCTCCTGCGGCAGTGGTCGCGGAGCACCGGCGAAGGCTCAGCAACCTTAACGCGCAGCTCGCGAGGTTGAAACAGGCGCGCGAAGGCCTGAGTTAAAAATAACCTTCTGCTCTTCGATTTTGGCGCCGCGCTTTTCGAAAAGTTCCTTCAACTCTGGCGTGTAAAAGGTGCCGTCGTATTCCTGGTTCAATTCGAGCCAGACCCGACCGCGCGGTGTTAAGTGCTTCGCCAAGTCATTGAGAAAGAATTCCCACTCCGGTACCCCCCAAAGACCGGGCATCTTGTGATCGTTGAAACAAATCATGAACGCGCTAATGACGTCGAATTTTTGTCCGAAACTCGGCAGCGGCCGAAACGCCTCGATTTGTTGAACAACGCGGCGGACACCGAGCAGGCGCGTGATTTCCCGGAACATTGCCAGGCGGTCCATGTCGAGGCCAACTCCGGAATGACCGAGGAGCTGCGCGATATAGAGAAAGTACCCTGCGCCGCAACCCAGATCGAGAATGCGCCTGGGACGCGCCACGTCGAGTTCAAGCTGGCGAATCCGCCGGATGTTAACTCCGATCCAACGATCAAGATTTAGATACTTGGGCCAGTCCGCGCCGGGATCTGACACCGCGTATCGCCGGCGAATCTGTTCGAACTCTACGGGATCGATTGTCTCAATGACGCGCTTTGTCTCCAGCGGGAAGCGGTTCGCGCGTAGCAGCCTGAGAGTACGTTTTCTCGCGCTAGCGAGACTCTTGCCGTCGACCAGTTTTCGTATTTTATGGCGAAACTGCACAGCTCACACCTTGTAGCGAAGCACAACAATTTCAATTAAGCTTTCAACGCATGAGCGTGTGGAAAAAACTGATGTGGATTGGCGTAGCGGCCTTAGGCACATGGGCTGTCGCCGTGCTTGCGCTTTCACGCGGAGAACAAATCAGTGCCCTTTGGATTGTCATCGCAGGTTTTTGCGCGTTATCGATCAGCTACCGTTTTTACAGCAAATGGCTGGCGACCAAAGTACTCGTTCTAAATGAGGAGCGCGCCACGCCTGCAGTTTTGCGAAACGACAACAAGGACTATGTGCCAACGAATCGTTGGATGGTGTTCGGTCATCATTTCGCCGCGATCGCCGGACCCGGACCGTTAGTTGGCCCGGTGCTGGCGGCGCAGTTTGGTTTTTTACCTGGCACTCTCTGGATCTTGATCGGCGCGACTCTCGGCGGCGGTGTGCACGACATGATTGTTCTGTTCGCCTCAATCCGGCGCGGCGGAAAAACGCTGGGCCAAATGGTGAAGGAAGAAATCGGGCGCGGCGTGGGTTTGCTCGCGCTCGTTAGCGTGCTCGCAATCATGATTATTTTGCTCGCAGTTCTTGCGTTGGTCGTCGTCCAAGCGCTGGCGCAGAGTCCCTGGGGCGTTTTCACGATTGCTGTGACAATTCCCATCGCGCTGATCATGGGGATCGCGTTGCGCACAGGAAAGGTAAGCGTTCTCGCGGTTACGATTTTCGGATTACTCGGCCTGGCATTCGGCGTTTGGGGCGGACAATTTCTCGGGCACTTTCCGGTGATTGAAGCCTGGTTTCATCAGGACCAGAAATGGCTGGCCTGGGCAATTATGATCTATGGACTCACCGCGTCGATTTTGCCGGTCTGGATGTTGCTTACGCCGCGCGATTATCTCAGCACATTTTTGAAACTTGGCACAGTCGCCATGCTCGCTGTCGCGGTCGTGCTGATCAATCCGACCCTGCAAATGCCCGCCATTACAAAATTCATCGACGGCAGCGGCCCTGTCTTTGCCGGACCGGTGTTTCCTTTCGTCTTTATAACGATCGCTTGCGGCGCAGTTTCAGGTTTTCACTCGCTTATTGCTTCGGGGACGACGCCAAAGATGATCAGGCGCGAGTCGCGTATTCGCAGCATCGGTTACGGCGCGATGGTGACCGAAATGATGGTCGCGTTGATGGCGATGATCGCGGCGTGCGTGTTGGAACCGGGAGAATATTTCGCGATTAACACAAAAGGAACGCCTACAGAAGTTGTCGCAAAGATTTCCGCAGTTGGCTTTCCAGTCACAGAACAAGAAATGCAGACCCTCGCCACGAACCTCGGCGAGTCCACGATGTTCAACCGCGCGGGTGGCGCGCCAACATTTGCTGTCGGCATGGCGCATATGTTTGCGCGAGTTTCCGCGAAGCCGACCGCGTTGGCGCTCTGGTATCACTTCGCCATCATGTTCGAAGCGCTGTTCATTTTGACAACGATCGATGCGGGAACGCGTGTCGGGCGATTCTTACTTCAAGATGTCTTGGGTCAAGTGTGGCGACCTCTCGGCAACACACGTTCGTGGACCGCGAACTTTGTCGCCAGTGTTTTGCTGGTCGCGGCATGGGGCTGGTTCTTGTATCAAGGCGTAATCGATCCTCTTGGCGGAATCAACTCACTTTGGCCGCTGTTTGGCCTTGCAAATCAGTTGCTGTCGGTAATCGCGCTTTGTCTTGGCACAACGCTTTTAATCAAAATGCACAAAGCGAAATATATCTTCGTCACCCTTGTCCCGTTAGGCTTCATGTGTGCCGTCACTTTCTCGGCTGGTTACCTCAAAGTTTTTTCGTCCGATCCAAGACTTGGTTTTTTGAGCGGCGCGCGGTCGCTACTGGAGCAGTCATCAACGGTACCCGACGCAGTTAAAGCAGCTGAATTGGTGCGGCAGGCAGGTGTCTGGCGGTTTGACGCGCTCGTTGCGGGTTTCTTTCTCGTGCTCGTAGCGGCGATCGTGCTCGGCTCCGCACGACAATGGTGGCAACTCATTCGCGGAAGGAAGCGAATGGTTTTACACGAAAACGAGTTTGTGCCGATCACGCCTGCGCAGCTTGCACAGTTCTAGATTCAATACAGGTCCTGTCGACGATGACCTAACGATTGCATGCGTCGGCGAACGGACTGCACAAGGTCTTCTGAAACATCGGCGTGAATCAATTCCTCGCGATCTGATGATGCGGCTGCGATCACGACTCCGCGCGGATCAATGATCGCGGAGTTACCGCAGAACCATAACTCATCATCTTTCCCGACGCGGTTCGATGCAATCACGTAGCTTTGATTCTCGATCGCACGCGCTTGCGCGAGCACACGAAAATGCTCGTCACGTGGAAACGGCCAGGCTGAGGAAATAAGGAAAGCGCCCACGTTCTGCTCAGTGGCAAGCTTTCGGTAGATTTCGGGAAACCGGAGATCGTAGCAGATGCTGAATCCAAAGCGCAGATCGCCGAGCGCGACGCTCGCAAGTGCATCGCCCGGAGCAAAGCACGTGTGCTCTTCTACTGGCGCGACGGCATACAAATGAGTCTTGCGATATTTCGCAGCGATGTTGCCCTTAATATCAATTAGAACTTGGGAATTGTAGATCGTTGATCCATCGCGTTCGGATACGCCACTGACGATCGCGATCGAAAGTTGATTGGCGATTTCTTGAAGGCTGGCAACAAAGCCGGTTTTCCACTCATCGGCGTGCTTCTGGATTACTGACATCGAGTAACCGGTGTCAGTCATCTCTGGGAAAACGATCAGCTCGGCGTTGACGTCTTTTGCCCGGCGAGAAAAATCGTGAACCTTGGACAAATTCGCTTCCGGATCGCCGAGCGAACACGAAATCTGGGCGACTGCAATTTTCATTAAGTTTCTCTACTTCGCTTGTAGTGTCCGTCATCCTGAGCGAAGCAGAGCGGAGTCGAAGGATCCCGCAGAACTACGCGCGGTTGTGCTACGGAATTGAACGCCTGGCCTCGCGGACTTCGTCCGCTGCGTTGCAGCCTCGACTTCGCTCGGAATGACATTTGTGAGATGCGCCTCACGCCGCAATCGGCCTGCGGTATCCGAAGAACTCTCGCTTCGCAATCAGGTGAGCCACTTCAGGTGGAACCATTTGCTCCCATCTGCTGTCGCCGGACTGTAACTTTGCCAGGACGTCGGGTGGCTGAATTCGTAAATACTCAGGATGATAGTCGGTGATCTCCTGAACGTATTGATTGTCGATCAGATACTGAAATAACGAGCGAAGATTCGGCGCGACTTTGACCTGCATTGCCGTAACAATCTTTCCAGTCGCTTCGTCGATGCGTGGATAGACGTAAAGCTTTAGTCCTCCTTTAAACATTCTGCCCAGCGCCTCGAGGATTCCGCCCTCCAGGTTCGCGTAGTAGTCTTCGTTCAAGATTTTGATCAAGCTGGGTACACCCATGACGAGGCCGATCGCTCTGTTTGTGTAACGAAAGAGATATCCCGCGAGTCGATAGTATTCACCGAACTTCGAGATCAGGACGGTTCGACCCAGCGCACGAAGGATATCGACACGAGCAAGAAAATCCGCGTGATCAAGCTCGCCGTCCGCTCGCAAATTCTCGAGCGTCATTTCCATGAGCACCACTATCTCGTCGTCCGAACAATCGCAGTGCTTTAGAAAAACGCGTCGCGCGCCATCCAGCATGTCGTTGGTGGCGTAGGTGACAGGCCGAAAACTCCCACGCTCTACCAGGATCGCTTTCTTGTAAAAAACTTCGGCAGGTTGAACGGTCTCGCCATCCGCCTTGAACATCACTGCATCTGTCAGGCCCTGGCTGACTAACTGCAAACTCATCAATCGATTATCAACGTTTTGAAAGAGAGGCCCGGAAAATTTGATCATGTCCACTTCGATTCGTCCCGATGGGAGATTTTCCTGAAGCGATGAAATCAGTTTTTCCGGCGGCCGAGAGTAAAAGGCGCCGTGGAGAAGATTTAGCCCGATGACCCCTAGAGCTTCTTGTTGGTCGACGTTTGCTTCGTCGAGTAACCGAACGTGGATAATGATCTGGCTTGGTTGCCCCCGGGGTTGCGATTGAAACCGCACACCCAGCCAGCCATGCGATTCATTACGCTCTTTGAAACTGCGCGCCGCAATGGTATCGGCGAAGACAAAGAACGTTTTCTCGGCCCCGAATTTTCCATCCAGCCGTTCGATCAGAAGATCGTATTCATGATCGAGCATTGTCTGGAGTCGTACACGGCTGACGTAGCGATCGGCCTGTCCGTAAATTGCGTCGCTGAATGTCATGTCATAGGCAGACATGGTCTTGGCAACTGTGCCGGCTGCGCCGCCCACGCGAAAGAATCTGCGCGCTACCTCCTGTCCCGCGCCAATTTCAGCGAAGGTCCCATACTTCGCTGAATCCAAATTGATATGGAGGGCTTTCTCGTCGGTGCCGATCTCCATCTGCGGATTCATATAATTTCTCTAGCGGCGATTCACGGCCGCGGCAAATCATGATGCCAGATAGAGTTGTAGAGCGTCTGCGTCAGACCCTCTTATTGGTTGCGCGTGGGACCGCGCAGACGGGGTACGGAAACTGTTACAGCCGCACTTGCTCGGCGTACTTGGTCTGAATCCAGCCGCGCAGGTCATTCGGCAGCGCGGCGTACATCCAATCGCCGCGCGTGCTTAGAATCTTGATTTCGCTGCCAGCCGGCAATGCGAGAACGCTATTCGCTGTGTCCGCTGTGGCGAGGCGCGCCTGGACCTCGGTTCCCGTCACGATGGCGAGAGCGCGTCCTTTGCTTCCTTTGTCGAGTGTGTAAATCGCCCAGACAGCCACAGCGCACACCAGCAGGCACAAAATAGATAATGACATTAACGCAGCGGATCGGCGACGCGCGAAAATCAGGGCGACAATTCCAAAAATTCCCAGCCACAAAGCGACTGCCGAAGCGATGCTGTAATGATTAAGGCTCGCGAATTGAAGGTAACGCTCCAATCTGGTTGGTTGCAGTTCCAGCGCGCGCGATTCGTCACGGGCAATCTGCAAATTAGCCGTTGCCTCCGGATGATGTTGGTCCAAAGCGAGTGCGCGTTCGTAATTCAGAATCGCGCGGCCAAAATCGCGCGTGCGAAAATACGCATTTCCCAGATCGTAAAACAGATTTGCGTTCCACTGACCTGCGCTAACCAGCGCCTCGTAACTGGCGATCGCGTCTTTGAAATGACCCTGTGCGTATTCCTGGTTCGCTTTTGCAAACTCACCTTGTGCAAACGCCGGGGCAGAGACGAATAAACAAAGAATCGCGCTGAAAAGAGCTACATTGTAGCCGCTTCGCTGTGCGAAGCGCGGGACTAAGCTCGAATGGCGCACATGGATCGCGCCTCTCACAGAGAGGCGGCTACAGGTTTTGCCCTCCGCGGTGAAGCCGAGGTTTCGGCGATGCTTTGACACGGCAAAGTTCATTTCAAATTTTCAATTAGCTCCAGTACATCGCGCCGGTTTTCCGGGGAGATGCTTCCCGGTCCGTTGTGCGTTCCGCTGTATTGCCACTCGTCGTTTTGCTCGAACAAACGGCGAAGCCGGTCGCGCGAATCAGTATCAAGCTTGAAGGTTTCCGCTGCAGTTTCCGCGTCCACGGAGTTTGGATCTATGCCGCGACTACGCGAAGCGAGCGCTGCTTTCAATCGAACAACTCGCGAGGCTTCGGCATAATATTCGCGCGGGGATGCGTCATCACGGCGCAACTTGTTCATCAACTCGGCTGCCTCATGTTGCAGCGCACCGATGCGGCGTGCTTCGCGATCGTCTAATCGCGCTCGCCGAATCTTCCAACCCGCGAATACGAGCAGCGCCGCCAAGGGTAGCGATTGAGCGGCCCAGAAACCGCGACGCGTATAAAGGGGCTGGAATGATTCAACCCTTCGCGATGGCTCAGTCAGTTGATACAGAATGTCCTGCGGCTTGGTTGAATTCGGAACCGGCGCACGGCCCCGGGTTGCCGTAGGCGGTGACGAAGACGGTGGCTGGGCAGCCACGGCCGGTGCAGCTGCACCGCCCTGAACAGTGATTGCCATCGATTCGCTGTGCAGCGTCACATATTGTTCTTTTGCCGGGTCGAAATACGAAAACGCGAGCACTGGCAGATTTTGCTTGTTCTCGTTAGGCGAAACCACCGTCTCGAAGGTCTTTGTGCCGCTAATGCCAACTTCATCGTCCTGTTTGAACTTGGAAGACGGCGGGTATTTGTGCCAGCCCCGATCGTCCTCGAGCAACGGAGCATTCACGCGATCGAAATTGCCGCGCCCCGCGATAGTTGTTGTGACTGTGATCGGATCACCTACCTGCACGCTCTTCGGCTTGGCGTCGGTTGCCATGGTAAAGCTTCCAATCGCTCCGGAGAAACTGGGCGGCGCATTTGGTGGCAGCGGTTTTACTTCAAGCGCCACAGGGTCACTGCTGATTTGGATGTCGCGGCGTTCGCCGATCTGTGCAAATGGATTCGAGAAAAATGGATCCGAAAACGGATCATCGAGATCGAATAGATCGAAGGGCGAACGCCCACGCGGCGCGTTTCGTCTTCGCGGAACGACCACCTGCGCCTTTGCTTTGACGGGCCCGATTTCAAATTTGCCCGCTCGCGCCGCCGCAATCGCGGTTTTAAACGTCACCACTTCGAAAGGCCTGCCGTTGATAGTCTCCAAATTTTGTGACGACTGCTGCAATTTCTGTGAGGTAAACCCTTGGCCGGTAATCTCAGGCGGTTCGGTCAGCCGGGGATGAACACGTGCATCAAATCCCATTCTAATCTGGACCGGAACAATCTCGCCGACATACGCGGTCTTATTGGGCACGATCAATTCAGCGAAAATTAGGTCCCCCGTGTTAGCCGACTGGCTTTGAGTGCTACGACCAGGCCGCGTCTTCGTCTGTTGACCGGGCGCATCAGAGACGTTTAACGCGAGTTCCGGTGTTCTGAGGATCTTACCACCGGCGTGAACTGTTTGTGGCGGGATCGCGAACCGTCCTGCTCTGAGCGGCAGGATCGTGTAGTTGTAAGTCACGCTCGAGTTGGTCGAAAAGTTGTGTATTTCGAATTGTCGTGACGTTCCGGTGGAATGAATCTCTAAACCATCGATTGAAATTTCTTCCGGGGGCCGCGCATCGCCGGGACCGGTCACTTTTATTTGCAGCTCCACGGTTTCACCGACAGTTGCCTCCGAGTTGCTCAAGACTGCCGTGACACTGGGCGGATCAGCACGCGCAAAGTCAACACATGCGGCGGCAATCAGAAGGGCAATGGAGATTCGTTGAAACATCAAATGTTTGTTAGGTAGTCCCGTCATTCCGAGCGAAGTCGAGGAACCCCGTGGCGTAACCCACAGCTAAATTCACGGGATGTCTCGACTTCGCTCGACATGACAAATGTGAACCTACCAGTCGTTATAGACATGACGTCTTACTTTGCGTTCATCAAGTCGGACTCGTGCCTCTTCATCCTTCATCGATTCAAGGAGCGCCAGCGCCTGCCGTTCGCTCATCTGGCCTTCTTTCTCCTGTTCAGCTTCCGCCGCCATTTGCTCGTCTTTATCGGCGGGCTTCTGTGAGTTATCTCCGCCTGCGCCTTTGACTTCGCCGGCAAGTTTCTTTTGCGGCGATTCCGCGGGGGTAGGGGAGGCGTTTTCCTCCTCGCCTTCTCCCGGCGACGGCGACGGCATTTCGTTTTCGCCTTCGCCAGGACTTGGTGATTGTTCAGCCTGTCGTTGCCCCGGCGAGGGCGAAGGCTGTTTATCCTGCTGCTTTTCTGCCCCGGGCGATGGAGACGGACTCTCGCCGGGTTGTTGCTGCTGTTTCTTTTGCGGTTCGTTCTTCGCTTGAGACTGATCCTTTTGCTGTTGTTCTTTTTGGTCTTTGTCGCTGTCCGATTTGTCCTGCGACTGCTGGTTTTGCGCCTGCTGCTGATCCTTTTGATCCTGCTGATTCTGGTTTTGCTGCTGCTGCTGTTGTTGCTGCTGCTGCTGTTGATCTTTCTGATCCTTCTGCTGCTGGTCTTTCTGTTGTTGCTGCTGGTCCTGGTTTTGTTGGTTTTGCTGTTTTTGCTGCTGATCTTGCTTGTTCTGTTTCTTCTTTTGCGGCGGCGTTGGGGAAGGGGAAGGTTGTTGTTGTTGCTGTTCCTTTTTGTTTTTTAACTCATCGATCTTCTTTTTGACGTATTCGTAGTTGTCCTTCGCTTCTTTGTTTTGCGGGTCCAGCTTTAAGGTTTGCTCGTAATGATCGAGAGCATTCGTCCAGTCGCTCAGTTTCTTGTCGTCGGCTTTCTGCATCTCGCCGCGTTGATACAGCGTGTTGCCGAGATTGTAATGACCCTTGGTTTGCAAACCGGTATCAGGCGTGAGCAATGCCTGACTGAATGATTCCAACGCCTTATTGTAATCCTTCAGTTTGTAAGCCGCGGTGCCTGAATCGAACTGGAGCTCGTCTTCGGCGCGGGATTGGGGATGCGACTTGAGCGTGTCCTGAAATTCCTTATAAGCATCTTCGAATTTGCCTTGCTGATACGAATTGATTCCCGGCACGGTCGCGAACACAGATGAACACAGCAACATCAGTACAGCTACAGCAGCGCCCGTGGCTTTGGCTGCTCCACCGGCGACGCTACGTCCGGCATTGCGGGCAGGCACAGGAACGTGGGCTCGCTCACGTACGCGTTTCCGCTCGGGAATCAGGATCGACAACGCGAGAGCAATCAACGCGGCACCGAGCGGCCACTCGTAACGTTCAATCGGCCGGCGCGACAAACGCACGTCCATCTCAGCAGCCTGCATTTTTGCCAAGCCTTCACTTTGAACCTGCTGCATCGTGCGCGGTCCGTTTTCTAAGTGTAGATAAAATCCGCCTGTCGCCTCTGCCACTTCGCGCAAACGTTTGTCGTCCAGCTTCGATTTGACGACTTGCCCGGCTGAATCCTTCACGAAGCTCGTCTCGCCGTTGTCGCCGGTTACCGGAATCAATGAACCTTGCGGTGTTCCGACGCCAATAGTGAAAATCCGCACCCCCGCATCGACGGCAGCTTTCGCCGTTTTCACCGCATCGCCGCTTAATTCTTCGCCGTCAGTGAAGATGATCAGCGCGCGATTTCCCATGGCGCTCTTGCCGAAGCTCTGGGTAGCAAGCGTAATAGCGCTCGAGATGTTGGTGCCGCCTTCGGGAATGGTTTTTGTGTCGAGATCACCGACCGCCTCGATCACGGCGTCGTAATCAATCGTCAGCGGTGCTTGTAAAAACGCGCGCCCTGCAAAAGCAATCAGACCAACGCGGTCGCCTTGTAGTTCGTCGATCAAATCCTGGATCGCCAGTTTGACGCGGTCGAGCCGATTTGGCTGGACGTCGTTAGACAACATGCTGCGCGACGTGTCCACGGCCACCAGCAGATCCAGTCCCTTACGCTTTACGTCCTCAAAAGTGTAACCCCAGCGCGGTTGCGCCAGACTGACTACTGCCAGCGCAAGCCCAAGCAATAGCAAACCAAATCTTGTGATGCGCCGCCGCCGATTGACCGTTCCGGCGAGCTGTGGCAGCAGCCGCGCGGACACGAACAACTGCAGCCGTTGCAATCCGCGATGTTCCGCGCGCACGAAGAGCGCAATCAAGAGCGGGACGAGCAGTAATCCCCAAAGCCATTCTGGTGCACCAAAGGTCATGGTAATTTTTTCCAAATCGTTTGGGACAAAAGCGTTTGCGCCACCAAAAGCCCGCACCCACCCATCAGGCACAGCGGAAAGAGATCACGGTATTGTTGATATTTTTTCACGCTTACCGTCGACTTCTCCAGCTTGTCGATGTCGTTGAAAATCTGTTCCAACGATTGAGTGTCAGTGGCTCGGAAAAATTTGCCGTCGGCGATTTTCGCCACCTCCCTCAAACCCGTCTCATTAAATTGTACGGGTTGATTTTCGTAGAGGATGTTTCCCAATGCATCGGTCAAAGGTCCGCGACTGGTGAAGATGGGCGCGGGCGCGATTCCATTTGTTCCAGCGCCGATCGCGTAGAAGTGAATCTTTAATGCTTTCACTGCCTCGGCGGCAGTGTTCGGCGGAATTTTGCCGGCGTTGTTTTCACCATCCGTCAACAAAACAAGAACGTGGCTCTTTGAACGCTTATCATTTAGCCGATTTGAAGCCGATGCCATGGCCGATCCAATCGCAGTGCCGTCTTCAACGAGGCCGATCTTTACTCGATCCAAATTTTGCACGAGCCAATCATGATCCAGCGTCATCGGGCTCACGACATACGGACGACCGGCAAACGCAATGATGCCGATGCGATCATTTGGACGAGCTTCGATGAATTTCCGCGTGACCTCGCGAATCGTATCGACTCGTGTCGCTTCCTGGCCCCCGATCGTGAAATCTTTCGTCAGCATCGAGCCGGAAACGTCCAACACGAGCATAATGTCGATTCCGCTGGCCTCGATCTGCGTTAGGCTCTTGCCGAGTTGCGGACGCGCGAGAGCAACCACGAAAAAAGCCAGGGCCAGAAGCAGCAGCGCCCGCAGGATTTTACCGATCCGCGCAGCGCTCTGTTTTCCGATCGCTTGCAGACTGGCTGTAGACGAATACGTCAGTGCCGCAGCAGGCCCGCTTTTGCCGCGCAACCACGCAAGCAACGGTATCGCCAGCAGTAAGAGCAGCAGCCACGGACGCGCAAACGTCAACGCGCTATTCCCCTGGAACGATTCAAATAAGTTTGTCATGGCGAACGGAGTCGAGACATCTGTGGATTAAACAGCCGCAAGTTGCCCGCCTTTCACAAAGCGGATTGCTTCTTCTAACAACAGTTGGCTGTCGGAGGTTGTCGCTTCGTACTTGGCGAATTTAATGAGATCGCAGCGGTTCAAAAAATCTTCGAGCAACGATTTGTCATCTGCGGAAAACGATGGGGCCTTTGCAGTCGCAGTGAGAAATTCTATGGACGTTTGTCGAGTTGCCGGGAGGCCGTATTGCTGGGTCACGTAATGCCTCAGAATGTCGGACACACGAATGCTGAACTGATACGGGTTCATTCTCTCAATTTCGCCACGGATTTCTTCGAGTTCTCCGAGCGCGATTTCGCGTGGCGCCTTTGGCGGCAAGTCTGGTTTCCGTCGCTGCGCCAACCACCACACAACCAAACCGAGCAGTGACAGCACGACAAATGCGATCACAAAAACAAGCCACGGAGGAATCAGAGAATAATCTACGGGAGGCGCGATGTCGTGGAACTCTTCAGCAAGGACGAGGACAGGAGTAATGGAGTATTGGAGGATTGGAGTTTTGGAATGGGAACTCATTTCATTACTCCAGCGCTCCATGACTCCAACACTCCAATCTGCTTTATCGAAACCCGAGCCGGCGTTCGCGTTGTTTAAAAAACGAGCGCAATGGCGGCAGGTAATCTTTGCCGGTTTGCAGCGTGATCGTATCAACATTGTTCCGCCGGAGCGTGCGCGTAAGCTCCGTTTCGAATCCAGTGACGAGATTCGTAAAAACAGTTCTTGTCTTGCGATCCGCCGTATTGATCTCGATCTGTTCGCCTGTCTCGGCATCCTCCAACGTAATGATGCCGACGTTTGGCAACGATCTTTCGCGTTCGTCCTTGATCTGAATCGCTATGAAATCGTGCCGCCGCCCGCTCACCGCGAGCGCCCGCGAGAAATCCGGCGCTTGAAAATCCGAGATGAAAAATACAACCGCACGGCGAGTCACAATTTTGTTGAGATAATCAAGTGCCAGTCCGGGCTCTGTGCCGCGTCCCTGTGGTTCGAAAAACAGAATTTCTCGAATGATACGCAGCGTGTGCGAACGACCCTTCTTCGGCGGAATGAAAAGCTCGACGCGATCGGTGAACAGTAACAGGCCCACCTTGTCGTTGTTTCGAATCGCGCTGAATGCGAGGAGACAGGCAACCTCGGCGGCGAGCTCGCGTTTCGATTGCGTGGTGCTGCCAAAATTTCCTGAAGCGCTCACATCGACGACCAACATCACTGTCAACTCCCGTTCTTCGGTGAATTTTTTTACGAACGCGCTGCCCATTCGGGCAGTGACGTTCCAATCGATCGCGCGGATTTCGTCGCCAGGCTGATACTCGCGCACGTCTTCAAAGTTCATTCCGCGTCCTTTGAAAACGCTGTGGTAATTGCCGGCGAACGCGGTCTCGACCAGACCGCGGGTTTTGATCTCAAGTGTTCTGATTTTCTTGAGAATCTCGGTTGTTTTCTCAGCCCGCTCGTCATCCCGAGCGGAGCGAAGCAAAGTCGAGGGATCCCGTGGCATCACAGAGTATCTCCAAGTGGTTGTAAAGCGTACATCTGATCAAAGAGATCACGCCATTCAGGATTTCTTTTCGCGATGAGCGCTTCCTTTTTCGCCCGACGCCAACGTTTAAGCTGCTTTTCTCTCGCTATTGCGCTAGTCGGATCAGGATAATACGCTTCGAAATAAATCAGCTTATGAGCGTTGTACTGCTGCGCAAACGCGCTTCCGGGACCGAGCGAGTGTTCGTTGGCTCGCCGCTCAAGACTGTTCGTGACACCAATATATAAGACTGTGTGACGATCAGCGTTGGTCAAAATGTAAACGAAATAGTTCTGATGTCGCATCATTGAGGTCTCGACTTAGTTGACAGCATTTGTTCGCGAGCGGTCGTCATCCTGAGCGAAGCGCAGCGGAGTCGAAGGATCCCGCGGATTTGCTTTTCTGTTAAGCCGCGGGATTCCTCGACTTCGCTCGGAATGACAGGATGTCATGGCACAGGCAGCCCGGCAAAAATTCGCTCGACGATAGTCTCACTCGTCACTGCCTCAGCCTCGGCTTCATAGCTGACAATGATGCGGTGACGCAACACATCGGGGCCGATGCTCTTTACGTCCTGCGGCGTGACGTAGCCGCGGCCGTTCAGGAACGCGTGGGCGCGCGCACTGAGTGCGAGATAAATGGTGGCGCGCGGTGAAGCTCCGTAGCGAATCAGTCCTTCCAGCCGCAGATTGTAGGCGCTGGGCTCGCGCGTGGCCCAGACCACGTCCACAATGTAATCTTTCACGCGATCGTCGATGTAGATGTTGTTAACGACGTTGCGCGCGGCGATGATTTGCTTCGGATCAACGACAGGATCCACTCGCAAATCCGGTGCCGAAGTCGCCATCAGATCGAGGATGCTTCGTTCCTCGCGTTTTTGTGGGTAGCCGATGTTCAACTTGAACATGAAACGATCGAGTTGCGCTTCAGGCAGTTGGTAGGTGCCTTCTTGTTCGATTGGGTTTTGAGTGGCGAGAACCAGGAACGGATCGGGCAGCGGATAAGTTTGGTCGCCGATGGTGACCTGCCGTTCCTGCATCGCTTCCAACAAGGCGCTCTGAACTTTGGCCGGCGCACGATTGATTTCATCGGCCAGAATTAAATTCGAAAAGATCGGTCCAAGCTTGGTGGTAAATTCGCAGGTGCGCGGATTATAGATGAGCGTTCCGACTAAATCGGCCGGCAATAAGTCGGGGGTGAATTGCAATCGCTGGAAGCCGGTCTGAATGCCTGCTGCCATTGTCTTAACAGTGAGCGTCTTGGCCAACCCGGGGACGCCCTCGAGCAGAAGATGACCGTTGGCCAGCAGTCCCAGCAAAAGACGGTCCACCAGATACTTCTGTCCAATCACAACGTGACCGACCTGTTGCCGGAGCGCTGGAATCCACTGGCCCAGTTCTCGTACTTCCTGCGTAATTTCCTGCGTCGATTTCATACGGTCTGCTGAGACAAGTTCGGCAGCGAGAACGTTCGATCAAACCTTCACGCATGGTGCTGGTGATCCTCTTTCCATACCCCGCGCAAAACGTGCTAAATGTGAGTCACGAATGTCAGCCCTGGGATCATGGCACCGAGCCACTCTTATTATGGTACTTGCTGGCCTGGCAGTGGGGGCTCTTGCATGGATCGCCTGTACTGATGCGGCCATTAATTATTTGCCTCGTTATCGAGGTGCGGACTGGATCGTTTTTCCGACTCCCGCTGATTCGAGCGCGCATTGGTCTGCCAGCATGGATGCAACCTTCCGCCGGGAATTTGTTTTGCCCCATAAGCCGGTGTCAGCGCGGATCAGCCTTCGTGCACTGAGGCGCGCCGAAGTGAAAGTAAACGGCGTTTCAATTCAGCTTCCGGAGAATCACAATTGGAAAAACGTTTCAGATGTCGAGATCAGGGAACAGCTGCGTGAAGGCGCTAACATCGTCGAGGTGCGCGTGTTCAATCAGAATGGACCTCTAGCGCTTTGGGCCATCTTAAGTGCTGATCAACTGACCGTGCGGACCGATCAAAGCTGGGAAACATCGTTTGTAGGTTCCTCATGGCGGAATGCCGCGCTCGCTTCCTCCGTAAAGATTCCGGGGCGTGGCAATCTCGTTGCAACCGAAGAAAGTACTTTTGATGCAGCCAGAAAAATTTGGCCGCTCTGGATTTTGCTGATTGGAATTGCTTCCGCAGCGATCTTTCTGCGGCACGCAACCGCCAGGCACCTTAACTCGGCAACGACGGAACGAATCGTCCTTCTCCTGTTTTCTGGACTGTGGGTGCTCTTGTTCTGGAATAACAGTCGACTCTTACCGTTTCATGCTGGTTTCGATTTTCCAGAGCATCTGAAGTACATCGAATACATCCAGAAGAACTGGTCACTTCCATTGCCGACCGAAGGCTTGGAAATGTATCAGCCGCCGCTCTATTACTTGATCGGCGCGGCAGCTCTTTCAGCATGCAGGCTGTCGATTAACGATCCTCAGTCGGTGGTCGTCTTACGTTTGCTTGGCGGATTTTTCGCCATCGCACAATTCGTTTTGGTCTTTTTAAGTTTGCGGCTCCTGCTTCCGCTGCGAGTGGCGTTCATCGGACTTTTACTGGCGGCATTTCTGCCGATGCTTTTGTATCTGGCGCACTACGTGACGAACGAAATGCTGACGGCGACACTGGCCACAGCGGCGCTTTATCTTTGTTTGCGTCTGTTGAAGAGCGCGGTGCCTCGCCCATCGCAGTTTGCCTGGCTAGGAGTAGCGCTTGGCGCCACCATGCTGACAAAGGTGACCGGTATTTTGCTACTGCCGATCGTCATTGCTGCGCTCGCCGGCAGGCTCCGTAGTGCGCGAGCGCCGATCAAAATCGGGGTGCGCAACATCGGTCTGCTGGTTGCGATTTGTTTCGTTGTCTGCGGCTGGCAGTATGCGCGCATCTGGGTGAGGTTTGGTACGCCGCTGGTTGGCAATTGGGACGTGATCAGCGGGTTCTCATGGTGGCAGGACCCAGGTTATCACGCTGCAGTTAATTATCTTCGTTTCGGTCGCTCTCTAGTGCACCCACTCTTCAGCGGTTTCGCCGGATTTGCCGATGGGATCTATTCGACCTTATGGGGCGACGCGTTGTGCGGTGGCGCGTCAAGTTTAACTTTTGCGTGGAACCGACAACCGTTAGTCGGCGGTTATTTGTTGGCGCTGATTCCCACGGCGCTGATTGTCATAGGCGCGGTCGTCGCGATCATTCAATTTGTTCGAAAACCCTCGAGTGAATTGTTTTTATTACTTGGATTCTCTGCCGTGCTGACGCTCGGCTTGATCTATATGAGCCTAAAAATTCCCTCGTATGCTCAAGCGAAAGCGTTTTACGCGTTGTCGGCCATCACGCCGCTATGCTTCTTTGGTGCGCTAGGTTGGGAAACGTTGACACACGGAAGCGAGCGTCTGCGATTCGTTCTTGGAACGCTTGTCTTGGTTTGGGCACTGAATAGTTTTGCTACTTACTGGATTACTCCTTCGATTACGCAGCATCTGTATGTTGCAAAAGCCTTGGCCACCTATGACAAAATCGACCGGGCAAATGCTGAAGCAGCAAGCGGGGTTCAAATCGATCCCTTGAATGCGGCAGCACGAGGTTTGCACGCGTTAAGCTTGAGCGAACTCGGCGATGACGCAGAAGCAGTGAAGGAAGCCGAGCGCGCAGTCCAGTTGGCTCCGATGGATTCCGAGGCCCACCTCAACCTCGCGATCACAGCAACGCGTACAGACATGGAACGCGCAATCTCCGAAAGCCGCCGCGCAATCGAGTTCGGGCCGGAAAATTTTTCAGCGTATCAATCGCTGATGAAGTGTCTTGTTGACTCAAAACGCTACAACGAAGCGGCCACGTTCGGACCGGAATGGCTGGCGGTATCTCCCTTCGAAGTGACTGCTCATTCTTCTTTGGCTGTAGCAATGGGGCAAACTGGTGATCTGGTTAGAGCCGCGCGACAACTCGGTTACGTAATGATGCTGCAGCCGAACGTTGAGGAAGCGCTTGCCCGACTGCATCAGATCGTGTTGTCGCTGGTGAAAGCGCCTGATGGATTGCAACAACTCCGCGATATTGCAACGAACGCGCCCGATTCACCGCGAATGCTGGACGAACTCGCGTGGTTGTTTGCGACATATCCCGACTCTAATGCGCGCAATGGCGCCGAGGCAGTTCGTCTTGCCGAACGCGCGTGCGCGCTTACCGACCGACGCGTTCCAGCTCTTCTCGCCACACTGGCTGCGGCTTACGCTGAAACTGGAGACTTTTCGCGTGGCGTCGCTGCCGGGGAAGAAGCGCTGACGAGAGCGCAGGCCACTGACGATGCTGACAGCGTGAAACTCAGCGAAAACATTCTGACGGCGCTTCGCGCAGATATTCCATATCGCCACAAGCCGGAGGAGTAGCGGATTTCTCTCGTTTGCAAAATCAGCGGCGGCTAACGTTCCCGCGCGCGAGCACGCAGCGTTAAAATGATCGGCAGCCCGGGATACGGTTCGGCTTCTCGGATGCGAGCTTCGAGGTAACGGCGATATGCTTCAGTCATCAGCTGAGGATCATTTACGAACAGAACGAATTCCGGCGGTGCGAGATTGTTTCGGGCTTGGTTAAAAAGGGACCTTCGTCCAAGCGATCCTTCGGCGGAGTGGCCGCCTTCGCCGAGGCTACGGCGACGCCTGGCGCAGTAAGCGGTTGAAAACTCCAGTGCCGATGCGCTTCCGCGCCGCACGTTGGACTTTGTGGATCTTGGCAAAAAGCCCATCGACATTTTCGCCGTGCCGCAATCTGCTGATTTCTGCTCATTTCTCTTATAAATCCGATGCTCCCATGTGGTCTTCGCGTGGAAGCGCAGCGTCAGAACGGTGCTAAAGATTAGATCGCAATGTTTGTTCTCCAGCCGTTGTATCGAGCGATTTGGATAGCCGTGTTTGCCGGTGTCGCTATGTCGGTACTGGTATGGATCGCGTGGAATGATCCGGCAATCAATTTTTTACCGCGCGATAGGCGGGCGGACTGGATTGTTTTCCCCGCTGCGGTTAGCCCGCGTGTGCATTGGTTTACAGGGCTCGACGCAACATTCCGGCGCGAGTTCGTCTTGACGGACCGGCCGTCAACAGCGCGCTTGAGCATTCGCGCAATGCGCCGCGCCGAAGTGAAAATCAACGGCACATCCGTTCGCTTTCCACCGAAGGGAAATTGGAAAAAGATTGTCACCGTGGAAGTGGCCGAGCAGTTGCACGCCGGCACTAACGTCATCGAGACACGAGTTTTCAATCACAATGGACCACCGACACTCTGGCTAGCTTTAACTACCGATCGCCTGCGTTTGCGGAGTGACGAAAGTTGGGAAGTGTCGCTTGCCGGTTCTCCCTCGCGTCAGGTCGCACTGGCCTCCTGGACGAAAACTCCCGGACCCGGCAATTCCATTGCTGGCGGCGCGCGAACATTCGATGCACTGAAAAAACTATGGCCATTATGGATTGTTCTGATTGTGATCGCTGGCGGAGGCGCCCTTCTGTGGCGCGTCATCTTCAAGGAGTGCACAACAACGCGGCTGGAGCGAGTGCTCTTGTTCATCTTCGCCGTATTGTGGTCACTGTTATTCTGGAATAATGCCCGACTGTTGCCTTTCTACGCCGGTTTCGATGCTGGGGAGCATCTCGAATACATCAGCTACATCCAGGAACACCGGGCGCTGCCATTGCCGAGCGAAGGCTGGGAAATGTATCAGCCGCCGCTCTATTACTTGATCGGCGCGGCGGCTCTTTCAGCGTGCAAACTGTCGATCAACGATCCCCAGTCGGTGGTCGTCTTGCGTTTGCTCGGAGGATTTTTAGGCATTGTCCAATTCGTGTTGGTGTTTTTCAGCTTACGATTCCTGTTTCCTGCACGAACCGCGGTCGTCGGACTTTTACTGGCAGTTTGTCTGCCGATGCAATTGTACTTGGCGCATTACGTAACGAACGAAATGCTGGCTGCCGCTCTGGCGACAACGACGCTTTATCTCTGTGTGCGTCTGCTTAAGAGCGATACGCCGCGGGCATCGCAATTTGCCTGGCTCGGATTGGCGCTTGGCGGAGCAATGTTAGCGAAGGTGACCAGTGTCTTGCTACTGCCAATCATAATCGCTGCAATCGCGGGTAAGCTCGCTTACGCGCGGGCGCCAATCGCAATCTCGTCGCGCAACCTTGGACTACTGCTCGCAATTTGTTTCGCAGTGTGCGGCTGGCATTATGTGCATATCTGGCGGAGGTTCGGTACGCCGCTAGTCGGTAACTGGGATGTGATTAGCGGTTTCCGTTGGTGGCAGGACGCTGGTTATCGAACGGCCGCTGATTATCTCCGTTTCGGTCGTTCACTACTCAATCCGCTCTTCTGCGGATTCGCGGGATTTGCCGACGGAATCTATTCAACGCTGTGGGGTGACGGCTTATGCGGCGGCATAGCGGGCGTGAACGTCGTTTGGAATCAGCAGCTAATGGCGGCCGGTTACTTGTGGGCGCTAGTCCCGACGGCGCTGATTCTCGTCGGCGTCGGCGTCGCGATCGTGCAATTCATTCGAAAGCCTTCGAGCGAATTGTTTCTCTTGATTGGTTTTTGCGCTGTCATTGCGCTTGGCCTCATTTTCATGACGCTAAAGGTTCCCTCCTACGCGCAAGTGAAAGCGTTCTACGCGTTGTCGGCGATCACGCCGCTTTGTTTCTTTGGCACGCTCGGTTGGGAAACATTGACACACAGGCGCGCACATTTGCGGTTGGTCCTTAGTGCACTCTTACTCGTTTGGGCGGTGAACAGTTTCGCCACTTACAGGATTGTTCCTTCGGTGCCGCAGCATCTATATGCCGTAAAAACCTTGGGCTCCCAGGGCAAGATTGACCGTGCGGCCGCTGAAGCGATCAAGGCGGTAGAAACCGATCCCTCGAACGCAACTGCGCGAGGCTTTCACGCATTGGCTTTAAATGAGCTGGGTCGTGACGAGGAAGCCATCAAGGAAGCAGAGCGCGCGATTGAATTGAACCCAGATGACTCTGCCGTCCACTTGGATCTGGCCATTTCGGCAAAGCGGAGTGACCCGCAGCGCGCAATTGCAGAAGCCCGCCATGCCATCGACCTCGGTCCAGAAAATTCTTCGGCGTACCAACTGCTGATGAATTGTCTTTTCGAATCGCACCAATACAAAGAAGGCATCGAGCTCGGACGTGAATGGCTGTTTGTGTCGCCCTATGATGCTGCTGTTCATTCCGCTCTTGGCGCGGCCATGGTTGAAAACGGCGATCTTGTATCGGCCGCGCAACACGTCGGCTACGTAATGATGTTGCGGCCACAACACGAGCAAGCGCATGCGGATCTGCGCCAGATCCTGCTTTCGTTGGCCAGGGAGCCGGATGGGTTGCAGCGGTTGCGCGAGATCGCGGCAAATGCCCCGGACTCACCACGAATGCTGGACGAATTGGCGTGGTTACTCGCGACCTATCCTGATTCAAAATCACGCGATGGAACCGAAGCAGTTCGTCTGGCCGAACGCGCTTGCGATCTGACGGAGCGCCGAATTGCGGCTCTTCTTGATACGCTGGCTGCGGCTTACGCTGAAACTGGAGATTTTTCGCGTGGCGTCGCTGCCGGGGAAGAAGCGCTGACGAGAGCGCAGGCCACTGACGATGCTGACAGCGTGAAACTCAGCGAAAACATTCTGACGGCGCTTCGCGCAGATATTCCATATCGCCACA
>Ga0193750_1000060_pt1 | contig 39947 bp, 43 predicted proteins | sample L1c1metaG_FD_160569 | JGI IMG/M metagenome (GOLD analysis project Ga0193750, IMG submission 160569) | Soil microbial communities from a riparian zone of the East river system, Colorado, United States - L1c1 | ecosystem: Environmental > Terrestrial > Soil > Riparian zone | place: USA: East River... | reverse complement strand
AAAGGCTTCTCGCGGTGCGTGCGCGAAGAGCTGCGCGACCGCAAAGTGCGCGTGATCAATGTTTATCCCGCCGCAACTGACACCGAAATTTGGAGCCAGGTCGAGGGCAAATGGCCACGCGACCGCATGATGAGCGCAACGCAGGTGGCTGATGCGGTGGCATTCGCCTTAGCGCGCCCGACGGACACGCTCATCGAAAACATCACGCTCTCTAGTCTGATTGGAAATATGTGATGCATTCCAAAAGCGACGCGAGGACGCGTACGCACTCCGGAAAGCTTCGCGAAACAAAGAAGCCCGCTGGAGATTTCGCACGAAGTGCTTTCGGAGTGCGATGCGTCTCCGCATCGCTTTCGGTCGCTGAGTATCATATATTCTGCGCGCGTGGAAAATTGAGACGCGGTCATGATTAACGCCTTGCAAAGCGAGCTTACGATCAACGTCGTCGCGTCGATCATCGTATCGTTGCTCTTTCTGGGCCTCGGTTTTCTGTGGGGAAAATACAAGGAGCGGCAGCCAAGTTTGGGCGAAATCTCGAAGAGTACGACTTTTATCCGTTTACCGTGAGTCGGGAAAACTTCGGAGAGTTCAGCCTGAAAGATTTTCGGCTGGGGATGCATTACTTCCTAAAGAACGAAGATCATACAGCCGCGCGGCAACTCATCTTCATCGGTGAGCAAAACAATGTGCGCACGCAACTCGAGCCCGCGGAGCAGAAGGTTTACGCACAGCTATTCGAGAAATACGACGGCAAAAGAGTCACCGATGACACAGATGAATTCCTCGAGAACTACGAGCGGATTGTGCGGCTGATCGGAAAATCGTTTCCAAATACCGGAATTGAAATCCTGCTTCACAATCTGGCTGATCCTGCCCACTCCCTGATTACGCTCGAAAACAACGTGACCGGCCGGAACTTACGCGACGGTACAACAAATCTGTTGATAGATCTGAAACGCCGGCAGCTCCTGAACGAAGACAAACTGAATTACGAGCTGAACATCGGCGCGCGAAAATTCAAATGCACCACGATCCCGATCAAACGAAAGGAATTCGGAATCGTTGGCGCGATCTGCATCAACATTGACGCTAATTACATCACGGAGGAAGTGCTGAAGGATCGACAACGGATCGAAACTTGGTTCCAAAACTTTCTTCGAACCGACATGCAGCTCGATGAAAATATTCTGAGCAAGGACGAATACGCAAAGGCGCAAAAGGGCCAAAGGCACTTTAAAGACGAAGGCTTTTGATCACAGAATCGTCGTCTCAAGCGCAGTCGAGAGCGGAGTGGCTGGGGGGCGACATAGACGGGAATACCGGAGGTTGAGCGAAGGGGAAGTGAGCGACTCAGATCTCCGGATTTTTCGGACGCACAAGCCAACGATTAGAGATTCCTCGCCTTCGCTCGGAATGACAAACGACTGTAGCTGTAGCCGCCGCCCTGTGGGCGGCGCATCTTGAACTCAACGCTTCGCACAGCGAAGCGGCTACAGTTACTTGGGCGAGGCTTGTAACGCCTGGTATTCCGGTTTCTTGTGGTACTCGACCAACCGGAAGCCCCAGCTTATTAGCGTCGAGAGATCTTTCGTCTTCGCTTTCCTCTCATTCAGGAATTTTTCGATTTTCGTTTTCAGTTCGCGCTGTTGATCCGTCGCGTCGAGGATCTCGAAAATTTCCATCGACAACAGCCAGTCTTCAGGATGCTCGGCCTGTTGTGTTTCCCAAATTTCCCCAAGCCGTTCGTAGCCAGCTCTGCTCTCGCGAATTGTGCGCACCTGCGCATAGAGATTTTCAAGCCGCCGTCGTTTTGCGTCGGATGGGACTTTGATTGTCCGCTCCTTCGGAGCGAGCGCCACTTGATTGTAGGCGTCCTTGTCTGCGGCTCCGTTAAACACAGAACTGATGCGCTCGCCAACGGCCATGTCGTACATGCCCCAATCGGGATTGAACAAAACGCGATCGCCGTATTTGGCTGTGCAATTTGAAAACGTGATCAGCAGTAATTTTTCGTCGCGACGCAAAATCTTTTCGACTTTTCCTGACACTACGACCCCGCTGACGAATTCAATTTTCGCCTTCCTGCCTTCTACGATTCCGAGCGCATGCAATTGGTCGTTTGTGAGCAACTCTGGCGATGCTGAGGTCTGCTTCCATTTTCCGATGGGGGAACCGAATCCATCCTTGTGGTAATCAACGCCGTGGCCTTCCAATTCCTTATCGCGGAACGCCAGTGCCGTCTTGCCCGTTGTGCGCAGGTAAATCGGCGAATTGTTTTCGTCGGTGATGACTTCGGTGAAAACGCCGCTGACTTGCAGGCCGGACGAATACTCACAGGTGGCGTCGTTCTGGCATTCGATTGCCTTGTTGATGCCGGCCAGTCCCCCAACCTTGAATGCCATCGTGCTTGCAAATTCTTCGAGCACACGTCTCAAGTGCTGAAAATCGGCACAGACAAAAAGCTGCGGCTGGCGAGTTGTGATGTCGAAAGCCGTGTTCATCGCGTCGATGGAGTAGGGGATCTTTTTTACCGCTGACTCAAGGCACGAGACCGATTCGCCAATCGATGAAAGCAAACCCGCGCCGTAAATCTTCGGGTTTTCAAGTGTGCCGATAAGTCCGTACTCAACCGTCCACCAATGCAGGCGCGACAGCAGTGTCATCTCGGAAGGTTCGCCCAACGTTTTCTGCCGATGTTCAACCAGTTTGGTTGCCTCATCGAGTTCTTTCGGATCGGCGTTCGGTCGTTCCTTCAAGATCGATAAGTGCCGAATCGCTTGATACAGCTCGAAATCTTTTTTCGACGACATCGCTTTCGCGCCGACTTCTCCAAAGCGCTGCAAATATTCCGAATATTCGCGATCAACTATTATCGGCGCGTGCCCGGCGGCCTCGTGAACAATGTCGGGCGCTGGCGTGTATTCGATGTGATGGATTTGGCGCATGTCGCAAGCGATCACCAGCACCTTGTAGGCTTGGAATTCCATGAACGCTGCCGGCGGAATAAAGCCGTCCACGGCCACCGCGCCCCAGCCAATCTTCGCCAGAATATCGTTCATCTCCTGAATGCGCGGGATGCGATCAAACGAGATGCCGGTGTTGAGGAGTCCCTGGAAATAAACTTTGTGCGCGTACTCTTTCAGGAAAAAAATGTTCTGGCGCATGATAAATCGCCAGACTGCGTGATCGACCGAAGTGTAATCGTCGTAGCGTTGATCGACTGCGAATTGGAGTAAATGTTTGGGGCAACTTGCGACTGCCGCATTGTCGTAACTGATACCACTGTGAGAATTCATTCGGGGCTTCCTCGGTTCCAGTGTAACTTATGATTCGTTTGCAGCACGGGCAAGAATGATTCCATGCGGTTACACGCGCAGGTGGATCGGCGAAGACGACGCTGGATCCGGCGCGCCCTCGCGCCGCTGACCAACGGCCCGAGGGCGTGCCGTCTCAATTGCCAACGCGTTGAGGACAACGCGTTCCACCTAGAAGATGATGACCGTGTTCCCCACGCTCACGAGGTTTTTCACTCGAGCGGCGTCCCAGTTGGCGAGGCGAATGCAACCGTGGCTCGCAGCGCGGCCAATTGTCTCAGGATTATTCGTGCCGTGAATACCGATTCCGGGTTTGTTCAAACCCATCCATAGAATGCCGACCAGATTATTCGGGCCCGGCGGGAGGTTGTAATAATTCTCAGTGCGCACGCCGTAGTTCAGCATGCCCTCATCGTAACGGAACCATGGCCAGACGGTCGCGCCCAGAATTTTCCAGGTGCCGACAGGCGCCGGCAGAGTTTTGGATCCGGGCGTGATCGGGAACACGCAGACCAGCTGATCGTGGTCGAAGACCTCGAGTAAATGCTCTTGTGTATCGACGAAAATCTTGCGAGAGGCGAACGCCGGATTCTCAGGCACTTTGCCTTCGGTGAATTTCTCGACTTCGAACGGCAATACATTCGGCACCTTGAGAGTTTCGCCTGGCTGAAGATGTTCCCAGTTTTTGCCGGGATTCAGCTTCTGAATGTACGTCTCTGCGGAATGAAACCGCTCGGCAACGAATTCCAAGAGCGACGTGTACGGCGACCATTTTAACTTCGCCTGGTCCGCGCGGTTTCCCGGAACCTCGCCGACCTGTTTCAGGTCTTCTTCTCGGATTGTGTACGTGGTGTAAGTCACCGGCACCTGATCGAGCATCCATTGATCCACCGCGCCGGTCTTTGGCATTGCCTGCGCGTGCTTGTATGAGATGAGCGCTTTCCGGAAAAATTCGCCCATTCTTCCGTCAATCTTGCCCGGACCAAAATCACTGTTGTCCAAAAAGATCTGCAATCGCGTCGCGGTCTCCTCGTCGTAATTCGGCAAGGCAACAGGATAAATCCGCGGTGGAGGCGTACTCTTCTCCTGTGCGTAGGCGAAAACGGACATCAAAACGAATGCGAGACTGAGAAGCAGCAATTTCATCGGCGGGAAGTTATGCGCTGCGAACCGACCCCGCGCAAACGCGATCTGGGGAGCACAGGCTGCCAGCCTGTCCTTTTCGGCAGCTTGCCGAAAAGTTCTTTGCACGGCAGGCTCGCACTACTTCCCGCGAATCATGTCAATGGACGCGAACGAAGCTCTAGCCGGAGTTTGTGACGTCGGCTTCCCAACCTCAGTAATTGCAGAGACAGTTTACTGATTATTCAGAACCATTTGCGCCGCCCGCTTGCTCACCTCAATCTGCGCGCTCACTTTCTGGATTTGCGCGGTCTGCTCCTTGAGCTGCGCAGTAAGAGCCTGTATTTCCTTCTGCTGTTCTGCGACAGTAGCTTGGAAGTCATTCGTTAACTTTTCCACTTTGCGATGCTCCTTGAGAAACTCATTAAGCAACATCGCGTTAATCGCGTTGTATCGCACGCTCTCGATTTGCCCCTTTCCATCGCGGATAGCCAGATTCGGATCGACCTGGGCCACATCCTCGGCAATAAGGCCATAGTCTAGGCTTTGGGTTGGATCGATGTCTTTCTCGTAGCGGTAGGTGACTGGCTTCAACGCGAAGAGCGCTTCGCTGGCTTTGTCCATCGGCTTGATGTTTTCCTTGTAACGCCGCGAGGAACTCAGGTGACCAAGTAAGCCCGTCGTTAAGTCCACTGTGACGAAGTCGGCATTACCACCGCTTACTGAGGTCGTATTGATATTGCGGACATAGGTGTGATTGGCCTCTCCAGCAACCCCGATCATCGCTGATCCGATATAGACGTTACCGTCACCCGTTGTTGCATGGGAACCGGCTGACTGGCCAATCGCCGTGTTGCTGTTGCCGATGGTGCTTTGAAGCGCTGCATCTCCTACCGCCGTGTTTCCAACTCCGGCTGTATCGCTAGCGAGCGCGAGGGCGCCGAGAGCATTGTTGAAGCTGCCGGTCTGATGGGTAAAAAGCGCGTTATGGCCGATCGCATTGTTGTTTGTTCCGTCGATATTGTTCGAGAGTGCCTGATAACCGTTGGCTGTGTTGCTGTCGCCGGCAGTGTTGTTAACGAGTGCATTAAAACCGGTGGCTGTGTTAAAGTCGCCGGTGGTATTGCCAAAGAGCGCGTTCGCGCCGACCGCCGTGTTGTTGCTGCCTTCAGTATTGTTCTGTAGCGCACCCCCGCCGTTGGCCGTGTTAACGCTACCAGTGGTATTATTTCCTAGCGCGCTAAACCCCGTAGCCGTGTTGCCGAGGCCTTCTGTGTTGTTGAGAAGGGCTAACGCTCCGTTGGCCGTGTTTAGACTGCCGGTGGTGTTTAGCAAGAGCGCTCCAACGCCCGTGGCCGTATTTTCATCTCCACCATTCAGCGCGAGCGTTCCCGCGCCGACGCCCGTGTTGTAGCTGCCGTCAGTGTCATTAAAAAGCGAATACCAACCAACTGCTGTGTTCGCAGAGCCGGTGGTAAGGTTTTTAAGGGCGTTGGTCCCTTCGGCCGTAGTGAAGTTGGGATAACCTCCGTCCGGCGGCGGAACGACTGCTGGCGCCATTGGCACGAGTGCAAAGCAGCCGAACAGAAGGAGAATGAGAAGCCTGGTGCTTTTGCGGGATTTTAGGGTTCGTTTGGGTTGAATCATTGTTTTCATAGGATTTTTGAGGTTTTTGTTTTGGCGATTTTCTTGCGTTGAAATTCTTATCGCTCGCTTGTGACCAGTTGCGGCGCCGCTTTGCTGGTCCCAACCTGCGCGCTCACCTTCTTGATTTGTGCGGCCTGATCTTTGACCGTTTCAGCGAGAGCTGCAATTTCGTTCTTCAACTCGCCGATCGTATCTTCTTGTTTCTGGATTTTGCAATCCTGTTTCTCAACCTTGCGATGCTCTTTGAGAAATTCGTTGAGCAACATGGCGTTCACCTGGTCGTAGCGCACGCTGTAAGGGTTGCCGTTCTCGTCGCGCACGCGCGCCTGTTCCGATGGCAGTGTTGCTGCTCCCTGTCATGTTGTTGAGGAGCGCACCGTTCCCCGTCGCGGTATTGAAACCGCCAGTCGTGTTACTCTGTAATGCGCTGACCCCGGTGGCGGTATTTCCCAACCCGTTGATGTTGCTGTAGAGCGCAGAATCGCCAATCGCCGTATTAAAACTGCCAGTCGTGTTGAAGAGAAGCGCGAATGCTCCGTTGGCCGTGTTCTGGAAACCACTGCTATTGCTTAAAAGCGCTGCGGCACCGGTAGCCGTGTTTTGGTCCGCAGTGTTGAGAGCAAGTGTCCCAGCCCCAACGGCTGTGTTGAAGTTGGCGGTAGTAACGCTGAAAAGCGAAGACCAGCCAACCGCTGTATTCCCGGCGCCGGTGGTGAGTCCTTTGAGGGCATTTTGTCCTTCCGCCGTGGGGAAGTTGGGATAGCCTCCATCCGGCGGAGGCACGACCGCGAAACCTTTCGGGACTAGCGCCGAAAACGTGAAGCAGACAAGTGTCATGAAGAATAGCGGACTTACTGGATTCAAACGAACTGCTGATTTCATAATGATTTTCCTTTCCCGCCGCTGTGTTGCCTGGATGTTTTGGGTCCGAAAGAGTGAAGACCCCCAGCGGGAGACGGGTCCTCGACCCGGTCAGACCAACCTGGAGCAGAGCTTTGCAAAAAAATCGCCAGCCTGTCGAGATCAAACCGTCAGGCTGCTGTGCAGCGTGTGCTCACCTCAATAGCCCAATCGCGTGCGCGGCATGAACGTCGCAGACGCTGAGAGCAGCCTCGGTGCTTCCGGCGCTACAGCACCGGTCGCAATGCGACTGCGGATTCAGCTGGCAAGAGCCATTGCTCTTCAGTAGCGAGTGCCATCGAATCTGCTCCGCCGTATCGCGGCGCGTCACTTGTCCAAAGCGTTTCCCATCTAAAACCGGACGGTGGGGCAAGCAAAGGTTCCCCGGCAGGTTTCAAAATCTGCCGCTCTCCAAAATTCACGATGAGCAGACGATCGTCTTTTTCCTCCGAAAAATATCTGAGAACAAAACTCGCTGGCCCGAGGACGGCGCCATCGATACCGTCCGATTCTTGCAGGCGAAACCGTGAATCTTCCCGACGCAATTTCAGAAGATCGATATGCAGATCGTAAAGCTGGCGATTCTTTTCGCGCTCTGAAAAATCGAGTTTGCACCGTGAAAACGCCTTGGGATCATCTGGCGCAGGTAAGCTCCTCAACGTCTCCGCCTCGGTAAGCGATAAAAATGGCGCCAGCAATTCAGCGCGACCTTTGCGAATCGCATCGCGGACTGTTGCATCGCCGACATCCGCAAAAAATAGAAAAGGAGTGGACGCGCCGAATTCCTGGCCCTGAAACAGCAATGGTGTCCACGGTCCGAGCAGAAGAAGAGCGGTGATTGCGCGGTAGCGTCCGGGGGAAGTTTGAAAGCGCGGTCGCTCGCCCGGGCCCGTGTTCGCGATCTGATCGTGGTTTTCGATGAAACAAACAAATGCCTCCGCTGGAACGCCGAACGCCGGAGTGCCGCGCAACACTTTTCGCCACGAGAGCGCCTGCCCCTGATAGAGAAAACCGTGTTTAGCAGCGGAAATGAATTCCTGCGGTTTGCCCGAGTAATCGCTGAAATACCCGACGTTTTGGCCGGTCAACGCCACAATTGCGCTGTGATGAAAATCATCATTCCACATCCCATCCAAACCATCGCCGCCTTCATCCTGCGGTCGTGTCATCCTGGCTTCCTGCAGATCGTTCTCGGCAACAAGAATGACGGAACGCGAACCCGCCGCCTTGCGCGCGGCGCGACCTACTGCGCCAATGATATATTCCTTGGATTGATCGCGAATAGCGTGCGTTGCGTCGAAACGGTAGCCATCGAAATGAAATTCTTCGATCCAATAACGGCCGTTTGTGATGAAAAACTCGCGAACTGGTCCTGAATTCGGTCCGTCAAAGTTAATTACGTCGCCCCATTCGTGTCCTTTTCCCCGGAACAGATAATCGTCGGAATAAACGCCTAGATAATTTCCGTCGGGTCCGAAGTGGTTATAAACGACGTCCAGAATTACGCCGAGGCCTAACGAGTGCGCGCGGTCAACGAACGTGCGTAGATCGTCCGGCGTTCCGTATAAATGTGAAGGCGCGAAGAGATCGACGCCGTCGTAGCCCCAGCCAAATCTCCCGGGGAACTCCGCGACCGGCATCATTTCGATGACGGTGATTCCGATGCGCGCCAGCTCAGATAACTGTTCGGCAGCGGCGCGCCACGTTCCTTCCCTGGTGAACGTGCCGATGTGCATCTCATAAAAGATCTGGCCTTTAAGTTTTAATCCCGGCCAGTCCGCGTCGTTCCAACGGAATTTTGTCGGTTCCACAATGCACGAGGGTCCGTGCGGCCCACCGGGTTGAAAACGCGATGCCGGATCGGGATAAAAATTCTCCGCCCCATTGACGCGAAAACGGTAACGAGCGCCGGAGCCTGCGTTGGCTGCGCCTGAGAAATATCCGCCTTGCTCGGCTGTTAGCGGACAGAATTTTAGTTTCGCTTCCGTAGCGCCTTCCAAAACAAGATCAACTTCCCGCGCCTTCGGCGCCCAAATACGAAAATGGGTTTGATTTTCGCCGACTAATTCTGCGCCAATGGGGTAGCGACGCTTCATGCCCGACATCGGTTACCAAGATGCGAGCGTGCGCTAACGAAGCAACCAAGGAAAGACGGCTTCTCAGCCGTCGCGTCTAAATTTCGACGGCTGCCCAAGCCGTCGTTCCTTGGCACATCGCGCTTGATCGGCTTGGGCAAAACGCTTCACAATGCCGCGCATGAATGGAAGCGAACCGAGAATCGAGATCTTCAAGCCGTTCGGCGAAGCGTTCGAGTTGATGAAGAAGATCCTGTTTCAGCCGTTCGAATTGAAAAAATGGCTTGTAATCGGCTTCGCTGCCTGGCTTGCAAGTTTTGGTGCGGGTGGTGGCGGAATCGGCAACTTCAACTATCCGGACAATCGACGGGAAGGCGCGCAGAAGTTCAACGAAACGATCAGCCAGATTCCACAGCCCGTCCTGATCACAGGTATTTGCGTTCTGATTTGCGTCGTCCTTCTGCTCATCGTCCTGTTTGCGTGGCTACGCGCGCGCGGACGATTCATTTTTGTTGACTGTGTCGTTCGCAATCGCGCTGCGATTGCCGAGCCGTGGAAAGAATTTCGTGCAGAAGGAAACAGCTTCTTCCTGTTCTCACTGCTCATGATGCTCGTTCTCATCGCTGTGATCGTGATTGCAGGTCTCGCACTCATTGTGCCGTTTATTCCACGGGGCGATCAGGCGCAACCTGGTCTCGCATTTTGGATCGGCCTGTCGCTGTTCGTATTTGTCGCGGTCTGCCTTGCTTTCGTCTGGGCCCTGGTCTCTCAATTGATGGTTCCGATCATGTATCGCCAACGGTGTCCAGCGCGGCTCGCGTTTGCCGAAGCCGTGGACCTGGTAATCTCCCATCCCGGTCCACTTCTGCTTTACGTTTTATTCCTTCTGCTGTTAGCAGTCGCGGGGGTTATGATTAGTTGCTCCGTAACGTGCGCGACTTGTTGCATCGCTGCGATCCCGTACGTTGGCACAGTTATACTTTTGCCAATTCCAGTGACGCTTGGTGCGTTTTCGCTGTTGTTCCTTCGGCAGTTCGGTCCCGATTACGATGTATGGGCTGGCTTTATGCCGCCGGAAAGTTCGCCTGGGTTGTTGCCACCGCCCGCGCCGTCGGGAACTGAAGCAGGCTAACGAACGAAGCAAATAACAAGTCGGCTGAATCAAAAGACTCGACGGATAGTCAGCGTTTGAATAAACCCAGCGCTATGAAAAAACCATTCATTCTCTGTTGTATCACGCTGCTTGCGATAGCTCCTGTCTACCTCAGTCAAGGCAAGCCGGCGAAGGAAGGCAAATCCGCTGCGAATGACTCGACGATCAGTGATCTCGAAAAATCGGCATGGGAAGCATACAAAAACAAACAGGCTGACGCATTCAAGGCACTGATGTCGAAGGAGTATTACGGCGTCTATGCCGAAGGAATGAAAACTTTGGACACGGAGCTTGCCGACATGGCAAAGAGCGATCTGCGCGACTACTCATTTTCAGACATCAAAGTGGTTTTCCCGCATCCGAAGATGGCTGTCATGACGTACAAGGCGAAGGTGCAGGCGACCGCTGACGGCAAGGACATATCCGGCACGTACAACTGCGGAAGTGTTTGGATTCAACAGGGCGGAAAATGGGTCGGCGCGTTTCATTCTGAAGCCAAGACGCAGTAGATGGAGACGGCCCGCCCTCGGGCTGCTGCACATCGGCGCGAGGGCGCGCCGGCTCCATCAATGGCTCGTTATGAGAATCGCAAGCCGCTGAAACATTCCCGTTTTCGGAAGCGATGAAGGCGCACGAACAGGTGGCGACTGGTACACACGCGTGATAAAATTTTTCTTAAATTGCTGACGAGCCGAAGTAGCGGACTCGAAAATATCGCTGTCATGTTGAGCGAAGCGCTGCAACGAAACGCGAAGCATGAGACCAGGCTTTCAAACATCTCTGATCGTGGCGGCTGACACGTTGGTCAAAAATGATGAGAGATTTTTCGCTGCGCTCAGAATGACATTCAAGCGAACGGTGACTTACGTGGTACAATCCGAACCATGAACTGGGATGCAATTAGCGCCATCTCGCAATTGATCGGCTCGCTAGCTGTCGTTTTGTCCGTGCTATATCTGGCCGTGCAAGTGCATCAGAGCACGCGGGTGGCAAAAGTCGCCATGCAGGACGCCGCGGCAGCGGCCATGCGCGATGTGACGAAGCCGTTGATGGAAAATGCCGAGCTGGAACGAATCTGGCGCGTCGGGCTCGAAGACATAAATGCACTCTCAATTGAAGAGCGGGCGCGATTTTTCCATGCTGCTTACCAATTTTTGAAAGCGTTTGAGACCATCCATTTCCATTATGTTTACGGAATGATGGACAGGGACCTCTGGGAGGGCTGGCACGGACTGCTTCGACATTACGTCGTCGCGACAGGCATGGCTCATTACTGGAAACTTCGGCCTGAGGTTTTTTCGGAACGGTTTCGCAATTTCGTTAACTCGCTCGAAGCGCCGACCGACCAGCGCACGGTGGGCACGCTCTTCAAAGAGGAACGAAGCTAAACTGCGTGGCTCGTTTGTGTTAGAAAAAACACTCGCTGAGGTGAAAAGCGAGGCGAGGACGCCTCGCACTCCAAAAGCACTTCGTGCAAAATCCGAAGGAGCTTGCCGACTTTCGCGCAAGCTTTGGGAGTGCGCACGCGTCCTCGCGTCGCTTTCGTGAGCACGGTTTCCTGCAGCGCTATTTACACGGCCCCGGCACTGGGATCACGAATTTGCCGTCCTTCTCGGCGACAAAGTTTTCGGAGCTGCTGGAGGAGCTGCCGCTTTCGTCCTTTTTCTCAACCTTGATCACGAGCTTTTTCGTGGGTTTGAGATTCAGGCAAACTTTGCCGGTTGGTCCGTCCATCGGCGTCGTCGCTTTCTTGACGTCCTCCGGCGTGAGACTAACAAGCTCAATCTTCGAAATCTTCTCTCCGGCTCCCCCCGACTGCATCATCTTATAAAACTCAAGGGCCTCGGGATCGGAGCCTTGTGTCTAAAGGAAAGACGTCAAGGTGGCCGTGTCCTTGCCTTCCAATGCTGCTTTGTACTTGTCGGTGAATGCTTTCTCCTGCTCAGGCGACGCGGCACCTATGCCGAACGCGAACGTGAGTACGAGTGCGCCAGCTACTGTAAAGATTTTCGTTGAGCTTTTCATGGCTGCCACCGTAGTCGGCGCGATTTCCGCAACGCAAGCCAATTCTAAAAAGAAAAATCGTTGCTGAGTCCTGCTGAGCGGGCTATTCCACTTTCACTGAAATCGACAGGGGGCGGATCGACAATCGCCGCTTTTACGAATGAACATCCACGAATATCAAGCTAAAGAGTTGTTGCAGAAATTCGATGTGGCTACAACGCGCGGTAGAGTCGCGGCGGCACTCGATGACGCGGAGCAGATCGCGCATGAGCTCGGCGATGTCGATATTGTTGTTAAGGCACAGATCCATGCTGGCGGACGCGGCAAGGGCAGTTTCAAGAACGGATTCAAGGGCGGCGTGCACATTCGAAAAACGCCTGACGAAATCCGTGATGTTGCGGCGAAAATGCTCGGGCAAATTCTGGTGACGCACCAGACCGGCCCCGCTGGTCGTCTGGTAAACAAAGTTCTCGTGGCGGAATCGGCCGATATTGCGCGGGAAATCTATTTTGCCGTCCTGCTCGATCGCGCGACCGCTGCGCCTTTAATAGTCGCCAGCACGGAAGGCGGCGTCGAAATTGAAGCTGTCGCGGCGAAATCGCCCGAGAAAATTATTCGGGAGCCGATTGACCCATTAGCCGGCCTACAGCCGTACCAGGCGCGCAAACTGGCAAGCCAACTCGGTTTAGAATCATCGCAGCTAAAGAACGCGTCGAAATTATTCGACGGACTTTATCGCACTTTCATTGCGTACGATTGCTCGATGGTCGAGGTCAACCCACTGGTCGTTACAAACAAGGGCGAAGTCCTGGCGCTGGATGCCAAGTTCAACTTTGACGACAACGCACTCTATCGGCATCCGGAAATCGCTGCGATGCGTGACGTAGCTGAGGAAGACCCTCGCGAAGTCGAAGCGTCAAAACATGGGCTCAATTACATCGGGCTCGACGGCGACATAGCATGCCTCGTCAATGGCGCCGGCCTCGCCATGGCTACCATGGACATCATCAAGTTTTACGGTGGTGAGCCGGCTAACTTTCTCGACGTCGGCGGCGGCGCAACGGAAGAGCAGGTGACCGAAGCGTTGAAAATTCTGATCGCCGATAAACACGTCAAAGCAATCCTGGTCAACATATTCGGCGGGATCATGAAGGTTGACGTCATTGCGCAAGGCATCATCAACGCAGCAAAAAGCATCAAGGTAGCTGTGCCATTAATCGTTCGTCTGGAGGGAACCAACGTCGAGAGAGGCAAGCAGCTGTTGAAAGAGAGCGGTGTCGAGCTGATCGCTGCGGATGATCTTGCGGACGCGGCGCAGAAAGCCGTTGCTGCGGCAAGAAGCAAATGACGGTACGAGCCACGATTGCATTCGTCGCGGTCGCCGCGGTTCTTTCCGCAGAAGAGCTGCCGCGTAAAGCGAAAACGCCGCGTGAAACTTACCCGAATGTCGACGTGCTCTACGACTTCGTGACCGCGCCTGACGGCAAACGCTTACGCGCGATCATTACCAAACCGCGGGACGCAAAAGGAAAACTGCCGGTGATCTTTGTTGCGGGTTGGTTGAGTTGCGATTCGGTCGAAGCGCCAGCTGGCACGAAAGACGAGAGCGGTTTGGTTTTTCGCGGTCTCGCGCAGCTTCCCGGATTCGCTCTATTTCGAATGGACAAGCAGGGAGTTGGCGACAGCGAAGGCGTTTGCGCCGAAACGGATTTCGATTCGGAGCTTGCCGGCTACCGCGCAGCCTTTCGCGCACTGAAGAATTACGATTTCATCGACACTAAGAAAATTTACATGCTCGGCATCAGCAATGGCGGAGGCTTTGCGGCGCTGGTTCCGGAATCAGACACCGAACAGGCGCAGGTCCGCGGTTACATTTCAGTCGGCGGCTGGGTGAAGACCTGGTTCGAGCATATGCTCGAGATCGAGCGACGCCGATTCGCGTTGATGGGAAAATCGCCGGGCGAAGTCAACGATCGCATGAAAGGCGCAGCCGCGCTCTATCACGAATGGTTGATCAAAGGCAGACCGGTCGATGACATCGTTAGAGAGCAACCGCAGCTCGCGGACCTTTGGCCAGAGGGAAAAGACCATGAGCACCTTTACGGGCGGCCGCTTAGGTTTTATCAGCAGTTGCAGCAATTGAATCTCACGGCCGCGTGGTCGCGCGTGAAAGTTCCAACCTATGTTCTTCGCGGCGCATTCGACTGGATCATGAGTCGGGAAGATTCCGAATTAATTGCCACCTACGTGAACAAAAATGGGGATCTGGCGTCGTTTTACGAAATCCCGACCACGGGCCACACATTTCAGCATTATTTAAGTCTGGCCGACGCGTTCAAAGGAAAGAGCGCGCCGTTCGATCCAAAAGTAGTCGGATTGTTAGCCGACTGGCTGCGCAACAAAGCGATCACGCATGAGGATTAAGAACATCGCATTTGTTGGAATTCCGGTGACGGACATGAAACGCGCGCGTGAGTTTTACGAAGATGTACTCGGTCTAAACGTTTCCGATGAGATGATGGGCGGAAAATGGATCGAATATTCGACAGGTGCAGCCACACTCGCGCTCGCGAATGTTGGCGAGCAATGGATGCCATCTGATGAGGGCACTGCCGCTGCATTTGAAGTGGGAAACTTCGACGAAGCGATTAAGCAGCTTAGACAGCAAGGTGTACCGTTCGCTGCTGAGCCCTTTGAAACGCCGTGTTGTCACATGGCGGTGGTGCAAGATCCGGACGGAAACAAACTCATAATTCACAAACTCAAACCCGAAAACGAGAAAGGAGTCTGCAAATGATCACGAATGAAGTGGCCTTTGTTGCCATTGCGGTATCTGACAAAGAACGCGCGCGAAAATTCTATCAGGAGACGCTGGAGTTAAAGCCTACGCGAACACAGATGGATGGTGCGTGGGTCGAGTACGATCTTGGCCCGATCACGATCGGAGTCGGTTGTCACCCGGCATGGAAACCTTCACGGGAGGGAACTACCGTCGGATTCGAGGTGGAAGATTTCGATGATGCGTACGCGAAGCTCAAAGAACGCGGCGTAACGTTCGATATGGAAAAATCTGAAACGCCCGTTTGCTGGATGGCGCAATTTCGCGACCCCGACGGAAACAAGCTGGTGATTCACAAAAGAAAACAACAGTGAATCTGGAAACCAGGAATCCAGGAGAAGTGAATCAGGAAAACAGGAACCGAGGAAATGGGATTTCCGAGATAGAAGGCAAAGCCGCGAGCGAGCGTAGGCAGCGAGTGAGTTTCAAAGCAGGAAATCTTGCTGCTTTTCATGATTTCCTGGCTTCCAGATTGTTTCCTCTTTTCCTGCTTTCCTGATTTTCTTTATGTCTGTCTTGGTTGATAAGAACACGCGACTCGTTGTGCAGGGCATCACGGGCAGCGCGGGTGCATTTCACGCCCGGCAGTGCATGGACTACGGCACCAATGTGGTTGCCGGCGTCACGCCGGGGAAAGGCGGCCAGATGTTCGATGGCAAAGTGCCGGTGTTCGATACTGTTTGGGAAGCGCGACAAAAAACCGGATGCAACGCGTCGATGGTGTTCGTGCCTGCGCCTGCCGCTGCGGATTCGATCCTTGAAGCAGTTGATGCCGAAGTCGAGCTGGTAGTTTGCATCACGGAAGGAATTCCGGTCATGGACATGATGCGTGTGAAAGCGCTCATGCGCGGAAAGAAATCCCGACTGATCGGGCCGAATTGTCCGGGCATCATCACACCCGGGCAATGCAAGATTGGGATTATGCCCGGGTACATTCACAAGCCCGGCAACATTGGCGTGATCTCGCGCTCCGGAACGTTGACCTACGAAGCCGTGTGGCAGTTGACATCACGCGGGTATGGACAATCAACCTGCATCGGGATTGGTGGCGATCCGATTCACGGTCTGTCGCATCTCGACTGCGTGAAGTTGTTCAATGACGATCCGGGCACGGATGCGATGATCTTGATCGGGGAAATCGGCGGGTCCGCCGAAGAAGAGGCCGCGGAATGGATCAAAGCGAACTGCAAAAAACCCGTGGCAGCATTTATCGCGGGCAAAACAGCCCCGCCGGGGCGGCGGATGGGTCACGCAGGTGCGATCGTTTCCGGCGGAAAAGGAACTGCAGCGGGAAAAATTGAAGCTTTGCAAGCCGCAGGGATCGCTGTTGCTGAAACCCCGGCTGCAATCGCCGATACACTCATATCGAGAATGAAAGGTTCCGCGTAATCGGAACCCGAGGTCGCAGTAAATATGTCGGATGCGACCAAATCGCCGAATCGAATGAGGCACCTGGCAATTCGTAGCGTCATCCTGAGCGAAGTCGAAGGATCCCGAAGAAATGGTCTTGGAGTAATGCTACGGGATTCCTCGACTTCGCTCGGAATGACAGATTGATTATGGCTCTCTTATGAACACACTCGCACTTATCGCAATTACCTGGATCGGCAAAGAATACCGATTTTTTGGGCTGGACTGGAGCTACTTCGTTATCCTTGGCCTGATCGGGAACGCCACGTTTTCGATGCGCTTCCTTGTGCAATGGATCGCCTCGGAGCGCCAGGGCGAAAGCGTGATCCCGGTCTCGTTTTGGTATTGGAGCATCGCCGGCAGTGTGATCATGTGTCTCTATTTCATCTTTAAGCGCGATCCCGTTGGCATTCTCGCCTATCTTCCCAACTCGCTGATCTACATTCGCAATTTGATGTTGATCCGAAAGGGCAAGCCTGCTCCCACTGCTGCCGCGCCTTCGCAGCATCCCCGCGAAATGGGTTGACGGAATTATTCTCCAGTTTGTTTCGGATTTTGAGAATCGGATTCCGGGCTTTCCCCCGTAGATAGATTTGCCGCTTTCCAATCCATCGCCATGCGAATCCGTGCGCGGCCGCTGGGATGATCGTAAAAAATGAATTCCTCGAGCGACGTCGGGTTGAGCTTGCGATAGGCGCTGAGTTTAAGCGCCACCTCGGCCATCCCGTCGGGCTCACGCGCGGTGTTGATCCCAAAAGCGTCCGCTTCACGCTCGGTGACGCGCACCACAGTGTTGAGAAGCGGCGTGGCAAGGAAAAGCAATGTGCAGAAAATCCACGCCAGCAGCGGGAGACCGGCTGGATCGGCAATGCCGCGCACGCGCCATCTGTCGCCCCAGCGTCCGATGGCCGCATCAAACAGAATTCGGGTGAGCGCGAACCCGATGAGTATGGAAATTCCGAGATAGGTCAGCAACTTCGCGCCGTGATTTAGAACATAATGGCCCATCTCGTGTGCCATCACCGCGCGGATCTCCGGCACGGTGCATTGCTTGAGCAAATTATCGTTCAGCGCGATGCGAGTCGTACCGAGGATTCCTGAGACATTCGCACTTACACGCGTCGACTGACGCGAGGCATCCACCTCGAAAACTTGTTTTACGGGTATTTGATTCGCCCGCGCCATCACGAGAATGGGCTCGCTGATTTCAGGCTTTGTAAGCGGTTTGTACGTGTTGAATAGCGGCTCAATGAATACAGGCGCGATGAAGAGCAAGACAAACGAGAAAACAACGGCCACACCGGTTCCCCAGACCCACCACGTTTTCGGTGCTCGCCGGAAAACGGCGTACAGCACGATCAAGAAGATCGTGCCGCCGATGAGCGTGATGCCAAGACCAATCAACTGCTCTCGAAACCATGCCGGAAAACTCTGTGTGGCGAGTCCGTATTGATGCTCGCGAATAAAGTGCTCGTAAACGTTGAGAGGAGAGCTCAAGACAAAAACGAGCAGCAAATACATAACGCTGTAACAGGCGACTTGCGGCGTTTTATCTCTCGTTAGTCGCTCTGAGAAATCGCGTAGCCGCGCTGAAATCCGCGAACACAGCAGCAGAATCGAGATCCCAGCAACCACAAGATAATTCCACAGAATCAGCCAGTAACTCCCCTCAAAGTAAGCATCTGATTTTTCACGCTTGTCTTGCGGCACACTGTTCAACCACGCCTGTGTCGCCGCAGCCGGATCAAGCGACGTGGACTGTTGCAGAGCGACGGAGTCGTTGCCCGTGCCGCTGATTTTGTCCACAGTGGCGCCTGATGTGGCACTTTGAATTGAAGTCTGCGCGGGAGTTTCGTCAGATAAAACTGACATCGATGAGATCACCCACCCGGTGACTATCGCAATTGGAAGCAATATTTCCTTCACAGGCACGAGGCACGACGTCGGTCACGCCGAGTTGTCAAAGAAAGCAGCGTTATCATGCCATGCAATCACATCGAGTTGCGTGTGCAGGCGGGGGACTGCAGCCGGGAGGTATGGAAACCGCCCCCGCTCTCTAAAGCTTGACAGTCACTGTCGCATTAGGCTGGACTAGCCGCCGCGAACGATGGTAAACAAACAACATGAAGGCACTCGTGTCGGAGTCGCTGATTTGCGCACTCGCGCTCGGAATGACTTTTGTCGCCAGCTTAAATGCCCAAACGCCCTCAGCAGACAGCGCGCGCTACGGCCCTTACCCGACCTATTATAAGGAGATCATTATGCAGTGGCTCAACACGCAATTGATCGATCCGGATAGCGCCCGCATTGAGTGGAACGGAGAACCAAAACCATCCGATATGGGCAAGGGCGGCGAAGCTGTGTCCGGTTATCTCGTTGATTTCACTGTGAACGCACGAAACCGTTTTGGCTCTTATACGGGCAAGCAAAAACATTCTGTGCTCATTCGTAACGGCGAAGTAATCAAGAGCATGGGGTTCGGTTATTAAAAGAACATGAAACAATTCAAATTAAGTTCTAAACGGAAATCATCCGGGCAGGTCGTTGTTCTGCTGATCATCGTGCTGGCGTTGCTTGGTGGCGCGTGGTGGTGGCTTAATTCCAACAAAGAGAATGCGGCCAGGGAAGGAGCAGCATTTGCCAGAGACGCGATCCAGAAAATTGCTGTCCAGCACGATATTAATTTTTTTAATTCGCGGCTCAGTCCGCAGGCGCGCGTGAATTTTCCGGCTTCGACGCAACAGGAGTTCATGAACGAGATTGTGAAGCTCGGTGCGCCTGTTCGGCCGGTGGACGTTCAGGGCAAGATTGAATTCAATTCACAATTCTTCGAGCCACACGGGTCTTTCCATACGCGGATATATTATCCAGCGAGATATGCCGACATGGACCTCACCATCTCGCACCCGGTCGGCCGTTGGCAGATTGACGAGATCGCATTCATCCCACAGCAGCAGCCCGGGCCCGGACCTGCACCGGCGGCTGCACCTCCGCCTCCAGCTGCGCCCGCACCGCAAGCTCTACCGCCTTCTCCAGGGGAGTCTGCACCGCAAGCTCCATCGGCATTTACACCTGCACCCAGCGCTGGAGGGTAAAAGAAGTCAGCGCCGCGCTCCCACACGGAAGCGGCTACAGCAACAAGCGGTCGAGCGAATCGAGACAAATCTGCGACCACGTTTCCATGGTTTCGCGGCGAGCGAACAATTCGTCTTTCGCAAGAAACGTCAGGCCGGTGATCATCGCTTCGCGCTTTTCCACCTTCGGCTCGGCCAGTTTGAACACGTGAACGATGCCGAGGTGCACACGCCCAACCTCGGTCGAATCATCGTTTAGAAGCGCAACGATGCGATCTTCGAACGGAGCATCGATTTTGATCTCTTCGTTCACTTCACGTTCCACGCCCGCGCGATACGCCTGCTCATCCATGGCAAAGAGAGATTCGTCGGCCTCATTCATGTGACCGCCGATCCCGATCGAGCCTTTCGCCACCAGACGCTGCTCACCGGCTTTTTTTCCTCGGACGTAGTAAACGACTTTGTTCTGAAACGCGATGAGCGCGTAAGGAATGATTTGTTTGTACGCAGGATTGATCTCAGCTTCCGAGCGGGGGAGAAAAAAATTGTTTCCACGCGAGAGGAACGCATCGAGATATTTTTGCGGTTCGAAGGTGAGGCCGTGAAAAGCCCCAAGCTGGTCGAAGAGTTCTCGTCGGATCACGAGGACGTTTTCGTTCGGTGCACTCATGAACCTGTCATTCCGAGCGGAGCGCAGCGAAGTCGAGGAATCCCGTTGCAATACCCATAGTTTCGCTGCGGGTTGTCTCGACTTCGCTCGACATGACAGGAAACGTCAAAACGAGTACGTGACGCCCACCTGCGGACCAAACAAGTTGAGGCTCGGATTAGGATCGGTTTGTCCGCCGTTGGACAGGTGCTGGTAAAGCGCGCCTACATCCAATTTCCAGTGATCATTTACCATGTAGGAAATACCGGCCGCAGATAAAATGTTGAACGTGAAATCCTGCCCCTGTCCGCCCGGCACGTCGGGGTGGCTGTTGATCCCGCCGGCGCCTACACCGCCCGAGATGTAAGGAACGAATCGGGAGTGTGGCTGAACGAAGTTGTAGCGAAACCCCACGTTGAACCCGAAGTAGTAATTCTCGATTCCTTTGAAAATCGGCTCCGCAATCGCGCTGATATAGAACTGATGATAGCCACGCAACCAGCTATCGCTTCGAATGACTCCCCATCGAATCCTTTCTGTTAAAAACAGCGCACCGATTTGATAATCCGCGGGCGGATTAATCGCGCCAAACAAATAGCCGGTCTCCAGTGCGAACTCGATTCTGTGCGGATTGAAATCGCTGGCCACGGGTTCAACTTGCGTTTCGGCCGTGCCGCCGAAGAGCTCGCGACAAACGCTCAGAAACAGCAACATAGCCCATGCACGAGCGTAATTCATTCGCGCGCTACCATAGGAACGCTTCATCCGTTTGCAATTCTCCTGGAGCAGCGCTCTGTGAGCGCTGAATCAAGGAACGGCGATCTCCAGATCGCCCAGCGGCGGACGGGAGACCTTCCTGGGGTCCGGCTCAAAGACCGCCGCTGCAGAATTCGGCAAGATCAGAAGGGAGCGCGCTGGTCCAATCGCGCTCGTCCTCGACCGCTAGTTTCGACGAGTGCAACGCATGTCGTGGCAACAGGAGTTTCTGCTCGAGCTCATGAGTCCATCCCGTTTGGATGAAACGCAGATACGACTGCTCGTCGGGGCCGTAGATCTTGTCGCCTACAATCGGGTGGCCGGTTGAGGCGAGATGCACGCGAATCTGATGAGTGCGTCCGGTGCGCGGAATCGCGCGAATGACGCTGAACTGATTCCCTGACGACGTCGATCTCCTGAACCGCCGTTCAACAAAAAATTCCGTCTGTGCCGGTGCACCCGCGGCGTGAATCATTTGTTTGAGCCAGATCACAGAGTCTTGGTGTTTGCCCTGACGATCTAACGGAGCGTCAACGAGCTTGTGGTCCCATTCAGGCCAGCCCCAAACGATCGCGAGATATTCTTTGCGCAATGAATGTCGTTGCATCAAGAGCCCAAAGTCGCGTGCCGCTGCGGCGGTTTTCGCAACCAACACCAGGCCGCTCGTCTCGCGATCCAACCTATTCACGATTGAAACCTGTCCGCCGCTTGCGATCTCGAATGCGAGCAGCTCGCGTAATTGCTTCCACAACGTAGGTGCGCCGTTCGGCTTCGTCGGATGAATCAAGAGGAATGGCGGCTTGTCGACCACCACATACTCGTCTGTTTCGTCAATGATTTGGAACTGGAGTGGTGAAGTAATGGAGTAATGGATTAGCAGACGGAGGCGAGTTCAAATAGCCATTACTCCATCACTCCAAGACTCCAACACTCCGCCCAAGCTTGACGTTTCGCCTCAAAACTGCTTTACCTAACGCCTCAGCCTTAACCAGGAGCTGGCCTTGGACCCGAAAGACATCAAAGAAATCAAAGCAATCATCGATCTGATGAAAAAGCACGATCTCTCCGTGTTCGAGATCGAAAAGGAGGGCTTCCGTCTGAAGCTGCAGAGAGGCGCTTCTGCTTCGCAACCGACGATGGCTGGGCCGGCTGCGGCCGGCGGTTTGGCCAAAGGCCCGGTCGCGGGAGCTGAACCGCCGCCGCCTGCCGCGAAACCGATCGAAAGCATTCCGATGAAAGAGATTGTTTCGCCGATGGTAGGTACATTTTACCGCGCTGCATCGCCCGACACTCCCGCTTTCGTTGAAGTCGGGAAACCCGTCACCGAAGACACCGTCGTTTGTATCATCGAAGCGATGAAAGTGATGAACGAGATTAAGGCCGAAACCAGCGGCGTTATCGCCGAAGTGGTCGCCGACAACGGCAAGCCGGTGCAATTTGGCCAGGCGCTCTTCAGAGTGCGATGAGCATTGCCGAAGTCTTGAGTTGTAGGGCAGGCGCCTCGCCTGCCGGAGCGCGCCACTAAGGCAAGCGGAGCGCTTGCCCTAAAATAGCCATGTTCCAGAAAGTTCTGATTGCTAATCGCGGAGAGATCGCGCTGCGGGTGATTCGCGCTTGTAAGGAACTAGGCATTCGCACCCTTGCGGTCTATTCGGAAGCAGACGTTGATTCGCTGCACGTCCAGCTGGCCGATGAAGCGATCTGCATTGGTGCGGCGCCCAGCCTTGAGAGCTATTTGAAAATCGATCGGATCATGAGCGCGGCCGAGATCGGCGACGTTGACGCGATTCATCCCGGCTATGGGTTCCTCGCTGAGAATCCGCATTTCGTGGAAGTCTGCGAAAGCTGCAACATCAAGTTCATCGGGCCGTCCTCCCGTGCGATGCAATCAATGGGCGACAAAAACGCTGCTCGTGCGGCTGCACGCAAAGTCGGCGTGCCGGTAACGCCCGGCAGCGATGGAATCGTCGAGACAGAGGAAGAGGCGATAAAAATCGCTAGGAAACTCGGCTACCCGGTGATGATCAAGGCGGCGGCTGGCGGCGGTGGCCGGGGGATGCGCGCTGCGCATAATGAGCCCAGTCTCAAATCGGCCTTCCACAGTGCACGGCATGAGGCGCAGAAAGCGTTTGGAGATGATCAGGTGTATCTGGAGAAGCTCATCCTCAATCCGCGCCACATTGAATTTCAAATCATGGCCGATAGCCACGGCCACACCGTTCACCTTGGCGAACGCGATTGTTCAATTCAGCGGCGTAACCAAAAAGTGATCGAAGAATGCCCGTCGGCGGTAATGACGCCGAGTCTTCGAAGGAAAATGGGAAATGCCGCCGTGAAACTGGCTAAGTCAGTTGGATACGAAAACGCGGGTACAATCGAGTTCCTTGTCGATCGGGACAAACACTTTTACTTCATGGAAATGAACACGCGTATCCAGGTGGAGCACACCATCACTGAGGAAGTTTATGCGTGCGATCTCGTAAAGGAGCAGATCCGGATCGCTGCTGGCCAGCCGCTTTCTCCACATATCGCGCGTGCAGAACCGCGGTTGCACGCCATCGAATGCCGCATCAATGCGGAAGATCCGGCTAACGATTTCCAGCCCACGCCTGGCCGGATCGATTTTTATTATGCGCCCGGCGGCCGCGGTGTTCGAATCGACTCGCACGTTTATACCGGCTATACCGTGCCGCCATATTATGATTCGCTGATCGCGAAAATAATCACCGTCGGCGCTACACGGATCAACGCGATCGATCGAATGCGGCGCGCGCTGGACGAGTACTACATCACTGGGATCAAGACTACCGTAGCATTCCATGCCGCGATGATGCGCGACGGCGATTTCCGCGACGGAAACTACGACACTGGCTTGATCGACCGCCTCATGTCAGCGGGCAAACTCAATCTGAGATCGCGGCCGCTTCGTTTGCATGAGTGAAACGCTGCGTGCTGTAGCGTGCGCTGTCCTCGGCGCATTGGGTTTAGCGCGGCTGCAATCCGCTGAGGACAGCGGACATTACAACTATGATGCGGCCCCTGCATGATTGTCGCCTCTATGGGATTATTGATCTGGGCTACGTTGAACGACGCGATGCTGCTCGCATTGCGGAGCAAATGATCGAAGGCGGTGTCGATTTGATTCAGCTACGCGGAAAAAACAAATTACTCGGCGAACTTGTGGATCTCTCAGCTGAGTTACATGCATTCACAGCAAAATCTTCCACGCCGTTGATCGTGAACGATCACGCTGAAATCGCGTCACGTGTGCCGGTCGAAGGAGTGCACGTCGGCCAGGATGATGACCCGATCGAAATCGTGCGCCAGAAAGCAGCCCGCGACATTTTGATCGGAAAATCCACGCATAGCCTGGCGCAAGCGCGTGCCGCACAGCGCGAAGGTGCGGACTACATCGGCTTTGGCCCGATCTTCGCGACTCCGACAAAACCTGATTACGCGCCGATTGGTCTTGAAAACATCAGACGCGTTCACGAAGAAGTGAACCTGCCGATTTTCTGTATCGGCGGCATCAACATCGACAATCTACAGAGCGTGATTGACGCCGGTGCAAAGCGTGTTGTCATGGTTTCAGCCATACTCAAGGCGCAGAACATTGTTGATTACGCGCGCTGCGCCACAGATATGCTGGCTTGAATGCCAATGACGAAGCTCGAATGACGAATGACGAACGAATGACGAAATCCGAAGCTCAAAAGCCGGTTGGCGCCGATGATTTCTGTCTCGAAAAAGGATTTTCTAGAAAGTATCGGAACATGCCGAAAGGAAGAGAGCTGAAGCTGCAAGCACGCAAGCTGTGAATGGAAGCCAGGGAGCTGTATTTGATCTTCTCAAAAATCTGGAGAGGCCGAAAGAATGAATGAAACGAAACTCGTCCGCGAGAAAACAAACGCGCGACACTCGCCTCGTTATTCGAGCTTTGTCATTCGTTCGTGCTTCGTCATTCGGATTTCGTCATTCTGATCATGTCTGTTCTCATTGTTGGATCCATTGCAATCGATACGGTTAAGACACCGGTGGAGGAACACTCGGAATTATTAGGCGGCTCGGCTTCGTATGCTGCACTTGCGGCAAGTTTCTTTTCGCCGGTTCGGCTCGTCGGCATCGTCGGCAATGATTTTCCGAAATCAGAATTCGATTTTTGGAGATCGCGCAAGATTGATACTGAAGGCGTGCAACGAGTGAATGGGAAAACGTTCCGCTGGTCAGGCGAATATTCATGGGATCTGAACACGCGCCAGACGCGCTCCATCGATCTCAATGTGTTCAAAGATTTCAAGCCGGAGTTGCCGAAGACGTATCGCCAGACCGATTTCGTTCTGCTGGCGAATATCGCGCCGTCGCTGCAAACGCATGTGCTCGAGCAGATGGAGCGTCCCCGTTTCGTTGTCGCCGACACCATGGACCTTTGGATTGAGACAGCAAGGTCGGATCTCGATGCGCTGCTTCGGCGCGTTGATCTTTTAATCCTGAACGACAGCGAAGCGCGCGAAATGACCAAGGAAACGAGTCTCATCAAAGCCGGACGCCGGATTCAGAAAATGGGGCCATCCCAGGTTGCCATTAAAAAAGGCGAGCACGGCGCGCTGCTCTTCGGCGAAAACGATCGCTTCTTCAGTTGCGGCGCGTACCCACTCGAAGACATACACGATCCGACAGGGGCAGGGGATACGTTCGCAGGCGGCATGGCCGGCTATCTCGCGGGCACAGTAAAAACGGTGCACTTCAACGATCTGCGTAAGGCAATGATCTACGGAAGCGTGCTGGCCAGTTTCTGCGTGGAAGCATTCAGTCTGGAGCGTTTGCGCAATCTCTCGATGGAGGAAATCACAAAGCGCTACGAGACGTTCAAACTGATGAGCCAATTCGAAGTGCCACCAGAATGACCACGAACGAGGAGTATTGCAATCTCCTGCGACGCAGCTTGATCGTAACGTGTTCGTGTATTCTTGCGGTTGTCTTCTGTTACTTCTGGGTTGATCGCAGTGTGGCGTTCTTTGTTTACAACCATCACATCAACAGAATCGAAGTCTTTCGCTGGCTCACGTACCCGCCGCCTGAAGTGCAGAACTGGTCGGCTCTAGTGTTGACGATCTTGATTGTTCGACGGGCGTGGGGACCATTTCTCCGTTGGCAGAAGGTATTGCTCGTCGCCTGCATCAGCTTGATCGTTGCCGACGATTTCCGCATCTCGTTAGGCGATGTTTTCGGCCGTTACTGGCCGGAGACCTGGACACATGATAATCCATCGCTCATTGGAACCGGCACGTACGGTTTCCATCCGTTTCAACGCGGCGACGACATCGGCAGCTTTCCATCAGGTCACGCATGCAGAATCTTCGGATTCGCGGGTGTATGGATGATGGCCATGCCAGGCAGTCGCGTCGTAGCGATCGTTCTTTTTGCACCGATGCTCGTTAGTCTCGTTGCGATGAATTATCACTTTGTCAGCGACGTGATTGCCGGCGGCGTGTTAGGCGCACTGGTCTCCATGTACGCGACACATTTGGCACGGCTCAATAAATGCCGTGCGAGCATTCCGGTCAGCGACAGTAGTAAGAGCGGAGCAACTCGCGTGAACGCATTACCGGACCTTTAAAGCATGAACCATTTTGAGATTTCATGGTGATTAAGAAGCTTTCATCGCCTCTCGTTTCGATCATCTGCGGTGCGACCTGGCTAGCCGCACTCCACCCGGGCGACGCAAGGGGGAAAGAGAAAGATTGGATGACGCTTGATAACTGTCAGCTTATTCCGAACAAGGCGAACGACGGCGACAGTTTCCACGTTCGAGCGAATGGCACCGAGTATCTCGTCCGACTTTACTTTGTTGATGCTCCGGAAACGGCGAGCGTCGGTCGCGGTCCGGAGCGTCTGATCGAGCAGGCCGAATATTTTGGGGTCAGCGTGCCCCAGGTCATTGAAATCGGTCTAGACGCCAAAAAATTCGTTGGCGCTAAACTGTCCGAGCCGTTCACCGTCGTCACACGATTGGCGGGAGGATTAGGACGAAGCAAAGTGCAGCGAATCTATGGATTTGTGCGAACCAAAGAAGGCGATCTCGGCGAACAATTGATCGCGAACGGCCTCGCAAGAATCCACGGGACGAGTGCTCCACCGCCTGGAGGCTCAACTTCAGCCGCCGAACGCCAAAAGCTTGAAGAACTCGAGCAACAAGCAAAGCAACGTAAAATCGGAGGATGGAGCATCAGGGATCAGCCATCCAACGCGGTAAGTGCAAGGCCCGCTGCTAATCCGCCGCGTTCGAGTTCGGTTACGCCAACATCAAGCTCTCTGATTACTTCTGTGAATCCAGTGGACTTCAACAAGTCCCATGCAAAGGAAAAGGTTGCACTCGGTAGGATCGACACCAACACTGCGACAGAAAAAGAGCTGACAACCGTGCCCGGAATTGGGCACGTGATGGCGGCGCGCATTGTCGCCGCGCGACCGTTCCGAAGCGCTGATGATCTGAAGCGAGTGAGCGGTATTGGCGAAAAGAAATACGCGCAAGGCCGGCCGTATTTTCAATAACCGGTTTGAATCAAGATCGCGAGCAGGGGCGAAAAACGCGCCCGAGAGGATTCGAACCACTAACCTTCTGATCCGTAGTCAGATGCTCTATCCAGTTGAGCTACGGGCGCCCGTGAAGAGCGGATAATTTGCGGGTAGAACGCAATCGCGTCAACCAGCAGCGAACGAAGCAAACATCGAACGTCCAACGCCGAACGCCCAATCTAGAATTCGGATGGTGCGCTTTGCATTCGGCCTTGGATGTTGGGCGTTGAGCGTTGGGCGTTTTCTCTGTTTTATATCCGAGTGACCATCTTCCTTGGCTGCGGATTTGCGGCGAAGTATCGCGAAGGCGGCGGAAATTTTTCGGTTCCGCTGCAATGGATGCTCGGGCTGCAACGACTGAAGCTCGATGCGATCTGGCTGGAGCTCTTGCCGGGCACGGACAATGTCCTGGCTGACCGGTCAAAGATCAGAAATTTTCAGAGGCAATTGAGGGCCCATGGATTGGCCGGGCGGTATTGTTTGCTTTACCAGAAGCCGTCAGCGGATACGCATGATCTGGACTCGCTGCAGTGCATCGGAATTTCCAAACGCGAGCTGCTCGAGCGCCTCAGCGGACCCAATGTCCTGCTCAATCTCGCATATTCAATTCATCCGCCGCTGCTCCTGAAATTTGAGCGACGCATTTTTTGCGATCTCGACCCGAGCGAAATTTTTTATTGGATGACGAAAATGGAAGTGGGGCAGTCGTACCATCACGAATTTTGGACGATTGGACTCAATGTGCATGGACACGATTGCCGGCTGCCGAAGAACGCCACTGTAGCCGCTTCGCTGAGCGAAGCGCGGGGCGCAACATCTCTAACTCGGCAGAGTCTCGCTTCCCACAGGGAAGCGGCTACAGGGCCGCTACAGTGGAAAACATTTTATCCGCTCGTGGACACGAAATTGTTCCGGCCACAATCGCGGCCGCGTTCACCGAAATTCACAACGGTCGGGCAATGGTATTGGGGTGGTGCGGTGGAGGTCGCCGGCGAATTTCCGGATCTGTCCAAACGATTTGCCTTCGAACCTTATCTACGCCTTCCAGCGCGCGCGCCCGAGGCGCGGTTTGAGCTTGCGATGAACATCGCTGCGGAGGATCCCGAAAGGCAACGATTGCGCCGGCTCGGCTGGCAAATCGCCGATCCGCACCGCGTCGCCCGCACTCTTGGGACGTACCGCCGCTACCTCGCCAGCGCGCTTGCCGAGTTCACGGCGATTAAGGGCGTCGACGTCGCCTGGCGTACCGGGTGGGTCAGCGATCGCGCTGCGGCGTTTTTGGCGTTGGGTCGTCCGGTGATTACAGAAGACACCGGCGCAAAACCTTATCTTCCCACTGAAAGCGGATTCCGTTTTGTCCGATCTGCCGTCGAGGCGGAGGCCGCTGTTCGCGAGGTGCTGCACGATTGGTCGCGGCTGTCGAAGCAAGCGCGACAATGCGCAGTAGAGGTCTTCGACTCGGTCCAGAATCTTCGCCGAATACTCGCTCTTTAGGCGCTCGATTTGCCATTGCAAAACGATTTTCGGGTGATACTCGTTGTCCCGTTATGGCTGACTTGATCAAACAAAGCGAGCTCAAGGATCGTATGAAAAAGATCCCGGAATGGGAATTGGAGAAAAACCAGATCGAGCGCACTTTCGAATTCGACGATTTTGTCGATGCGATCGATTTTGTGGACAGAGTGGCCGAGGTGGCTGAGGAAGAAGAACACCACCCCGATATAGATATCCGTTACAACAAAGTCCGTCTGGCCGTATCAACGCACAGCAAAGGCGGCTTGACGGAGCTTGATTTTAATCTGGCCGAACGAATCGATACCTTGGAAGAATAAAACGGTGGCGACGGCACGCTGCGTCGCCGGACTGCGCCGCGTGCCGACTCTACCCGGGCTTCGGCAGACGCCCTTCGTCGGCGTCGATGAATTGGAATGAGGTCTGAATGTCGGAACGGTCGGTCATTCCTGCCTCGGTTTTCCGGCGTGTCACCATTTCCGAAACTTCGTCGTTCCAGCCGCGCTTCCGCATGAATTCGTTCCAAACGTAAACATCGTCTTCAGATGGTTTGCGGCCGACTGTGAAGCACCAATCCAAAATTTCCGCATCGGTGCCGCCCTGTTTGACGCGCTCGGCCAGCTCATCGTAATCGACGCTCAGGAACTTTACGCACTTTTCATCAAAGCCCTTTCCCAGATTGTCGTGATAATCTGAAGGCAATTCGTCTCTGGCGTGCAGCCGGATTTTGTCGATCATCCGGCCGAAATAAAAAAGGCCGCCTACTTTCTCAGAAGGACTGCGCAGTGGAAACCGAGCCATGAATAAAGTTTGAGCCTTGTCGCGCAGCGTTCAAGTCCGCGCAACAAAACGCGATTCGTACCCGGTGGGCGAGCATTTAATTATTGCCCAGTCGTACACGATGGCTCATCAATGTGGTGTCGTTCTCGTCATAATGAAGGAGCACTACTTCAATGATTTAAAAGTGGGCGATCGGTTCAAATCTGAGCCGTTGAACGTGACGGTAAAAGAGGTCGTCGAGTTCGCCCACAAGTTTGATCCACAGATGTTTCATCTTAGCCGGAGCCGTGCGGAGAGAAGCATTTTTAAAGGCCTGATTGCCAGCGGCTGGCATACTGCGGCGATGAGCATGCGCCTGTTCGTGAAAACGCTGAACTTCGCCGAAGGCGCAATCGGTCTTGGCGTGGATGAACTGCGCTGGCCGAATGCGGTGCGGCCCGGGGACGTGCTTGTAGTGGAGACTGAGATTCTTGAATTGCGCTCCTCACGATCCCGACCTGGCCATGGGATTCTTCGCTTGCGCAACGTGACCACCAATCAGCGTGGCGAAGTCGTCCAAACGATGCTGGCGAGCGCGATGGTGCCGAAGCGCGCAGCGCCGACTGCTGGATGAAAGCGATGCGAGGACGCATCGCACTCCAAAAGCACTGCGTGCGAAATAGGGTCGAGCGTCTGTCGTATTTTGCGTGAGCTTTGGGAGTGCGCACGCGTCCTCGCGTCGCTTTTACACAGCATAGGCATCAGGCGATGAGTAACTAGACTCGCTCAGGTTTACAGTCCTGTTACTGTGATCGCTCGGTTGAAATCATCAGGCATTGGAGCTTCAAAACTCTTCCATTCGCCAGTGCGCGGGTGACGAAAACCGAGCTTCCATGCGTGCAGCATCTGGCGGGGGAATTCCCTGGCGAACGTCGGCGCGTAAATTTTGTCACCCAACACAGGATTGCCAAGATGATGCAGATGCACCCGAATTTGATGTGTGCGGCCACTGTGCAATGTGCATTCAACCAAACTCGCCTGCTCGCTCGAACGAAGAACGCGATATTCAGTTTTGGCCGCGCGACCGCGTGATGAACTCACGCTCATTCTTTGCCGATGCACCGGATGTCGTCCGATTTTGTTCTCGATTACGCCCGTCTCTTTCCGCAATTTCCCGGCGACCACGGCGAGATAAATCTTTTCTACTGTGCGCGCGGTGAACTGTTTCGATAACTCCCGATGCGCGACGTCATTTTTTACTGCGACGAGGCAGCCGCTTGTTTCCTTATCGAGACGATGAACGATGCCAGGCCGTTCTTTTCCGCCGATGCCCGACAACGCGGAGCAGTGATGTAGCAACGCGTTGACTAAAGTGTGTTCACGTTGGCCGGCGCCCGGGTGCACAGTCATTCCGGCTGCTTTGTTGATGACGATCAGATCGTCGTCTTCGTACAAAATCGTCAACGGAATTGCTTCCGGCTCGGTTTGGATTTTTTCAAGTGGAGGTTCTGTGACTTCGATTTCGTCTCCAGATCGCACAGGCTGGTGCGGTCGCGTGGTTGCGCCACCGACACGAACAAAGCCAGCGCGAATTAATTGCTGAATGCGAGAGCGCGAGAATTCCGGAAGCGACTTGACCAGAAAAAGATCAAGGCGCATCCGGGCATTCTGTTTTTGCACGACCAATTTGAACGTTGTCGGTGCTTCGTTTGTCGCTTTGAACGCCACGGCGATCCTTTTGCTCTCAAACTCGTCAATGTTACAGTCGATTTCCATGTCGATGGAAGGAAGCTGTTAATGACGCCGACGTGTTGGAAATGCGGGACCGCGCTCGATCCCGGCGGTTATGTACCTCTGATGCGGATGGTGTGCCCGAGTTGCGGTCAAAAGAATCTGCTGCAACGAACCTTCGATCATTTTGTGCCGATGGAAACGCTTGGTGCAGGTGGAATGGGCACGGTGTACAAGGCGCGCGACACCCAACTGGAGCGGTTCGTTGCCCTCAAATTGTTGCACAAGGATCTTGGTAGCGAAGCGGATCATGATGCTCAATTGCAACAAGAGGCGCGCATCGCTGCCTGTGTGAATCATCCTAATGTCGTGCAGATATTCTCGTTGGGAACGGACCACGGCCAGTTTTATGTGGTGATGGAACTGGTCGATCACGGAAGTCTCGACGATCTCATGGAATCGCAGGGCCGGTTGCCCGAACATCAGGTGCTCGACATCGGCATCCAGATCGCGAGAGGACTACGCGCAGCTCACCGGAAGGGTTTGATTCATCGAGACGTGAAGCCGGCCAACATTTTGTTTGTCGATGAACAGGCGGCGAAGATTGGCGACTTCGGCCTCGCCGCTTTTGCAACACAACAGTCGCAGAATACAGGCAGCGATGGTGTGCTGTGGGGAACGCCGCCATATGTCGCGCCGGAGAGACTCTGCAACCAGCCGGAGGACGTTCGCAGCGACATTTACAGCCTTGGCGCGACGCTGTTTCATGCTGTCGCTGGGAAAGCGCCAATCGATAGCAGCACAAATTCCGCGACAGAGTTGTACGCATTGAAGCAGCACCCGTCAGAGTTGCGGACTATCGCGCCGAAGGTATCTGGACCAACGACGCGGGTTTTGCAGCGAATGATCGCACCTGATCCGAAGGAGCGTTTTTCTCTATACGACGAGCTTCTGGCCGAACTTGATGCGGCGCGACGAGCACTCGAGATCGCGGACGCTCGGGGACAATCAGCGCGCTGGTCATTCTCTGGACTTTTTCGGCGCAACTAAAAGCTCTGAACAACGGTCACGAGTGAGGGTCAGACTCTAGACGAAGCGTTGCCAAAAGCCTCTTTGACTCGATGTTTGTCTTCACATGGCAGAAAACCCACCACCGTCACCACCGCAATTTCCTTCGCCGGAGGAGCTGAAGTCCAAGATCACAGAGTTCATGAAACAGAACTTCGGCGACCATGTCTCAGTTGCGACAATTACCGAACCGGAGCCAGCGGTCGCAGAGGAGGAAGAAAAGCCGGAGAAAACCGAGCACGAAGAATTCGAGTTCCGTCTGCTGCCGCGCGACATCAAGGCGCATCTAGACCGGTTCGTCATCAAACAGGAGGAAGCGAAGAAAGTCCTCGCGATTGCGGTTTGCGATCATTACAACCACGCCAATTACCTCCGGCGGCTCGAGAAAGAGGATCCGAACCGCGCTCAGGAAATTGAATACATCAAGCAAAATGTGATCCTGGTCGGACCGACGGGCGTCGGCAAAACGTATCTGATCAAACACATCGCCGATCTGATCAAGGTGCCGTTTGTGAAAGCGGACGCGACGAAGTTCAGCGAGACCGGTTACGTCGGCGGCGACGTGGAGGATCTCGTGCGCGAGCTGGTGCACAAGGCGGACGGCGACCTGAACCTTGCGCAGTTCGGCATCATTTACATCGATGAGATCGACAAGATCGCGTCGGCTGGAAATTTGATAGGGCGCGACGTCAGCGGGCGCGGCGTGCAGACCACGCTACTGAAGCTGATGGAAGAAACCGAAGTGCCGGTGCGCAGCATGAACGATCTCCAGGCGCAATTGCAAGCGGCGTTCGAATTTCAACGGCGCGGCAAAACCAAACGCGACACGATCAACACCCGGCACATTCTGTTCGTCGTCAGCGGCGCGTTTGGGAAGTTGAAAGAACAAGTGGCGCGGCGTGTCCGTCACGGTCAGATCGGGTTCAGCGCGCAACCAGTTCAAGTGATGGACAACGAGTTGTTCCAGCACGTTACGACGCAGGACTTCATGGAGTACGGATTCGAGCCGGAATTTATCGGGCGTTTGCCTGTACGCGTCGTCTGTGAGGAACTCGACGCGAACGATCTATTCGACATCATGAAGTTTTCCGAGGGCAGTTTGCTCCGGCAATACGAGCGTGCCTTTCGCGCCTACGGAATCGAGATCAGCTTCGAGGACGAAGCGTTGCGTTTGCTGGCAGACGCTGCGGCGACGGAAAAAACCGGCGCGCGGGGGTTGCTGACGGTGTTTGAGAAATTGTTTCGAGATTACAAATTCCATCTGGCCGGGTCGGGGCTCACCCAGTTGCGCGTGAGCTCGGCGCTCGTGCGGGAGCCGCAACGCGTCCTCGAACAACTAATGGCTGAAGGACACAAGCTCGAGGCGCAAATGCTCGAAGCCGGTGCGCGCGAATTCGCAGAGAAATTCGGCAAGGACCATGGATTAGAAATTAGTTTCGACGAGAGTGCGACCCGTCGCCTGGTCGAACGCGCGCAAGCCGAGCGGATGACCATGACCGATCTGTGCGCGCATTTGTTTAAGGATTTCCAATTCGGATTGAGCCTTATCAAAAAGAACACGGGCCGAACACAGTTTGTTCTTAATGCTGCGGCGATCGACGCTCCGGACAAATTTCTGAGCGAACTTGTGGTGCAATCGTACTATCCGGCTGCATCGGCGCAAAACTCCTGATTGTCATGAAGCCGGCTAGTCTTGGCAGTTTTTTAATTTGGACTCATGGAGACCGCACCCCTGCGGCAGCAAGGGTCACCTCTCCCTTCGCGAGGGAGAGGGGGAGGGTGAGGGTCGGGTCGAGCGAATGTCCGGCCTTTCTAGCTCAAACCCCTCACCTTAATCCTCTTCACTTGCCCAACGGGAGAGGGGAGCCAAAACGAAACGCTTACCCAGAAGCATGAAACGTTTGTTGATCACAACGCTCATCATTGGAGTCGCCGTTGCGCTGATTGTTATCGCGCTGCATGCGACCAAAGTCATCGCTGGATTAGAAGCTGTTGCCGCGCAACTCGTCACCGATTATTTGGGCGCGACACGCGTCGTAGGCGAAAAAGGGCAATACGTCTTGGTGTTGGTCGTCGCCCTCGGCGTCACGTGGCTCACCTTGACCAACGTTCCGCGATGGCGCGCTTGGTTATTAATCGCGTTATTACTGGTGGAGCTGTTTGGCCTCGCGTGGGTTTGCTCTCTCTACCGCGTATTTTTTCAGCCCGCGCCGTCAGTTTTGGCGCTGGTATTTGCAGTCCTCATCGCAGAAGGGTGGTCGGTTTTTTTATGCAGGAACCGCTCACATCTAATCCGCACATTATTTGCCGATCGCGTTTCCAACGAGCAATTCCGCCGTCTTAACGACGGGAGAATTTCGTTCGAGGCCGAGCCAGGAACGTACGATGTGAGCGTCGTGGTATGCGACATCGGCAACAAACTTACATTCGCCGAAGGCGGCGAGCCTGGCGCGTTCACTGAGGCCACGGCAAAATTCATTCGCGAGACCGCCGCGCGTCTGGTGGAGGAAGGTGCTTATCTGCAAGCCGCCGACGGAGAAGGCGTGGTGGGCGTTTTTGGATTTCCTGCACCCGATCCCGAACACACGCAAAAAGCAACGCGCGTTGTTCTTGATTTGATCAAGAATTCTCGCGAACGGGATGAAGATAAGGAAAAGCTCGCTTCCAGCGGGGACATTCGGGCTGGAATCAGCTCCGGCGCGGTTATTGCCGGTGCATTACAAGGGAGCCGCCACCCGCTGCTCCTGGCGAGCGGCGAGCCGATCGATCTGGCGCGCAGATTTTGCGCCTTGAATCGTTTTTACGGATCCAGGGCCTTGATGGAAACGTCGACTTTTGATCGAGTGAGCGAAGCAGTAGTCGCGCGCCCGATTGATTTTGTGAGCGGACTAAACTCGCACGACCGGCTTGAAGTTTACGAACCGCTTTGGCTTGCAGCTGAAGCCGGACCAGAACGCGTCGCGCAGCGTGACTCGTTCTGGAGCGGGGTAGTTCTGTATCGAGAGAAACGCTGGGCAGAAGCGTATGCCGAATTTCAGAAGGCGCGCGGCTCGGAAACCGAAGACGATCCTGCGCTGGAATTTTATTTGCGCCGGTTGGAGCCGCTCATCCTGCAATTAGCGCAATGGCCGGCGGAACAGACCTGAGCACGCGTTGAGAAAGACCGAATATCCGGCCGCGATCCGGGATTTAATTGCGCAGCTGCGGCAAATGCCGGGCGTCGGTCCGCGCTCCGCCGAGCGGATTGCGCTCTGGATGGTGCGAGCGCGGGGCGAGCAACCGGAGCAAATTGCGCGCGCCATCACGGACACGCGTCAGTTGATTCATTCCTGCAATTTGTGCGGCTTCTTTGCTGCCGACGAAATCTGCGAAATCTGCGCCGACCCGTCGCGATCGACTGATCTGCTCTGCGTCACTGAACAAGCGACTGACATTCTCCCTCTGGAAAAAACTGGTGCATTTCGCGGTCGATATCATGCCCTCGGCGGCAAGATTTCGCCGCTGGACCATGTCGCTCCCGAAGATTTGCGCATTAAGGAATTGGTGGACCGCATCGATCGGGAAAAAATTTCGGAAATTATTTTTGCGTTGGCCGCGGATGTTGAAGGTGAAGCGACCACGAATTACATCGTCGACCTTTTGAAGGGTAAAACAGTCGCGCTCACGCGCATCGCCCGCGGTATTCCAGCCGGCGGCGGTCTCGAATCGGCCGATGAGCTGACTCTATCCGCCGCGCTTTCGGGCAGGACGAAATTGTAACGCGCCGTCATCCCGAGTTGCGAAGATAGCATCGGATCTAACGAGAATCGAGCAGATCGGGAATCCGCGAGATGGACGGGATAGCCCGCGAGGGCGAATGAGCTGGGAAGATCATGAGTCAAAAAGATAAGCCACGGACGGGGGAAGCCCCGAACTTATCCTCCCTTCATCCTTCATACTTCATCTTTCCGCGGACCGGCCTGCCGTTGGCTTGATCGAATGGTTAGGTCTAGCACTATGCGTGCGGTAACTAGAAGCATTGGCGAACAAAATGAATCACATCATCACGTCGCCGCCGTTGATGTCGAGAGACGCGCCGGTGATGTAGCCGGCGGCCTCGGAGGCGGCGAAGCAAATCAAATCGGCGACTTCGATCGCGGTGCCGAGGCGCGGCACGGGATAGTTCGCGGCGAGACGTTCGAGCAACTCGTCCGAGGCATGTTCGCGCGTCAGCTCGGTATCGATCATACCGGGGCAGACAGCGTTCACGATGATGCCGAACTTACCGAGCTCCTTCGCGGCCGCGCGTGTCAGTCCGAGAAGTCCGGCCTTCGATGCCGTGTAGTGCGCACCGCCGAGCGTGCTCACCATCCGTCCGCCGGAGGACGAGATATTAATGATGCGGCCGTAGTACTGGGCACGCATGGCCGGAAGAACGGCTTTCGTCATCAAGAAAGGCGCGGTGAGGTTGACCTCGATCGCTCTGCGCCATTCCTCGGCGGTGAGATCGGGGAAGCGTGTCGACAATGGAAGCGCGGCGTTGTTGACGAGGATGTCGATTCGTCCGAAGCGTTCGAGCGTGCGGCGCGCGATCTCGTCGGGGACGCCGTTTGCCGCGACGTCGCCCGGCACGGCGAAGGCGCGCTCGCCGATTTCCTTCGCCAGCGCCTCGGCGCGCTCACGGTGGCGGACGTTTACCGCGACCGAGGCGCCGCGCTCGTGCAGGCGCGCTGCGGCGGCCCGTCCCAGGCCGCGCCACGCGCCGGTGACGACCGCGACGCGTCCCGCAAAATCAGCGTTTTCCATTCTGAGAATTATCTCACCGCGCCTGAGCTCCGCGCCCCCGCAACCAAGGCACCGAGGATAATGATGCGGGACAAGGCCTTCGATTTCGTCCGAGGGCAAAGAACGCCGGACTTAACTGCGCTGGAGCAATTTTACTATTAATGTGATACACTTCTTCGCCTAACGAGAATAAGCTCAGCCACCGCTCCGGCAGCGGCGCTCTGCTGCGGTTGAAACTAAACTAGCTAAGATTGACATAAACACGAAAGCCGGGTGCAGCGAATTGGTTAGGTGTGGGGTGATTTCTTGCCCTTGTATATAATGACTCCGAGTTGGTGATCCGAGAAAATTTGAAGGCCAAACAGGTTAACAGCAACAACCATAAACGATCGATCCTCGTAAGATGAATAAGCTTCCGCGACAAATTTCGCTTCGTAGGTACGGTGGATTATATAAATGTTGAACGAAGCGCAGGCAATATCACTGAATACCGACTGCCCAAGAACGAGCAGCGCGTCGACCCGCCGGTTGGGCTTGAATACCGGTAGGCGATTCATGATCGCCTCACTATAGAATGCAGCCGTACCGAACAACTGCGCCTGATCAGCGATCGATCTTATAGGAGCTCTCTTCTCTGGTGCGATCGTCAACAAGCGTCCTTTGCTCCGCACCTTGTGATGATACATCCCGTCGACGTGGTAGGTCGCGTGAGGATCGGGAGCACGCTCACAAATGCCAGCCGATACACCGGTCCTGTTCTCCGTGAACCAGAGGACCTTGCGCAAAGTACCACGGAAGTCGGTGGCTATGATTCCGCGCATGTGGGTCTAGACCTAACGAGGCGGAGCTGAGCCGCCGCTGGCGGCGGCGAGTGGAGCAAACATCGAGAACTGTTTCATAAAATCAAATGTGCGCATCGCGACGGCCAGCGGTTGACTCCATGCGATTGGTTAGGCATTTGGTGTGACTGCTTATTGGCGCACACTCTGGGACGAGTAATGGTTGGCAACCAACCGCCAGCGCCCTTGCTGCTTTACCCACACCCTGGTAAAGCGAGTGTCGCGGGGGACAGTTTGGCCTTTGTCTTGCCCAATCATTGTTGAGCGGCCAGTCTCCACAGCCGTGTTTCCATAGACGCGCACTTGAACGTCATCGGTAGTGATAGATTGAAATTTCAAATCACCTGACGTGAAATCTAAAATCACCTGCGGCTTGGTTCTCACTGTGCCACTTGGCCCTACGCCTATGAAATCAACAGCGTAGATGCGATCAAGGGCCGTCGCATCAGCATGAATCTGTGCCTGAATGCGTTCGTTATCCAGTTTCCTGATGACCTCCTCGACACTTGTTTGGTGGCTGCCCCTCGCGCTCTGCTTTTGCCCTACGCCCATAGGGGCCACTGTAAGGACGAGAAAAGCTATAAAGAGTGCTGGTCTCATCTAGAGTTCTCCATAAGCCTAACGAGACACAAGATCAGCGACCGCGAGCCCTCTGTAGCGTGCGACGCAGGGACGAAGTGGATGGCAAACACTCACAAGGTGGATCGCGGCGCGGCTCGCCGTTCGCTGCATCGCGAGGCTGTGTGAAAAATCCGAGGCTGAAAAATCCAACGCATGAGGATGACCTATAAATCGTTTTTATTTTTTCGGAGAGTGTTTCGATGGTCGCATGGTTAGGCCGCGGCCGGTGCCGCTCGAAAACCGAGTCGCCGCAAGACCAGCTTCCCGTGATATGTCCAATGATACGCATAGAGCTTTCCGTCCGCCGAGACATCGCACCGCAGAACCTTCAGGGCTAATAGTCGCGGAAGCGCTCCATCGAAAGATTGATTCGCGACTACCTCGCCCATTGTCTTCCGCTCAGGTGCTTGGAAATAATCAGCGTTACCAAGCTCATGCATCCACCGAAGGCAGTGAACATCCAGCCGCCCGAGGATGTCGAGGGTAGCCGCGTGCCTGGCCTGCAGAGCAACCTTTAATGCAGTCTCGATGCGTGAGATCAACAGTTCCGCTTGCTCCTTCCATCCGTCTCCACTGGCACCGTCTGGTAGCTGGTAGGTCACCGGCCATCGACGGTGGCGTAGGTCGAAGGGTAAGTCCTCTGGCGAACCAAAGGCCGTATTCATCACGCAAATAATCCGATCCCAACCGATCCGAGCGGCTGCATACCCCAGCTCCAAAAGGACATTTGGATTGGGTAGCAGCTTTTTTTGCTTCGGATCAGGCGCTGACGAACTCCCAACGAACGATACGTCGCACAGAAATGCTCCACAGACATCGATTTTACCGAAAATCGTCGCTGCAATTTCGGGTGTCCCCGCAACATTCTGGGTGTCGGAATCAAGTCGGGGCGAATCTTCGATCTCCGCTGCGGCGATGATGCGCTTTACCGCTGCCTTAGCTGCATCACGGATTAAGTAGCGATTCTGGCTCGGATTGAGATCGCTTTGCCATGCGTAAAAGATTGTGAAATCAGACATCGTAGTAGCGGCCTAGACTTTATGGCTGCGGGCGGGGTGTGAACGCGCGAGGACGGGGTTGAAAAGAGGGGTGTGTTTGCCGTTCATATTTTCGCGGGCTACTCGCCTTTTTGAG
>Ga0193750_1000059_pt1 | contig 40179 bp, 39 predicted proteins | sample L1c1metaG_FD_160569 | JGI IMG/M metagenome (GOLD analysis project Ga0193750, IMG submission 160569) | Soil microbial communities from a riparian zone of the East river system, Colorado, United States - L1c1 | ecosystem: Environmental > Terrestrial > Soil > Riparian zone | place: USA: East River... | reverse complement strand
TTAATGTAACTGTTCGCTTCCAGCGCTGGCGCGTAACTCCAACGGTCGCCGAAACGCAAACGTCTTTTTGTCATCGGTCGGCTGTTGGCCTCGCCGTTTCGATTGACAATCGCGAGCTGCGAGCTGTTTGGTTTCCGTCGCGACATAAAATCAGGGTAAGGAAAAATAAACAGCACTCTGATAATTGCCGTCGGCCACTTTTACCAATTGCATGAGAACGTCGTTGAGCAGGGTGCTGGCGCCAAAGCGAAAAAGAGCGGAGGTGAGCCAATCGTCGCCCAACGTTTCCTTGACCATCACCAGGTAGGCCAGCGCTTCCTTGGCCGTCCGAATTCCGCCAGCTGGTTTCATCCCAATCCGAATTCCGGTCTCGTAAAAATAATCGCGAATTGCTTCCAGCATTACCAACGTTACCGGCATGGTCGCGGCGGGCGAAATTTTCCCCGTTGAAGTCTTGATGAAATCCGCGCCGGCGCGCATCGCGATTTCGCTGGCCAGGCGAACGTTGTCGTAGGTCTGCAATTCGCCCGTTTCGAGGATCACTTTTAAATGCGCGGCCCCGCATGCCTCCCTGGTAGCGGCAATTTCATCGAAGACGTGCTCATATTCGCCCGCCAGAAAACGTGCGCGATTGATCACCATGTCGATCTCGTCGGCGCCATCACGGACGGCGCCGCGAACTTCCCGGAGTTTCAACTTGGTCGGCACTAATCCAGCGGGAAACGCCGTTGCGACAGAGGCGACTTTAACGTCGGAGTGTTTGAGAAATTTCTTCGCGATTCTAACGAGATTTGGATAGACGCAAACGGCCGCACAGCTCGGCACCTGATAGCGGAGATCGAGTGGTTGCATGGCTTTCCGGCAAAGGAACGCGATTTTTCCCGGAGTATCGCTTCCTTCGAGCGTGGTCAGGTCCATCATCGACACGACTAACTTGAGGCCCTCGAGCTTGGCCGAAGTTTTGATGCTTCGTCGGGTAAAGGCTGCGGCCCGTTCTTCCGCCATCTCCTGATCGACGCTCGGCACGCGCCAGCGCGATCGTTTTCGGGCAGGTGTTTTTAGAATGGAACGGGAATGCGGGGTGAGCGCTTTCACAGGTGAAAGCAACTATATACACTGTGTTTGACGACGAGGTCGAGTTGCACCTGCTCGTGGAGTTGGTGATGCGGCCGGGGAAATGACACCCTAACACGCGGCAGGATGGTTCATTGTCGCGTCCCCTCATGGTTGCGCAAGATGAGGGGAGCAATTCCGTTGTAGAACCGTGTCACGTAAAAGAGATAGACTAGGAATGAGAGTAACTGAGCGGCGATTAACCAGACGTGGCCGGCCCGATCGATGAAAAAGTTCGACCAGTGGCTAATCGAAAGAGCGCAACCGAGGTTAAAAAAGAAAAGCAACGGGACCAACACCCGGATATTGAGCGATTGATCTTCCATCGTGCGCTGATAGAGGGACCGGTCAGGTTCGTTAGTAGCTTCGCGCAAACGTGCTCGAATCAGGCGCACGTCATAGACGAAAAGCAACCAGACGAATGTGGCGTAGGCAGTGCTCAAGCGGAACCAGGCCAGCGGATGCTCGAGCCGGGTGAAGAGAATTGCTTCCCCCAAGGCGCAGGCGATGTAAAAAAAGTTGTGACCAAACTCGAGCGGCCATTTGATGAGAGTGAGGGTGTGAATGATCGAACGTGACCAAAAGATAAAGATGATGCATAAGCCGGCGCTGAGGTAAAGAAGAGCCGGCCAATTGTTCAACGACAAGGCGGTGCGCGCGCTCTCGGTCAGAAAGTAGAGAGCGACGCCTTGGATGATGCTGGCGAGGGTGAGCTCGATGTTAACGACGTTGCTATCGAGGTCGCGGCGGAAAAGATTCATGGGACGAGAGAATGGCGTGCCTGGAGGGATTTGAACCCCCAACCTTCTGATCCGAAGTTTATTCCTTGGCGTGAACATTGCTGTTTCAAAGTGTTCGCAACTGTTCCGATTATTTTCATTACCAACAAGGTGTTACGCACGATGCCGAGGTGAAAAATTCAAAACAAATCGGGTCAGGAGGGAAGGAGAAAAGTGGCCAGAAAGTGGCCAAGCGCATTTTTGGTAAGACAGATGTCCGGTATTGGCACGATGTGATATTCAAGCCGACCTACAGCCGTAACGGAAGGACAATTAGTGCTGAGGATTGGGCAACGCGAATCCAATGGCGTGGACGGCGTGAGTTGTTTAATCTGCGCACTCCCAACAAAGCCGCAGCGGCGGCAAAGGCGAAAGGCATTTACGCGGTGCTAGTTGGTGCAGGCTGGGATAAGACGTTGGACAGGTTCAAACCGGAGATGGTGCGCAAATCCGTTTCGACCGTCGGCGATTTCGTAAATGAATTGCGTGGGCATTGGTCGGGTAAGCCAAAAACATTCGAGGATTACTGTCGAAGTTTCCGCACAATTCTTTCGCAAATTTTCAGCGTCAACGGCGGACGTAAAAAATTCGATTACATTAAAGGGGGGCGCGACGCCTGGATCGATAAAATTCATGCGATCAAACTGGCGGAAATTACGCCGGACAAAGTGAACCGCTGGCGTATTGCATTTGTAAAAAACGCGGGGGGGAATCCGGCAAGGCAGCGCCGGGCACGTATTACGTGCAATTCATTGGTGCGTCAGGCCAAAAGTCTATTTGCGCCGAAATTGCTCCGACATGTTGCAGTGCACAAGCCGGACAAACTCCCGTTTGAGGGCGTGGCGTTCTACAAGCGGGAAAGTATGCGCTATCAAAGCAAAGTGGATATTGAGGCATTGATTTCGAATGCCGTGGGCGAACTACCGCAAGAGCAGTTGAAAATCTTTTTGCTGGCGACAATGGTCGGCCTCCGGCGCGCCGAAATAGACAAACTGCAATGGCAAGCCTTCCTCTGGAAAGAAGGCAAAGTCCGCATTGAAACTACTGAACATTCGGCGCCGAAGACTTCCGACAGTGAGGGGGACGTTCCGATTGATAAGGAACTTGCAGCTTTGTTTCGAGGCTGGCACGCGAAGGCAACCGGTGTGTTTGTAATTGAGGCCGATGTGGAGCCGCACATTGACACGAGTTACGCGCATTACCGGGCGCAATCGCATTTCGATTCATTGATAACGTGGCTACGTTCAAAGGGCGTGGCGGCTCTCAAGCCTTTGCACGAAATGAGAAAAGAGTTTGGCAGTCAGCTATGCGCGAAATATGGCATCTACGCAGCAAGCAGGGCGTTGCGCCATGCGGACATTAGGGTTACTGCGCAGCACTATCTTGACCAAAAGGAGCGGGTCACGTTCGGCATGGGCAATTTGCTCGTGATGTCGGGCAACGTTACGCCAATGCCGGGGATCGACGGGGTGCCGCCAGACATTGCGCGAGGCGGTGGCAGGAGTAGCGGCAGTCGGGCCAGAAGAAGAAAGCTCGATCTTTGTGACCCGGCTGGGTGAGCAGCACGCTTCAAAGTTTCATGAGAATAAAGAATCCATCGAAGTCGGGCGAGTTGGAGCGCAAAGAATGGTATTTCGTTAATGTCGCCAAGGACGAAATGAAGGCTGCATTCATTTATGAATATGCACGCGAGTTACTCCGCCGATCGCCCGCGATCATTGATTCGATAATCAAGTCAGAGGGCCGTCAGATCATCCGACTGCGGCCCCGCGGGCGCTTTAACTACGAAAAGTTAATCAGAGATCACGTTCCTGAGTTTGTCCGCATATCCAAAGTCCGATTTCCGCGCATGCCTTGGCAGGCGTTAGACCACGAGGTTCGATCCAAGCTGGTAGAGGCTGGGGACGAGCCATTTCCTGATGATAGATACCTCGCCGAATCCAGGAGCGAGCTAAGAAGTAGCGTGATCGACGGTGAAGCACTCCTGTGGGCAAATCAACCGTTTGTGGACAACCAATACTTTCGTCAAACTCCCCATGGGTTGCAGATCAAGTTCGACCAGCCTGATTCGTGCATCATAAGAGCCTTTGCCGAATGGTTACCGAAAGAGCGCAAGAGACAAGGCCTTCCAGATGTTAAGTACAAACCGATGACAGGGCGGGGCGGGTATTCGGACCGGTTAAATGGCCTGGGGGCATTGCGCCTCGTCAACCATTACGCTACTCAACCGAAAAAGCTCGTCAACTACACAAAACAAAAACTCGGATACGATGCCTTGTTTCAAACGGTACGAGAGCTTCGGAGTGCCGCGGAAAAAGCTGAAGAACTGCTGAAGCTACCATTCTAGCGGTAACGGGAATTAGACCGTTTTCCTATCGCCCACTGGCCGCGGTTGCGCCTCTGTAAGAGGATGGGTGCATGCAAAACGAAGAAACATTCCTCAAGCGCCGCGAGCTCGCAGCGAGATGGCGGTGCTCGAAAGAAACCATAAAACGAAAACAAAGAGCGGGCCTTCTCAATCCGGTCAGACTCAGCGCGCGGATGCTGCTTTACAAGCTGTCCGAGATTGAGGCTTTGGAGGTAGCTGCACAATGAAGGAATACATCCTTTCAGATGCGCATTTACCTTTCCTGCCTTGCACATCAATCCAGCAGATCGAAGGGATCGAGCTGATAGTCTTTGGGGCCTTTCCGGGCCTAAGAAACTTCACACGCGAGATTACGCCAATCGAGCGTGCAGCGGGCATCATTTACCCGCCCGCGCTCGTGCAGAAGACCGCCGATGGTATCCGCCGCAAATACGGATCGACGATCGTCAACTTCGGAGGGCAATGGCAATGAGTAGCGCATCTGTCGAAACAGCACTCCAAGCATTCCGAGCGAGTGTAAAACCATGTCCTGAGCCTGGCGACGGAGTCCACCGGTGGCTCTACCACGCAGCCTGCTGCGCAGTGGACGCCGGACTCCCAGAGGAAGAGGCGATTGTAGAGATTGAAGCGTTAATGACGCGCGATCCTATAGGCAGCGAAATCGAAGATGCTTTGGCATCAGCACGAGGCGAGCGCCGACCGTCAGTCAACTGGCCGAAAGTCAACGACGAACAAGTCGAAGCAGCAGCCAAAGGCGGACCAACATTAGTCGAGCTGTGGAAAGCTTCGCCAGTGGAAATGCCCATCACAAACGCGAACCGCGCTGAGTCCATCATCGACATTTTGTTTCCTGGCAACCTACTCTTGTGTGTTGGGCACAGCACCGATGACTTCGAGACGGCGCCGAGACGCGATCTAGCCGGGTCATTGCGACACCGAGCATTGATTGTCGCATCCCCGATGATCGCGCTGAAAGGCAGAACACTGAAAGGAAAACGCTGGTCTGCGCATACTCTTGAAAACACCGGCCCCAGACGCTTCGTGGTGATTGAGTTCGATCGAGCACCGCTAGATGCGCAGGCGGCCTTGATACACCACCTTTCAAAAATTGCGCCGTCGCTGGCGTTGGTGGTGTTTAGCGGAAGCCGGTCGCTCCATTCATGGTTCTACTGCGCAACTCAAACAGAAGAAACGCAACTGCGATTCATGCGCTATGCCGTTTCGTTAGGCGCCGACCGCGCTACATGGGCGCGATCGCAATTCGTGCGGACGCCTGATGGCACTCGCCGCGATGGAAAGACAAGCGCGGCGCTTGAAGCGTGTGGAATCCATGGTGTGCCTGCTGGCAAGCAGGTGGCGCTCTATTTGAACCCGCGGGTAATTCGATGAGTACCGAACCTGCAAAGGAATGGAACACAGACATGCTTCCTTCTTTCTCAATCGTTTCGCAAACTAATGTCCTACCACCGCCTTTGGTGCGCCGCCTGGTGGACTTGGAATCAGCAAAAGCCGAGGATGAAAACACGTTGCTTGGAAACCGGTTTCTTTGCCGCGGTGGTGGACTTCTTTTCGTCGGCTCAACCGGTGTCGGAAAAAGTACAGGAATAATTCAGATGGGTATTTCCTGGGCAGTAGGTCGAACATGCTTTGGTATTCGCCCGGCGAAGCCGCTCAAGATTCTATACGTCCAAGCCGAGAACGATGAGGGCGACCTGTGTGAAATGCGTGACGGCGTCCTCGAACACCTTGACCTTAAAGCAAGCGAACGAGATGAACTAGAACGTAACTTCGTTTGCGTTTTCGAATCGTCGCGCACAGGCGATGAGCTTGTTACGGGGACTCTTCAGCCATTGCTAGAGGAGCATACGCCTGATCTCATCATTCTCGACCCGGCGCTGAGTTATCTCGGTGGTGACGGTAATGAGCAGAAAATAGTCGGACCATTTCTTCGCAACTCGCTCACGCCCATGTTGCAAAAGCACAAATGTGGCGTGCTCATTGTTCATCACACAAACAAGCCGACCGGCGATCAAAACCGGAAGAAGAAAGTCGCGACCGATTTCGCGTACGCCGGTACGGGTTCGGCGGAGTGGGCGAACTGGGCGCGGGCGGTGCTAATCCTTCACACAAAGGATGATGCCCTACGGGAGCTTCGCATCGGCAAGCGTTTTCGATTGGGGTGGAAGGATGCCGAAGGAAAACCGTCGCCATTCCGGCTGCTCCGACAAAATAATGAGGGATCGGGCCTGTTCTACACGGAACTGTCGATACAGGAGATGTTCGTCAGTAGCGAGCGGGCGACCCCCTTCGACAGAGTCTTGCGGTCCAGCGACATCTTGCCACCCCTCGGCGAATCACTGCAAAAGGACGCACTGGTAGCGCGGATTACCTCCGCGAAAATTTGCGGGAGAGACAAGGCACTCGAAGAAATTCTCCCCTGGTTGGTTGATCGGGGTTATCTACAAGAGAAGGAGGTTCCGCGGCCACGCGCGAGACCAGCTATCCACTATGTCAGAACGGAAAAAAAGATTTCATTCGAATTTGCCTCATTACTTTAGTACTGACTGGGTTATCACCAGTGATCGGTCCAGTTAGTACTTACCGCGCGGGTATGATTAGGCTGTTACTACTAATGACCCCCTTAAGGGGTCAGTAGTAACACCAACCTAGTCTAATCGAATTCAACCCGTCCGATAACAAACTCCGCACATTAGCGGGCCAATGCCTGCGTTCGCTCGTTGAACTGGCTGGTTTGCTCCCCGAAATGAACATCCACGAATGGGAGAATACGGCGCCGACCCGAGGACACCCGACAGCACCGGTGGCTGGGTTCATCAAGGAAAACTCCATAAGGGATGCTACGGCGCAAAATAGGACGTAAAACCGCTGAAAAAGGGGTGCGTTTACGGAGACGGGGCGCCGACAGATTGCTGGAACACGCAACAGATTAGTACCGACGCCGGGAACTTTTGCGGGAGAATGCTGGTTTATAAGGCCAGATTGCCAAAAAAGGAACTACTCCCGAAAAAACTCCCGTTGAAGACCCTTTTTCGGAGGGATTCGGTGGATTGGATGCGGTGTTTAGAGGCGAATGGGGGTAACCAGCCGGACAGCTCAAACGTTAGATAACGATACAACTAATGGTTTCCGAGCGATTTACTAGTCTCTACAAAATGCCACAAACTCGGGCCGTAGCTTTAACTAGTCGTCCGAAGCTACTGCGCTAGTTGCCACCAAGTCCTCCAGAAAAACTCCCGCTTAAAACGCTTTTTTTGCCCGTCAGGTCGGTGATTATGACCCATCCGGCGCAACAATGCTTGGCAAAAACGATGCAAGCAATGGTTTTCGAGTTGTTTACTAATGTCGATCAAAAAGCAGGCCGGAAGTCCGGTCAACTGCGGTGAAAGTTCTGAGAAACTCCCGCCAGGTTCTCAGAAACTCCCGTCAGGTGCATTGAGTCCAACGTATCCGCGCCGCCCAAGGATTCTTTGATTAGTGTCTTCAGTGCCGCTTTTCCTCGCAGAGTTTTTGGAAGCGCGGATCGTTCCGAAGCGGATCGAACATGGGATCGAGCCGGAGCAGCGCGGGAGTGAGGGGCGAAATTTGTCCGAAAAGTTTTCGGTCTACTGTTTCGGCGCGAGGGAGGCGACGATCTTCTGGAAGCGCGGATCTTTGCGCAGCGGGTCCCAGAACGGATCGTATTTGAGGTTTGCGGCGTTCAAACCGGCCGGGACTTCGAGCAGGTGCGGCAACGCCGCAATAGCGGAGTCAATATCGCCAAAGTGCGCCTGGACTTGTGCAAGTGTGATTTCTGCCGTCGGTTTGAAAACCGCGTCGCTGGCGTAGTCTCGCACGGCCTGCTGCGCTTGAGCAAGCGCCTTCTCTTTGTCACCGAGCCCGGCGTAGGTAAGGGCGAGAATTGTCGGCAAACCGTTCGCGTCGGGGGCGACTACCGTTTCCGGAGTCGGCTTGATCGCCTGGAGGGCGCGCGCGAAAACCTTGCGCGCTTCCTCTGCATTTCCCATCCATTGATAGCAGTAGCCGAGATTGACCAAAAAGGCTTTGTCGAAAAAGTCTGGCTGCTGATCGGCTGGCCGCGTATTGATTTTTCGCTCGAAGAGTTTGGCCGCTTCGTCGTAGTGACGTTTGTACAAGGCTTGAGTGCCACGCGTTTCCACTACCCAATAGTCGGTCGTATCTTCGGGAATGCGGGCCAGTTCCTGATCGGCCTCTTCCAGCCGACCCTCGGCTTGCAGCAAGACCACCTTATTGGCGCGCGCGGATGCTGAATCGGGTGCGATTTGCAGGGCGCGATCGAGCATGGCATAACCTTCGTCGAAGCGCCGGAGATAAAAGTAGAACTCGTTACCCACGTCGTTGAGCAATCCAACGTCACGCGGATCGAGTTCAAGCGCCTTCTTGTAGTTGGTCTCAGCTTCCTGCCATTGACCGAGACGCCGCTGCACGATGCCGAGGTATTGGTAAACGAACGAATTGTTAGGCAAGCGTTTCAATGCCTCCTGGTAGGCGGCAAACGCGGCCTCAAAATCGCGCTGTACACGATAACGATACGCGCCTACAGCTATCCATGATTCGCCCGCTTCCGGCTTGAGCGCCATGGCGCGATCGGCAGCTTCCTTCACCGCCGCTGCGGTATTTTCAGTAGGCGCGACTCCATTGAAATAGAGAAAACTTCTGATGACACCGAGGCGCGCCCATGCGACGGCAAATTTCGGGTCAAGCTGGACGGCCTGAACATAGGCGCGCGCCGCCAGTTCAAACGAACTGTAACTGTAGTCGTTGTGTTCGATCGATAGTCCACGCAGATAAGCATCGTAGGCTGCGGCATTCTGGGTTGGCTTGTCAGTCACCGCTTCGACTTCGGCGCCGCTGAGCTTGGCCTGGAGCTGATCGGCGATGGCATTGGCGACTTCGCCTTCCACGCCAAAAACATCGTCGAGCTTACGATTATAACTTTCTGCCCAGAGGTGTTCGTCAGTGGCGGCTCTGATTAGTTGCACATTGACGTGGACGGCATTGGCGATTTTCTGGACACTGCCTTCGAGGATGTTGGCTACGCCTAACTGTTTGCCGACATCGCGCAGATTATCCGGCGCGCTCTTATACTTTTGGGTCGAGGTGCGCGAGATTACTTTGAGCGCGGCGATCTTCGACAAGCGGGTGAGGATTTCATCCTGGATCCCTTCGGAAAAGTAAGCATTCGATTTGTCGTCACTCAGATTCTCGAATGGGAGGACGGCGATGCTTTTCTCAGGCACAGCGGCCGTTGCGCCCGGCGCCGGTGCGCCCTTTCTAAAATAAAGAAGCGCACCCGCGATCAAAGCGCCGACGAGGAGAAGCGCGATGACGATTTCATGCCACGGCATTCGTTTCGGTTTAACAACCGGAGAGGGCGTCGACGCTGATGCGGCCATCTGGCGGAACTTCTCCGGCGGCTCGGGATTCCCCAGTGGCTCAGCGTAAAGATTGACCAAACGGAGACGGACGCCGTGCTTAACCTCGCATTCCCCCAGGTCGCGCAGACGCGGCGCCCATTGGCGGTATTGCACCAGATCATCCGCCACATGCTGGGAGAGAAGGATGTGCCCGGCGTCGCCGCAATCCATCACTCGCTGGGCCATGTTGATCCCGGCCCCGGCGAGGTTACTGCGCCCGCTCACATCGGTCACTTCGCTCACCGGCCCACTGTGAATTCCCATCCGCACCGGAATTTCCGGATGCTTGCGGAGCGCTTCGGCGATTTCGAGCGCGCAGCGCGCCGGCTCTTCCGCACTGTGGTGAAACACTAACGCCATGCCGTCGCCGGTCGGCAGCCTAACGAGTTGTTCGTCGGTCGACTCGCGCACCTGCGCCGTCCCGAGCACGATTTTCGTCAACTGGTCGAGGCGCTCCTTTTGTTCCTCGATCAGGAGCTTGGAGTAACCAACGATGTCGATGAACAGGACGTGACCGATCTCGAACTTCAGTTCTGAAGGAGAGTCGGCTGACATGGCTACTTGTTAGGCCCAACCAGTTCTTTGCCTGCTAACAGTTTTTGAAAACCGGGATCGTTGCTGATCGGGTCCCAGATTGGGTCGATCTTGAGCTGCGCTATGGAAACGGAAAAACCCGCCGGCATCGCCAGCAATCTTTGCAGTGTTTTGACCGCCGCGGTCGCTTCGCCTGCCCTGGCCTGAATTTGAGCCAACCCGGTAAGAATCGCCGGGCCGAGGACGGCGTCTTTCTCGACCGGCGCGGCTTGTGCCGCCTGCGTGGCCAGACGAAGAGCCTCGGCATTGTTTCTCAGAGCCAAATTTATCCAGGCCAGTTGGATTAGGGAGGTTTCGTTCGGCCGTGCGCGCAGCTGCGCCTCGACAAAACCACGCGCCTTATCAATCTCATCGGTAGCGCTGGCTGCGTCATTCGCCAGCAGATGAATCACCACAAGAGCCATCAGGCGCGAGAGGTTCTCCTCCGGGTTGGTGGCTTCTGTTTCACACGTTTTTCGAGCGCCGGCAAAGTCTCGATCAAGCACGTGGACGTATGCTTCGGTGGCACTGATATCGAGTGTGATAAAGTTGGTCGCCCTTTGCCCCGCGAAGAGCAAGCGTTTGACCTCGTTGAAATCGCCTTGTCCGTTGAGGCAGCTGAGGATCAAAACGCGTATCCCGATGAGATTGTGCGGGTCGAGAACGAGCGAGTGAGAACTGGCTCGCTTCGCCTCCCGCCACATTCGGAGGGCGGCATAAGAGGAAGCGATGTTGCCCGCTAACGAAGCATCCTGGGGATCACGTTCTTCGCACTTCGCTAACTGATCCAGACTAAGTTTCCACCGGCCTTGTCGACGGTAGACGTAAGCGGACAGTTCGAAGGCACGGATGTTGTTGGGCTGCACTTCCAGTGCGCGACCGAATTCTTTCAGGGCATCTTCATACTGGTGCTTCACGTAATAGTAAAAGCTGCCGAGGGCGATATGGGCTTCTGCGAGGTTGGGGGCAAGCGTCAGAGCGCGATCAACCAGGCTCTTAATTTCTACCAGCGCCGGATCGTTCTCGGCATGTCTCGTTACAAACCAGTGGCGCAGGATGCGACTCTCGGCCAGGCGCGCGGCGGCCAGAGCGAAATTCGGATCGCGATCGAGCGCCTGTTGATAAAAGATCGCTGCGCGATCGAATGGCTCGGCTTTGAGCGAATTTTCTGCTTCCCGCTCTTCATATTCGCCTTTCAAGAAAAGATCGTAGGCTTCGGGATCTTTGGTCGGTACGGTGGCGAGAGTATTAGCCTCATTGGGCGAGAGTTTCGCCTGCAATGCGTCCGCGACTTCCTGTGAAACCTCACTCTCTACCGCAAAGACGTCCTTGATATTGCGGTCGTAACTCTTGGCCCAAAGGTGTGAATCGGCGCGAGCGTCGATGAGTTGCACGTTGATCCGCACTTTCTCACCGGCTCTCTGCACGGTTCCTTCGAGAATCTTCGCCACGCCTAACTGCTGCGAGACGGTCTTCAAATCTTCCGGCTTGCTCTTGTATTTCGCGGTCGAAGTTCGCGAGATAACTTTCAGGTCGGCGATACTGGCCAGCTTGGTCAAAATCTCGTCCTGAATACCGTCGGCGAAGTAGGCATTCGATTTGTCGTCGCTGAGATTATCGAATGGAAGAACGGCAATGCTTTTTTCAGGAATGGAGGGTCGCGCTACCGCGAGACCTTCTGCGTTCGGGGTAGCAGGAGCCTGTCCTGAGAGCGTCGAAGCGGCTCCGCCCTCCACCTGTGGTAAAGCCACGTTCTTGTGCGGTCGAGTGGTCCACCACCAGCCTACTGCGATGACAATCGCCACAAATATCCCCACTAAAGCGAGTGTGTTGATTGGAAACGAGCGGTGCTTCTCGCCAATTTCGGATTTCGGATTTGGGATTTCGGATTTGGCTGCGCCCCGCGCCGCCGTCTCCCATGGCAACACAATGCGAAACAAATCCATCGACACGGAAATGTTTTTCAATTCCGTTGGGGCGAGTTTTTCAAAGCGGGTCTCCACCGCGTTGCGAATCTGGCGTTCGACATCCATCGACACGCAAATCCCGCCGGCGCCTGCTAGTGGCTCAATTCGCGAGGCAATATTCACTCCGTCGCCATAAATATCGCCGCCGCGATGAACTACGTCACCAATGTGAATGCCGATCTTTACCTGAATTTGCCGTTCCGCCGGAGCATCGGCATTGCGTTTGGCTAAGGCCCGTTGAATTGCAATCGCGCATTGGGCAGCTTCTAAGGCGCTGTTGAACTCGACCAGGAAAGCGTCGCCGATCGTCTTAATCTCGCTGCCGTGGAAGCGGGGAAAGATTTCGCGCAGTAATTGCCGGTGTTCTTCAAGTAACGCCAGCGCCAGCTTGTCATCGCGTTGCGAGAGCGCGCTGTAACCGACCATGTCGGTAAACATGATCGCTGCGAGTTTGCGCTGTTCCGTATCCGCGCTCACGTCTGAGGAAGACGCCGACGACATCAGATTTTTATTCTAGCTGAGAACTTGAGATTCACCGAGGGTATTTTGGCCGACCAGTTTCTACACAGGCGTCTCAGAGTCAATCACGCAGACCGCGCGCCGCTACGGAGAACCGGCACCCCCGCCACGCTCGAACCAGCATGTATTCAAAGAATCGTCGTTCGAATTTTGCCGGCGTTTGCCTCGGGCAAGTTTTCACGAACTGCCTCGGAACTGTGTTCGCCAAATCAGTTGATTATTTGAATGTCGCGGGACCTCACGCAGCGAGCGTGGCTTTAACTCGCTGAACCGTCGATATGCCTTTGCCGGCGATTTTCGCCACGTTGCGGACGGACTGCCCGGCCCTAATCTGACGCACAATATCCTTGTGCTTGTGTAGGAATTGCTCGCGCGTAAGCGTTGTTCCTTTGCGGCGGCCAAGCAGCACGCCTCTTTTGCGCGCCAACGCGAGACCCGACTTGATCCGCTCGCGTAAGGTTTCGGATTCGTTGCGCGCCATCTCGGCCAGCAACGCGAGCATTATCCCTGCGGCGGGGTTGCGTTTCCCGTTTGGCAGAAGTGTTTCGATTGATTGCGCGTGCCAATACAAAGAGACGCCGCATTCTTCCAACGTCTCAACAAAACGGTGTGCAATGCTGTTCCTGCGAGCGACGCGTGAGACCTCGTGCACTAGCACTTTCTTGATCTTGCCCTCTAGCGCCAGTTGTGCAGCGCGATGCAGGCCATGACGCTCGTCGTCTCCGGCACTGCCTGAAATTGTCTCCTCGCAGACTTCTAAGACTTCGTAGCCTTTACTCCCCGCATATTGGCGGAGTTCAGAAATCTGGCGCGCCGTCTCTTGCTTCGCTGTCGAAACGCGGACCAGGATTGCAACGGGAATCTGTGGTTTCTCCATGTGCAGCGGCTCGTTAGGCTGCGACCGTGCCTCCATTAGGACCGCACCGCCCGGCGATGTAATCAAGCCAACGCTCGCGCTTGAATCGCGGATTCACCGCTGCGCAGAAGCGGGCCAACGCGGCGAGTTGATCGATAGTGAAGGCGTTCTCGCCGTTAAATTTTGCGAGTCGGTCATGTTCGCGGATCGAATCCGCTAGGGCCACAAAGTTTTTTTTGGTCATACCACCTAGACGGTTGAGCATGTTTCTTTTAATTATGTTCAACTTGCGGATGAGGGGACACTGATTGGTTCAGTACGTATCTTAGGGCAAAGAAAAAAGAAAAGCCGGAGGGGGTGACCGGTCCCACCCCCACCCCCTTTTCAAAGGCCTGGCTTACTAGCGGGGCTGGTTTCTAAGAAAATGGTCAAAATCGAACTTGCCTCTCGGTCTGTCACCGGCCGGAATCAAAAGGATGCGTGAGCAAGCCCCAAACCCCAAAACCAAATCTGAAGTGCTGAACCGCATAAACGGAAGCGCCGAGTTGCACGACGATCAACCGTTCTCAAATTTTAGACAAAGTCGGACTTGCTCGCTAATAGGTGGGATAACCGTCGAAATTGTCGGCATATTCACATGTTAGGTCTATGCGCCTCAACGCTGCCGCTTGGGCCTGTCGAAGTTGTGACCGAATTTTTTATCGCCTTCGCCAGCCGAAACTGATTTGATTGGCGCCGGATCAACCTGCCCCTTCAACTGAACATGAAACGCCTGCTCGCTCTTCTTTACGGCGTGGTCAGCTATCTCGTTTTCTTTTGCACGTTCCTCTATGCAATTGGTTTTGTTGGAGATTTGGTTGTTCCAAAATCGATCGATTCAGGCATCTCTTCATCGTTTCTCGCCTCGCTATTGGTGGACGCGCTGCTACTAGGAATTTTTGCAGTGCAGCACAGCGTGATGGCACGGCCGGGATTCAAGAGGTGGTGGACGCGTTTTGTTCCGCAGCCGATTGAACGCAGCACTTACGTCCTACTGTCAAGCCTCGCGTTGATTCTGCTTTTCTGGCAGTGGCGACCTATGACAACAACGATTTGGAGCGTGGCGAGCACGCCGGGTCGATTAATCCTATGGTTCTTCTACTTTTTTGGCTGGGTGATGGTACTGGTTAGCACGTTTCTAATCAGCCATTTTGATCTTTTCGGGTTGCGACAGGTATACCTTTATCTAAAAGGCCGCGAGTATTCGTACCCAGGATTCGTGACGCCACTTTTTTACCGGCTGGTTCGTCACCCGATCATGCTCGGATTCATCATCGCGTTTTGGGTTACCCCCGAGATGACGCTCGGGCACTTGGTGTTCGCGACTGCGACGACTGCGTATATCATTGTCGGTATTCTCCTTGAAGAACGCGACTTGGCGACTTTTTACGGCGCTGCATATGAGCAATATCGCCAAAGGGTTTCGATGCTGTTGCCAATTCCGAAGAGAAAGTGATCCGATTCACCTTGTCGGGTCACCTAACCAAACGATGAAGCCAACGGCCCCACTGCGAAATAACGTTGGCGTGTTTGCCACGACACCCTGCCGTGGCTTATCTCTTTCTCGTTAGGCCGACTCAAGTGAGTAGCGACGTATCCAACTCTTCCGGCGCAGAGCGCGATCTATTGTGCCGAGGACTGAGCGGATTCTTTCTTTGGTGTGTACCCTGGATTGCCTTTGCGCTGGGCTTTGGCGCACCGCCCTGGTTGAAAACGATTTTGTGGTCAACGTCGCTCGCGGTCATGGGCGTAGCGTGTCTGGTCAATGCTTCCCGATGCGGCCGGGTTCACTGCCGTTTTACAGGGCCATTTTTCCTCCTCTGCGCTGTTATTTCAGTCGGTTACGGCCTCGGGCTTCTGCCGCTTGGACCGTCCGCGTGGAAGTGGATTGGCACCGGGACAATCATCGGCGCTTTGGCGCTTTATTGCATTCCGGAACTGTTTCTCGGTCGGTATCGACAAAACGACTGAGCGGCGTACCAATCGATGAAGCCAACGGCCCCATTGCGGTGCAACTTCAGAGTGTTTGCCACGACACCGTGCCGTGGCTTATCTCTTTATCGTTAGACCTTGAGCGCCATGAGTCGCACGCGAGCCGCATGGGTGATCAGGTGGGATTGGTTCGGCGATACGCGCAAGCCGCGCCGGCTGCTTCTGCATGTCCTGCAGCCACGCTGGCGAGTCAGTCGCGTCGTGGAGCACATGAAGTTCCTTTACCTGAATTCGGAGCTTTTCCTTCCGTCGGAGCGGCTACGCTTCCTCACACAGAAGGCGTGGCGAGGTCTCATCCACCAAGAAGGTCCTCGGGTTATCATCGGCGACAATCCTATCTTAGTCGGTTCCTGGGTTCACGATTTACGCGTCGAGTGCGTGTCTGCTGGGGAGCAGATTGTCCGCTGGACGCAGCCAGCAGGTTTACGGTTCCGTCCCGGCACGACGCAGCGCGAGACGCTTGGTAACCCAACGGAGATCGTCTTGAGGGTTTCTACCACTGGACACGTCAGTGAGCTGCGTCGAAAGGTCTAACCGGCGATGGAGCTAACCACGAACCGGCGTATTGCCCAGTTTCACATGAGTTTAAATCCGCGATTTGTATCGACGCGCGGCCCCCGCTCGCGGTAGCTCATCTTGTTCTCGTTAGACCTGATCAACGCCACAGCGCGATGAGTATAAAGCAGATCACGTATTCGACCACGTCGCTGACATTGTGTCCGGCGATCGGCGCGACAACGCTACGGGATTTCTCGAACCAAAACGCGTAGAGGACGCCGAGCGCGAAAGCGTAAAGCTGCTGCCCGGCAGCGGCGTAGGAGGGATGTGCGAGAAAAGTCGCGACGTGCGCGAAGGCAAAGATCGCGGCGACGATCACACCCGCGCAGCTCATCTCGTAATTGCCGAGGCGCACCCTTCCTGGCAAAACGGCCATGAGATAACCGACGAGCAACGATCGAAAGAGAATCTCTTCGGTGGGGCCGACATAGACGCCTTCGAAAAAGGTCCAGCCGATGACATTGGGCGCAGTGATCGGAAAGCCGAGGTCCATCGGGCGGCGCGCAATCAAGTCGGGCGCGTAATCCACCACCGTCATTAGCACGCCAAAGAATGCCCCCCACAGAACGGCGGGACAGATATAGGTTTTCTCTGGCGGCCAGCGCAGCCCTGGATCGAACGGCACAAAACGCCTGATGATGAAGATCGCGATCAGCGCCAGCACTGTCTGCGAGAGATGTTGCGAGTAGAGCCATGGCAAAGTAGGACCACGAGCAGACGGCAACAGCGGAAAAAGATGGCCCAGGCGGTCGGACAGAATCGCGCCGAGAATCGGAAGGCCAAGACCGAGCAGGGCAACGAAGATGATGGCGAGAACTGCGCAAACCAAGCGGCGGGCAAGGCTTGGTGGGGCGGACATCAATCCATCTTCACCGCGTGACTAGCAGCGCACCAGCACAATATCACCAAGGTCGTCCGCGGCTGCGAACCGTAGTGGCTCAGGGCCATGCCGAGGGTGAAAGAGTTTATATTCGAGGATCGAACATACCGACATCCTGAAGAAACCTATGGTCTGACCAGGCGATGGAGCTAACCACTACCCGGCGCATGTCTACATTTCAGATGACTAAATCAATTTCACTCCGAGGGACGCCCGCTCTCGGCAGCGGTCGCTGATCTTGTGTCTCGTTAGGCGTTTTGCGATGTTCAAGTATCTAAACGCGCACCAAGCTTGCTCGACGTCGCCATACTACCACTCCTCGTCATCTGCGCACGCGATCCCAAACCCGCAGAAATCATTTGTTTTGTGTGATCGTTAAGACGGCAGATTCATGCTTGGTGTTGGCTGCCGTAAATTGCCGGGGGTTTTGTGATGGTAGTCGGACCCGTCACTCCGCGGCTCGTTAATACCTAGCAATGAGGGAGGGGTGACCGGTCTCCCCCCTACCCCCCTTTTCCAGACCAGGCGTTACAGCGGGGCTGGTTTCTAAGAAAGTAGTCAAAATCGACCGTTGCCTCCGCCTTTCGCTCCGTGCCACCTAGCTGTTCGCTTTTTTCTCCTTCCCGCCCCCGGCGCCATTTAGTACCATTCGCCCCAGTGCGCAACCTCTATCACAAAGAGCGGACTGACCACAGGCGGCACCCTGCCCTCCTCTCCAGCCGCCGGTCCTTTGTTCAGCGACAATCGGAAAGCAATTACCGAATTAGACGAAAATCTGTCGTGAAAAAGGGCGAAATTTCACCGAATACTCGTTAGGTCTCCAGAACTTGTATGAGCTGGGAAATGCTTTCAGCTGTCGGGCAATTGGTGGCCGTAGTGATTGGAATTCCCTCTCTCATCTACGTTGCAATCCAGATTAAAAACCAGGGCAAAGAGAGGCAACGTGCAGCCGCGAGCATGCTAATGGCACACTGGACCGACTTTCGAAAGTCAATATCCGACAACGCCGATCTCGCGGCAATTCATCTTCGCGGTCTTCGATCTTTTGAAGAGCTCGATCCAGTAGAAAAGCTGAGGTTTGGGTCTCTCCTTGGGCGTCTTTTTGTTCTTAGCGAAGGGCTTTATCTGTTCTACTTGGATGGAGCACTTCCCTCAGAGCTATGGAAGACTTTTGAGCAAACTACGGCCGATTTGATCGCATATCCCGGTACGCAGGCTTGGTGGGCTACGCGCAAGCACTGGCACACTGCAAGATTTCGTGAGCTCGTTGACGGCATCATTGCCGAAGGAAGAAAGGCGACGGTATACGATCGCTACACTGAACCCGAACACCAAAAGACCTAACCAACCGATGGAGCCGACCGCGAGCCGCCGTACTATCCAGCTTTGCATGAGTTCGAACCGTCAACCCGCAGCCACGCCCGCTTTCGCGCGCCGCGGCTGAGCTTGATTTCGTTAGGTCTATGCCCGCCACAATTCGCGCCGAGTGATGTTTTGGCCTTCAGCGTGCCACCTATTTCTTTAACTCAATATCGAGCGCGTGGCTTGGGGTTTTACCCGTGATTTCCACCGTGTGTGTCTCGGCATTTCGCCAAACCGCTTGACCTGGTTTGGTTGTAACCGTCTTCGTTTTCCCATCCGCCGACGTGAACTTGAGGGTGCTGCCCGTCAGCCAATAAACCGCATGGTGGGGATGCGAGTGCACCGGACTTTTATCGCCCGGTTGCTGGCGGACGTCTAAGATGCGCACGTATTCGTTATCCAACAGCACTTTGTAATGTTTTGGGTCGACTTTTGCAGGGTCCTGCGCTCTAGCCACAACTACAGCCAAGATCGAAATACCGACAACTGGAATAAGTTTTTTCATAATTGATTCGCTCCTGATTTGGAAGGCGCTCCGAATTTCCCAGCCTTCATTTTTGGACAATCCTGTCTTAGCCAAAACGGCGGCGTCAATCATAATTGCGGTACTGTCTAAGCCTGTAGAAAATGCTTGAAAAATAAACAGCCACGATCGTATATGCAGACCTAACCAGCCGATGAAGCCAACGGCCCCTTCGGATGACAAATTCAGTGTGTTTGCCACGACACCCTGCCGTGGCTTATCTCTGTCTCGTTAGACCTTAGACATCCATATGAAAATGAAGATAACGTCCATCCTCATCGGAATTCTACTTACCACCGCGGCGTTTCTGTTGGCTCAGGCCCTGAGTCCAAATAGAGAAGCGCATCTATCGGCGTCACCCGGCGGGTCAAGTTCCGGCGACGTCGCTACAAGCGCGACGGAAACCTGCGATCCTCAAACAGTCGCGAAAGCGGCGAAAGATTACACCTGCGCGGTGAAAACCAAGAACGGGCCCGTGGCTTGGAGGGTTGAGGCGGTAATATCGACTGAAAGCAGAACGTTTCGGGTGGTGAAGGACCTCAAGAGCGGTCTTTACGTCAGCGACGACATGGGGAAGCACTCGCACGAGTCAGCAAAGAAAGAGAATTTGTGCCAGTCGCCCGATTATTCGAATCAAAGAGGCAATCTGACGTCCGTGACGTGGCAGTTGCCATCAGGATATCCGCGTAGCCTGAATGGCAAGAATGGTTTCCCGAACCAGGATAGCGATTTCGTAATCTTGGAAGATGACGGACTTCGCCAGGTTGTTTCCGGGGTGGCGAACAAGTATTTCGTTTCTTCGTCCGAAGCGGGGAAGATCGAAGATTTTATGTCTTACGGATTTGACGGCGAGTTCGGCGGAATCGGCCCAGGCTGTAACGGCAACGGCATGGCTTCTCTGCGCTGCGTGGCTCAATAGACCCACCGGGCGTTTTTTGACACACCGGTCTAACTATTCGATGAAGCCAACGGCCCCATTGCGAAACAACCTTAGAGTGTTTGCCACGACACCCTGCCGTGGATTATCTCTTTCTCGTTAGGGCGCTCAGGCCGTCCGTGATGCATGACACCAACACACTACTTCGCAGAGGACTGCTTCTTGAGTACATCACGCTCGGCTGGAACGCGGTCGGCACAGTCGTCGTCATCGTCGCTGCCGTCGCCGCACATTCGGTGGCTTTGGCAGGATTCGGCCTCGACTCACTCGTCGAGATTGGCGCTTCCACGGTTGTCATTTGGCAGTTGCGCGGCATTCACGAGAAGCGGGAGAAGAGCGCGCTTCGGCTTATCGCCGTCGCTTTCTTCGCTCTCGCCATTTACATTTTGAGCCAGTCTACCCGCACCTTTTTGCTTCGTCTGCATCCGAGTAGTTCGCCATTAGGCATCCTTTGGCTTGCACTTACTCTCGCAGCGATGCTCGCGCTGGCAGCGGGCAAGCACACCACGGGCACTGCACTGAACAGCCAAGTCCTCCAGACCGAAGCACGAATTACTCTTGTGGACGCCTATCTTGCTGGTTCGGTTCTCCTCGGCCTCGTGCTCAACACGCTTTTTCGCTGGTGGTGGGCAGACCCGCTGGCTGGCTTAATCATCGTTTTCTACGGCTTTCGGGAGGGCTATCATGCTTGGCGTGAAGCACACAACGCGGCCTAATCACATGTTAGGCGGCGACAACACTATGAACACAACATTGCTTAAAGGACTTCTCGCGTTGGTGCCAGCGATAATGCTGTTTGCTGGTTCGGTGGTCTTGTTCTTAAGAGCAAAGACGAAGTGGTCTGTCCTACAAGTGCTCGGCGCCGGATGTCTGGTGGTGGTCGTCCTTACTCATGTCTGCGAAGCACTTCACCTGTTTTCCTGGATGCATTGGGGGCTCGAGCAGAGCGTTGGTCATTATCTTGATTTCTGGAGTGCTGTTCTTGGTTTTACGTTGTTTCCCGTAGGATATTTGTTTCATGCGCTTACAATGCGCCACGCCTAACCAGACGCTCCAGCCAACCGCTGGTCGTCGCGATGACTAGCTTTGATTCTATGAAGCAGTCCTTCGTGTCTGCCACGCTCGTCCCGGCCAGCGGTGGCTCAGCTTTTTCTCGTTAGGCGTATGACAGCTCGCTCGTGAAATGTCACCGATTGTTACGACGCTCGCCACTGCGACGCTGACCTTTGCTGCCACCAACATCGATGACATCTTTGTTCTTACGCTGTTTTTCTCGCAGACCAGGCGCGGCTTTCGAAGCGCCCATATCGTCGCTGGGCAGTATCTCGGCTTCAGCGCCCTCGTCGCGATCAGTCTTGTCGGCTTCTTTGGCGGGCGCATCTTGCCTCGTACCTGGATTGGGCTTCTCGGCTTCGTCCCAATTCTCGTCGGTATCCGGCCGGTGGATTCACCGCCACGATCCGCCAGTTCACATTAAGGCCAGCGCCACCGCCTCCACAACCGCTGTCGCTGCGGTCACATTTGCCAACGGAGGCGACAACATCGGCGTTTACACGCCGCTGTTTGCCAACAGCGACGCTGCCCGCCTGAGTGTTACGCTGCTTACCTTTTATGTGCTCCTCGCTATCTGGTGCTTTGTTGGTTACGCCATTACCCACCATCCCGCCGTCGCTCGCGTCCTCGCTCGTTACGGGCACATCGTTGTGCCGTTTGTCCTTGTTGGATTGGGTATTTACATCATCGCCGACGCCGGCACATTCAACCTGCTCAGATTCTAGCAGGGTGCCCACTCTCAACTCAACGGCAACACGCCTAACTATGCGATGCAGCGAACCGCGGACCGTCCTTATGCCTGGCTTTGAGAGCATGCGAATATCATTTCTTGCTCGCGCGGTCGCTGATCTTTGGTCTCGTTAGGTCTATGAGAGCGTCATTAGTTGCGCTCCCGTTTGCGATGCTTCTATCGAGTTGCGCGCCGGGATTAGTGCTCAACTTGTACAACGCGACGGGAGATACGCTTAGAATCACCAATTCACCATTTCGGCGTGTTGTCACGATCGCGCCGAACACGGCAACGGACGTTCCGATCAGTGCCGACGTGCTGGTCCGCACGGTGCATGGTACTTGGACATACTCGCCAGGTTCGCTCGTGCCGCCTACATCGCTATTTCAGCAGCATGGGATGCTCTGGAGAGCTTTCGGCAAGATCGATCGCCACGGCTACGTTTACATCCGTGTTGCGACGGGAGCAGCACAGCCGACCGGGTTTCCTGTGAAGCCAAAACAGACCTGACCAGGCGCTGCTGCCAACGGCTCAGACGGCGTTGTTCTTTCATGTCCAGCCTAGCTAGTGTCCCGAATCGGCTGCCATTTGCGCTCTCTTAAGTCCGTGGAAGGTTTGTCGATTCTACTCTTCGCGGACGCGGAGCAGGCAGTGATTGAGTTCGCCGCTAATTTCCCACACGTAATAGAGTGAGGCACCGCCATTCTGATAAAGAAGAGTCTCATCCGTGCGGCTATGGCTTATTCCCTTCTGTTTCTGCACCTCGTGCATCCGATGACCATTGATCCAGGCGTCGAAGGTGGTCACATCATTGTCGTGGATTTTAACGGTTACCGATAAGCCGCCGACATTCACAGGAATCGTCTGGTCCAGTGGACAGATAACATCTGTGCCTTCGGCCTTTCGAGCCTTTGCGCTTGCCTCATCAATCTCGGAACGCCTTCGCTCGGCCAACGCTGCTTGTTGGCGTTGCAGTTGTTCGCGGTTCAAACTTTGCTGCTCAAGCCGTACTCGCTCACGCAACATCTCGTTCGTTCTCTGATCGGCTTCCGCACTTGACTGCTGGAGAGCGAGGACAGGCGCAGTTGTTGTGGCGCTAGTGCTATATGGCTGCGGCATCTGTGAAGATTCTATTGCACGAATCACATGCGCTTGTTCCTGCCGAGAGGAAACGTAAAGGAATGAAATCGCTGCGACAATAAGAATGAGACTCGCGCCAGCTAAGAGCATCGATATAGGCAAGCGGCGAGAGTTATCGATCCGGTAGAGGTAGCTCGTTGAGTCGTATTTGAGCAGCGGAAACAGTTCATCGATTGTTCGCCACTCTGACTTGGTTGTCAGCTTGCATGGGTGGTGGCGATCCACACGACCCGCGTGGAAGAGTTCGGCGATCTGCTCGCGGGTGAGTGGCGTATGATAGCCTTTAACGTCAAGGTCATAAAGAATCACGGCTCATGCAGAGCAGAACAGGTGCCGGTTAAACGATAGACGAGCCGAAGTGATCAACACCGCAACGTGTTCTTTTTCGCAGCGAAATCAGGAAACGTTGCCAGCCGGCCGAAATTGGCAGTGAGCAGTTCGTCGGAATGAACAATGTGGCGAACGCCCGCCGCGATGCGCCTCAACAATCCAACGCCAGCCATCCGCGTGACGGCACTGCAATAACCCACGACCAACCAGCAGCGCTCAGATTCTCTGCGATGATCTCCCAATACTTCACAACGGCGGATTCTGCCTTTTTTCGTCTCCACACAGCAACCACAAAGTGATATAAACGCGTGCAACGATGCGTACCGGACCATTCACGATTGCTGCGATTGCGTTTCTTTGCAGCACGGCATGGGCAGCGCCGTTGATTAACTATGAATCGCACTGCTGAGACATAGTCCGATACCCTTCAATGGCTTTAATCCCGTGCTCGCAGTGCGACAAACAAATCAGTTCATATGCCACGGCCTGCCCAGCGTGCGGCACTCGACCGCAACTCAATGCTGTTCCGCCTCCTCTGCCGACTCAACTACTCGTCGCGAAGGGTACAGGCCCCCGCATTATAAAATTTGCGGTGGTTGGCGGTTTCGTACTGCTCCTAGTGGTCTTGAGTAGAATGGCGAGGGAACCCCAATCAACCGCTCCGTCAGTAGGCTCATCGCCACCGCTGTTTACCGCCACCCCTGTGGAGCATTTTCCGCGAGCTATACCGGTGCCTTCCGTGTTCGACGGCCCTGTGGCAAGCGCGACGCCAGCTTTGGCAACGTACCGAGTAATCAAAGTCCGGAAGAGCGATTATCTAAACGTGCGCAAGGGGGCAGGGTCAAAGTATCCTGTCATTATGAGGCTTGAACCCGGGGCGGGCGGTATTGTGCTCGTCGCGAACCGTGTCGCAAACGCCGAAACAATGTGGCAAGAGATAATTGTTAATGGGCGAACGGGCTGGGTAAATGCCGATTACCTTGGTCTTGCAACTCAGCCATCTGCCTCACCGTGAACACTCACAAAACGAGATGCTATGAATGCGGCGGTGAAATTAGTCCGATTGCAAAGACTTGTCCCTCGTGCGGCGCTCCACTCCCGTTTGGCCCGCAGCTGCCGGCAAATTTTCACCTCGCGAGGAAAGGGAAACGTCTCGGGACTTTCACGGAATTTGCTGCTCGGAACAATCTAGCACAGGGGTCAATTCGTTCCGACGATCTTTGCTGGCAACCCGGGTTGGATACTTGGTTGCCGGTGTCCGATGTGCTGAAACTCCGACCCGCTATTGAAGCAGCGCAGCCCAGTGGCGAAGCGCGACCTGCTCAACTGCGCCGCGCGCAACAGCCAGCACCGGAGCCACGTCAAACGAAGATACCTCCGATCGACGAGTTGCGCGTAAGTATCGGCAGAAAAATATGGGGTTATGATGACCTGTCGGACGCCGAGAAGAAGGACCTCCTCGGCAAGCCAGAATACGCAAACTATCCTCAACCGATTGATTATGGTTTGACTCGCGATGACGTGAATCTTCACACCGGCCAGCGCCTGTATCGACTCGACGACAACGTTACGTATAAGGAGGGACGGCGATGGTTCGGACGCGTTACTGCTTGTTTTCCAGACGGTGCCAACGCTTTCGCATGGGCATTTTACCTGTTGCTCTTTGGCGGTTTGATGACCAGCGGAAAAGATTCGCGGAAAGTGGGCGTTATCCTACTCGGATTAGGTTTAGTGTGCGTGGTCTGCGCAATTGTTCCCGGAGCCGTGATTGCCTATCAACGAAAACATCCCTGCCCCGGGTTACCTCTGTTCGAAGAGGCGCTCCGACGCCACCATTTGTATCAAATTGCCGCTTATGAGGCCGAACAAGAACAACAGAAGCTGAAGCGATCATATTGGGAATTTCTCGATGGCTACGCGTTCGAGGGGGCAACCGCGGAGGTACTAAAAAAGCATCAATTCAATCCCATAGTCACGCGAGGCTCGGCCGATGGTGGCATCGACATCGAAGTGACGAGAAACGGTCTCAGAGGCGTCGTCCAATGCAAAGCGCACGTGTCTAGTGTCGGGCCTTCCGTTGTTCGTGATCTCTACGGCGTGATACACCATTGCGGAGCGAATTTCGGCATCATTGTGTCCCGTGGCGGCTTCTCCAGAGGTGCCATCGACTTCGCTAGAGACAAGCCGATACTTTTCCTCGATGTTTCCGACCTGATCGCAATGCAGGAAGGCCGAGATGTTCTGGCTGCCGCATTTTCTTCTTCGTCGTGAGCACGAGCGTTTTATTTGGCGCTGGCAAGACTAGTGAAGAGTGACCAAGCCAAAATTCGTCGTCACCCGAAGGCGAGGGGACTTTTCAAAAATTGAGACTAAGTGGGATTTGCTGGCTAACCGTTGAAATTGTCGACATTTTCATGTTAGACGCTAAAGCGCCGTGGAACCACAACGTCCTTCACCTGAGATCATCGCGCAGATGATGCAGCAAAGCATCGCCGAGGCAAATGAAGGCATCACTCATGGAGAATTTGCTGCGGGTGCACAGAGCGGCACAATGGGCTTCAAGTGTATGACAGGTGAGCCGCAGCAATTCATCAGTGGCGTTCGCAAAGCGATTTTAATTTCTTTGTGCTTCTCTACACTCTCGCGCCGCTGATTCTCGTGCCGATTTGGGCTTATCACGAGCGCAACGCTTGGCTCCTCATCGGGACTCCTGTGTCATATATCGCCAGCTATTCCGCCGCCGCCCACTCCAAGCTCATCTTCTTCTTTCTCATCGTTTGTATCGGTGTGTGGCTTGGCGACGGCTTCAGCTTCCACCAGTACATCACTTTCTTTTTCTTTTCTGCGTTGTGGGGCTACTTGTTCTTTGAGCTAGCTGAGGGTACGCAGAATGAGTATGCGCTTCAGTCGCTTATCGAGCGTCCAGAAATTTTTGATCGCGCCATTGCAGAGCACCGAATTATGATCGTTCGGAAGGAGCAGCGTGCCCAAACCGTCTAACCGGTCGCAGCCGGCGCAACGTTGCCGGTTTAGCCTATTCATCTAAGTTCCTACGCGATGAATGTACAACAATTTGTTTCGCAGAACCTCCGCGAAATACTCGCAAGCATTGACGAACTTGGAGACCCACGAGTCGCTCCCGACGTGCGTAGCGCGAATGTTGGTCCACAGCTTAGGACTGACGGGGGCCGCGTCATCTACCCTGTCGAGTTCGATATTGCCGTCACCGTCTCTGAAACATCTGAGAGAGGCGGCGGTGCAGGGCTAACGGTATTCAGCGTCGGCCAGTTAAAAGGCAACATCAACAATTCACAACTGCAACAAGCAGTCAGTCGCGTAAAATTTACCGTCCCGCTTGATCTTTCGATGTCGCCTGAGGAGCGGCGTCAACGCGCCGACGCAACGACAAATACGAATAAAGCGAACGGTGCGCGTCGCACGGCGCGTCTTTAACAGGCTATCCCCTCGCGGGAAAGAATTAAAACGCCAGTCCGCGCGCCTAGTTCCCGTTAGCGCCTTTTGGCGCTATCGCGTCTCTCTCCAGCGAAAGAAATGCTGTCAACAAATCGTCGGCCTTAACGAATCGGACTGAGGCAGATTGCGAGAACAGTGCAGCGCTAAGGGTTGGCGACTAACTGCGGTGCACTTTTGCTGAGCACAATTTGATCGCTCACTTTCTGGACAGTCGCAGTAAGAGCTTCGATTTGCTTCTGCTGCTGTGCAGCGGCGGCTTTCAGTTGTTCGATAGTTGTCTGTTGTTCTGTAACCTTGCGGTGCTCCTTCAGGAACTCATTAAGCAACATCGCGTTCACCGCTTCGTAGCGAACGGTGCTCACCTTGCCGTCCTCATTACGCACGACCAAGTCAGGGTTCACCTTCTCTACTTGCTCGGCCACCAAGCCAAACTGCGGAATACCATCCGGATCAAGCTCCTGCTTGTAGCGGAAAGTGACTGGTTGAAGCGATAGGATGGCTTCACTCGCCTTGTCCATTGGCTTAATTGCGGTCTTGAAACGAGCGGAGGATAAAACGGTACCAAGCTGTCCGCTGGAGTTGACGATGACTCCAACTCCGCTCGCTACCGCTTTACCTGAAATACCGGCGATGAAAGTCCCGGTCGCAGTCGATGACTTGCCGATGCGAATCTTACCCGCTTCGCCCGCGACACCCGGCGCACCAATGTCGATGTTGTTGCTGCCGGTAGTGAGATTAGTCCCGGCATTAGTGCCCACTGCGATATTGTTGCCACCAGTGGTGTTCTTGGAGAGTGCATTAAAGCCCATAGCCGTATTGCTGCCCCCACCTGTGTTGTCTAAGAGCGCGTTATCACCGCTGGCCGTGTTTTGAATGCCCGTCGTATTGAAAAAGAGGGCGCTAAAACCAGTGGCTGTGTTGTTGCTGCCGGTGGTGTTACGAGTGAGCGCATCACCGCCAGTAGCAGTATTGTTGATGCCCGTGGTGTTGTTAAAGAGCGCGTTAGCACCGTTTCCCGTGTTCTCGATTCCGGTGGTGTTCTCTAACAGGGCATTAACACCAGTGGCCGTGTTGTTGCTGCCGGTGGTGTTGTTTAAAAGTGCATCAAAACCGTCGGCTGTGTTGTAGTTACCCGATATGCCGTTAATGGTCGTGTTGTTAAATAGCGCTTCAACACCGGTGGCCGTATTGTCGTTGCCGGTAGTGTTGCTGTAGAGCGCCTTAGAACCAGTGGCGGTATTGTTGGAGCCGGTTGTGTTGCTAAAGAGCACGGCAATTCCGATGCCCGTGTTGTCAATACCCATGTTGCTGGCCAGCGCCTCGCTACCCAAGCTAGTGTTACCGTTGAAATCGCAGAAGTTAGTACATTGCGGTTGTGCTGTCCGTGAAAGTGCAATTAAAGCCAGCGCAGCTAGAGCGAAACGGCGCCCTGCAAGTGAGGGAGCAAGCCAATTTCTTGCCGCTAGAGTGATAGTTTTGAGATTGATCGGCTGATTCATATCGAGACCCTTCTTCTTTCTCCCGGTATGGTTAATCCTCGGAGCGCAAACCTGAAACGGGAGAGGAGCTACCGGGAGGGAACGCCAAGGCCCAAATCAGATTTTGTTTAAGCTGTTAGGTTTGGCAAATCTGGGAGCATTTGTCGAGCGGAATTGCCACAAGTTCGTCAGAATGCACAATGTAGAGGGGACCTTCCTCGCGGTGAGGGTTTGTCTACTCGGCTTGCCTGAGGTCGGGGGAGCACCGCTGGGCTGATAGACGGAACTTCAGTCTTCGCTCGCTGCTAATTGCGGAGCAGATGCAACGTGCGACCCCGATTTGGTAAAGCAGGCGTGTTAACAGGCGAACAATCCCCTTTTAGTCTCGGCTTTTAATTCACCGCGAGAATACAAGGATGGGTTGTCCCCTGTTGACGACGGAAAGCAAAAAATGCGACAATTTGGTTGTCTGCGCTTCGATATGTGTTCGGCAACGTCTAATCGATTGACATTAGGGGGGAGTGCAGACGGTAAGGCCGGACGCAGTGATGCGTCCGGCCACTAAGCCTCTAGGCAGCATGCTACAGCCCCGGCAGTCACAGCCTCAGTCTTCATTCGCTGCCATTTGCGGAGCGCGTGCGCTTAGCTCGACTCGCTCGCTCACCTTCCGCACGGTAACGGTAAGCGCTTCAATCTGCTTCTGCTGCTTGGTAATAAGCTCTTCTTGTTTTGAGACGACAGACTTCATTTCCGCAAGGCCAGCCTTCTGTTCCTCAACCTGCCGGTGCTCTTTCAGGAACTCGTTCAGCAACATCGCGTTCACCGCTTCGTAACGAACGGTGTTGATTTTCCCATCCTCGTCACGAACTACTAAGTCAGGATTCACCTTCTCTACTTGCTCGGCCACTAAGCCGAACTGCGGGATGCCATCGGGATCTAGCTCGTGCTTGTAGCGAAAGGTGACTGGTTGAAGAGCAAGAATAGCTTCGCTCGATTTGTCCATCGGCTTAATTGCTTCTTTGAAACGCGCTGAGGATAAAACGGTACCAAGCTGGCCACTAGAGTTGACGATCACTCCAGCTCCGCTGGCCACCGTCTTGCCGGAGATGCCGGCGATGAAAGTCCCAGTCGCAGTCGATGACTTGCCGATACGAATCTTACCCGCTTCGCCCGCGACACCCGGCGCACCAATGTCGATGTTATTGCTGCCGGTAGTGAGATTGGCGCCAGCGTTCGCGCCGAGGGCAATGTTGTTTGCACCAGTGGTGTTCTTGTTCAGCGCACTAATACCCTCCGCCGTGTTGTTGCTGCCGGTTGTATTTTGATTGAGCGCAAAAGCACCATTAGCGCTGTTGTTGTTTCCAGTTGTGTTAAACTCAAGCGCGTCAACACCGTTGCTCGCGTTGTTGTTGCCAATTGTGTTACTGGCAAGCGCATTATATCCCTCCCCGGTGTTGGACGTTCCGCTCGTATTGTTGCGCAGGGCGTTGGATCCATCCGCAGTGTTGTAGCTAGCAGTAGTGTTGCTATTAAGAGCGTAGAGCCCGTTTGCTGTATTGTTGCCGCCGCTCGTATTGTAGAAAAGCGCCGCCAGACCATTGGCCGTATTACCAAAGCCGCTGCTGTTGCTCCAGAGCGCGTCCAGTCCTGTAGCTGTGTTGTCGTTGCCAGTGCTGTTGCTTATGAGCGCCTGAGACCCGTTCGCGGTGTTGAATTGACCGGTGGTGTTGTTCTGAAGAGCATTGGCGCCGGTGGCGGTGTTTTGGCTGCCGGTTGTGTTGTTTAAGAGCGCTTGATCGCCCGTAGCCGTGTTGAAGTTGCCGGTGGTGTTGCCTAAGAGCGATCCATAACCGGTGGCCGTGTTGGCGAAGCCAGTGGAGTTCACTTCGAGCGCAAAAGCACCAATGGCCGTATTGAAGTTGGCGGTTGTATTGTTTCTGAGCGCCTCAAAACCGATGGCAGTATTGTCGCCGCCCGTGTTGGTTGTGAGTGCAAAAGCGCCGTCGGCTGTGTTGTTTTCGCCGGTCTGATTGAGGTCGAGGGCATTATAACCAGTGCCCGTGTTGTAGCTGCCGGTCGTGTTGGAATAGAGCGCGAACGCACCGTTGGCCGTGTTGTTTTGTCCGGTTGTGAGGCTAAAGAGCGCAATCGCACCCTCAGCGGTGTTGCCGTTGCCATAGTCTCCGTCCGGTGCCGGGGTTACCGCTCTAGCCATCGGCGAAAGCGCAAACAAGGCGAGGACGAGGGCAACAAGAAGGAAACCGAGTCGCAAAGGCGACGGGCCAATTAATTTTAAGTGTGGAGTTACCATGTTGTTTTTGAGGGTGGATTGTTGAACTGCATTAATTTCAACCCAGTTCCGCGTGCAACCTCGGAACAATCCTGATGAGGTGTCACAACAGTTCGCCTTATTTCAGACTGACTCGTGGGTTCAGTTGGAATCTGGAGATCGCGTTAAGCGGTGTCTTAGCGACATCTAATCCTGCGGCCTATTCAGCCCATGTCCAAGATGCGTTAAGACATCGGGGAACGTTATCGAGCAGCTTTACCAACTTTGGGAAAAATTGTCGAGCATTATCGTCGATAAATTGCAGTAGGATAATGCCTCACGAAAGGCATTCCCGACAGACCTCACCTTTGTTCCTATATTTCGGGCATCCTCCTACACGACGTTCTGGCGCGTCGCGTTCTTCTCCAGTGAAAGAAACGCTGTCAGCAAATCATCTGCCTTAACGATGAATCGTTTTCCGTCGCGGTGCGCATCGACGCAAAAAAGAAAGCGGTGCTGAATCTCAGTCGTCTTTCGCTGCTATTTGCGGAGCAGGTGCTCTTTCAGGAACTCGTTGAGCAGCATCGCGTTCACTGCTTCGTAGCGAACGGTGTTGACCTTCCCATCAGCGTCGCGAACTACTAGATCAGAATTCATGACCCTCGCTGCCGAAGTTGTCGTGGAGGCTAGAGCCGACACCGCTGAGGGAGCATTTGCTCTTACCTGGGACTGCAGCCGGGCTGGAACGAACCTTGACGACATCTCACTCTTACGACAAACAACGCTTGAGGGTACTTACAGCGAAGTGGCGCAGAACTCGCCCGAGACAGCTACACTTCTCCGATCAGAGTCCAGCTGGTTACGCAGCTGGCCCCTTAGACGGCTCGAGGGTGAAACTCAACGCCGCACTAGTTTCTAAGCTGTCAAGGAGTCGGAGTTGGTGTCGGTGAAAGCTGCGCGCATACATTGTTACCGTGAATCGTATACGTAGCGGCTGGATAGCTGGCGTCTAGATTGCCCTTAACGAAGGTATGATCGATTAGCGCGGTGGAACGTTCCAGCGTGCCAGTTTGCGCGGTGTCGCCGGTGAACGTACGGCCATTTACGGCGCCCAGCAGGTCGCCAACCTTGGGAGCGCCTACCGCCGATTTCGGCACATAGATCGTGATCGTCCCATCCGGCTTATAATTACTGCCAGCGGCGGGTGTCCCTTTCAGGTTTTCCTGCGGGACGCCGACCACAACGGCAGACAAAGTCGACACCGTCCCGTACTCGAACGTGACATTTGCCGGCGTCGAGCCGTCCGTACGCATGCCAACGAAATACTGCTCATCCGGGTTTGGGTTCGCAGCAGTACCAACATAATCCCAGACAATCCGCCAGCGGCTGTTCGGCGGGAGGGTAGTAAGGTCCTCCACCTTCATCTTGAACATCAAATTGCTCGTGCTCTGCGGCTCGCCCACCGCAACATAGTCGATCAGTAGTTCTGGTGCAGGTAGCTGAGTCACCGAACCGCCAGTCGCCTCTGGATGATTCGGCTGATTCTGGTGGATGATCAGCCCTGAGCACGGATTACCAACGTACGGGGCACTGATCTCGTTCCGGCGCGGAGACGATCCAGCGCTGTTTTTAGCAACTACCTGATAGTAGTAGGTCTTTGTCGGATCTGTGGCCGTGGTATCGTTGTACGTCGCGGCGTTGCTGAGGGAAGCGAGAAGCGTTTCCGTTCCGCTCGACGTACCCCGGTAGACATCGTATCCCGAAATCGACAGATTGCCTCTGTCAGCTTCGTTCCACGCGAGCTTTATTGTGTTCCCAACGCGCACTTGTGTAACGAAAGGCATTCCTGGCGCAGAGGTATTCGTCTTAGGATCCTCGGCTGCGAATAGCCGCCGCCCGCTCGATTGCCGCGCGATCGTTGCGGTCGCGGTGTAAGCGTTGCCTATGGCGGTACTGCTGGCTTGCGCGCAGTTACCTCCGGCACATCCGTTTACGTACCCGACGAGCACGCGACCATCCTTGTCCACGTCGATACCGAAGAAATCGAGAAGGTTTCGATCAACGGGTCCGCCGCCGCCGCGAAGCAATCCCATGCGCTGCATCGGAAGCTTCGGCGTCACATCCGTAGTCGTCCAATGTGCGCCCCCATCAAAGGTATGGGCGACATACAAATGCCAGGCCCCGGTAAAAGTGTCCGCACTTGAATCTCCAAGAGCCGAGGTCGTTCCGTAGAATGCCACCGCTGCGCGCCCCGCGTCGCCGGCAACCGCTGCGGGGAAGGCCACATTCTTCAAGCCGAAAGAAGCTCCAACGTCGTAAATGTTGATCCAGGTCTGTCCCTGGTCTTTTGATATCGCGACCGTCGCTTGAGCGCCGTTCAGTGAGAACAAGGCATATACCGTCCCAGCCGCGTCGATGCCCACGGCAGGGTCATCCGTGGACGGGGTACTAGTGATAGTTGCACTCTGAATAGGGCGCACCGTCCAGGTTGTTCCGTTGTCGGTGGAAACCACCACTGCGCTGTCGCCGCCGCACGAGCGATTCGGGACATACACAGTGCCATCCTGCGCAACCTTTACGTGGCCGTGCAAACCACCGCATTGTGCCAGAGAATAGAGCGGCGTTTGCGTGCCAAGAGTGTTGCCCCCGTCGTCGCTCCGTGCACAGAACGCCGCGGCGATATCCTGAGAGCAGTAATAAACCGCATCCGGGTAGGGTAAACCGCTCGGAACCGGCGCGTGGTATGGGCCTCCGCCAATCGTCTGGTGATCAACCGCCGAGGCAGGTCCCTGCGCCAGCGGGGCAAGCGTCCAGTTCATCCCGTCATTATCGGTGTAGGAAATCTTCGGCGTGTCGGGGCTAAGCAATGTTAGCTCCGAAGCGAAAACACGGCCGGTCTGGTGATCGGTGAACCCGATCGGGTCAGAGTCCACTACGACCGAACTCGGTGCACGCCGATTGACCCAATGTGCGATTGGGTTGCTCAATGAGCTCGTCAACGGGTCGGTGAAAGAAATGAAGAGTGTCTCAAGGTCCGACTGAAAATTGACTACACCGCCGACGGCTGACGAAGATGCCGATTTCCAATCGACCCCAATAGAGGGCTCGCCAGAGTTTCGCCCCATATACTCCACCGTCGATCCGCCAGAGCTGGTCACTACCACCGGCGTCAAGACTCCTGGCGCCTCGTAGTTCTCATAACCAATGGCGCCTTTGGAATCTCGGGGCGCAGCCGGCGCGGTTATTCCTGTTCCTCCCGAGGTAGAAACGGCGGTAATCGCTCCGTGATATTCATCTGTGGCCGAAGCCGGAGTCGTGTCGTATGCCACATGGATCGTGAAATAGCCTACACCAGCAGCGGCGGGGTCGATGAACGCCACCTGATCCGTCAGGCCCGGACCCTGAATAGCTGAGGTAATCAACGCCCCGTCTATGGTCTGACCTTGGTGAATGTAGATATCGTATTCGTTGGCTGAATTTTGCCAGGTCAATAGCACCTGCACCTTTTTGCCGGCCCAGCCCGAAACCGTGCCGCCTACAAAAACCACGTATGTTTCACAGCTTTTACCTGGCCCACTATCGATACATGTTCCTTCCGAGATGTTTCCGCCGGGGCTAATCGTCGTTCCGACCCAGGTTGGCCCTGAAGTGTCGGTGGGGTTAATGGTCCCGCCACCCGAGGTCTGGGCCCGTGTGCCGGCCAGCGGTACCACGCAAAGCAAGCCAATGCCGGCAATGATGAGAAGCGCGGCCCAAGCCGCGCGGGCACTAATGAAGTGAGAATGGTTAGTTTTCATAGATGAGTTCAGGGCTATACCGGGAGGCTTTTTCCCGTATTACGAGAATCGTTGTTCATTGCGTGGTGGTCAGGCAGGATTTCGATTACATCTTCGCAATCATGCGCTCGGACAGCAACTATGCAATCATGATTCGAAGTAGCGGCTTTTTTTGGACGCGTGAACTCCCACGGTCGCACTGTTTTGTGCTCGAGCTAGTCTGCGGATTACGTTTTGTCTTGCAAAATTACACAAATGCGGCCCGCAAGGTAGGACAATGCCTTACTTATGCATATTATTTTTTGGCTTCTTATTAACTGAGGGAATGGGTCTGAGGAACATGCAATACAGAGCAAAGACCGCCGTTTTGAGTGATGGTGAAATGGTTCGCCGCAACGTCGAACTGGAAGCCAGTTTGATAAACGACTTGCTTGACATTGCACGAATTACCGGCGGAAAGTTGCAGCTACATTTGAAGAATGCTCAGAAATTCACGCCCGAACGCGGGATAACACGCTATGCGAACTCACCGCTGAGATCTCGAAGAACAAATAGGGCCCGTCCTGATAGAACTCACCTTTATCCCTAAATTAGGGGTGTACTCCTAGCCGACGATCTAGCGCGTCGTGTTCCCGTTAGCGCCTTTTATTGCTATCACGTCTCTCTCCAGCGAAAGAAACGCTGTCAACAGATCATCGGCCTTAACGATGAATCGTTTTCCATCGCGGTGCGCATCGACGCAGAAAAGAAGTCCGTGCTTCGTGAGATGTTCGGCGATCCCGTAAGACCAGCCTTGCGCATGTAACCGATTCGCGATGATCTCCCAGTATTTCATTTGGCGGCATGATGCCAGGGGAGCTGTGACATCGAAAAGGGAAAACTCTAGCGACGGCGCCGGAAGATTGACAGTCCCGGACGGTAATGTTCACATGAACATTTATGCGCGTCGCGCGCCTTGAAAACGCGTTGGAACGACTGACCGCGGCAATACGGAATGTTGAGTCCGAGCTTGCGTCGATGAAAGCCGAACACGGTCCGCTCGCGTCGCACATCTTTGTTTCGCGCCGTCATTATCGGAACGCCAACAATACGAAAGGCGGAAAGCGCCGTGAGATGAACGCACGCTTGAGTTTCAATACCGCGTGCGAACTTGGTTTTCGCGGGAGCCTGGATGAATGGGAAAGGCCGATGGGCGCGGTTGCAAGGCGATAATGAGACGCGAGCCTCTGATCCGGCGAGTCGAGCACAACTGCTATAACTGTGGCGGGACACGCGGGAGTAGACTAATGCGGAGGTACGCCGCTTCGTGGTTCATGCCTGACGGACGCCGTGGGAAAGCCTCGTTTTGAATTCGACGATATGGCAAAAAGGAAGCAGTAAGTTTACTCGCAGTTGCCTCCAAATCTGGGTCTGGCAGCGCCATAATCTTGAGTTTTCGATCCGCCTTGATGATTCTGGACGTGAACACACCGCTCAGCACGATCAGGCAAACGCCAGCCGCAAAGACATGCTGTTGCGCGGCTCCGCGAAAAGCGAAGATCGAAGCCGCGCCGACTGTCGATGACGCTTGGTATTTAGTCATGGCACGAATTTTTTCCTCGGTGTGGCGTTGCTGATTTGTGTATGCCATTCGAAGCTCGTCTTGTAATGCCGGGAGATCGCCACTAATGCGGTGCGAACGGTTGCGATAGCACTCCGATCGGCGCGATACTGCTCAGACCGCCGCTGACGCGCTGGGATTTTCAGTTACGTTCGAGCGGTAGAATAATACTGCATCATGACGAACCTACTCTCGCTCGCGTGAGCAAGCTTCATCTCAACATTTTCCCCGTTAGAGTTCCCGATGTCGAAATTAGCGTAGGCGTCCTGCCATTCGCCTCGAAGGAGGCATTGCGCGATCTGCGCGATCAACACCGCGGCTCGCTCGTGTTTAAGCGGGTTCGAGTCGGTGACGACGACCTGATCTACGCCATCGCGCTCGACGGCAGGAAAACCACCGCCACTTCGAGTCACGAAGAAATCCGCCTGCAAGAGAATCTCGGGGTTGCGCGAATTCTCTTGAATGAAAGTCTCATCGCGACCTATTCACGCGCTGCGAATCGTCCGATCATCGATGTTGATCCATTGAGGATCGCGTCATCGGAAGCCGAGCACGATTTTCTCACACGCGCCGCCGCGGGATTGAACGTTCCGCCGTGGCTCGTTGTGCGACTCGCTCATACGATCAACCCGCGCGTTTTTGAGTTCGAGGGGCACGTTCCATTCCTCGGCTTGGCATTCGATCAGCGCGCATATCGGCGAATAAATCGCCCGTGTTCCGACTGGCTGTCTGAGGGATTCGATCTGATCGGACTGTACGTTTCGGAGAGAGTCCCATTTCAAGATCAACGAATCGAGCCGCGGCTGCGCCTTGTTGGGCGCGTCTCCAAAGTTGTTGGACCCAGCCTGCATCTCGCCGACTGCCGAGAAGGCCACGAAGTGGTTGAAGCGGCGAACGTTCAACTTGATGCGGATTTCGAAGGGTTCACGCGATGCTTGAATGCTGTGTTCAAACTCAAGGCACAACGCGTAGACCGCGCGCTCTTTGACCTGCAATCAGAAGCGAGTGTTGGGCCGAAGAAACTCGCCGAGTTGTCTCGGATAGAGGAGAGGCTAACTCAAAAGCCGATTACGATTCTGCCTGGCGTGCAGTTGACTATTCAGCCGCTGCTCAAGCAGGGAAGTGCCATGTTTCCGGCGGTCAGAAGCGCCCCAGCAGCCCTTTACGTCTTTGATCCTACCTTCAACAAACCCGCCATAACTGACGCCAAGAAAGGAATTGAAGGAGGACCGTATAGCCAGCGGAACTTCTCCCCTTCGAAACCCCGGATATGCATCGTGTGTCAGCGTTCGAGAAAAGGAGAGGTCGAACAGTTTCTTCAAAAACTCTTTGAGGGAAATCAAGAGCCCGGTCGCAAGTGCTTTTTCCCTCATGGGTTAATTAAAACGTATCGGTTGCACGGCCGAGACGTGAAGTTCTTTCCAGCCGAGGGCCCGGCCGCTACGGCTTACCATAAGGCAGCACAGCAAGCGCTATCATCTGTTACGACAGATTCGGAGCGGTGGAATTTGGCGTACATTCAAGTAGACGAGAATAGTTATGATCTATTTGGCGACGAAAACCCTTATCTCGTCGCGAAAAGCGCCTTCTTGGCCCAGCAGATTCCCTCCCAAGAATTTCGAACTGAGACGATGCGAAGGCACGGCTCGGGTCTAGATTTTATTTTAAGTAACATCGCGCTGGCAAGCTATGCCAAGCTAGGCGGCACGCCGTGGCAGCTAAAGGTAGACAACCCGATCGCTCATGAATTGGTCGTTGGACTAGGTAGCGCATCGATCAGTGATTCGCGGCTAGGCGCACGTCATCGAACGGTAGGTGTCACGACACTGTTCACGAACGAAGGCCGTTATCTCCTCGGCAATATGTCCAACGCGGTTCCTTTCGAGGAGTATGGCGCGGCGGTTTTGGAGATGCTCTCTACAGCCATTGAGCGTGCGAAGAAGGACATGAATTGGCAGCCAGGCGATGAAGTACGACTAGTGTTCCACTCGTTCAAACCCCTCAAGAATACTGAGGCCGACGCGGTTAAGGCGCTTGCGGATTCGTTGACTGACTACTCAGTTGACTTCGCCTTTCTCCACGTCGCTCAAGATCACGACATTGTGCTGTTTGATAGCAACAATCCGGGAGCGAAAATCTTCAATTCTGACGAGTTGAAAGGCGAATTCGCGCCCGTCCGTGGACAGTATATTATCCTGAACAAACGCGACGCTCTGTTGTCGCTCACAGGTTCACCGCAGGTGAAAAAGCCATCCGACGGCTTGCCCTATCCTGTCCTTTTACACCTTCATCCGGCATCTACATTCACCGACTTAGAATACCTTACCAGGCAGGTTTACATCTTCGCCTGTCATTCATGGAAGAGTTTCGATATGGCTCGAATGCCTGTCACGATCATGTATTCGCAATTGATCGCGCGTTTACTCGGTAAGCTCGGTGTTCTTAGCAATTTCAGTCTAGATTCAATCCATGGCCGTTTGAACCGGCTGCGATGGTATCTATGAATGCTGCAGGCGTGCTGCTTATTCGAGACGCACAGGAGACGCTCACGCTTCAAGTAACAAGGTCATCCGCGAACAACCCTCTGCTGGCGGTCTTTGCGGATTGGCTGGGTGTCATGCCCGCTGAAAACGCACTGATTGCTAAAGCAATTGCGGATGCAGAGAACGCAACAGGAGGTGAGCGCACCTCCCGTGGGGTGGCTTTACTTGGGTTTCGATTAGCTCGTAACGGCGAGTCGAACGCCTTTCGGCGACAACTCGAATGGCTCGTCGGCAAACCTAATTTTGATGCCGCTGGTGACCCGTCGGCGATTCTCGTCGACCCAATAATTTTGCTAGGCATCGCGGTTGGGTTAGCGGCCGTCACAGTTCCCAGCCAACTACTAAAACGCATTACAGGTTGGGCAGAGGGGGTCAAGGGTGATAGCACAAACATTACGGGATTGCCGCTGTGGCAGACGGAACTATTCCGCGCTGCATTAGCGAAGGTTACTAGAGGTTCACCACCGCACAGCGAGACGCTCTTGTGGCTGTCAGCGGCGTTAGCGGAGAAGCAAATCTTTACAATTCGTGATGCTCAGGCTGCTGATGCGCTGAGGCAATGTTTGGACAACTTAAGCTCGATTGATGACTTCGAGGCAGCGTTGCGATTAAAGGCACTTGAATGGGCTCGCCACCGCGCGTTAGAACTCGACCTTCACGCTCTGACGATCGGTGATGTGGCGAAGCTGATTCGCAACATTCCACAAATTTTCCAGCGCTGGACGTGGGAGGATAAACCGCGCACGACGAAACGAGGCGCAATCGCTAGGAAATGGTACATCGACAACGAATATCACGTTCAGAACCTTCTCTATGCTATTTTGAAGCCAGTATTGCCGAGTTTGGACGAAGAGAAATACGTGGCATCGACGGGAACATACCAGCCGCGTGCAGACTTGTCCGTGCTGAGCCTTCAGCTAGTTATCGAGGTTAAGTTTTGGTACCAGAACGGGAGTGTTAAGGACCTGATAGAGCAGGTGGCGGCAGATCATTCTTTGTACTTACGGTCCGACTCGCTCTACCGGTCAATCATCGCGGTGATCTGGGATGAAGGCGCCCGAACTGAAGAGCATTCGGAACTCGAGCGAGGACTCGCTGGTCTGACGAATATGAAAGACGTGATTGTGATCTCAAGGCCTGCTGGTTGGAGTAGCGTAGGCGGAACCAGTAAACAACGTTAGACCACGACAACGCACCCGTTGTTCTGGTGTCGCGTGTCGGCGGTGCAGAGATTAGCGGACTAGCGGCGCGATTGCTCTAGATCGCTTTCGCGTTCGCGCGGAGACCGCAATCGCCGCCCGTTTTATCCACTTCTTTATCCACTGGCTAGAGTTTTTCGGCGCACTTGAGGCGATTTGGGAACACCTTGTTGGCTCTGCTTCCCTCGTAAACGCCGGTTCAGAGCAATTGAGTTAACATGGGATACAACAGCGCGATCTCATTGGCAAGGAGGTGCTCTACCACTGAGCTACACCCGCACAAAAGTGGGCTCAAATAATCGCTCGCGGGCTCACCAGCGCAAGATTTTTTGCAGGAACAGTCGACGAAACGAGACAGAGTAGGCGTTTGGCACAAACGCCTCTACAATGGTCATTCCGAGCGTCAGTGAATGAATCCCGTTGGGAAAGCTTTAAGGTAATGCAACGGGATCCCTCGACTGACGCTCGGGATGACGATGACTTCTCTCGAAGAGTTCCGACAGCTTGCCAGCCGGGGCAATTTGATTCCCGTCGTTGCCGAGATCGTCGGCGACGTCGAAACGCCAGTCGGGGCGTTCCAAAAAATTGGGCGCGATGGATGGTCGTTTCTTTTCGAATCGGCCGAGCGCAACGAGGAATCGGGACGCTTTTCACTTATCGGGATT
>Ga0193750_1000058_pt1 | contig 40226 bp, 26 predicted proteins | sample L1c1metaG_FD_160569 | JGI IMG/M metagenome (GOLD analysis project Ga0193750, IMG submission 160569) | Soil microbial communities from a riparian zone of the East river system, Colorado, United States - L1c1 | ecosystem: Environmental > Terrestrial > Soil > Riparian zone | place: USA: East River... | reverse complement strand
GCCAATGCTCGATCGCTTCATCGGTTTTGCGTTGCTGCGACAGAGCAAGCCCTAGCCCATAATGGGCCGCGGCATTTCCATCGCGCAAACCGAGGGCGTGGCGAAAGTGTGTGATAGCGTCGTCTGTCTGACCGCGCCCCACTTCTACCATGGCTAGACCGGTAAGTGCCACGTCGTTTTCTGGCGAACGATTAAGCGTATAACTCCACAGTGATTCGGTGTCCTGCCAGTGAGTAACCTGGCGATAGCTTAGAAAGCTTAGGGATCCGACTACTGCCAGCGACGCCGGCACCAATACGACTGTGCGCGCGCGCCAAAGCGAGGTGAGATCGCGTATCGCCCACACCACTGCTATGATAATTCCGATCTGTGGCAGGTAAGTGTATCTGTCAGCCCGTGCCTGTAGTCCTACCTGAATAATCCCGATAACTGGAAGCAACATGACGATATACCAAAGCCAGCTGACTAATAAGAAAGGTAGTTTCCGGCGCAAAAGGAACATAGCGGCTGTAATTCCAGCTAAGAGAATGATTGCGCCAATTATTTCCCAAGTGCCGAGTCGCCACTCCGGATGGATATAAAACGGCACTAGATCAACCGGCCAAAACATTTGTCGTAAATAGTTGACGTAGGTAACGAGCGCATTGTCGATACGCCACGCCAGAGGAAGGCTCTCCGTAGACCCGATCGCCACCTGCTGCGCGATCAGCGTGGCTGCGCACGATCCAACCGAGAGAATAACCAATGGAACCTTCTCAAGAATGAGTTTCCACATGCCTTGTTTCTTGAAACGAGCAAATGGCCAATAGTCCAACAGCAATAATACGATCGGCGTCGTCACCAGCATCGGTTTCGACATCAAACCGAAAGCGAAGCAGACTACGACGACCACCATTCGTTGCCAGCTCTGGCCGCGGACATACCTCAGGTATGCCAGTAAGGTTAGCATGAAGAAGAGTCCGCTCAGCACATCCTTCCGCTCGGAAATCCAGGCTACCGATTCAACCCGCAACGGATGAATGGCGAAGATGGCCGCACTAATTGCGCTCGCCCAAAGTGCATTGGTCGATTGCCACAAAAACGTGAACAAGAGTAGCGCCGTCGCCGCATGCAAACCGATATTGACCAAATGATGAGCGCCGGCATTTAAACCGAAAAGCTGGCAATCGATCATGTGGGAAATCGACGTCAATGGATGCCAGTTTTGCGAATGAACATGAGTAAAGGCCCAGACGACGCTGCGCCAAGTCAACCCGGCCCGGATATTCGCATTCTCGAAAACGTAAGAGCCGTCGTCGTAGTTAACGAAATTGAAGTGCCCGGTTTGGAGGAAGACGACCGCAACTAGTCCCGTTAGGCCGAGATAGATGGCGGCAAGCCGAGTAGTCCGGCTACGCATTTAATTTCCTGCCAGTAGCACAGCCATCTTGGCTGTGGGGCCAACGGGCATCCTGCCCGTTGATCTGAACGCCAGAACGCTCAGGCCAGATGGACAGGCGGTCTTTCGGTTGGCACCTTGTGCTCCGCTCTTTCAAAACAAAGGCAAACACCGAACACCGAACATCCAACATCGAATGCCGACCTATCATTTGCGACCCGTTAAGGTAAGGGAGAGCGTCTAAATGATATCCGCAAAGATTCAAGCTAGGTGAAACCGCCTCTAGGCTGAGGAAGTTAGTCTCGGAAAAATAGAACCCTGACCGCGCCATCGCGCGATGACGAATTCAATCCCTACCTTCAGGCAGCCCAGTCCATACCTTACGCTCCGTTGAAAGTTAATCGACGAAGCTTCCGGCATGTATTTCGCGGGACAGGTAATTTCGCCAATGGGATGATCTAGCCAAATGATCTGGGCCAGCATTTGATTGTCGAAAACGAAATCATCGGAATTCTTCTCCAGCGGGAGTTTTTCAAGTAATTTTCGCGCGAAGGCGCGGTAACCCGTATGATACTCGGATAGCTTGGCGCCGAGAAGAATGTTCTCGGTCAGCGTGAGCAAACGATTGGAGACGTATTTCCACCAGGGCATGCCGCCCCGCAGCGCTCCGCCGCCGAGAATCCTGGAAGCCAGCACGCAAGGATAAAGTCCGCTGGTGACCATCGATGCCATCGCTGGAATCAGCGTCGGCGTGTATTGATAGTCGGGATGAAGCATGATGACGACGTCAGCTCCGGCGGCGAGGGCGAGGCGGTAACAGGTTTTCTGGTTACCGCCGTAACCGCGGTTTTGTGGGTGAACTTCAACCCGCACGCGATCGAGCGTCCGGGCAATGGCGGCGGTCTCGTCACGGCTGGCGTCATCGACCAGGATGATTTCATCCACGATGTCGTGCGCGATCACCTCATCATAGGTCTGGCGCAGGGTCCGGGCCGCATTGTAGGCCGGCATCACCACGACGATTTTATTTCCTTGCAACATTAAAAGAGAAAGCCGGCAGACGGATTCGAACCGACGACCTGCTGATTACAAATTTTTAGCTTATCCTATATCAATCTGTTCACTCCTGTTCGCAACTGTTCTAACGATTCCTATTGATACTTAGGTAGTTAGAGAGGTAGAATCATAAGAAATATGGAACAGATGCGATCACAAACGAACCAAAAAAATGGCCAAGAATTGGCCAAGCGAGCCTTTGGCAAAACGGACGCCCGCTACTGGCACAACGTGATCTTCAAACCGAGCTACACGAAAAACGGCGAGACGTTGTGCATTCAAGATTGGGCGGCGCGAATACAGTGGCGCGGGCGTCGTGAATTGTTCAACCTCAAAACTTCCAACAGGGCGGCAGCCGCTGCAAGGGCGAAAGACATTTACGTCACGCTTGCGGGAGCGGGTTGGCCGACAACCCTTGCCAAGTTCAAACCGGAAATGCAAAAGAAGGATATTTTGACAGTGGGTGAGTTTCTTACGGAGGTTGGTGCGCACTGGTCAGGTAAACGGAAAACGCTTCAAGACTACTGCCGAAGCTTCCGCACGATTGTTTCGCAAATTTTCAATATTAAAGCCGGCCACGAAAAATTCGATTATGTCAACGGCGGTCGGAACGCCTGGGTGGAAAAAATCAATCGGGTAAAGCTGGCCGACGTAACGCCGAGCAGAGTGGACAAGTGGCGAATTGATTTTGTGCGAAACGCGGGAAGCAATCCAGTGAAGCAGCGGCGGGCACGAATCACATGTAATTCATTGATGCGCCAAGCCAAAAGTTTGTTTGGGTCGAACTTGCTGACACATCTTTCAATCGGCGAACTGAACAAGCTGCCATTTGACGACGTCGCGTTCTACAAGCGCGAAAGTATGCGTTATCGGAGTAAGATCGACGTAAAGGCACTGATTATCGCTGCCATCAGCGAATTGCCTGCAGCGCAGCTTAAAATCTTCTTGCTCGCGACGATGGCAGGGCTGCGGCGCAATGAAATTGATAAGCTTGAATGGGAAGCATTCGACTGGAACGCCGTCTCTGTTCGTATTGATACGACGAATCACCTGACGCCCAAAACTTCTGATAGTGCGGGCGACGTGCCGATTGACAAGGAGCTTGCCGCTTTGTTTCGCGGATGGCATGCGAAGTCAAACAGTTCATTCGTAATCGAGGGAGATTCTGTGCCGCAAGGTGATACGAGTTATACTCATTACCGCGCCGAGCCGCACTTTAATGCGTTGACAAAATGGTTGTGCGGAAAGGGCGTCACTGCGGCGAAACCGCTCCATGAAATGAGAAAAGAGTTTGGCAGTCAGCTATGCGCGAAATATGGCATCTACGCCGCGAGCAGGGCGTTGCGTCATGCGGACATTGCTATTACCGCGCAGCACTACGTTGACCAAAAGGAGCGGGTGACATTTGGGATGGGTAGCCTTCTTGCAACGCTTTCCAATGTCGCACCTATGCGTGCGGCACCAAGGGCAGTGGCCTATCGGTCCAGCGCCAAGACCCCACGCCGACTGAGCGCCTGGTCAACTTGAGCATACAAAGTGCTCCGTTCTTCATCACTTTGAAGCGACGCGACTCTGGTGATCCTTCACAAGTCCTTTTCTCCCGAGGGGCCAAGGGGCCAGGTTTCCCGAAACAACCGAATTTAGGTGAAGAAGAATACAATTTCACGCCGGCAAGAGTGCCGACATCCGAACTCGTGGCGTGCTTTGTGTATGAGTATGCCCGGGAGCTTGCGCTAAGTCGTCCCGAGACAGTGCAGTTGATGAAAATAGAAGCAGCTCGCATGCAGCCTTACCCGATGCTTAAAAACTCTAGCCTAAGGCGCGACTTCAGAAAGATGCGGTGGTACCTCGGCGACTTTTTTTATTTATCTGGCAATCGGTTTTTCGCTACTTCTTGGCAAGAGCTAGATGAAAAAGTCCGGTCTGCACTGGTAAAACGTGTGCAAGCGGGAGCCGAGAATGGGTATTCAACAACCCCGAATAGGCCGCTGAGCATATACGACCTTCGGGATGGCGTGATCTTCGAAGAGGACCTCAGATCGATCGGAGACACAGTTGAAACCGAATTGAGATATGTGCCTGAAACATGCGGTGGCTTTCGGAAGTTTCTCGGTTGGTTGGGAGCGATGCGGTTTTTGAATCACTATGGAAGGCGGCGCATTGTCAGCGAACAGCCTAAAGACAGGATTCCCAACAAACCATACAGCAACATGCCAGACCTTTATAGTGCCAGGAGAAGAGGGATTCAATTGATGAACCTGTTGCGGCACTTGGGATGGTAGTATTTGGCTGAACCTTAATTCCTACTAGGTAGTAATCAGACGAGTTTGTATCTCGTCTAGGCTCACCATTTCGTATGCGCAACAATTGTTGCGCATGAATAATAAAGACGAAAAAGAAAAGTTTCTCAAACGCCGTGAGCTTGCAGCCCGGTGGCGCTGTTCCGCGGAAACCATAAAACGAAAACAAAGAAGCGGGCTTCTCAAGCCGGTCCGACTTAGTCAACGTTTATTGCTGTATAAACTGTCGGAAGTTGAGGCATTGGAGGCAGCGGCGCAATGAGCACCCCTGACCTGTCTGCCAACGTTGCCCCAATCGACGCCGCCGAGATCGCCAGCACTGCACCGTCTCAAACTGGTGAGCGGGCGATGAAGTATTTTGCGCTCCCAAATTTGCGTTCGCAAGACATAACGATCGTGGACCCCTTGACGTTTAAGCCTGACATCCCTGTGCACAAAACCAAAGAGGAGAGGCGAGCTTGGCAATCTAGCCCAACCACGCAACACCTCTTCTACTCCTGCGTCGAAGGCATGGTTCCAACACTTCGGGTTACCGACCTCAATCCGCCCCGAAAGATATGGGCGTTCGTGGGTGACTACGATGCAAACATTAACGATGAATCGACAGTCGTGACCAACGCAGCGCCTGGTCTACTTGCCAGTTATGTAAGTCGAACTTTTTCTGGAGGCCGACGCCTTGTTTTTGAATTTGAAGCGCCTGTTTTGATAGACCAGCCACAGATTGCGGAAGCTTTCGTCACGTCGTTAGCGAAAGAACTGCGTGTCAAAGATTTGCTACCAGGCTTCGATAAAGCTTCGCTTAACCTGACGCAGTATTGGGAAGTAGGCGACGATTGGCACCGGGTCCCCGGAAGCACTCCGCTGTCTCGTGCCCTGTTAGGGCTGGTCTTTTACAGAGCCGCTGAAAAGAAATCTATACGTGCAGATGGATTAGAAATTCCCATTGAGGCTGTAGGCGAGGAAGTTGAAAGGCGCTGGCCTGGTCGTTGGCCGGGCAGCTTCGTCGAAGGCGCACGGGGTCCTCTCTTTTGGATTGACGACGGCATTGATCGCGAAGGTTGCCAAGTTGGTCGATATGGAATGATCTGTTACTCGGATCGGGCAGCCAAAGCCTTCCTATCGTGGAGCGATATTCTTGGGGCGAGGTTTGTCAGAGAATTTGAGGCGGAGCGTATCGGGGCCGCAATGGCCGATACTTATTTCATCGAAGAGAAATACTGGAAAAAGAATGCCGGAATTTGGCGTCCACACAGGAAAGAAAATTTTGCCGACGATCTGAGAGTCAGTGGTATCAACTCCCGTCCGTCCTCCCGCACCGATCTGGCCAACGATGTCGCACGCGTGATGAGCCGCCTCCGCAGCGAACGGGTATTAGACGCCGCGGTACCGATTGTCCACGACTGCCGCGAAATTGTCGATCTTAACTGTCGGCAGGTGCTGAACACTTCACGCATCAGGGCAATGCCGCCCGCGGGGGCGGATGATCCGCAGAAGTCCGCATGGCTACATGAGTTTTTCGAGAAAATCTGGGACCCGGCCGAACCTCGACAAAAGGACTACTTTCTCGCTTGGTTCCAGCGCTTCTACCAGAATGCCTTGCAAGGGGAACCGAAGGCTGGTCAAGCGATTGTCATTGCGGGCGATGCCGGGATTGGCAAGACTTTTCTGTCCTGGCGAATTGTCGGGAAAGCGCTTGGCGGATTCTCAGACGGAGCGCGCTTCCTTAAGGGCGAAACCTCTTTTAACAAGGAGATCGCCGAAGTGCCGCTCTTGGCGATTGATGACTCGGAGATCGCAGATGAAATCGCGGCGCGGAACAAATTCACAAGCACTGTTAAAAAATTCGTGGCCGACCCGCAGATCACATATCATCCAAAGGGTGTCGATGAGATCACGATTCCGTGTAAAAACCGGATCATCATCACCTGCAATCAAGACGCGCACTCATTAGGTGTCCTGCCAAGACTCGATACTTCGATCAAAGATAAGTTGATGTTCTTCAAATTTGGCAACTGGCGTCCTTCATACAGCCTGCCGGGCGGACCTGAAGCTTACGTAGCCAGCATCCTGCCGTTTTGGCTACGTTGGCTCTTGGACTGGAAGCCCCCAGCGTATGTGCTGTCGCCTGACCCGCGGTTTGGCATCGTCCCGTACAAACATCCGCTGTTAGTTCGTGCAGTCGAAGAAGAGTCGCCGCAAACGACACTGAAAGAAATTATCGATATTTGGTTCACGGAAAGTGGAAGAACGGAACCAGAATGGATGTCCGCGAAGGCCCTTCATAACAAGCTGTCATGGACTGACGCAAATCGAACGATCTTAGCCAGAGAGTTAGGCGGTCCGCGGCTGGGACGAACACTTAGCTCTTTGGGCAAAGACTACGTGCTAGACAAAAGGACTAATCGGTCGACCAACGCCGGCGAATACCTTGTAACGTCTCCAGCTATATGCAAAAAATGAAAGCACATACACGATGGATGTCCTTTGACATGTTTCGACTAAGCCTCTCCTACTATCCGGGGTCCAAGGTGGGCTTAGCAACAATGACCGAAGAGCAATTCGCTACGTTAGGTTGGGTTCGCGATACGCGCATTCGGCATGGGAAACGAGAATACCTGTTGGACCTCGGGTGGGCCTTCCGCATTACTCCGACAGAGTTATTCCGTCAGGGTTAAATGACCACAGGCGATGTTGTTCCAAACGATTCGTCGGAGAGGCGGAGTTATTCTTCGAAATCCCAGCTAGGGTGGTTTCGCTCCTTCCGCCAATCAGCAATGAAGCGCGAGGAGTAGGATGTACTAACTACTATACTTCAATATATCAAATATCCTCCGATACTCCGAGAAAAAACCTCAAGTACCTTGTATTAAGGTAGCCGGTGTCGGTACAAAATCGCTCCGGTATAATCCGGCGATCCGAGTCGCGGGCCACTACAGTTTCGCTGAGCACCTGGCCTAACTGCTGGTTTATTGGCTTCTGATCCCAAAAATGTGAGTAAGCGGCAAAACATCCGATAATTCGGTACCTGATCGGCATAAGTAGCTCAAGAAACGTGCGATAGCGGCGGCAAAGGCGTCGGGAGGACTGCCGATAAATCGTGCAAACTGCGACAAACAGCGCGTGTTTTTGCGCGCAGTTTGTGCAACTGGAATCTGCGGGATGCCGATTGCGAGCCGGACGGCTTCGAGTCAGAATCGAAACCGCCGCCACTAACTACGGGTGTCCCCACACACCGGCGCCGCGCAGCGCCAGCAAGTATGGGTGTCTCCCACACACATCCGCGCCGCAACCAAGACCGCCGCCTATTCTAGCGCTGCATCAGCGCTGCTTTTCCTCGCAGAGTTTTTGGAAGCGCGGATCGTTTCGGAGCGGATCGAACATCGGATCGAGCGGGAGTGAGCGCGGAAGTTTTCCGAAAAGTTTTCGCTCTATTGTTTCGGCGCGAGCGAGGCGACCCGCCTTCGCCCCGCGCTGCGGGGCTACGGCGCGGTTAGTCCGCGACGGACTATTTGGGTGCAAGCGACTGGCCGATTTTCTCAAAGCGCGGGTCGCCGCGTAGTGGATCGAAATCTGGGTCGAGGCGCAAGAAGGCCGGCGACAGGTAACCAGGTAAGTTCAGCAGGCGCTCAAGGCCGGGGATGGCGTGTTCTCGATCGCCGAAGCGGGCCTCAAGTCGCGCACGATCCGTTTCCAAAAAAACTCCCTGAAGGGCGTCTTTTTCAATAGGGAGGAGCTTGACGGCCTGGTCCATGTTTCTCGTCGCCGCGTCCCGGTCACCGAGGCCGGCATAGACCTGCGCGAGGGCATCGTAAACATCGAAGTTGTTCGGCTGATCTTTCAGCAGAGCGAGCAACGCATCGCGAGCGTGAATGTAATTGGTGTTCGCACCGCTGGCGTCGCCCGACAGCCTCCGCAAATCACCGACGATGATATTCAAAAGGCAGGAGATGTAGTCATTTGGCGCGCTCGCCTGGTTCAACTGAAGGAGCGCCTCAAGCTGCTTGATGCCGCCGCTGTAGTTACGGCGAAATCGCGCCTGATTCGCGATGGCGATGATGCTGGTTATGTCGGCCGGCCGTGGATGCAGACCGGCAAGAACGGCCTCCGCCTGATCCAACTGGCCTTGCGTCTGATAGAGGAGCGCCTTGTCCGCCATGAAGTTGTGATCATCGGGCCAGATATTCAATGCTTGCTCAATGTCATGAAGCGCCCTTGGGAAATCGCGCAAAAAAAACCGCACCTCTACTGCGTTTATGCGCGGGCTGGGCGAGAGCGGGTCGAGCGCCACGGCCCGATCTAGATAGGCAGCACCCTCTTCCCAATGGCCCTGGCGTCGAAGAATGAGGCCGAGCGCTTCCAGCATTTCGGCATTGTTAGGCCACTTCGCCAGCAACTGCTCAAAATGGCGGGTGGCCGCGTCGTAGTCGCGCTCCACATAGTATTGATAATAGCCTTGCGCGAGTTGGACCTCGGCGAGGTCAGGCTGTAGACGGACTGCCGAATCCAGCGCCGCGCGGGTCGCCGCGCGACGCTTTTCGGTCGCATCGTCGCCGTTAAAGAACTCCAAAGCATTGATCCGGGTCAGCAGCGCCCAGGCGGTGGCAAAGTTAGGGTCAAACTGGACGGCCTGCTCCAGGAATTGCTGCGCGTTTTGGTTACTCGCGGGATCGTTTTTGCGGTACAACGCCAACCCGCGGAGGTAAGTATCATACGCCTCGGAATTGTTGGTCGACTTGGCAGTGATGGCCTGCTTTTCGGCACCGGTGAGTTTTGCTTGCAACTGCTCGGCGATGGCGCTGGCCACTTCACCCTCCACGCCGAAAATATCGTCCAGTTTCCGATTATAACTCTCCGCCCAAAGATGCTCGTCGGTCGCGGCCTTGATCAACTGCACATTGATGTGTACCGCGTTGGCCACCTTTTGCACACTGCCTTCCAGGATGTTGGCGACGCCGAGCCGCTTTCCAATCTCGGAAAGATTAGCAGGCTTGGTTTGATATTGCTGAGTTGAGCTTCGGGAAATGACCTTCAAAGCGCCGATCTTGGCCAGGCGCGTCAGGATTTCATCCTGAATGCCCGAAGCGAAGAAGGCGTTATCCGGGTCGCGACTAAGATTATCGAATGGCAAAACTGCGATTGATTTTTCAGGAATCGCTACTGGTGCCGGCGCGCTTGCAGAAGGCGGCGCTTTTGGGCCGGCCTGATGTGAGAAAATGTAAAATCCCGCGGCAACAGCGATAGCCACAGCGATGATTAGCGCGGCGAGCAATCCGCGAGATATGGTTATCGCCGGTGCTGCTTGCGTTACTCTTGCTTGCCGCAACTTCTCTGGCACGTCCCGATTGCCAACGTCATCGGTGTAGAGATTTACCACTGACATGCGAACGCCGTGTTTCACTTCGCATTCGCCAAGATCGTGCAGACACGGTTGCCACTGCCGGTATTGTTCGAGGTCATCCGCTACATGTTTCGATAGCAAGATGTGTCCACTGTCCCCGCAATCCATCACTCGCTGCGCGATATTGATGCCAGCACCAGCAATGTTGGCCTGTTCATTAAGATCGCTGATCTCATTAACTGGCCCGCTATGAATGCCGATGCGGACGTGCAGTTCGGGATGGCTTTTCAACGCCTTCGCAATTTCCATTGCGCACAGGACTGGCGCCTCAGGACTGGTGCGAAAGACGAGCGCACCGCCATCTCCTGTCGGCAAACGAAGTAATTTACCTTCCGCTTCCGCGATGCGGAATTGTTCCGTCCCGCGCACGATCTCCTTCAGTTTTTGGAGCGACTCGCTCTGCTCGTTAATCAATCCCTTGGAATATCCAACGATGTCGATGAAAAGGACGTGCCCGATCTCAAGCTTCACGTCCGAGGAAGACGCCGACGACATCAGATTTTTATTCTAGCTGAGAACTTGAAATTCACCGAGGGTATTTTGGCCGACCACTTTCTATATTAGCGTATCAGAGTCAATCACGCATAGCGCGCGCCGCTACGGAGAACCTGCGTCCGCCGCCACGCTCGAAACAATTCACGGCGTGCATTCAAAAAATGGTGGCTCGGATTTTGATCGCGTTTGCCTCGGGCAAGTTTTCACGAACCGCCAAAAAAGTGTCTTCGGGAAGTCAGTTGTTGATTCCGACAACAGTTCGGAGAAATCCTCTTCACGCTCACCATGTGCATCAACCTGACCGCGCTGACCGATGCCGATTGCCGACGAGAGGCTTTTCGCGGCCCTTTTGTGCTGGTGATTTTATAATCTTGAAAATCAGCGAGAGGGTTACTCGCCGAAATAGAAGCGCCGGCAGTAATCCAGCAGCGCTTCCCCTTCTTCTGCGGTTAATCCTTCCAATGGCTGCCAGGGCGTGAACCAGTCCTGATACTCCAGCCGCGCGTCATCCGGTTCACCGAATCGCCCGAGCGTTCCTCTAATCCGAACTGCCGGCCCACCTGTGCAAAGCAATATCTGAAACTCCTCAGGCGCGGCGACCTCACCGCCTGGCACATACCAGCCGCTGCGTACTTCCACTGACAGCGGGTCTTCATGGATCGTCTGTTCTGCTTGTTCGCGTGCTGTGTTATCTCCTGCTTCCTCAGCCTCGCGAAGTGCCTTTACCATTTCGGCGATACTTTCCAGTTGCGCCCGTGCTTGGTCCTGGGCGTGGTTTTCAGTTTGCATATCCATCCTGTCTCCCTTGAGCGTGCGTTAGAGTTCGCCGGCCGTGCAGTCGGCGTAGATCAACTCGGAGTCCTCAGAGTCCCACGCCTTTACTGTGCTGAATTGCTCGACAGTGGTTCGAGTGTCTCCGGTTTGTTGGGTCGTTCGTAGCGTGCGCTCGCACTCCCAATCAATAACCTCTGAAAAGTCACCAGAGTGGTTTAGATACAAGTTGGCGATCGATGAACTCTCGTTCTTCTGACGGATCGTTGAGGTTAAATGGCGCAGAGTAGCGCTGGTTGTCGCTACTGGTTAGCGTGACGCATTTGGCTGCGGTGCATGCAGGCAGCCACAGTTTACCAATGACGCGCAGGCGATAAATCCGCTCTGTTCCCGTGGCGAGTTGTGTATCGGTCATGTTTCCTTTACTACCGAGAGGACTTTTTTATGCGCTTCTTGTGCGCACGCGGCGGCGCCTGTGTGCACCAGCCCGGTTACCCGGAAATCGAGGTCGGAAGCGCTTCGCCGTTGGAAGGCTGGTGCAGAGTCCGCGAGATATTGAACACTGAGCCTAGTGGCAGCCCGGTTTGCGCGGCGACCTTCCGACAACTAATTCCTTGCTGGAGCAAGCTCACGACTCGTTCGCGATGCTTCCACAAAGTCGCCGGCCGGCCGAACTTCACACCCTTCGCACGCGCGGCCGCTTGGCCGGCGCGTACTCGTTCGACAATTAAGCTTCGCTCAAATTCTGCTACCGCAATTAACACGTGCATTTGTAGCCGCCCTGCTGGTGAGTCTTGGTTGGTGTCGATGCCTTGGCTGGTTGCCACGAGCGAGATGTCGTGTTGATCTAGCTCACTGATGATCTGCGCCAGGTGAGGGAGAGAGCGGCCAAGGCGGTCTAGCTTATAGCACACGATTACGTCTACCTTTCCGCGACGCACCAGCTTCATAAGCCGATCCAGCCCCTCGCGCGAGGTCCTGGCTCCGCTGGCCGTGTCTGTAATGGTGATTACCTCCGCCGAGTCTGCCCATCTGCGCGCGCAATACTCTCTTACCTCCCGAAGCTGCGACTCGTGGCTCTGGTCGGCGGTAGACACTCGGCCGTAGATAACCACGCGCTTTGATCTCATAACCTGGTAAGTAGCTAATCCGCATATCTAATACTAACTAATCGTGCGTTCTTCCCACGTGCCGCTCTCCCTCGAAGACTAGCTGTTCTTTATTGGGGAGTCTTTTTGTGCGGTAAAGCATACCGAGGGGAACGACCGGTCTCCCCCGGTGGGGCCTTTTTCAAGCAATCATTTTGCCTATATCCTGGTTTCTAAACTTGGGTCCAAAATCGGGCCTTATCGGATCGCCCGCCCGACTCCCGTTTCCGAAGACCAGGCCCAACAGCGGGGCCGGTTTCTAAGAAAGTAGTCAACATCGACGTTGCCGTAACGGCTCCGTCGCCGGTTCAATCGAGAGTGTGCGCGAGGCGAAACCTCAAAGTCCCAACCAAAACTCTGCCAGTCTGCTCAGGCGCTGGAAAATCGATCGAGTGAGAACAGCAGCGAGAATAAGTCTGCCGACGTGCAGCCTCACGACTTCACGCTTGCCGGTTCATCCGTGCTCTTTGCGGTCGGGCCGTCTCCTCGCGCGCGTGGAAAGGTTCGCCGCCTGAAACAAGCGCGGATTCGGCTTGCTTTCCGGGAGGGTCTCTGACACAAGATGAGCCATGACTCCGTTTTACACGGGGCAGCAGCCTGAAAGGCAAGCGGATTAGACGGAATAATTCCGCCGAATACTCGTTAGGTCGTGAAGCGCGCGCCACAACTCGTAAGCGAATCTCGACTCCCATACAATTGGGTGGAGTATAGAGGACGTCGCTGGCTTCTGTTCGGTGAGCGATATCACTACTGGGCGCTCCGCACAGCGCAGTATGGTGGCTACTCGTTCGAGGTTGCGCAGTTTACGCCCGAGCATTATTGCGAGCTAGAGACCATGCAGCAGGCTGTCCCGTGCAAGGTGGGTCAGTCTGTTGTCGAAGACCGTTCGGGCGATTCACGACCAGAGGCCATTTACTGGTATCGGGGTCGTTGGTATCATGTCGCGGCAGAGTTTGGGCCGCGCGAGATTATCCCGCTAATCAACACCTATCATGCCGATATAGAAGCCGCGAAGCGAGCGAGGCAGCAGAAACGATCCGCTGCGATTCGCGACACTAAGCGGCGAATTGACCCAACGACCTAACCAGACCATGGAGCTAACCGCTGGCCGTTGTGATATCCACTTTTAGATGACTTCCACATTTGAACCGATAGCAAAGCTCGCTCTTGCCAGCGGTAGCTGAGGTTGTTCTCGTTAGACGGACAATCGTACCTCATGAAGGATTTGCTTTTCGACATTCGCTACGCGCTGCGCGTGCTTTGGAAGTCTCCCGCATTCACGCTCGTGGCTTTAGTCACTCTGATGCTCGGGATTGGGACAAATGTTGTCGTCTTTGGCATAGTGAATGCGGTCCTGCTGCACCCGCTGGAAGTGAGCGACCCGCAGAATCTCTACCAGCTTCGCCTCAAGCCGTGGACGAGCTTCAAACTACTGACTACGTCGTATCCGGCCTTTGAAGACTACCGACGACGAAACACAACCTTTAGCGACATGACCGGCTTTTATGGATTTTCTGAGGGGACGCTCCGCTCGGATAAAGTGACGCTGAATGTCTACGGGCACGCAGTCGCTGGCAACTATTTCGATTTTCTGGGCGTGCAGCCGCAGGCGGGGCGACTCTTTCACGCGGCAGACGAGCATGGCCCAGATTCCGCGCCGTATATGGTGTTGAGCGACAGTCTTTGGCGACGCGCATTTAACGCCGATCCCAGAGTAGTCGGGACGACGGTGCGGCTCTACAACCATCCTTTCACGGTAGTGGGCGTGGCACCGGCACGGTTTCACGGCACGGATAAATTTGATCGGCCTGATTACTGGATACCCATTTTGAACTACTTCGAGCCTGGTGAGCTACGTAATCGAACAATAACAGCTACGACCGTGCTTGGCCGGCTCAAGCCGGGTGTAACGCCGCAGCAGGCGACGGAAAATCTGAATGCTATCGCGGCGCAGTTGGCTAAGGAATATCCAAAGACGGACACCGGAATGCCACTGCGTTTGATCCATCCCGGACTCTTCGGAGACAATGGTGATGTCATTCGGGGGACTCTTTACAGTGTGACCGGATTGGCTCTGCTGGTGCTAGTCGCGGCCTGCGCCAATCTGGCCAGCCTGTTCGCAGCGCGTTCTGCAGATCGGAGTCGAGAAATGGCGGTACGTGCGGCTTTAGGTTCGAGTCGATGGCGGCTCGTGAGGCAACTACTCACTGAGGCGGCAGTTTTATCGCTAATCGGCGGAGCGGCAGGTGTCCTGATGGCGGGTCTGATGTTCAAGGTGCTGAACCGAGGGTCTTTGCCAAGTTTCATGTCGCAATGGCCGTATACCGCTGTCGCGGTTAGTGGTAGTGTAAATGTGCGAGTCTATCTCGTTAGTCTTGTCTTAACTCTCGTTAGCGGACTGTTGTTTGGAATGATTCCGGCACGGCAGGTTTGGCGCAGCGATCCATTCCAGGCCATGAAGAGCGCACCGGTAGATTCAACGCCCTTTCGCGGGTTGGCTCTGCGGGACCTGTTGTTAGGAGCACAAATTGTCATCTGTACGCTACTGGTTATTGGCTCCCTCGTCGCGGTGCGCGGCATGGTGCGCATGCTGCATGTTCCTCTGGGTTTTCAGCCGCACGGCGCAATGCTTGCCGAGATCGACATGAGCGACGTTGAACCTAAAGGCGACGTGCCGATTGAAAAGAAGAAAGCGATGATCGACGCATTGCGAAGCGTACCCGGTGTGACGGCGGCGGGGACGGCGAACAGAGTACCCTTTACGGGGGGATTGCACGGTGTTCCCGTTTTCCCGCCCGCGACGACGGAGTTCACGCTGAACAATTCTGTGCTAACACCGTACCGGTTTACTGTGTCGCCCGGCTACCTTGAAGCCGCCGGCACACGCCTCCTGCAAGGCCGTGATGTGTCATGGAATGATAGCTCTGGGACACCGTACGTCGCGATTGTAAACGAAACCTTCGCGCGGAAAATTTGGGGAGACACGCCCGCAATCGGACAACGCTTTGTAATGTTGGATCACTTGAGAGAAGTGGTGGGCGTGACGGAGGACGGCAAGTATCACGATATGGAAGAGTCGCCTCAGCCGGTGGTGTATCTGCCTTTGTCGCAAAGCGAGCAACGTTACATGACTTTCATCGTGCGGTCGCATCGCGCGCCTAACGAGATGGTTGAACCGCTCAAACGCACCCTGAGCGGTCTCGAACCGAATGCGCCAATCACGGTGCAGAGATGGCCGGATGTAGTGGAGGGTGCGCTATTCTCGGCCCGGGCGGCGGCAATATCGTTGAGTGTCATGGGGCTATTGGCAGGGATGCTGGCGGTGACGGGAATCTTCGGCACAGCCGCTTACAACGTGAGTCGCCGGATGAAAGAGTTCGGTATCCGCTTGGCGTTGGGTGCGCGCACAAAGCATGTAATAAGCGTGGCGGTAGGGCGGACGATGGTATTACTTGGGATAGGGTCGTTGACGGGGTTGTTTTTAGGAGTCTTCGCTAACCGGCTTCTGGGGCAGATTGTGTATCAAGCAAATCCGCGAGACCCCGTAGTCATCGGCGGCGCGGTGCTAACGATGGCGGTGCTTGGCGTAGCAGCGTCCGCCATCCCGGCACTGCGGGCGCTTGCTGTTGATCCGTCCAAACTTCTGCGGGAAGAGTGAGGCAGGTGAATATGCTTCAGCGTGATTCGCATGTCCAGTGCTTTCGCCTCGGCTTATCTCTTTCTCGTTAGAACTATGCAGCGCGTTCTGCTTTTCGTCACATCGGCCGCGCTACGTCGTTCATTCTGACGAATTGTTGACAGCATTCGTCCACTTAGAAACGGCACTGCTGTGAGTCGCTGATTTCCGTGCGTCAGTCGTTGCTAACTCTTGCTGCTGATCGTTCATGTTCCATTCGATTATTTCGCCTCGGTAACGCCACCCACCAAAATCATTTGTTTTGTGTTGGTGAAAGATCGCCCTTGTTTTCCTAGGGAAGGCAGACAAGAAAACGGGAGACGTTTTGTGATACCTCGGAAAGGTTACCGGTCTTTATTGTCGAATAAGTTGCCCCCCCCGACGGGTCTAGTGCCTACCCCTCTTCGCGGCAGGCGCGCTCGGCATCAGGCTGGGTTCTCAAAATTGGGTCGAAAACGCCGGTTCTGGCGTCTTTTTCGCGGCGTATATCGATAGCGATGGTAAGCCGTGAAAATGAAGTTAAAGCGAACCTTGCACACAGCCAACAACGCCGACACTCTGGCGCGTCACTTTACATCCATTCCAAGGTCTTTCCGCGCTTCTTCCGGCAGGAGCTTCTCGATGCCGCGCTTGAATTTGAGAAGTTCCTTTTGAGCCTCTAGCGTCATTCCTAAGTCATTTCCCGGCAGGCAAAGGCTCTGCTCTGGATTTCGTTTCAACTCGGCCAGGGCGTTTAATCCCCTCTCGATTGCTTCAAACGCTCGGGCAAGATGTATTTGAACGATACCGCCCAGTGCGTTACGCCGGAGAGGCTCATCCAAGGGCGCTTGCTGCCACACTGCTATCGCCTTTTCCCAATCATGAGTGCGGGCAAAGAAACTCGCGAGCGCCTCGCACAGTGCGCTCTGTTCGAAGCGTGTCTTTTCGATGGGCAAAAGTTTCTCGCATCTGCCCGCAAGACGTTTCGCATCGCCCAGCATGTCAAGCGCGAGCAGCACATCCATGCTGAACAATATTTCAGTCGCGTTCCACGCATTACGAATCGAAATAAATGGTCTGGCGTTCTCCCAATCGCCGTCCGAAGCATACATGGACAGCATATCGGAGCGGACTGCGCGTTTGAATTTTCGGGATTGACGATTGTATGCGGCTTCGAGTTTCGGCTTCCATTTCTTGAAACTGATAGAAGTTGAATAAAGGCCGATCGTTCGAAGCGCCTCGCGGAACTCTTCCGGAAGAATACGACGTTGCGTCAAAACTCTCGGGACCAGTCGCAGCGCTTCTTTTTTCATTCCGATTTCGGCGTAACCGGAAATTTCGGCGGCGATAGCTGATCCCTGAGTGCGAATTGTGTTCCGCTCGTCCGGTAGGGCTCTTGGATTCGCTGGTTCGCTTTGTTCCATTGGTCTAATTTGGGCATACCCGCATGCAAAAACCCGGACAACATTTGGGGACAAATCGAACAAGGCTGCCGAGGCGTGGCAGCTTGAAAACTGATCTAATGCGTCTGCGCGAATTGGCATATCACCGTTTGGAAGGCAGCAAAGACTTGGTGCGCTCGTTTGCTCGTTTTCGCAGAAGCGATCATCCCGATCTCCATCAGCTCCAAAAACTTTACGACTGGCTGTTTGTTCCGATTACTTTGTGGCCTTTTAATATTGAAGCGTTATTTCGCCCGGCGCTCGACCGCGCTTCGAGCGGTAAACGTCTCGATAAAACAATGGCGCTTGCTTTTGATCTGCTGCCGCCGCTACCGAGTGAAAGAACACGTCGCCCGGTTTCTGAACACGAGCATGCGGTGCAACATGGCAACTACGAACCGCTGATCCGTGCGCGCTACAAATATGATCAAGTTGAGCAGGAACTGGCGCAGGATGGAGAATTCCGAAACCATTGGCGCGCGATTAACGAGTGCTTCCATGTGACGAAATACGCTGACCACAAAGGCGTCATCCGCCGGCCCTTGGTCGCGGAGCGGAGTATGCGCGACGACTGGGAATTTAACTGGACAAGAACGGACGACCGTTTTCATGTTGTATTCGCTGCGTTTTGCCAGCGATGGAATCTCTATGGCATGCAGCGCAACCGCCCGCTTCTCCTCAAGCTGACAGCGAATCTAACGCCGTTCGGTACCATGATTTTCATTCCAGCCTATTGGAGTTTCGATCCGAAACGCGATCTGAATTGGCGTGCCATCACAGCGTTGCACAAGGCGCGTGGTGTTCCGAAGCAAGGGCCGAAGCTTAATGCAAATCAAGCCGCATCGCATTTGGAGTCAATCCACGCTGCGATCCTGTCCAAAGAAGCGGATGCCCGAAAACTAAAAGGCGAGGAAAGACTGTCGTGGATGCTGAATAACCTTAAAAGAGACATGCGGACGGATGAGCGGCAGCTCAGGAGAATTTTGGCGAAGTCTCGGAATCAACGTTAACCAGCGGCCCGCCTGCCCGCAGTTGCAACGGTCTCTGCTCTAGCCGCACGCGACCCCGAGTTTACCTTGTCAGCAAGTCGCGTAATTGTCAGGGGACTTTTGTGCGGCAATGTCCCCGACTTCAATTTAATCAGGACAGCATCCCTAGGGTGGTGACCGGCCTACCAGTACCCCACGGATCGCGGTCTGGGAGAAGAGAGATCGCTTCGCGCCTCAAGATTTAATTCATCGCACCTCTGGCGAAGTTTTGCGCCTTGATGAGAACAGAAGTGAACCACTCGCCATTCGTTGAGGATGTCCGTTATACTTATCGTTAATTTGCTGAGCGAACACGAAGTGCGTCTCTGTCCGGCGACCTTCACCTTCAACCCGACCAACATTCGCCCAATTATCTGTCCGCAGTCGCGTAAGCCTTTGCGTGCGCAAAGTCTTCTCTGAGAGAACCAGGTAACCGTTTGGCTCGCTTATCTCCCGATAGTGCGACCTGCACCCACAACACAGCGTCACCATTTGGTAGCACACCAATTCCCGCATAATACCAAGGACTCCCACTTGTAAATACGCCTAGCCATGCTCTTCCGACATCGTCGTACTCAAGCTTCGGTCTATCGAGTTCTCGCGCTGCAAAAATTCCCTTCAGGCTTTTGTCAAGAGTCAGAAGCGCGAACAGGCTGTTAAATTGTCCAACCTTTTCTGCGACTGTCCGCCATTTACCGATTGTAGCGGAATCAAGTCGGTCAATCACAACGGGTTTATTCATGCCGCGCGATCGTAAGAAAGCCGCAAATTCAGATAAAACAACGGCGTCATCGGTCTTTGCCGTACGCTCTAGAACCTCGCCAATCTCCGACCATGTGACGTGATGGTCAGAACCGGGTGGCAGATCGCGAAATGGCGTCACCGTAACGATGCGAGGTTCAAGAAACTGCATCTTTTTCTTCAAAGCCCTTCGATAATCCGAAAGTTGGCCCTCGCGGAAAGCCGACCAGACCTTCAATTCAACAATCAGGGCGATTCCGCGACGACGATGATTTGCAGGGAGGATTACCAAGTCACAAAAACCCTTTCTATCCTTTGGAATTTCCACGGGGAATTGCGTGTAAATTTCTGCTCCGTCGATGTCGACAACGCCAAAACACTTGAAAAATGCTTGCCGAAAGCCTTTCGACCTGAGCACACACCACGCCAGAACTTCTGTGCAAAGATTTTCGATCCGGTCAGACCCTGCTTCCGCAGTGAAAGACGTTATTCGCGCAAACAGGTTCTTGGCTCCGAGGCTATCTGCATCCATCAGTTAAAATAGTGGGCCCCTCATTGTCTCTAGGCGAAGTGCCAAACGAGGTATAGCCAAAAAAGATAGGGGAACTGTGTTTCTTCGTCCGTTCGATTGCCCTTCCAGCTCAAGGAACGGCGAGAATGAACTTGGATCGTTCAGCCGCGCTGCGATAGCGGATAATCTCGCAAATAATGTATTGCAAAAAGACGATTGGTTTTGTCCGAGCGATTTGCTGCGTCGTACTGCCGTTCGCGAGAAGCGCGAGGAGGCTCAAGCCATAGCGTCCATCATTCTGCTGAGTCATATCGCGTAGAGCGGCGAGTCTGTTGTTGACTGAATTATATTGCCCGTTCTACTGAGCCGTCCCCTTTCAGCACTCGAATTTCTCCGCGTCCATACTTCGCGCGTGCCTTAGCGTAATCAATCGCGCTCTGCTTGGCGTCGCTACCGACCCAATAGGGCGCTACACCCAGCGCTTGAAAGCACTGCCAGCCGCCGCGATATGGTCGGATTTCAATGATTGTTTGCGGCTGTTGCACGGGATTAGCTGACTCTGGTACCATGCAGCCAATGAAATACTGGGAAATCGTCGCTGACAAGCTAAGTGTCGCCGGTTTCTCGTGGGGTTATTGCAGTGCCGTTACACCGGAAGGATGGCGGTGGATTGTCGATGCCTATTCCGGCGACGGACGCCGCTACGTCGTTCATTCTGATGAGCTGCTGACAGCATTCCTTCACTTAGAAGCGACGCTGCTGTGAACTGGGCATCAAAGGCGAAGGACAAGCGACGCCCTTCGCTCACGGATTAAGCAGTTCCGCAACCTGATAGCCTTCGCGAGTAACCCCAAATGCTTCGTTCTTGTGCCCCCGGTCAACGATCAGTCCTAACGACTGCAACTCTTCTATGGCCCCTTCCCAAACCGCGCGAGAGCGCGGATTGCCGCCCTCCCCGAAGGACTTACCATTTGTCTGAATGATCAGTCCGCCGATGACGTTAAGTCGAAAAATTATGCCCTGTGCATCCTGAGCAGGTTCTTTAAGTAGGGTTTGCGCCTCGCGCGAAAGCCGTGGAACATCGGGCACGGAACTTGTCGAAGCCGTCGCGATGTCAGAGGGAAATGAATGATCTGTGAAATATCGATCTTGGTTTAGCTTCAGTTGGAGCTGTCGAGAGAACTTGGCTTTGAACTCGTTGATGTCCCCATATGTCTCATAGAGACCGCGCGATTTGCAGGACTCTTTGAATGTTTTCAATGCACCGTATTGAGTAGGATCGACGCTGTCAGGAACTACAGGCGCAGCGGAGAAGTAGAGCATTGCAGGCTTCCCGGCTTTAATGTGCTCCTCGATCTCCTCGACAGTTCCACTGGGGTAATCGCCTGTAGCCGTGCCGATCCGGGTCCAGAATACTCCGACTAAAAGGTCGCAGTCTTTAAGAACTTGCTTGTTGATGATGGCCTGTGGGCGATCTCCCATTTCAGGCGCGGCATGAGTCTCCCAACCGACCGGAAGTAAGACCGCCCTGCGCGAAGTCGAGTGAATCGCGTTCCATTCTCCTAATACTTCCCGAATGACAGCGCGTTCGCCTGCGACATCGCCGGGCGATGCTATCATGACTTTAAACACTGTAGCACTGTATGGCATCGACGTAAGCGGCTAACGAGACTTGGTGCGAACCTCAGCGCAATTTTCTCATCCTAAAAAATGAATGATTAAGTCCCGGCGACAAATGCATCTGCCGCGGACCTTCGGCGCCTTCGGGATTGGAGATACGGAAGAGCGCGGCCATCATAGCACGACCGCCGGGTGTGAAGATCGGTGAATGCTCGTGAATGATTTCGTCGGGCACCTGCAAAATCCAATAGGGAGTGCGGGAGGCACTCTCGATTTTTGCAAGTCGCCACCATTTGAATTGGTTCGGGTTTTTGGGGTCGGAGGTCGCGAAGGTTGTCCCGTGCGAATGCCGTAAGTTTTCTTCAAAGGCAGGATTTGCCGCAATGCACGCTTCCGTCTGCCGGCTTTGTCTCAGCACAACTTCTGTGGTGGAGAACGCATCAGGCGGCGGCTGTTCAGGCAAAACTCGATGCGTGAACAGACGCGGGTTATTGCCGGGCGTTTTAGTTAGGTATTCATGTTGATCAACTTCGTGACTGCCTGTGCCATAGTGCGTGTCCCAGTGATAGCGTCGGTGGGCAAACAGATTCGGCAGAAATGTCCCTCTCGGAAACCAACCACGCGTAGCTGAATCGGTCTCTGATGTTATCGAAATTAGCAACGGGCGATTCGGATTGACGGAATCGCGATGGCCAATCCGTGCGAACATATCGCTCAGCTCTTTTGCATAAATCGACTCGGCGGCCGAATTGACTAAAAGAATTAGGTCAGCGGGAGCATCGAAAGATCGGCCACCACTTTGGACATCTTGAGCGAGAACGCCTCCGGCGAGTGCTTGCGCCATCGCTTTCTCTAGGACAAGCCCTCCGAATGAATGGCCGATCACGACGCACTTTGAGCGACCGGGGTGCGCTTTCCGAGCCTGCCTGATTAGCTCGAAGATCGTTTCGGTAACCGGCGTGCCGGCCACTCGCGTGGCAGCTCCCTTCCGATCGAGAAACGTAAGGTAATCGAGCGGGCCCTGCACCAGCCGCCCGCGCCATCCCAGGAAGACACCGTGAACTTGAAAGCCGCCCCCGCTTTCGGACATTGCAAGTTCGGAAAGCAGACAACGGAACGTTTCCACGTCGCCCGAATCGGCATTGTTATGCCAGCCGTGGATGAACGTCACGAGCAGAACCGGCTTCTTCGATTTACGAATGGCTCGACTTGCATCGCCAAGCTGCTTCCGGTCCCAAAAGTCACCTCGCTCATCAAACTCGACGAATGAAAGTCGATAATTGCGGCCGGAGGAAAGGGCGGTTTGCTCCAACGGGGGTTTCTGATTGGGATAAAATTCGTCCGCGATCCCGCCTAGGCGGTATGGTCTATTTCCGACGCAAGCCGAAAGCAGCCCCATGCCTAAAACGATGGCGATTACGCGAAACATAACTAACCGATGGGAGCGCAGACACCCGTCTGCGGACGCTTGGCTGATTAAGCCGCAAATTTATTTCAATTACCAGATTTAACCGCGCGACGCTTCGATTTCGGGACGCAGATCGCACTCCGATAGATGCGAAAAGCAAAACTTTAACAAAACCTGTCGCCTACCTACGATTAGCAGTTTCTATATTAGGGAGCCGCATGTCTAAAGCACTTTCGATTAATGTCGGTCAAATCCTGACCGGACCGTTGTTCAACGAGCCGATGCGTGTCGAGACCGTGCGCAAGGACGGTGACGGCGCTTTGGTCGTGGGGCTCGTTGGGACCAAATCTGAGCGATTCCGCAGCGTCAGGCTCACATCGAAGGAAGTGGACAATCTCACGATTCTCGAAACCGCAGCCTCTTTCGATGGCGATGGAAAACTGCTTAGGCTGGGTCTTCAAGCTTACTCGCTGGGGATCGCGTATGAGTTCGACCCATATTTCGGATTGTCGATCTCACGTGTCGACCCTCTGCCGCATCAACTCGAAGCGATTTACGATTACCTTCTAAGGCTGGCGCGTGTGCGGTTTCTTCTCGCCGATGATGCGGGCGCGGGCAAGACGATCATGGCCGGTTTGCTCATCCGGGAATTAAAGTTACGCGGTCTCGCGGAACGCATTCTCGTCGTCTGTCCCGCTAATCTTGCGTTTCAGTGGCAACGCGAACTGAAGGAAAAATTCGACGAGAAATTCGTGGTGATGAAAGGCACGGACATCCGTGACCAATTCGGGATGAATCAGTGGATGGAACAGCAGCGTGTCATCACGTCACTCGATCTTGCGAAACGTCCCGATATTCTCGCGGGGTTGCGCCAAGTTCATTGGGATTTGGTGATCGTTGACGAGGCGCATCGCATGTCGTGGACACCTCCGGCTCGCAAGACTGCGCGTTATGCGCTTGGGGAACTACTCCGAGACAGCAGCGATCATATGCTGTTGCTGACCGCAACACCTCACAAGGGCGACCCGGCGAATTTCAGTTTGTTCCTCCAACTTCTTGATGCTGACGCCTACGCAGATGTGAAATCAATCAAGCAGGCGATTAGCCAACAGCACGCTCCTTTTTATTTGCGCCGAACAAAGGAAGCGATGGTCTATTTCCCCGAGCAATTGCCGGACCGCAGTTGGGTCGCTCGGAAGATTTTCACCAAGCGAATAACCCGCACCGTCGACTTCAATATCGATGGTGACGAGTTCGATCTTTATCGTGAAGTAACGCGGTTCGTGAAGCAACAGAGCGCGAAGGCTGCTGCGCGCGAAGATAACCCACGCGCACGCGCTGTCGGATTTCTCATGTCGCTTTATCAGCGGCGCCTTGCGTCGAGCACTTACGCATTACGCCATTCACTCGAAAACCGAGCGAGACGACTAACCGAAGGCTTAAAGAATGCGCAAGAACTGGCTCGAATCGCGCCACCCGATCTTCCTGATCCGACCGAGATCGAAGAGATGGAAGAGGGCGAACGCGAGCGGCTCGAACAGATGCTTGAAGCCATTACATTGGCAGGCAGCGCCGAGCAAGTTCGCGAGGAAATTTCTGAACTCGAAAGGCTCGCTCAACAAGCGACAGCGGTCGAAGAAACTTCTGGCAGCGGAGGGGAAGCGAAACTTTCGCGCTTAAAGGACCTTTTAAGCGACGAAGGTTTCTTTGGGCAGCGCGACAAACGGCTGCTGATCTTCACCGAATACCGGGACACGCTCGATTATCTCGTTACGAAACTGAAGGAGTGGGGATTCACTGTCGGGACAATCCACGGCAGTATGAAGCCCGGTTTTCGCGACGAGCCGAATACCCGGCTTTATTCAGAGCAGCAGTTCAAAGACGGAGCCATTCAAGTGCTCGTCGCAACAGAAGCCGCTGGCGAAGGAATTAACCTCCAGTGTTGTCACGTTCTTTTCAATTATGACATCCCGTGGAATCCGAATCGTTTGGAACAGCGGATGGGTCGCATTCACCGCTATGGCCAAACCAAAGACTGCCTGATCTTCAACTTCGTTGCCACAAACACGATTGAGGGACGAATCCTTCAACGGTTGCTAGAGAAACTTCAGGAGATTCGGAACGCACTCGACGACGATGCGGTTTTCAACGTCGTTGGAGAGATTCTTCCGGCTGCACAAGTCGAGCGGGTGTTGCGCGACTACTACGCAGGAAAACTCGGCGACGCAGATTTGGAAGATCGCCTGCTCAAGAACGTTGATGAAAATCACTTCCGGGGAATTTGTGAGAACGCGCTGGAAGGTCTCGCTTCAAGGACGCTGAATTTAAGCATGCTAATCGAGCGCCGCGCGCGAGCGCAGGAAAGGCGTGTAGTGCCTGAAACGATTGCGCGGTTCATTACAGAGTCGGCACCTTACGTCCCTCTCACTCTGAACGCTGTCTCATCCTCACCGCATACATTCGACTCCATACGAACGCCGACAGTCTTGCGTAGTTACGAAAGCGAACCGAATTGGAAACTGCCGGCTCTGGCGACGAAATATCCACGGTTCTCAACGGATCGCGAAACAGCCGAAACAAACAATCTTGAATGGGTCACACCCGGTCATCCGCTGTTTGAAGCTGTGCGGCGGCATAGCTTTGCAAAGGCGCAGGAGAGTCTCGGAAAGGGAGCATGCTTTTATTCGTTGCAACACGAGGCGCCCGCTCGGATCGATTTCTACCGGGCACGGATCGTCGATGGTCTTAGCAACACTGTCCATGAGCGTATTTTCGCTGTTGAATTAGCGGAAGATACCGAACCAAAATTGCAAGACCCTACGGTGCTCGGAGATTTTACTCCGACTAATCGACCTGAAACTGTTCCGCCGATCGCCACCTCTTCAGAATCAGTTGAATGGCTGAATGAAAACTGTCTGGCGCCTTTTCTCGCCGATGTTCGCGCAGAACGCCTCGGTGAAATCGATCGCATCGCAGCGCACGTAGAACTTTCGCTCACCGAATTATTGCAAAAAGCAGATGATGAAATTGGAAGAGCCGCGGCTGAGACCGAACAAAGCGTTGGCGGCTCCGAAGGCCGACTTGCGCAGGCTGAAGAACGACACGCGAAGTTGCTCGCTCGGCGCGAGCACCGACGGCAAGAACTTGAACGTCAGCGGTCACTGACGCTGCAAAACGTGGAGCGCATTACGAGCATTCTCGTCTTGCCTCATCCGCAACGTGAAGCGCCGGATGTTCGTCGGCTGCGAAGCGACCCCGTCACCGAAGCGACCGCGATGCGCGTTGTCATCGAGCATGAAACGAATCAAGGCCGACAGGTCGAGGACGTGCATGAGAAGAATCTCGGTTACGACATTACAAGTCTTGATTTGAAATCCGGCGAACTGCGCCTAATTGAGATCAAAGGTATCGGCGCTCCGACTGGAACAGTGTTGATCACGCCTAACGAGCGCCGCGTCGCCGAAGATCGTCGCGATTGCTATTGGCTTTATGTCGTTACTAACTGCAATTCGACACCTCACCTTCAACCGCCAATAAAGGACCCCGCGCGTTTCCCGTGGCACGAAGTGCGAAAGGTCCAACACTACTGGCTCGAAGTTGGCGCAATGACACAACCGATGGCGGTTCGTGAAGAGCCAAAGGACTCTTCCTAACGGCGGCGACCGAAGATGCTTTATTTTGCCTATGGATCGAACATGGACTGCGCGCAGATGCGTGAGCGGTGTCCCTCCGCTCGGTTTGTTACCACTGCACAGGCAGCGAATCACAAACTTGTGTTCTCTCGAAGATCGACATCTCGCGGTTGCGGAGTCGGCGACATGGTTCCTGTTGAAGGCGAAAATGTTTGGGGTGTTGTTTATGAAATTAAGGATGCAAATGATGTCGAAAACCTTGACCGACGCGAGGGAGTTTACAGCGGAGCATATGTTCGGAAAAATTCGGAACGAGTGTTACCGCGTGACACGCCCAAACAATCAATAACCGTTTCAACTTATTTTGCCGTTCCACAAGACAATCCACCTCGGCCAAGTGCCGCATACATGGCGCTTATAGTAAACGGCGCGAAATTCTGGAACTTGCCAGCCGAATACGTGGCACAACTTGAACAAATCGTTACGGCCGAATGATCCCCCAAGAATGCAAGCGACTCGGCGAAGTCGATTTTCCGATTGCAGAGGTTTCGAAGCATTCCGCGCGCGAAAAATCGATCCGTCATGGCCATCCATCGACGTTGCATCTTTGGTGGGCGCGGCGACCACTGGCAGCATGTCGCGCGATGCTGCTCGCTTTGTTGCTGCCCGATCCGGTGGATGAGCACTGCCCGTCCGAGTTTAAGGACGAGGCGCGCAAACTACTGCTTCAATTGCGCGGCAAGATAGGTAGTGAGCCCGAGGACCTTAGGCAGGCACTACTGAAGTTTATTGGCGATTTTGCAAATTGGAACCTTGCTACGGATCGATCTTACATTGAAGTCAGCCGCGGCTTGGTCAAGGCGGCGCATGGCGATGAAGCACCACTAGTTGTCGATCCATTTGCAGGAGGCGGTTCGATTCCGCTTGAGGCCCTACGACTTGGTTGTGATACCTTCGCCAGCGATTTAAATCCAGTTGCGTGCTTGATCTTGAAGGTCTTACTTGAGGACATTCCACGTCGTGGAATGGCGTTGGCGGATGAGTTGCGCGGACTCTCGGACGAACTGAAGAAGGCGGCCGACAAAGAATTGGCGCAATTCTATACAGTTGATCCTGATGGCGGACGGCCGCTCGCGTATTTGTGGGCTCGCACCGTTCGCTGCGAATCGCCAAAATGTGGCGCAGAGATTCCGTTGGTGCGCTCACTTTGGCTGAGCAACAAAGCAGGGCGAAAAAAGGCTTTTCGGTATCGTGTGGAAAAATCCCGTGCCAATTCGCCGCGAATAGTTTTCGACATCTTCGAGCCTACGAATGAAGAAGTCCAAAGTGGCATCGTGGCCGATGGCAATGCTACTTGCCCCTGCTGCAACATTGTTCTGGCTGCTGCACGCGTCCGCGCGCAATTATCCCTACAAAAAGGTGGAGGCGATACTCAGTTTGACCAGCGCGGTAAGCGCATCGCCGGAGCAACCTTACTAGCGGTTGTCACGCAGTCCGACTCTCAAGGACGAGAATACCGAACGGCGCTACCAACAGACTACGTCGCGGTCCGTTCCGCACAGCAATTCGAGAAGAGACTCCCGAAAGGGCTGGTGCCGGACGAGCCTCTAAACCCTGTGCGTCCTTCTCCAAATGCGCGGGGTCTTTCGGCTGTCACACGTTTCGGTGTTGGAACCTTTGGTGACCTCTTTACAGCGCGACAAAAAGTGGCCTTAACCAAATTCGTCGACCTGTGCTCAAAATTGGAAACTTCAACTCACAAAGACACGCTCGCGCTTGCGGTGAGCAGACTTGTCAATGCTTCAACATCGCTTTGTCGATGGGACGCCAGTCGAGAAAATATTCAAGGCATTTATTCAAAACAAGCCGTTCAATTTGTATGGGATTTCTGCGAAGGTAACCCTTTATCAGCGGCAACCGGTGGGTTTACCGGGGCTGTTGATTGGGTTACAGCGATTATAGCGGCCGCGGTTGACTCTCCGATTGGTCAGGTGCAATGCGCTGATGCCCGGGAGTCGCCCTTACCCGATAACTCGGCCGATGTTTGGTTCACCGATCCGCCATATTACGATTCAATTCCTTACGCCGATCTCGCAGATTTCTTCTATGTGTGGCTTAAGAGAATTTTGCCTAACGATCGAATATTAACAGCGCGTCTTGATCAAAATACGGGTCTGACACCAAAGACCGAGGAATGCGTGTGGAACCAATCGCATTTTGTAAATGGCAAACCGAAAGATGGAGCGTTTTTCGAGGGCTGTGTCTCTGACGCATTCTCCGAAGGTCGCCGCGTTATGAGACCACAAGGTGTCGGCTGCGTGGTTTTCGCGCATAAAACTACTGAAGGATGGGAGGCCCTTCTTTCGGGGATGCTCAAAGCGGGCTTTGTCATCCATGCGTCTTGGCCTATCACAACAGAGATGGCCACGAGAACGGTTGCGAGGGGGACCGCAGCCCTCGGCGGTAGCGTCCATCTCATCTGACGACCTCGAACGGAAAAAAACGTTGGCGATTGGGGACAAGTGCTGCGGGAACTACCTAAACGTGTCAGCGACTGGATGGAACGCTTGCAAAGCGAAGGCGTCCGTGGCGCGGACTTAGTATTTGCTTGCATTGGACCAGCACTCGAAATTTTTAGTCGCTATTCAAAAGTCGAGAGCGCGGAAGGTCGGGAAGTCGGCCTACCGGAATATCTCGTTAAAGTTTGGGAAGTCGTCGGTCGCACTGCCCTCGAACACGTGTTGGGAACCGCTGAGGCAAAAGTTCGCAATGGCGCAGCAGGCGCACTTGAAGAAGACGCACGGCTCACCGCGCTGTTTCTCTGGACGATGCAAAGCACAAGCGTCGATTCGTCAAATGCAGCGCAACACGCCGACGCAGAACAAATCGAAGACGATGATGAAGGTGCAGCAGGCAAGCAAAAGAAGAAGGGCTTAAAACTTATCTTCGATGTTGTTCGGCGGTTTGCTCAACCATTGGGCATTCGTCTTCCTGATTGGGAAGGTCGAATAATCGAAACGCAGAAAGGAGTCGTTCGATTGTTGCCCGTTCGCGAACGCTCGATACAACTGTTTGGCGAAGACGGTGCACATGGCGCGGCATCGGAAATCGAACGCGCGGGTGATGCCCAACTTATCCTTTTTCCAGAAACGAAAGAAACTATTGCGCCACGGGTCCGAGGTCGCCGACGTGCTGAAGCCCGCGGGTTAGATCGGACGCAACGAGAAGCAACGACGTTGGATCGACTGCACGCTGCGATGCTCCTGCAAGCGAGCGGCCAAGCGAGCGCGCTTCGCACCCTGTTTAAAGCAGAGCAAGAACGCGGTCCTGATTTAATACGTCTGGCCAATGCGCTGTCTGCGCTTTATCCAAAAGATAGCGAAGAGAAGCGACTGCTCGATGCGATGCTGCTCGCAATTCCGAAGTAACTCTAAAAATGGAGCCTTGGTATAAAATTGTAACGCCGCGCAAAGAAGTGCGTGACGGCCGATCCTTCAATCCTGACGAGTTTGCCATCGCGTTGGAGCGTGTAGTCGCGGGCACCGCACCGCTCGATTATCGTGATCCACAGCAATTTTTTTCGCGCACGTGCTGGACGCGCGCGCTGCGTGAGCAGGTTGGGATTGTATTACGTCGACTCGACGGGAAAACAGAGAACACTCCGCCAGTTCTCATGCTGGTCACACAGTTCGGGGGCGGCAAGACACACACACTCACTTCGCTTTATCATCTTGTCCGCTCGGGCAAGAAGGCTTTGGCGTTTTCCGGCGTATCGGATGTGTTGAGAGAGGCCGGTCTCAGTGACGTTCCAGAAGCGAAAGTCGCAGTCTTCGTCGGTAATGCGTGGGACCCACAGGATGGAAAAGAAACGCCTTGGATCGACATCGCGCGTCAACTTGCCGGAAACAAAGGCGTCGCTGCATTAGGTTCTGCTGCTAAAACTACGCCACCCGGGACCGACACTCTTGCGAAGGTCTTCGAGGTCGCAGGCGGCAAGGTGTTGATTCTTTGCGATGAGGTTCTGAACTTTGTGAATCGGCACCGCAAAATGGCCGACCCGTTTCACGCCTTCATTCAAAATCTGACGGTCGCAACAACAGGAACAACTTGCGGCGCAGCCGTGGTGAGCCTGCCACGAAGCCAAGTTGAAATGACCGATTGGGACAGAGAGTGGCAGGATAAAATCACGAAGGTTGTCCGCCGAGTAGCCAAGGATTTGATCTCGAACGATGAAGCGGAAATCAGCGATGTCGTCCGACGTAGACTGTTCGAAGATTTAGGAGACGAAAAGTTACGGAGCAAGGTTGCTAAGGGGTATGCGGATTGGTGTTTCGAGCGAAGGGCACAACTTCCACCAGAGTGGACCGCTGTTGATGTTGCAGCGACCGAGACCAAAGCGCGCGATTTTTTGAGGAATCGATTTGCGGCTTGTTATCCGTTTCATCCCGCCACGCTTTCTGTTTTCCAACGAAAATGGCAAACGCTCGCTCAGTATCAGCAAACCCGCGGCACACTGGCAATGTTCGCCCAATGGATTTCGTGGGCATATCGGGAAGGCTTTCAGGGTGCCCGACGTGAAGGTGTTATCACACTCGGATCAGCCCCTCTCGATGTTCCCGAATTTCGCGCAATAGTGCTCGGTCAACTCGGCGAGCCAAGGCTTTCCGCCGCCATCGAAACCGACATCGCAGGCCCACATTCGCACGCGCGCGCTCTCGATGCCGATACCGCAGGACCTTTGCGCGATATTCATCGTCGTGTCGGTTCCGCAATTTTGTTCGAGTCGTCTGGCGGTCAAACCGAGAAAGTCGCGCACTTGCCGGAACTTCGTTTCGCGATCGGCGAACCAGATGTAGAGACGACATCAGTTGATAACGCGGCGCACGCACTAGAATCCAAAGCGTTCTTCATCAGTCGTGTCGGGTCGGATGGCCTAAAGATTTATCATAAGGCAACGATTCGAAAAGCGGTCGGCGACCGCCGCGCATCGCTGGATGAAGAAACCGAAATCAAACCGGCGATTCGCAAATTAATTGAGACCGAGTTTCGGCGTGGCGCGACTGTTCCCATTGTTCTTTTTCCAAAGGACGCCAGCGAAGTTCCAGATTCGCCGAGGCTCACGCTAGTTGTATTGGAGGCGGAGACCGAATGGACCGCGAGCGATGTTGGAAGAAAGCAGATTGCGGAGTGGACAAAGCAGCGAGGTAAATCGTCGCGACTTTATCCGGCAGCCCTCGTGTGGTGTCTGAAGAAGCCCGGGCGCGACATGCATGAAAAGACGGAGTTGTGGCTCGCGTGGAAACGGGTCGCGAGGGAAGTTGCTGAAGGAACACTCGGAGCAGATTACGACCGAGCGGATCGCGCTGAAATTGCGGCGAAGGTCACCGACGCCGAAGAGGCCGCGAAAGACGAGGTGTGGGGTGGCTACCGATTCGTTCTGACAGCCGACGCCCATGAGAATGACGGCCTCAAGATAATTGATCTCGGTGCCGGGCATGCCAGTGCATCTGAAACGTTATCGGCACGAGTGGTCACGTCGCTGCGGTCCCAAGAGTTGCTCAACGAATCAGTTGGCTCGGGCTATCTTGACCGTAATTGGCCGCGAAGTTTAACCGAATCCGGCGCATGGCCTTTATCGAGCCTGCGGCAGAGTTTCCTCGACGGTTCGTTGACCCGTCTTCTTGATCCCGACGCGGTCTTGCGCGGCAAGATTGTCGAGTTTGTGGGCAGCGGTGCTTTCGGTCTCGCGTCGGGAAGCAAGGGCGACGGCGGCTACAGTCGCGTCTGGTTCAGCGAGATAATCGCGCCCGATGAAGTGATGTTCGACGCGAATGTGTTCTTGTTGACGAAAGCGAGAGCAAAGGCGCTTAAGAGCGGCGCCGTGACGGAAACTGCGGAGCCAGCAACGCCAGCGACCAAACTATCGGACGGTGGTGAAGTTGAAGCAGTATCGAAAACCAAATCTGCCGCGCAAGAAACTCAAAAAACAATCCGAATTACAGGCACCGTCCCGCCGGAAATCTGGAACCGCATCGGAACCAAACTGCTTCCAAAACTGAAGAGCGGAAAGGAACTTAAAGTCGATGTTGGTTTTTCCGTCAGTGTTGATGCTGCAAACGCGCCGCACATTGAATCGGAGATTCGGCAGATTTTGGAAGACCTCGGCTTAACTCACACGTTGGAAATAAAAGTCGAAAATTAGGAACTCGCTTCTTACCCCGCACATCTTGTTCGCTTCGCTGCGCGGGGGATAGAGTGAATTTATGCCCGAAACAGCGCCCAACGCGGTAGCAGCGGAAGCCAAAGAAAATCCAGATCAAATGGGATTTGGCACCGAGTTCGAAGCGGAAGCCGGTGCGGTTGCACTCAGTCGTAAGGAGACGGCTAGCGTTGCAGAAGTTGGTGGCGCTCCCTACACAATCAAAACCCTTCGCCTCGCAAACTTCAAGGGCTTCTCCAATTTTGAGGTCGATTTCGGTCGATTCAACGTCCTTGTTGGCGGTAACAACTCTGGCAAATCGACTATTCTCCGGGCCATTCGTCTAGCCTATGAACTGGCCAAATTGCATTTTGGTCGTCAAAAGGGCATCTGCGCAGATTTTATTCAGGGTCGAAGTGTTCCGAAGTCGCTTCTGCCGGTTGCTCAACTGCGCGATCTCTGGCCATCCGGCCGGATGCGCGAGGGCAACAAGTGGATACCCTCAAGAGTTGTTGTTGAACTAGCCTCCGGTCATAAATTCGCCTTCGGCATTATAGGTCCGTGGAACGCGGCCACATCCAAAATTGATGACGAGGATTTAAAGGCGATGAACGCAACGCCCTTTGAAATCGTAAACGGTTTCCTCAGTTATCCGCCCGAGTTTGTTCCGGCATCAATCGGCATCGTCGCCGAAGAGGAATACCGGACGCCTGCTCGTCAATCAGCGCTTGTTGCGTCTGGACGGCACAATGAAATTATCCGCAACTACTTACTCGAATTAACCACCGCTCAGCAGAAGGAAGTAAGCGAATTACTTGCGAAATATTTCCACGCGAACATTGATGTGCCGAAATTTGATGAGAACAAAGATCAATTCATCTCTGCCGTTTATACAAGCGATGAAGGCGACCACGACCTTTATTCTGCTGGTGGCGGCTTTTTGCAGATCGTAGAAGTTCTGGCTTTTATTTTCCGCGGCACGCCGGGGGTAGTCCTTCTCGACGAACCTGACTCGCACCTTAATAGCAGCTTACAGCATGCTTTCGTTGACATTCTTGAGGAATTGGCGCGCAGGCGGAATTTCCAAGTTCTCATGGCAACCCACTCAAAGGAAATTATTAACTATGTTGATCCCAGTAGGCTGATTCCAATCGACCGAAAGGCGACCAAAGCAGAGGCGCTGAAAGCTGAGACCAGCACAGTGACCATCCTCAAGGAACTCGGCGCGATCGATAACGTTGATGCCTATCAAATTGTAAAGCAGCGTTCTATCTTGATAGTTGAAGGATCAACTGATCGCGAGTTGATTCCGCGGCTTGCTGCCAAAATGGGTGTCACTTTGTTTGATGGGTCCTCGCGCGCCTCAATCTTACCGGCCAACGGAGTCGACCGCCTCAGCGATGGTAACGCGATAGGTTTTGTAGAGCACTTGCTCGGAAATAAGATTAAGAGTCTTTTGCTTCGCGACCGGGACAGCCTAACGAGAGACTGGATGGCGGAGGTTCGATCCAAGAGTCAGCGTCCGATGTTTATTTGGCCTCGCGATTGCCTTGAGAGCTACCTGATCGTGCCCGCCGCGATTCATAAAATACTATTGGAAGAGTCGGGGGAGAAAGATGCCCCAAAGGTAAGTGAAGTCGAAGGCATCATCTCGACCAATATCCAGAAAATGTTTGATTCCAGCCAAGATCGCATCGCGGCTCGTCTCCAAGATGTAGAATGGCGCATTAACCACAATAGAATCGACGCTTCTAAAGCGAACCCTGTTGCGAGGTCTGAAATGGAAGCAGTGTGGAAAAAGGATGGGAATCCACTGGCATTCGCTCCCGGGAAGGAACTTTTGGGTCAAATTCGAGACGATATTCAGAAAAAGTGGGGGGTGTCCTTTGGAAACGCGCGCATAATCGAAGCGATGAGGCCCGAAGACCTGCATCAAGATATTAAGGATATGTTGGCGGAGGCTACCAAGACCCTAACCTGACGCGGAACTCGACCCGGCAGCCGGTTGCCCGAAGCAAGGAAGCGGGGAGCAGGGAGGATGGAGCAAAATCGCAATTGCTTTGGGGCGCTCGCCAAACGAGAGGCGCACCACAACTTAAAAAAGCGGGGCAAAACAACGGGGGATGCTCCTAATAAGTGGCCAAGAAGTGGCCAAGTTGAAGATACACAGGCGCAATCAAATTTTGATATCCATGCGTCAACATCCTTATAATCAAGGCTTAACGCTGGAGCCGGCAGACGGATTCGAACCGACGACCTGCTGATTACAAATCAGCTGCTCTACCAACTGAGCTATGCCGGCACTTTACGCGCGGAAACGCTACCTTCAGCAGCAATTTCCGTCCTCATTGTATACGCAATTTTTTATGGGATGCCAGTTAGCATGATGGAGCACGGGGCACAGAGCAAAACGATTTAAGAACATGCTCTCCTATGTGCTCCGCGGAGCACCGCCGAACAACATGCACCAACTGCATTTGCTGTGACGGTTTCAATGTTGGTTGGTTGTGGGAATTATAAAGACATCTGCGCAAATAAAAAAATAAAGTTAAAAAAAACATTGAACGCTTGCAGGCGTTTTGAGTATTCGTCGGATCAAGGAGAACAAATATATGAACAAAGCCCAACTTCCGGAGTGCGGTTTGTCTCGCAAGAGTGCGGTTCTACTGGCGATCTTTTTCGCCATTGTGTCTAACCTTCCAGCGCAGGGACCCTCGCCCTCGCCTTCACCCTCGCCCCCGCCTGGCGCCCCCGCGCCCGTAGCCCGAGACGCGAATGGAAATGTTGTCCCAACGTCCGGTGCCACAGCCACGGCGGAGCGCGTCATCGTTACCGGCTCAAACATTCCGACAGCGGAGGAAGTGGGGGTTAACCCGGTCGACATCTACAACCGAGAAACGATAAGCAAATCGGGGCAGCGCACGACGGAACAATTTCTCCAAAGTCTTCCGACCGTTAACGCGAACGTCGTTCCACAATCCAACAACGAGAACGGCAGCAATACGGCGGTGGGCGCCGCGACCATTGCCCTGCGTGGCTTCGATGCCCGCGCCACTCTCATCCTCATTGATGGGCGACGCGTCGCTCCCTATCCGACGGGAAACAATCCCGGCCTGGTTAACGTCATGTTCGTCGATCTCAATTCCATTCCGGCGGCTGCGATCGATAGCATCGAGATTTTGAAAGACGGCGCCTCCACCACGTATGGCGCAGACGCTGTCGCCGGCGTGGTCAACATCAAGCTGCGTCACGATTATCAAAACGGCGCGGAAGCGAGCGTTCAATACGGCAACACGGAGCACGAGGATTCGGGTGAGTTCATCGCCTCGGCGACTTTCGGCGTCGGCAATGACACCACCAACATCACTGGCGTGTTGAATTACTACCACCGCAATTCCATCTTCCAACGCGACCGCGCCTATTCAGCCGTGCCCCCATTCCTTAGCTCAAACAACAGCCCATATAATCTTTCACTTAGCAGCGACGTGGCGGCCGCCGCCGGCGGACCCAACCTGGCTCCTGGGTCGACTGTATTCGCAAGTCCGCCGGATTTAACCAACGGGCTAGCTCCGGCCAGTACCTACCTTTACGACGCTAATAATCGGGTTAGAGCAGCTGGCGGCCTCCGACCGGGGTTTAACTTCAATATGACCGCGAGCTCCTTCCCGGAAAGCGAGCGCTACGGCATGTATCTCGCCGCTGATCACAAAGTCTTCGGAGATCAGATGGTCCTCTACGCGGATGGCTATTACGAAAACGTAAAAACGCATAACGAGGCAGCGCCTCCTGCGACTGGTAATTTCGAGACCAAAGGTCAGACTACCCTCGCCATCCCACCACACTCACCCCTGGGTGGGGTCTCACCTCCCAACACGCCAACCTTTGCCGAAACTGGTCTTCCGGCGGATGCGTTCAATCCCTTTAATCCTTTCGAGCAAATCATCTCGGGCGCCACCCGCGCTCGCCTGTCTGACTTTGGGAATCGCTTGTTCGACAATGAGACTGATGCCTGGCTTACAACTCTCGGCGTCAAAGGAGACAAGCTATTTGATGGAAGCTGGGGCTACGACGCCGGCTGGCGCTACAGCCAGCTCAAGAACGTCCAGACTGGGCAGCAGGTATCCGCTTCGCGGTTTAATCGTGTCTTGAACGCAGCCGATCCTATCTTTGATCCGACCTCGCCGCAATTTATCGGGACGACTGTTCCATTCAATCCTTTTGGCGACTTTCGTGTTCCGATCGCGTCGAACGAGGCTACGGTCAATTTTGTCAGGGTGCATCCCAAAGACGAAGACATCTCGAAACTGTGGACGCTTGATGCCAACGTCTACACCACCTCGCTCTTCGAGCTACCGGGTGGCGGCGTTGGTTTTGCCTTCGGCGGGCAGTTTCGCCGCGAAACGCTGGAGGAGACACCAGATATGCTAAACGTGGAGGGTGATATTGTCGGCAATTCGCCGGTCCCGCCCGCCCGTGGAGGAAGGAAATCCTACTCGTTGTACGCTGAAGCCAGGATTCCGATTTTTGGGCCGAACAATGCCATTCCCGGCTTTCACTCGTTGGAATTTGAGGACGGCGTGCGCTTTGAAGAGTTCCTGAACAACGACAGCAATGTGCTGGTGCCGAAGTTCGGCATGCGCTGGCAACCATTAGACGAGCAGCTAACCCTGCGTGCGACCTGGAGCGAAGGCTACCGCCAGCCATCACTCGAGGAATTATTTTCTGCTCCCATTTCCACGTTGCAGGGTACTCGCGATCCAAGGTTTGGTGGGTTGTTCGAGCCGGAAACGAACACTCTTATCCAGAGCAATAAAAATCTTCAGCCGGAGGATTCTCGATCATTCAGTGCCGGCTTCGTTTACACGCCCAAATATGTCCCTGGGTTAAACATATCGGTTGATTTCTGGGATACTGAGCGCACCGGCATAGTGGCCGTTCCCCTTGCCCAGCAGGTGGTGGATGGCACAGCCCCCGGCACCGTGGAACGCGACCCGACTACCGGTCAAATCAGCCGGGTTCTGCTCTCGAACGAGAATCTGGGTTCTCAAGAGGCTCGCGGGTATGACTTTACTCTCCAGTACCAGAGGCAAACGCCTTGGGGGACGTTCACCTCACTTACGCAGGCGACCTACCTGGATGAATTCCTCTTCCCGCAGTTCATCGAGGCAGAGTTCGGACCGACTGCGGGAAATCTGGCCGGTAGAACTACCGATCCGGCTACCTCTAACGAAGGCTGGTACAAATGGAAAGGTACCAGTCAGCTCGATTGGAATTGGAACCATTTCGATGCCATCTTCACCGCGCGCTACATTGATGGATTCCACGAATTTTTGGGGGATGGTGTTTCCCAGCACTGGGTTAGTCAAACCTGGACGTTCGATGTACAGGCTACTTATGATTTCACCGGACTTATTCCGGTGGAGAACAAACCTGTGCCAGGTTATTCCAAAGATGCGAAAGAGGTGGCGCGCGGCAAAGACGGCAGTATCACTGAAAAAGCTTCAGCCCAGACCGCCAACTACGGTGTTTCCGACTGGCGACGCATTTTGCTTGACGGGACGAGCATAACGGTGGGAATCAACAATATAACTGATCGGGATCCGCCGGCGGCATCCGGTGAAGATGGAAACGGTCAGAATTATCCCGGTTCCACTTACGATGCTACGAACCGGTTCTGGTACGCGCGCCTGACGAAGAAGTTCTAACTCAATTCCAGCGAAAGCGTTTGAATCCCGGGTAAACGTGGGAGGGGTCACTCCTTCTCGTGCTCGGTCCGACTTTATTTGACGATTTGCAGTGCGAGCCAGCGGGTGTATTTTGGGTTGTGAAGAGTGTAATTGCTGCTGGCGTTACGGTTCTAATCGCGACCAGCGCCTCCCTTGCCGATACACCGGTCAAGGGGAGCCAGGAGCGAAAGGAAAAAGTGACTGAGCAGACGGTTTTCGTCACCGGTTCGCTTATCCCGCAGCGCATCAAAGTGCGGCGCGTCGGCACGACAACGGTTTCGCCCGTTCGCGTCATTGATCGCCGGGAGATCGATGCTACTGGGCGTCAGACGACGGCAGGCTTTTTTGTGGCCGATCCTTCGGTACGCATCATCGGCCACTGAGCTCCGAGTTGGCGGCGGAACAATCCAGTCAATTCGACGACTGAGCTGCGACATGGAATCGCCAATCTGCTCCGCGATCCTGGATTGCGGCAAAAGCCGTGTCAGAAATGCTCGCGGAACCTTGGACCAACATCGCGGTGCAACCCCCCGACAGCTGCGCTAATCAACAAGCTTGTTTAAGCAGACGGTTTCTCCAAATTCCCAATCTGCCTTGGGTGGAGGACACCTAATTCCGATATTGGCCCTGCCTTTTGTGAACGCTTTCCGATTTTTCGCCGACGCAGCGTTTCGGTCTCGTAGTCCTCGCCGGATACATCACCATATCCTGGCAAATCTTTTCGTTCTGCCGCTGCTCGGTGGTGCGCGACTGAAAAAGCGCGTTTGAGGATTCAACTATGATGCATAATTTAAAAACGATGCAGGCCGCGTTTTATCAGTCTGAATCTGACCAGCCGCATCCGGGGCGGGCGCGCACGATCATTAAAGCGCATCCGGAAGTGCGCCAGCTGATGGTTAGAAATCCCTGGACCGCGCTGATCGCGCTTTCGGTCGTGGTCGTGCAAACGTCCCTAGCCTTTTGCTTTGGCAAACTCGGTTTCGGTTACTGGTGGCTCAGCCTGGTGATCGCTTACTGCGTCGGCGCGTTCGCTAACCATGCCAATTACGTCATCATCCACGACGCCACTCATAATCTCATTTTTCGAAATAAGAGCTGGAACAAGTTGGTCGGCATCCTGGCCGATCTTCCGAATTTGAATCCGGGCGCGATGGGTTTCCGCGTTTATCATTTGCGCCATCATTCGCATCAGGGCGATTACGAACACGATGCCGACCTGGCCAACCATTGGGAGGCGCGCCTGGTCGGCAACAAATGGTATCGTAAAGCGATTTGGTTGATGCTCTTTCCGTTTTTCCAGCTGACGCGGCCGCCGCGTCTGAAAGCAATCACCATGTGGGACCGATGGTTCTTCGTAAACTTTGCCTGCGCCATCGCCTACGATGTGGGCGTGGTTTATTTCTGCGGCTGGCCGGGGTTCCTTTACCTCGCGTTTTCGTTTTTCTTCTCCATCGGGCTGCACCCGGTAGGTGCACGTTGGATTCAGGAACATTACACGAACGATCCTGAGCAGGAGACCTACAGTTATTACGGGCCAATCAACCGGCTGGCGCTCAACATGGGTTATCACAATGAGCACCACGATTTGCCATCAATCCCTTGGAACAATTTGCCGAAGCTGCGGGCGATGGCTCCCGAATTCTACAACAACCTAAAGTATCACTCCTCCTGGAGTCGACTTCTGTTCGAGTTCATCTTCGACAAAAAGTACAGCCTCT
>Ga0193750_1000057_pt1 | contig 40571 bp, 37 predicted proteins | sample L1c1metaG_FD_160569 | JGI IMG/M metagenome (GOLD analysis project Ga0193750, IMG submission 160569) | Soil microbial communities from a riparian zone of the East river system, Colorado, United States - L1c1 | ecosystem: Environmental > Terrestrial > Soil > Riparian zone | place: USA: East River... | reverse complement strand
GCCTGCCGCGATCCCGACTTCACTGAATGCCGACAATTGTTCCGAAGTGATTGGGCCCCGCCGCAGGATGTCGATCTTGCCCGCGCGGACTGCGACGATGGTCGATTCAATTCCGTGGGTCGTCGGGCCGCCATCAATGATAAGCGGAATGTGTCCGTCGAGTTCATCTCGAACGTGCTTCGCCGTTGTTGGACTGATGCGGCCGAAGCGATTTGCGCTTGGGGCAGCAAGTGGTTTTCCAAACGCACGGATGATTTCCGCGAAGACAGAATGCGCGCTGATTCGAATTGCGACTGTCTCCAAACCCGCTGTCACGATTTCGGGAACTATTTCGCGCTTCGGCAAAACCATCGTGAACGGACCCGGCCAGAATTTCTCGGCCAGCTGCAAGATCAATTGTCGATCTTGAGTCAGGGGATCTGAAACTTTTTCCAGCCAACCGGGATCCGGCAGATGAACAATGAGCGGGTCGAAACGGGGACGCCCCTTTGCGTCGAAAATTTTCGCGACCGCAATCGGGTTGAGCGCGTCGGCGGCAAGTCCATAAACCGTTTCAGTCGGCAACGCGACCGCTTCGCCTTTGCGCAGCAATTCAACCGCGCGAGTAACGACTTCGTCGGGCCCAGGAACCGCTGGCGCTCTAAGAAGATCAGTGTGCATTTTCGCCTGTCATTCCGAGCGAAGCGAGGAATCCTCCCAACAGCAGCAAGCGCCACCCTAATTAACTAGTGTGATCCAAGCTTCGTAGGTGACATCGTTCGCTCCGCTCAGGATGACAGCGTTCACTTCGGCAGCTTGGCGGAGAGCACGTTCTCAGATTGCTTCTTACGGAACGCTTCTAATTTTTGGCGCAGCTTCTTGTCGCCAGTGGCAATGATGGCGGCGGCGAGCAGGGCCGCATTTTTCGCTCCCGCGTCGCCGATGGCAAGAGTGCCGACCGGAATTCCGCCCGGCATCTGCGCGGTGGACAAAAGTGAATCCAACCCCTGAAGCTTTGACTGAATTGGAACGCCAAGCACGGGCACGACGGTGTGGGCAGCGATTACTCCCGCCAAATGTGCAGCGCCACCGGCACCGGCGATGATGACATGAAGTCCGCGATCGGCGGCGTTACGCGCGAATTCTGCGGTAGCATCGGGCGTCCGGTGGGCTGAGAGCACGCGTGACTCGTTAGGCACGCCGAGCTCATCGAGCATTTCGACGGCGTGGCGCATCGTCTCCCAATCCGATTTGCTTCCCATTATTACGGCGACCAGAGATTTCGGCTGCGGCATACGGGAGTTTGGTCAGTGATGAGTCCATCGCAACTTCTTTTCAAGTTCCGACTTCGACGGCATATTGAGATGTGAACGCGGCCAAGTCGATTGTGCTCGTCGGAATGATGGGGGCCGGAAAATCTTCGGTTGGACGTTGTCTGCAACGGCGAACCGGATTGGCCCGTTTGGACACTGACGAAATGTTGGCGGCGGAATTTGGAATTCCTATTCCGCAAATTTTTGAAAAGCACGGTGAGGAGAAATTCCGCGATGCCGAAACTGAAGTGCTTCGAAAATTGGCGCCCGATCGACCGGCAATTATCGTGACTGGTGGCGGAATTGTTCTGCGAACAGCGAATGTCGATCTTTTGAAGGCGCTCGGCACCGTTGTTTGGCTCAGCGCCGACGAGGCGACGCTGTTCGAACGCGCTTCTCGACGGAACGATCGGCCGCTGCTCCAAAAAGAGCATCCGGGTGCAGTCTTTTCAAAATTATTCAGAGAGCGAGAACCGCTTTACACGGCGGCAGCCCAGTTACGCGTCGATACTTCCGCGAAAACTCACGACGAAGTGGCCGAGGCAATTTTGAACGAGCTAGAGGAATTCACCGCTCTCCAACAATGATCGCCACGGCTCATGTGAAAGGTCTGCCGCCAGAGACGGCGGCAGCTACAACGGAAGCAGACCCGAAAACGCGACTCACCGATTTTGCGCGCGAGCTCGGCTTTGACTCGTGTCGCGTTGCCGCGTGTTCTTCCCCGCCCCACGTTGAGGAATTTAGCAATTGGTTGCGCGAAGGCGGGCACGGCGAAATGGAATACATGGCGCGCGGCGAAGAGAAACGGCGCGATCCGCAAAAGATTTTGCCGGGCGCCAAATCGATCATTGTCCTGGCCCTGAATTATTTTCAGGGGGAAGAAGTGCGACGGTCACAGACCGCCGCTACAGGAAGAGTCGCGCGCTACGCTTGGGGCGATGATTACCACGACGTAATCGCGGCGAAGCTGGACAAGATCGACATCTTCCTCCGCGAATTTGGTGGAGAGCAAAAATGTTACGTCGATACCGGCCCGATTTTGGAACGCGACTACGCGGCGCTGGCGGGGACCGGTTGGCATGGCAAGAGCACGATGCTGATCGACGAAAAACTCGGTGCGTGGTTTTTCCTCTCGGAAATTTTGACGACGCTGGAATTGCCACCTGATGAACAGGCGCGAGATCGTTGCGGCACATGCCAGCGCTGCATCACGACTTGTCCGACCGGCGCGATTACGGCGCCACACAAATTAGACGCACGCCGCTGCATTTCCTATCTGACGATCGAATTGAAAACTTCGATTCCGCTCGAGCTTCGTCCGTTGATCGGTGACCGAATCTTCGGCTGCGACGATTGCCTCGACGCCTGTCCGTGGAATCGGTTTGCCAAAGTATCGCGGGAAACCGCGTTCGCCGCGCGAGGGTCGACAACCGCATTTTCGTTACGGGATTATTTGGCGCTAAGTGAAACTGACTTCCGCAACCTGTTTCGCAATTCGCCAATTAAACGGATCAAGCGGCGGGGGTTTTTGCGAAATGTCTGTGTCGCGCTCGGAAATGTCGGCACGGTCGCAGACTTGCCGGCCTTGCAACGAGCAGCCCTCGACTCGGAGCCTCTAGTTGCAGAACATGCCGCGTGGGCAATCGGACAAATCCGCGAGCGGTCCGGATTGGAAAAGCAAAAATCGTTGAATCCAACGAGCTTGGTTCGCGCATCCAATTGTCGATCTCGTGAACGCGTTTCGCTTGCAAAGGTCTAAAGTAAGGCTACTTCTGACCGTTTCCCGCCCCTGAGTTCCATGCATCAAGCCTTGGCCACCCCCGAAACCACTCCCAAAGCCGACCGGAAGCGCCGTAGCACCCGTAAACGCCAAATCATTATAGGCGTCGTCGGTTTTTTAGTGCTCTGGCTGATCGTTTCGATCATGCTGTCGAAACGGGAGAAACCGATCCCGGTCACGACCGAAAAAGCGGTCCGCAAGACCATTCTCCAAACCGTGTCGGCCACCGGCAAAGTCCAACCGGAAACGGAAGTAAAAATTTCGCCGGAAGTGGCGGGTGAAATAATCGAACTGCCGGTGGAAGATGGGATGGCAGTCAAAAAAGGCGATTTGCTGGTAAAGATCAAACCGGACACCTACAAAGCGTTGCTCGAGCAACAGGAAGCGGCCATTAGCTCAGCGAAGGCGACGAACCTTCAACAAAAGGCGACGATGGTGAAGTGCGAGCAGGACCTTAAACGCGCCGACGACATGTTCGCCAAGAAAACGATATCTGTTCAGGAATACAATACCGCCCAGGCGGCTTACGATGTTGCTAAGAACACTTACGAAAGTTCGCTGCACATGATCGAGCAGGCTCAGGCCAGCTCGAGTCAGGCACGGGATCAACTTTCCAAGACAACGGTTTATTCGCCGATTAATGGAACGGTGACGATCCTGAACAGCAAACTGGGCGAGCGCATTGTCGCCACCGGCCAATTCGCCGGCACCGAAGTGATGCGGGTGGCCGACCTTTCGCGCATGCAGGCCGTGATTGATGTGAATGAGAACGACGTTCCGAATGTGAAAATCGGCGACAAGGCGAACGTGAAAATCGATGCCTACGGCGATCGCATATTCACAGGGACGGTGGCGCAAATCGGGAATACCGGAAAGACGACCGGCAGTGGCACCCAGGAAGAAGTCACGAATTTCGAAGTGAAAATTAATTTGGAGCGCGAAGATGTTCTCCTCCGACCAGGTTTGAGCTGCACGGCCGACATCGAGACCAACATGGTGAAGGATGCCGTCGCCGTGCCGATGCAGGCGGTGACGATTCGAACCGCCGATAGTAATTTGAGCCCGGAGGAAATCGAAAAGAGAAAATTGAAAATCGCCGCGCGCGACAAAGGCGACAACAACGCGGATTACGTGAACGAACGCCAGGAGAAGGCCGCGCAAAAGGAAGAGCGCGAAAAACTGGCCAAGGTTGTGTTTCTGAAAAAAGGCGCCAAAGCCCAATCGGTCAAAGTGACGACCGGAATTTCGGACGACACTTACATGGAAATTAAAAGCGGCGTTCAAACCGGTGATGAAGTGATTTCCGGCAGCTACAGTGCGATCAGCCGCAAACTCAAAGACGGTGCGAAGGTGGCTTACGATAAGGAAGTCACAAAGTAGGACGCGTCGCTAAGCAGATGTCGATCTAACGATGGACGCGCGACAATCAGTCAGACAACTCGGGCCGGTCGTCATCGACATTGAAAACATCACCAAGGATTACGTGATGGGCGAAGAGATCGTGCGCGCGCTGCGCGGCATCTCGTTGCAAATCCGGCGCAACGAATATCTGGCCGTCATGGGTCCGAGCGGCAGCGGCAAGTCGACCCTGATGAACATGCTCGGCTGTCTCGATACGCCGACGTCAGGCCGTTATGAATTCAATGGCCGCAACGTTGCGGAGATGGACGATGATGAGCTGGCTGCGATCCGCAACCGTGAGATCGGTTTTGTTTTTCAAACATTTAACTTGCTCCCGCGTGCGACCAGCCTGCGCAACGTCGAGTTGCCTTTGATTTACGCCGGAATGGATCCAGAGAGTCGTGAAGAACGCGCCACTCAGGCGCTGACCGACGTTGGTTTGGGCGATCGTATTCTGCACAAGCCTAACGAGTTGTCCGGCGGTCAGCGGCAGCGGGTCGCGATCGCTCGCGCGCTGGTGAACAATCCGTCAATCATCTTGGCCGACGAACCGACCGGCAACCTCGATTCAAAAACCGGCGAGGAAATCATGGCGTTGCTCGAAGACCTTTATCAGCGCGGCCACACCATCATTTTAGTCACGCACGAGCGCGACATCGCCACGCACGCTCGTCGCACCCTTCATCTGCGTGACGGCGTGGTCGAAAGCGATGAACAAACTTTTGTGCCGCGATTGGAGACTGTCGCCGCAAGCTAGGTCCGAGCCGGACTGGCACTATGAAACGTTTTCTCTACGAACTGGAAGAAAGTTGGAGAATCGCTTACGCGCAGATGCGATCAAACCTGACGCGGTCGACGCTCACCGCGCTTGGCGTCATCATCGGCATTGTCGCCGTTACATTGATGGGCACAGCGATTGGAGGAATCCAGGTCGGCTTCGATAAAAGCATGGCGGTCCTGGGAGATGACGTCCTGTATGTGACACAGTGGCCGTGGAAACCGGTGGACGATTGGTGGAACTACCGGGACCGGAAAAAGATCCAGAACGAATACGCTGAGACGATCAATCGCATGATCGCGGCGAGCCCGAATTCGAACCTGATGGTCGCGGTGCCGACGTCGAGTCTGATGCGCTCAATTAAATACGGCGGAAACGAAGTGGAGAATGTCTTCACACTTGGAACTACGTCCGATTTCACCGTTACATCGACAATCGACTGCAAGGAAGGCCGGTTCTTTAACGAAATCGAATCGCGTAGCGGCGCGCAAGTGGTGGTGATTGGTTACGATGTCGCGGACGTTCTATTTCCATCGGAGAGTCCCATCGACAAATCTGTTCTCATTAGCGGCCACGCATTCAAGGTGATTGGGGTGAATGCGCGCCAGGGAACATTCCTTGGATTGTTCAGCTGGGACTCGATGGTGGCGATGCCGTTGGCGGCCTTTAACAAATACTTCAACTTAAAAAACGAATCGGACGCACGGGGAGATAATCAAGGCCAATCGGACGTGCGGGTGAAGGTGAAAGACAAAACGAAACTCGCCGAGGCCAAAGATGAGTTGACCGGAATGATGCGGCGCGTGCGCGGTCTGGCGCCGGAAAAGAAGGAGGATTTTTCGATTAACGAGCAACAAGCATTCAAGAGCACGCTTGATCCGGTGAAGAATACGATCGCGATCGCCGGACTTTTCATTACCGGGCTATCGCTGTTCGTCGGCGCCATTGGGATCATGAACATCACTTTCGTGAGCGTTAAGGAGCGGACAAAAGAAATCGGAACGCGCAAAGCGCTCGGCGCGCGTCGTCGCACGATTTTATTGCAGTTTCTGATCGAATCGACCGCGCTTTGTCTGCTGGGAGGATTTATTGGTCTGACGGTCGCTTATTTTATGTGTTTCGGAATCGGAAAGGCTTTCCCTTCGTTTCCGATTCAGTTTTCGTTCGGGCTCGTTGTCGCCAGCGTGATCGTGTCCGTGCTGACCGGTTTGATCTCTGGTTTTGCGCCTGCTTGGTCGGCGTCACGTCTCGATCCGGTCACGGCGCTTCGTTACGAATAAAAGATCGACATGCATTTTAGCGAAACCATAACGATGGCGCTGAGTTCGTTGGGCGTGAACAAATTGCGTTCGGGCCTGACCATGTTTGGAATCACCATCGGCGTCTTCTCAGTTATCTCGGTGATGACCGCGATTGGCGCGCTGCAATATTCAATTGAGAACGGCCTCAGTTTTCTCGGGTCGAACATTTTTCAGTTCGCGAAGTATCCGGCAAACGTGTCCGCAGGCGGCAACATTACGAAAAAATATCAAAACCGCCGCAACATCACTTATCAGCAGGCGCTCCATTACCAGAAACTCATGGAAGGAAATGCGCGGGAGATTTGCCTGAAATGTTTCGGCTACGAGGTAAAAGGCCAGGCGGTTTACAACGGCGTGAAGACAACGCCGAGCCTGCTCATTGTCGGCACGAACCTAAGTTTTCTGACCGCTAACGCTTACACGCTCGGCTACGGCCGGAATCTAAACGACGAAGATGTCGATCTTGCTCGCAACGTCATTGTCGTGGGGAAAATGGTGGAGAAGCGTTTGTTCCCGAACGAAACGCCCATCGGCAAAATGGTCCGCGTTAGTGGGCACACTTATACGATTATCGGGGTCCTGGCCGAGAAAGGAACCGCGTTCGGCCAAAGCCAGGACAATCTCTGCATCATGCCGATCACTCGGTTCTTCGAAGATTTCGGCTCAGCAAAACGCACGGTAAACATAGCGACCCAGGCGCCTTCAACCGAGACCTACAATGGGACGTTCGACAAAGCCGTTGGCGCGATGCGGATCGCGCGCGGTTTGCGCGCCGACCAGGAAAACGATTTCGAGATTTATTCCAATGATTCGCTCAAGAGCGCGTTCGTTTCTGTCGCCGGCGTGGTCCGGGTCGGCGCGTTTGTGATTAGTTTTATCGCGTTGGTCGCTGCCGGCATCGGGATCATGAACATCATGCTTGTGAGCGTGACCGAGCGGACGAAGGAAATCGGCGTGCGCAAATCGATCGGCGCGCGCAGCAAAGACATTTTGCGACAATTTTTGACCGAGGCGGTCTTCATTTCGGAAGCCGGCGGTATTCTGGGAATCATTCTCGGAATCATCGTCGGCGATTTGCTGGCCGTCTGGCTGAAGGTCGATTTGATTTTTCCTTACGGCTGGGCAATCGCCGGGCTCCTCGTTTGCTCGGCCATCGGAATTGGGTTCGGCCTTTACCCGGCCTATCGCGCGGCCAGCCTCGACCCAATCGAAGCGCTCCGCTACGAATAGATCGACAATCGACCGCAGGTGTCGGGTCCGAGGGCACATAAACTGCGCCTGCTTCCCTTTGACCAGCTCTTTAGCTTTGTCGTACTCTAGAAAATTCGAGGTAATGCCCAGGTGCCTGCTCGTCGTAAATCTTCCGCCGCGGATGTGCCGCAACGTAAAATTCTTCTACTCGAAGAGTACGACGCGCTTGCCGCGGCGATCAGCTCGGCGCTGAAAAAATTCGCGCCCCAACATTTCGGCGCAGTCGCCCGTTCTCTCGCCGAAGCCGAGAAGCTGGCTTCCGAGCTTGATCCCGAACTTTTCATTCTCGATCTCGATCCACCCTGGGCTGGCCTAACGAATTTCCTCGAGAAAATGCGTAACGCACATCCAAACGCGCGCGTGCTCGTGATCGGCGCCGCGATTCCTTCCGGGATTGCGTCGGAACGTGGATCGTCCGGAGCGCTGCAATTCATCGAAAAGCCATTTGATCTGGCCGCGTTCGGCGCAGCTGTTCAGGCTTTGCTCGGACCGTGGCGGGAACAGGACGGTCGCGGGACCCTCGGGGGACTCAACGCGATTGATGTCCTCCTCGCGCATTGCGTTGCCAATTCCCGCGTCATTCTCGAGATGCGTTCCGGAGCCAGAACGGGCGAAATCCAAATCGCCGGCGGGCAAGTGTTCCATGCCGCGACCGGCCGACTCAAAGGCGAAGATGCGCTCCAGGAAATTCTGAACTGGTCGAAACTGCGTATCGGCGAGAAAAAATTGTCCGGCTCTACTCCTCGAACGATCACGAATTGGCAAGCGATCGTGATTGAGGCGTTGCGGGAAACCACGACCGAGATTTCCGAGCCGCGCAGAGTGCGGCCGGAAACAATTCCGACGGCGGCTCGAAAGAAGATCGTCATCGTCGACGATACCGAGATGCTTTTGATTTTCGTGGAAGACATTCTGGCGACGGCCGACCCAGAATTGAAGATCACGACTGCGCTCAGTGCGAGCGAGGGATTGCGAGAGATTGAACGGTTAATTCCTGACCTGGTCCTGCTCGATTACAGCCTGCCCGACTTTAACGGTGACGACCTTTGCGAGCGCCTTCTCGAAAACGAGCGGACCGCGCACGTCCCGGTACTGATGATGTCCGGGCACGTTCTGGAAATGAATGCCGCAGCAGCGCGCCTTCCCAACGTGGTGGCGAAAATTGAAAAGCCATTCCTCTCAGACGCATTTGTCGATCTTGTCCGAAGGACTCTCGAAGCCGAGCACGCATTCGAAAAGCCAACGGAGGAGGAGCCAGTCGCGCCGATCATCTTCGAACCCCAACCAACGCTGCTACCGCCGCCGAAAAAAGAAATTCCAACAGAGCGGCAAAGTCGCGCACTTCCGCCTGCCACGCTTGCTCCCGTTGAATCTCACATCGAACACCACGCGCCGACCGGTTCTCCAGCAATTCGAGTGGCGCCAACTGATGGTAACGCCGCCCTGCTCGGAATCTTTCTGGAGGTGCTTTCGATGCAGCTCACGTCACAGCTTCAAATGGGCGCAATCCGCGCGCGTCCGGCATCGCTGACTGCTTCGCTTCGGCTGCAGTCGGCGGCAACGCGGATCGCCATTCCGGCCGAGTTAGGATTTCAACTTGGCCCGACAAAATTGAATGCCGGAGGTCGCATTTCCACGATGCGACTGGTTCCGACTTCAAAGCCTTTTCAACCGGCGCAAATGCGGACTGCCTTTGAAATCGGTGGCGTCGCTCTCATTCCAAACGAGACACGGGCCCGTGTTCAATTGACTCCCGCCGGCACGACACCGATGACGATGGAGTTGCGAGCGCATCTTGAATTAAACGCAGTTGAGCTCACGCCCAGTTTTCAAGTAGCGCGCTTAATCTTGAATTGGAGTACGAACATCGTCCGCGTCACCCTGAACCCAAAGGCGCCCGAGCAAACCGCAGCCAAGTTTGAGGTGCGCGTTTTAAAACTCGATGACTCGGGGCGTATCGCCGAACTGCTCTTAAACCCAATAAAGTAGTCGCGACGTTGTCTATCTACTCCAAGCCGAGCGCTTTGAATGTTTCATCGACATGTTGAAAGTGGACTTCGAGCGAGCAAAGCCGATCAATTTCGGAAGCGGAAAGTTTGGCTGTGATCTCTGGTTCGGCTTTGACGTTTTCGGCAAAACTCCCCTCACCTTTCCACGTTTTCATCGCCGCTCGTTGTACCGCTTCATAAGCAGTTTTGCGTTCCGCTCCGGCCCGTGTGAGCGCGAGTAGAATCGATTGACTGAAGTAAAGACCTTTCGTGACTTCCAGATTTTGTCGCATCCGCTCGGGATAAACTTGGAGCCGCTCCACGAGATTGCGCAGTTCGAAAAGCATGAAGTCGAGTAGAATGCACGAGTCCGGTAAAATGATCCGCTCCGCGCTCGAATGACTGATATCGCGCTCGTGCCAAAGCGCGACATTTTCCAGCGCCACCATCGAGTTGCCGCGAATTACGCGCGCGAGTCCACTCAATCGCTCGCTCGTGATTGGATTGCGTTTGTGCGGCATGGCCGAGCTGCCTTTCTGGCCCTCGCCAAAATACTCTTCCACTTCCAGAACTTCGGTTCGTTGCAAATGACGAAATTCCGTCGCCCAGCGATCGATGCTGGAAGCGATCACCGCCAGCGTCGTCATAAACTCAGCGTGCCGGTCGCGTTGCACGATCTGCGTCGAGAGAGTTGCCGGCTTCAACCCTAATTTTTCACACACCGAGCGTTCCACTTTTGGATCGATATGTGCGTGCGTGCCGACGGCACCGCTGATTTTTCCAACGCGGATCCTTTCGAGCGTTTGTGCCAGCCGCTCCTCTGCTCGGCCAAATTCGTCGAACATGAGCGCGAGCTTTAATCCAAAGGTAATCGGTTCGGCGTGCACACCGTGACTGCGCCCAATCATCGGCGTCATTTTGTAGCGGCGCGCTTGAATGGCAATAACGCTGCGCAATTGCTTCAAATCGTCTGCCAGGATTTTGGTCGACTCGGTCAATTGAACGGACAACGTCGTGTCGAGAATGTCGGACGAGGTGAGTCCTTGATGAATCCAGCGCGCTGCGGGACCAACTGAAGCGGCGACGTTTTCGAGAAACGCGATAACGTCGTGGTTCGTGCGCTTCTCGATCTCAAGAATCTCCGGAATTGAAAAGCGCGCCCGCTTTCGAATCTCAGCCGCGTCCTTTTTCGGGATCTGGCCGAGCTCTGCCATCGCCTCGCAGGCGAGCAGTTCAATCTCGAGCCAGATCTGGAATTTGCGCTCGTCCGCCCAGATGTCGCGCATCTCCGGACGCGAGTAACGATCGATCACGCCGCAAGATAGATTGGCGCGCCAAACGCGAAAGTGTTTTGTGGCGCAAAAAAAATCGCTCCGGCAGACAAACCACCGGAGCGATTTTCGAAAGTCGAATTATCCTAGCAAACCTTGGCCCGCAGGAATTTGCCGTCGCTTTGGACGCGCACTTTTCCGCTGGCCAACAGGTCAGCCACGGCCGCGACTGTTTCTTTCGTGTTCTTGGTGCAGGAACTGACGGCAAGGACGAGGTCTCCGAGAGAAAGTTTCGGACGCGGCTTTAGGATCTGGCTGTTTTTCTTCATTGCTTTGTATCCTTTTGACAGCAGCTTCAATGCCTTTGTTCAATCTAAGTTCGTCCGTCGCTACCACCGCAGTTTGATTTAATTTTGTAGCCGTAAAGTGTCAGTGAGATTTCCGCTTGGAAAGCCAAATAGACACGATGTAAAGGGCTGCGAATGCAATAATTACCAAAAGCAGCCACTTCGATTGCCCGCGCACGAATTGGATCAGCGCCTCCGGATCCTTGAGAAGATCGGGCGCAACATGCTGCGCACGAACGCCCAGATAAGCGAGAATTGAACAGGAAATTGCCGAACCGATGAGCGTCACGCCGCTAAAAACCGCAAAATTCATCCGCACAATGCCGGCGGGAATGGAGATCAAGTGACGGACGCCGGGCAAAAGCCGTGCGAAAAAGACGCCACCAGCTTCGTAGCGGGCGAGCCAATGCTCCGCCTCTTCCAATTTTTTTGGCGGAAATAGAATGAACCGGCCAAAACGAACGACTAAGGGTCGGCCAAGCCAAAGTGAGAGCCAATACATCAACGCCGCCCCGAGGTACGCGCCTAGCGTGCTCGCCAGGATTACACCGGCCAGACTCAGTCGGCCTTGCGCGGCCAGGAACGCGGCCGGCGGCACCACCACTTCAGCTGGCAGGGGCAATGGCGTGCTCCCCATCGCCATCAATACGATAATTCCGAGATAGCCCCCGGTCAGGACCCATTCGGACCAGATTTGAACCAGATGATGCATATTGTCATTCCGAGCGAAGTCGAGGAATCTGTCGATATTCGCCCGTTTTCAAGCGCGGCCTTAGTTCAATCTGAAATTTGAAATCTGCAATCTGAAATTCCGATGTCGATCTACCGGCGCGTCTTTCGTTATTACCGGCCGTTCCTGCCCCAGACGATCGCGGGATTGCTGCTTTCCCTGATCGGCATCGGTTTGAATCTGCTGAAACCATGGCCGTTTGAAATCATCGTTGATGACGTTATTCCCAAGTTTTCTTCAGGCGCACAGATTCGTTTTCCCGGTTTCGAAGCGAATTGGATGCACGATCCCAAAACGCTTGTTCTCGTTCTCTGTCTCGCCCTTGTTGTGATTCAGTTCCTCTGGGGACTAACCAACTGGGCCATGAATTATATTTTGGTGAAGGTTGGCCTTCAGACCCTCCTAAAATTGCGGACCGATCTTTACGCGTACCTCCAATCGTTTTCGCTGAAATATCACGATGTTCGCCGTTCGAGCGATTCCAGTTTTCGCGTCGCTTACGATTCGCAATCGATCCAGACAATTTACAATAAGGGCTTCACCGGCATTTTCGGATCGATCGTTACGTTGATCGGCACGTTTGCGATCATGGTGCAGCTCGATTGGCAGCTGACGTTGCTCTCGTTAGGCATTATCCCGCTGATCATCGTGGCCATTTATTTTTTTGCGCATCGGATTCGGAGCGAATCGACATTCATTCAAGAACAAGAAAGCGCAGTGCTGGCGCAGGCGCAGGAAGGGCTCAGCTCCATTCGGATGGTGCACGCATTCGGACGCGAAGAGTTCGAGGTCCTGCAATTTCATCAGCAAGCTCGGCAAAGTTTGGAGGCCAACCTGCGCTTGACGCTGACGAACGTGAACAGCGCGCTCGTCATCAGCACTCTGATGGTTTTCGGTACGGCCGCGATGTATTACGTCGGAACGCTGCACGTTCTCGCCGGCACGCTCACGCTTGGAACGCTGCTCGTTTTCAGCGCTTACCTGCTGATGCTTTATCAGCCGCTGGAATCGATCACCTACACGGCCTGGGCGATGGAAGGCGCGACCGCCGGAGCGAAACGTTGCTTCGAAGTGCTGGATCGCGAAGATGACGTGGTCGATTCGCCAAACGCAATCGACATTGCGACCGCGAAAGGCGCAATTGGATTTCAAAGCGTGGCCTTTGGTTACACTCAAGATCGACAAGTACTGCACGATGTCGATCTTCGGATTGAGCCGAATCAAATGATCGCGATCGTCGGCGGCACCGGCGCCGGGAAAAGCACGCTCTTAAGTTTGGTCCCGCGATTTTACGATCCGACTTCCGGCTCGGTCACGCTCGACGGCCGCGATGTCCGCGAGATCAAAAAGAAGTCTTTGCGCGCGCAAATCGGCATCGTGCTTCAAGACACGCTTCTATTTTCGACAACAATTCGCGAAAACATTGCTTACGGCCGATCGGACGCCACCGACGACGAAATCATTGATGCCGCCAAACGCGCGCAGGCGGATGAATTCATCAAACAACTGCCAAACGGCTACTCCAGCACCGTGGGCGAACGTGGCGGACAGTTGAGCGTCGGGCAGCGTCAACGAATAGGCATCGCGCGCGCGTTCTTGAAAAACGCGCCGGTGCTGCTTCTCGATGAGCCGACTTCAGCGCTCGATCCCACGACGGAAGCCGCCATCATGGAGACGATTAAAGATTTAATGCGCGGACGGACGACGTTGATTGCGACGCATCGACTGGCGACGATTCACGACGTCGATCACATCGTCGTGCTCGAACGCGGGCGCATCGTTGAGCAAGGTCGCGGATCGGAATTGCTCGCGCGCGGCGGCGTTTACGCCAAACTGTTCGCTTCCGGAAAATTTCCAACGTGAGCAACGTCAAACAAGATCGACATGTGGAAGAGGACTGGTGGCCGCACCCGATCCCGCCAAACATCGATTTCGGCGAAGGCTTTTATTGCGAGAGCGCGCAGATCTTTCGCAAACTCGTCAGTAAAAAACCGCACGCGGTTGTCATTGGCAATCATGTTTCGTGTTACGCCGGCTGTTCGTTTGCAATCGGCGAAAACGGACGCTGCACCATCGGCGATTTCACGCTTCTTAACGGCGCGCTGATTATGGCGGAGGAAAGGATAGACATCGGATCGCATTGCCTCATTTCCTGGAACGTCGGCATCGCCGATTCGGATTTTCACCCGCTCGAACCCGCTCAGCGGCTGATCGACGCACAGGCGCTCGCGCCTTATTTCAAGGATCGACCGGCGCGTCCGAAATTAAAAACCGCCCCGGTGAAAATCGGCGACAATGTGTGGATCGGAATGAACGCCGTAATTCTCAAAGGCGTAATGATTGGCGACAACTCCGTGGTCGCCGCGGGCGCGGTCGTAACGAAAACCATTCCCGCGAACACAATCGTGGCGGGGAACCCGGCGGTTGTCGTGAAAACATTCCGGTGACCGCGGCAAACGCTGAAGGCCCAACGCCCAACGCCGAATCTCTGATTCAGAGAAACACCTCCTGCATTCGATATTGGATGTTGGACGTTGAGCGTTGGACGTTTTCTTCCTGATGAAACGCAAGCGCATCGTGGTGATGGGCTTCATGGGCGGGATGCCGATCGCCGGCGTGATCTGGCAGCACGTCCATTATGTCGTAGGGCTGCAACGTCTCGGGCACGACGTTTACTACGTCGAAGATTCGGCGCGCCTTCCCTACAATCCGCAAACGTTCGAAGTAAACGACGAGTTTGATTACGCCGCGAAAGTCCTGGACCGTTTGGCAGGCGAGTTCGATTTCAAGAATCGCTGGGCGTTCTGTGCGCGTTATTTAAAAAAGAATTCCACCGCCGGCCTGCCGTTGAACAAAATCCGCCAGCTTTATCGCGACGCCGACGCCATCCTGAACATTTGCGGCACGCAGGAATTCAATGACGATCTGTTGCAGAGCGATCGAATCATTTATGTCGAAAGCGATCCCGGCGTCGAACAAATCAAAATCGACAAGGGCGTAAGATCGACAATCGATTACTTGAGCCGTCATCACGCGCTTTTCACATTCGGTGAAAACGTCGGCACGAAGAGTTTTCCTGTTCCGGCGCACGGATTCAAATGGCACGCCACCCGGCAACCGATCGTGAGCGATTTATGGAAGCCCAGCCGCGCGCCGGAGACGGCGGCCGTCTTCACTTCGGTTGCGAATTGGTCGACGAGCGGATTGAAAGACATCACCTGGCGGCGCCGGAAATATCTTTGGAGCAAGTCGCGCGAATTTTTGCGCTTCGTGGCCGCGCCGAAAAGATCCGGCGAAACTTTCGAGCTCGCGACCAATATTCAGGATCGGACGATACGAGAAAAATTCGAGAGCAACGGCTGGCGGTTCACTTCACCGCTGGAGATGAGCGTCGATCACTGGCTATATCGCGATTACATCCAGCGATCAAAAGGCGAATTCACCGTCGCGAAGGACCAGTACGTCCGGCTCAACACCGGTTGGTTCAGCGATCGTAGCGCGTGCTATCTCGCGGCGGGTCGTCCGGTCATCACTCAGGAAACCGGGTTTGCAAAAAATTATGGCGGCGACTTTGGCCTGCTCGCGTTCCGTTCGTTAGGCGAAATTTCCGAGGCAGTAAAAATAATCAATGCCGATTATACGAAGCACTCGGATGCGGCCCGACAAATCGCGCGCGAAATCTTCGAAGCGGAGAAAGTTTTGAAGTCGTTGCTCGACCGTGCCGGAATTTGATCGGTTGCTTTTCGATCACTTCGTTTCATCTTCCAGACTTTCCGGCATGAAGGGCATCCCAATATTTATCGCAGTAGCATTGCTCGCTGCGTCGACATCGTACGCGCAGCAGCAGAACGGGCAGCAACCGAACGGAGCACCACCTTCGAATGGAGTGCCGCCGCCTTCAGACTCTCCGGCGCAACAAAGACCGCCGGGAATCGGAACTAAACCCGGAACGCCCGCGCAAAACGTCGTGGCTGTTCCGGTGCCGATGGCGCCGCCGCAGCCAAATGGTCCGATTCAGAAAAGTTTGGTGCGCATTACGGCGACGGAAGTTGCGCCGGATTATCGCGCGCCCTGGAATGCCGGCATGCTCGGGCGCGGCGTCGGCGCCGGTTTCGTGATCGAGGGCAATCGCATTATGACCAACGCGCACGTGGTGAGCAACAGCCGCTATCTCACGGTCGAGCGCGATGGCGATCCAAATAAGTATCCGGCCAAAGTGCTTTTTGTCGCGCACGATTGCGACCTGGCGCTCATCACCGTCGATTCGCCAAATTTCTACAAAAACATGTTGTCGCTGAAGTTCGGCGGCATTCCCGAGCTCGAATCAACCGTCTCGGCTTACGGTTATCCGATTGGTGGCGAGCGCATGTCGGTCACAACCGGCATTGTTTCGCGAATCGATTTCCAACTTTATACGCACTCGTCGATCGATCAGCACCTCGCCATCCAAATCAGTGCCCAAATTAATCCGGGCAACAGTGGCGGGCCGGTGATGCAAAACACAAAAGTCGTTGGCGTCGCCTTTCAAGGTTACAGCGGCGACGTCGCGCAAGGCGTCGCTTACATGGTGCCGACCCCGGTGATCAGTCGTTTCCTGAAAGACGTGAGCGATGGGCGTTACGATGGATACGTCGACCTTGGAATCACCTACGGAAAATTGCAGAACCCCGCCCAGCGAAAATTTCTCGGTTTGAAGGACGACGGCCACGGCGTGCTGGTCGAAACCGTGGTAGCGGCCGGACCGTGCGCGAAACTTCTTCGACCGGGCGACGTTTTGTTTTCAATCGATAATCATCCGATTGCGAGCGACGGAAACGTGGAACTCGAAGGCGAGCACGTGGAGATGCCCGAAGTGGTGGAGCGAAAGTTCAAGCACGACAACGTCAAGTTCGAGATCTGGCGCGATAAACAATCGACCAGCGGGAGCGTGCAGCTCGACACGGTGCCGCCGTACTTGATGCAAAGCCACAGGTACGATGTCCGACCGCGCTATATTGTTTACGGAGGCCTGCTCTTTCAACCGCTAAGTCTCGATTTACTCGAAGCGTATCAGCCAACCGATCTCCGTCTTCGGCACTTCTTTGATTTCTATGTGATTGATCAACTTTATATCGAGCATCCGGACGTGATCGTGCTGACGAATATTTTACCGGACCCGATCAACAGTTATCTCGCTCCCTATCGCGGCGGAATCGTCGATCAAATCAACGGAAAGAAAATCCGCACGCTGGATGAGCTAAGCCAGACCTTTGCCGAGCCAGCCGACCGATTTGTGATCGACATGATTGGTGACGGGCCGCCGCTGGTGCTCGATCCCAAGCAAGTTGAGGCCGCGCGCGAGCGCATCAGACAGCGTTACAACGTCCTCCGGGAGCAAAATCTCCAGGAGCAGCCGACCACGAAAGCGCCCGATCAGCAGACCAAGACTTAGAGATGCGAACTTTATTCATTAGCGTCGCTTTGATTTCTTTGATGGCCGCCGGTGCAGTGGCGAAAAAAGAACCGGCTTCACCTCCGCCGAACAAGGACGTCAAACAAAAACCGCTCGCCCTGGTGCGCGTGAACGTGACCGGCCAGCCCTTCGATTATTTTCGGCCGTGGCAAAAGAAAGCACCGGTTTCGAAGCGTGCACTCGGCGCAGTGCTCTCAAAAGGACGAGTGCTCGTGACGGCGGATCTGGTGACGAACCAAAATTACGTGGAACTCGAGCGGGCGGAATCGGGCGAAAAAACAGCCGCCAACGTCGAGGTGATCGATTACGAAGCGAATCTCGCGCTTCTCCAGCCGAGTGAGAAAAATTTCCTCGATGGGATCGCGCCGCTCGACGTTGCCGGCGATACCGTCGTCGGCGATCGATTGGCAGCCTGGCAATTAGAGCAGACCGGAGCACTGGTCGCGACTGAAGGTTTGGTCACCACGATCCAGATGACACACTACCCGGTCGATGTCGGTCAGTTTCTGACCTATCGGATCAGCATCCCGATGCAGTATCGCGAAAACAGCTACACCATACCACTGGTCAAGAACAACAAACTCGCCGGCTTGCTTTTGCGCTACGATCCGCGCTCGCAATTAATCGACGCGATCCCGGCGCCGATCATCACCCATTTTTTGAAGGAAGCGGAGAGCGAGCGTTACCGCGGTTTTCCGGCGGTCGGTTTTTCATTTTTTCCAACGCGCGATCCGCAATTGCGAAAATACGCCGGCGAGACAGGCAAAGAGGGCGGCGTTTATGTGACCAGCGTCGAACCGAACATGCCCGCAATGAAAGCCGGGATGCAGGTCGGCGACATTATCATGTCGATCGGCAATCACGAGATCGACCAAAACGGCAACTATGTCGATCCACTTTACGGAAAGATCGACTTTACCAATTTGATCAGCGCGCATTCCTACGCGGGCGATGTGCTCCCGTTTCAAATTCAGCGTGAAGGAAAACCGATGGAGTTGAAAGTCACGCTCGAACATCGCGACGCAAAAGATTACGTCAGCCCGCCTTATGCGCTTGATGAAGCGCCGAAGTATCTCGTGCTCGGCGGTCTCATTTTTCAGGAACTCTCCCGCCAGTATCTCAAAGAATGGGGGCCGAACTGGCAGCGTGAAGCGCCCCAGCGCTTCGTCTATCTCGACCGATTTCAATCGGAGCTTTTCCCGGGCGAACAGCGTCGCATCGTGATTTTGAGCCAGGTCCTTCCCGCCAACAACACCATCGGCTACGATGAATTCTCTTATCTCACCGTCACCAAAGTGAACGGGAAAGAGATCAAATCGTTAAATGATTTGTCCGACGCGGTGAAACAACCGATTGAGGGCAGCTTCATCAAAATCGAAACCGAGGAAGATCCGAAGCAAATCGAGCTCGATGCGAACAGCATTGCCGCGGAAGCACCCGATCTTCAGGAGAACTACGGCATCCCTTCGCTCCAGCGCCTCGAGTAATTTCTCTTCCGTTTCCTCTTATTCTTCTACTGCTTCGGTTGGACGAAGGTCGCATCCTGCACAAAAAGAAACTTTCCTGGCGCAGGAAAAATTGCGATCACCTTGCCATCCGAGCGGCGCCATGATCTGTCGTCTCCGGTCACCGGCGTTTGCCGCCAGCTTGTTCCTTCCGGCGCGCTCATGCGCAATATTTCTTCGACGGTCGGCGGTGAAAGCCTGGACGTGTCGGGATTTGCAAAACCTTCGCGCTGGCTGATTCCATTCACAAAATCGACAACGATCATGAATCCGCCCGAGATGTAACCCAGCTCGTGCACCTCACCGTGAGTGCCCAAATCTCTGCCGGGTTTGCCATAGAGCGCTTCGATCTGCTTCTCATCATCGCCGATTCGGCCAAAGCCGGTTGCCGCCAAAACTATCCACAGGAAAGTCGTAAACATCAGTGCCTTCATCTGGTTATTTTTTTACTCGAACCAACCTGTCTAAATCGACCGATTACGCAAGCTGCGCGGTCATTGTGGCGCCTGTGCTTGCCGCGCCGGAGCTTCAGCGAAGGACGGTCAGACGCCGGTTTCGAATACACACCGAACTGTGGTGGCAGGCGTCTCGCCTGCTTTTGGAGCATTAAGGCAGCCGTCAGCAGTTAGTGAATCAGAGTATGCTGCGGGGTTTTCTTGAAACGGCCCATCTTCTTTCCGCTTGGCCTAATGACATACCATTGTGTTGGCTCCGTCGCCCCGCGTGCAACGTAGACTCCGCCGTCGTATCCGAAACTGGCCAGATCGTTGACGAGGACTTTGGTCGGAGCTTCGAAGTAATAACCTCCCCGGTCTTCGTAAAGCGGCCGATATTTCCCGGCGGGAAAAACGTTTGACGCGCCTTTGTCATTAACCGTCACCGGTTCGGTCAGAACGATTGCTGACTCTGGCGGCTTGGATGAAATCGGCTTTGGTGGCGACGGTTTCAGCTGCAAACTGCTGCAGCCGGCCGCAAGCAGACCGAAAAACATAACTATCGCTTTAGTGTTACGCATACCGATTTCTGCCTGCCATGCCGCCTCGTCTTTGGCAAATCAGATCGTCGAACGAAAAGAAACCGTGTACTGTCGAAAGAGCGTGAACCGACTCCTTATCCCACTCGTTTGTGTCGGGATTTGCTTCGCGCCGGCGATCAAGGCGCAAAATGCATCGCCGGGTAACGGTTCGACGGCTCCGCGCGCTCCCCGGTCAATTCATGTTTCGCCGAAGCCGCCAAATCATCGGATGCCGACGGCCAATGTCCGGATGCCGAGAATTTCATGGCCTACGCCGACGCGGTCGGCCGTTATCAGCATGCGCGGCACACGCGTTTTTGGTGGAAACGCCATTTCACAGCCTTCGTTTTAGTTGGAGGCGGATATTATTATTTTGACTCCGGATATTGGTTTCCGGCCTGGGGTTACGATCCGAACTACGAAGCTTACGATTACGACGGTCCCATTTTCACCTACGGCAATCTGCTTCCAGACCAGGTAATTGTGAACGTTCAGCGCGCCCTGCAGGACCTCGGTTACTTCGCCGGAGCAATATCCGGTTCACTCAGCCCGGCGACACGGCGAGCGATTGCCGCATACCAACAGGACGAAGGATTGGAAGTGAATGGCGTGGTCGATGGACCAACGGTTTACGCGCTCGGCCTGATCTAGGCGATCGTTTTGCTACAGCTTTTTCCCGATCGCGCAAATCCAGCCCTTGTCGAGCTCTTCGAAAATCCGAACGTTGCCGAATCCTGAGCTAGCGAAAAGCGCGCGATGCTCGTCGGGAGTAAGGAGATTCATATTTGCCGCAAGATGTTTTTCGAAAATCTGCTTTCGAACGCCTTCCACGTGTTTTCCGCCCTTGTAGATTTCCGCGACGATCAACAACGCGCTGCCAGGTTTCAATACGCGAAAGATTTCGCGCATGTCGCTTGGCAAATCCGGCCAGAACAAATGCGTCTCGATCGCCGTTACTAAATCGAGCGTGTTATCCTCGAATGGCAATTTCGAAACAGACGCCTGCTGAATTTCAATACGGCCGCCGTCAATTAATCGCCGGTTTGTTTTTCGGGACGCTTGCACACTCGCTTCTGAATAATCGATGCCGTGAACTATTCCGGCGATCGCCATCGAAGCGAGTTTGTTGATCGTCCGTCCCCCGCCACAACCGACGTCAAGAATCGCGGACGTGTTATTGATCGAGACATGACTCAGTCCCCAATCGGTCAACTTCGAATGATGCCGATTCATGTCCCACAAAATGAACCGGCCAAACAATCCCGAGGGCTTACGACACTGAGCTAATACTTTGTCCGCCGCGCTCATGTTTCTGCGCAACGATTGTCACGAATTGTGATTAAAGGCGAGTCCGGCTCGGACTTACGGTGTCGGCTTCGCGCCAGGAGGCGGCGCGACTGGACCTATCGGAAACGGCATTTCAGGGACTGAAAGCGTGTTTTGAAATGCCGCGATCAACCATTGGCCATTCTGTTTTTGCAGGACGTGGGTCTGAATCCCTTGCTGCGGCACCGGGAGTCCGCTCGGAGTTCTCGCGCCAGTCATCGTCCAGCGAACATGCGCCACTGCAACGTCTGGAGTCAGAAAGCGAATGTCCACATTCGTGATCGTCAGCGTGCTTTCCTTAAAAACGTAAACGTAGGCATCGGTGAGTTTTTTCTCAATCTCGGCGCGTCCTTTCCACCACCAGCCGACGATGTTCACGCAGTCGCCGTTTTCCGTGAACAAGTTCGCGTAGGCTTTTGCGTCGTGTTTGTTCCAGGCTTCAGGCTGACGCGCTTCCAGAGCGCGGATCGCGGCTTCTTCGTCTGCCTGACCGGCGGCGAAGATATTTGCGGTTAGAAACACCACTGACAGCACCAAAGCCTTCGAAAGGTTCTCGCTCATTCCACCCGTTTCGGAAAACGTTGAGCAAATGTCAATGTCGGAATGGAGAGACGAACTCTGTGTCGTCCTCTTATTCGTCGGACGCGACGGAGCCCGTCCCTCCAATTATTCCGCTGGCCATTTAGTACCCTTCAATTCTTTCGGCAGCTGTTTGGGATCAACCGGATAATAAACTTTCATGTCGTGCGGCTCGCCATCTTCGAATTCTTTTTCCGGCGCACCGACGATCAACCAGAGAACTTCTTCATCGGTGTCGTTGAAGACCTGCCGCAGAAGTTTCGGGCCGACGAGCACACCGCCATGTTTCGGCACGGTCAATGTTTCATCGCCGACGCGCATTCGGCCCGTACCGTGAATTACGAAATAAAATTCCTCAGCCTTGGGATGTTTGTGAAGCGTGTTCGCGCTCTTTGGTGGCAGTCGCCACAATCGCGCGCCGAGGATTTCGCTTCCGGTCCGTTCCAGAAAATCCGCATTGGGAATTTTCATCATGTTCGACGGCCGCCAGCCGAGATCTTCCGGCTTAATCACGAAGTAACCGTCGATCGACTTCATTCTTCTTAATTCCTGCTTTGTTGTTCGACTGACTTCCTTCTTATCAAACGATATATCGGATAGCTCGCTGCCAGTAGGACCAGAGCGTAAATGCTGTCTCTCGGATCACTCACGGTGAATCCGACAACGAGCGTGCCGCTAACCAACAGCACCGCGAGCGGCGCAAACGGATAGGCCCATGCCCGGAACGGCCGCGGCAAGTCCGGCGAGCGTTTCCGAAGAACAAATAGCGCGCTGATCAGCACAATGTTATTTGCTACCGCGTAAAACGCGTAGATCGCCATCAACTTCTCAAAGGTCCCGAGACTAATCAAAATCGCCGCCATAACAACGGTAACAGCCAGAGCGACGACCGGTGTACCGCCTTCATTCACCGCGATAGCTTTGCTCGAAAACAAACCATCGCGCCCGAGTGCATAAAGGGTGCGCGGCGTGAACATCAAAATCGCGTTGACGATGGCGATGATAGAAAGCAATGCGAGTCCGGTGACGATTTGTCCGCCTCGCGCTCCGAAAACAACTCGCATTGCGTCAGCGGCGGCGAGTTTTGACGCTGCGATTTGAGGCAGCGGCAAGACATAAAGCAGCGCGAGGTTAACGAGCAGATAGATTCCGATCACCGACAAGACTCCAGCGTGAAGCGAGCGCGGAATGTTGCGGCCAGGATTTTCGTCTTCTTCGGCAAAATAAATGACAGAGTTCCAACCTCCGTAAGCGCCGAGAATGAGTTGAAACGACAACACAATCGCGACCAGCGCGGCGAAAGAACCAACAGGCGCGGGGTGCGTCGTTTGTCCCGCGTCGACTGAGCTGTGGTGCCCGCCTAGGGCAAAGCAGACAACAACAAATGCAAGCAGCGCAATCGCCTTGAGAAAACTCGTCACCTTCTGAGTTCCGCTACCCGCGCGCAGGCCGATCCAGTTCAGGAGCGCGAGCAAAAGAAGGAACGCCAGCGCAACCGTGGTGACTCCTGAAAAAGATGGGGCAAACAGGGCAATCGCATATTCAGCAAAAGCGATCGGCAGAAAAGCAACCGCGGCAACGTTGCCCAGCCAATCACTCCAACCAACGACGAAGCCGGCAAAATCACCGTAAGCATGCCGGGCATAAACATAAGGACCGCCCGCCTTCGGTATCATCGTCGCAAGCTCGGCCGTATAATTTGCGTTCAACAGAGTGAACGCTCCGCCGAGGGTCCAGATCACAAGAATCAGCCAAGTATTCCCGAGCAAGTTAGCCGTCGGACCAGGCAAACGGAAAATACTGACACCGATCGTTCCGCCAACAACCACCGCCAATCCAAAACCCAAACCAAGAATCCGCAGTAATTTATTTTTCTGCAGTACGACTGTTTCCGATTCGGCTTCAGCCATCTCTATTGCGGGCCCGCACCGGTGCGAGCGATTCTAAACAAGCGAGAGAGGTTTGGCTGCATCCTGAAATCGCGCCGAAGACTTACTGTGCCTGCTCCGCACGGTCCATTAGCGCATTTGATGGTAACTGTTTGTCCATTGCTTTTCTGGCGCTCTCTACACCTGCGACCGGAAGCTTCGCCGGATCGAGGAGGCCGAGTTGAACCAGGACTGATGCCTGGTCCCAGTAGATGTGTTCATGAGCCAGTTTACCATCGCGGAACTGAACAATCGCAACAAGCGGGATCTCGACACGCCTTTTGGTGGGACCAAGCCCGGGCAACATCCAGTCCATCCTAATCGTGTGGGTAAACTTGAAGATCATTTCGTCGACAAGCCGATCGTTGCCAATGGTGCGTGAGAGAGGAACCATCTCCGTGTCCGGAGGCATCTGCGGAATAAAACGCTTGGAGTAAAACTCTCTTAGCTGTTCTTTACCAACCCCTCCAGTCAGCACCGGAATGTGATTTACATAAGCATCATCCACCATCGTAGCCAGCGTGTCCTCGGTGTTGTGGGTAGCGAACTCGTGTCGCACATGTTCCTCCCAAAGTTGGAGCAAAATCCTTTGGGCGGCGCTTAGATTCGGATTTTCCTCGATTTCCTCTTCTGCTTTCTTCATGTGTGTCCCTCGTCGTTGATGTCCGAATCCTCATCCGGCCAGCGGCCTCGGTAAACTTAATTCTAGATGCGAGCCTGTCGGACTCTCTCTGCGAACGGCTCGGCTATGACGCAGAATCGCAGCGCAAGAGTTCGCTTCTCGTTCGTTCCAGAAAATCCGCGTTCGGAATTTTCATTAGGTTGGACGGCCGCCAATCCAGATCCTCCGGCTTGATCAAGAAGTAACCGTCGATCGGGTTCACTAGGTTATACTGTCGCGTCTTTGCTGACGTTTCGGACGCGCTTTGCAAGTTCTAACTCGACAAGTCCAACTTGGGTGTGGCGACCGAACAAAGCGGCGATCATCGTCGCGGGAACCGAAGCAATGCTGGCGATTGAGAGGTCAGCGTAAATGTTCACGCCATGGAGCGAGTTATGCGATCGGGCATGTTAAATCGTCCCAACCCACGCCAATGTAGACGTGCACCTGGCAAGCATCATCGCAACGGCTCGGTGACAACCATCATTGATGCTAAGCTTGCCCGGACAAACAAAAACGATAATCGGAAGCTCCGACGCAAATATTTTCGCGAACTTCTGCATTTCCCAAATCCGACTCTCTTTAGGCTCATTGTTTCTGAATAGCTCCGCAACCTCAGCGACGCTGCCTTCTGCCCAATCGCGATTCCCCATCCGCGGCCATACTTCGCACTCATTCAGATCTACACGGCCTAATCTCCACTTCGCACGATTGAAATAATCCCGTCGAACATGGTCCGTGACCAGCGACTCGATTTCGTCATCGGGCAGTGAGTGCACCTCCCGTTTCAATTTATCTATCAAGGTCAACAACACGTCCTCTGAAGTGAATGGCCCCGACTTGACTTTGTTTGCGACGACGAATGCTTCTTTGACGCTGCGGAGCGCGGCGACATATTCGTCCAATTTGCCGACCACAGCTATTCCTCGGCAGCGCTACTAACTGGCCGCGGTTTGGCGAGGAATTTGTCGACCTCTTCGTTGTATGTTTCGAACGGATCGCCCATGACGAGAAAGTCGCGGCTGTCGTGGGCGATCGAGTCCCAATTGATGACGTACGGTTGATGTCGATCTTGAAAATAAGCGACGGCGCGGGCGCGCCCTGAGGCGCGCGTGTTGGCGGGCGCGACGCGAGTCGCGGTTGCCGGCTGAAAGCTGTTGTTCCATTCGGCGACGCGTTTACCGGGCGTTACGCTGAAAAACAAACCGCGGGCCGGGTCGATATTGTGATATTCAAGGTCCAGACTTTGCAGCCAGGGATCGTCCCAGCCGATTTTTTCCGATTCCATGAAAGTCTCAAGCAACCATTTCTTGGTGATCCAATCGACTCCGCCGATCAGCGCCGACTGATTTTGTGCGATTGATTCGAGAACAAAACTCCAGGTCTCGAGTAACCAATCGGTCTCGGCGTCTTTGCCTCGGAGATGGCGCTGAGCGAAATCGTGAAACTGCCATTGCACGTCGAGCGCGCCGATGGTTTTCCCGTTCTCAAGATCGACAATCCATTTGCGCGTCGGATCGCGTGAGATATCGCGAGTACTGCGGACGGCGTCGTTGAGAACAAGATTGCGCGGCAACTGGCGTTGTTCGAGCAGCGAAAGCACGGCTGCCGTGGTGCCGATCTTGAGCGCGTTGGCGAACGGGCTCATGTTGGAATCGCCAATGAGCAAATGGAGCCGGCGATATTTGCGATAATCCGCCAGCGGTTCGTCGCGCGCGTTGATAATGGCGCGGTTGAACTGCACCCATTGGTAAATGTCGTTGACGATGTGGTCGGCGCGCTGGCTGAGCTGAAACGGGACCGGCGTTTCTGCTTGCGGCGGCTCGAAATCGAACGCGAGCGGATTGGCCTGCCCCACCCTGCCGGCGCCGGTAAAAATTTGGCGAGTGGCGAGAAACGTGAGCAACGTGCCGAGAACCGACGGCGTGAACTGCGCTTCGCGTTTCATCAAATAATTTTCGTGGCAACCAAAGGTCGCGCCGGTGTGATGATCGACATTGTTCTTGATGAAAGTGACCCGATCGCCCGCTTCAAGCGCCGCGAGCGAGCTGCGCAGCAACTCGTCGCCGGCCATCTCGTAAGTGACAAGATCGTGGAGATGCAAACATTCGGGCGAGGCGTATTCGATGTGACCCATGTCGAGATAAAGCCGACCGCCGTTTAAAAGAAAACCGCCGTTGCCGGGCGGTTCTTCGTAATCGCGGTAGTGAAGATCGATGGCGCCGGCGCGCGCCTTGTTGAAGAGGTAATTCTTGACTTTGGCCGGCCAAACCTCGGAGTTGCAGCGCAACTCTTCGCTGCTCATCAGGCAGCCGTATTCGGTTTCGACTCCAACGATGCGGTCCATCGCCTAACGATTTAACCATCGAATCGCGAAATCTCTAAATCTTTTCGCACGCGGCGTGCTTCTATCTGGAGCAGCTGGCACGGCGTTGGCTTTCCCCGACTCTGTGAGTGACATTCATCCCGTGCCGGGAATCACGCCGCGCTACGGCCGCTTTCTTTACTTCTCGCCAAAGATTCTAGTGCTGTCCGCCGCTCTAGTTGCCGCGGCCTTCAAGATCTACTGCGCTGCAACGACGTTCGGGTCGTGCGATGTAACAATCCATGCTCACTTCGGGCAGATCATCGACGCTGCGGGGCTCGATTATATGTATCGGGCGGACCGTCATTTCAATCATCCCCCCTTAACCGGTGAGTTCTTTGGCCTCCTCTACCAATTCTCTTCCTATATTTCGCCTCCTGCGCTTGGCGGTGTCCCGCGCTCATTCCCGTTCCTTCTCAGGTTCCCGTCCATACTCGCTGATTTTCTGGCTGTGCTGATCCTGTTGAGGTTGCGCGAAAAAACAGGAGGCCCGCCGGTCTGGTCGCTCGTGTTGTTCGCGCTAAGTCCTGTTGCGTTCATGGTCAGCGGGTTTCACGGGAACGTCGATCCCATCATGGTTTGTGTGTTGTTGATCGCAGCCTATTTCTGCGTTGAAGAGCATATCTTGTTGAGTGGGATCTTTCTCGCGCTCGCGTGTTCCATCAAAGTCATTCCACTCTTTTTGACGCCGGTCTTTTTCTTCTTCTGGCTGCACCGCGGGCGAAAACCGGCCCTGCAGTTCACCATCGCCTTCGTCGTTTCTTGTCTCGCTGGCTGGTCAGGTGCATTGGTCGATTCTCCCACTTATTTTTTGAAGAACGTTCTCGGCTATAGTAGCTACGCCGGGGGATGGGGAATAACGTATTGGTGCGTGTTCCTTTTCGATGCGCTCCACATGGACGTCAGTCCGAAATCATTGGATCGCCTTCATCCGCTGCTCGTTGCGCTTAAGGCGCTGATCGTCGTTTTGGTAATTGCTCTCGGCTGGTTGCGACGGAAACAATCGGGACCGGGATTTGTTGCGACAATCGGTTTAGCCTGGACGTGCTTCGTGATTTTTGCGCCCGGCTTTATTCCTTACTATTTGATTTGGATGGCGCCGTTCGTCCTCCTTTACTCCGCTACTTGGTACGCAGTTCTGACGGCCGCGAGCAGCATCTATCTATTCGCCTACTACAATATTATGTCGCACGGCATGCCGTGGAATGCCTCCGATCCATCCGTGCCTCCTGCCTGGAATGACTGGGGCGTCATTCCATGGCTTGTCGCCGTCGCCATCGGCATTGCAGCGCTAATATTCGGCCGTCAAGGAAATGCCCTTAGAAATCTCCGCCACACGCCAAACCTCGCCCTGAGCAAGCTTGAATATAAACTTGGTGCGCGACTGTCTCCGTAACCGGCTTTCAGTCGCCCCGAGAGCGCAGGCTTGAAACTTACGTAAGAAAGGGACAGACTCGCCGCTCCATGAGGGAGTTAGGCCTGCGCAGTCCGGCATCAAGCGTCGGCGGAATTGTTTACTTTGGGCGGATGCTCGACAAAATTCGGCAACACCAAAAAGGACAGTTGCCTTCCGATTATCAGGCAAATCTCGGCCGCGGCTTTGATTCCGCCTGCACCACGTTTTTGCGCGTTGATTACAATCGACTTGTGGAACGCGTGCAGCAGGGCGGTACCGACGAAGAAATTCTGCAATGGTGTTTCGGCATGGGGCATCGCCCGACAGACGATGAGATCTACGTTTGGAATGAATTTATGCGCAAGCGCGGCTGGGGCGACGAGCTTTCCGAAATTCTGAAGCGCCGAAAAAAAGAAGCCGGCATGGCCGGGCGATCGGAGATCCAGACGATGTTTACCTTCATCGACGCCGATGAAGGCCGCCTGTTAGTCGGGAACCAAAAACTCCAGCCGGCCCCGGATTAATTGTCGTTTGATCGACAACTACGGTGTGGGCGCCGGGACCGGAATGACAATCCTATTTGGCGGCGGCGGCGGTCGCATCCGGTAATCGATAAATTTCCAGACTGCGATCACGACCAGGAAAACCGCAATTGTCGCGATCCAGTGCCGAATCGATCCGCTGGTCACTATTCGGAAAGCGTGTCGATCCGCTCAGCCAACGCGAAATCGAGCTCAGTCAGGCCGCCTTTGCTGTGCGTGGAAAGCACCAGTCGCACTTTGTTATAGCGGATATCGATATCGGGGTGATGCTCTTCTTCCTCGGCCACTTCCGAGACCGCATTCACGAAATCGATGGCGTCGGCAAAATCGTCGAACTCGAAAGTGCGTTCGATGTGTTTCTTCTCCAATTCCCATTCCGGGATCTTTTTCAGGCGCTCTTTTAGCTCGGGCGCTTTCATCAGGTCGGCCATATCGGGACAACGAGTAACACCCGAAAATCGTTTTGCAACGCCAAAACGAGCGGACTTAAAGGCCGAGGATTTGGCGGAGATTTTTCGCCGAATCAAAAACCTCGACCGCGCAGTCACGCGCCTCGCGGGAACGCCCCGGCCAATTTGCCAGGAGATCTTCGATCGCAGCGATGGCGCCCTCCAAATTACCGACGAAATGAAAACCGCTCGCGCGGGGTAGATATTTCCCCGCGCCACTGTCCTCGGTGATAACCGGTCGCCCCATCGCCAGAAAAGCCGCCGCACGGTCGCTTAACCAGCCAGTTTTCCAGCTCACATCCACGCCCTTGATCGCGGTGAATTCGCCGAGCGCGCTCGCCAGGTAGTTACGATATTTTTTCGGCGTTCGCGCGACCCGGTGTGGGTCCACAACATTCCAGCCGCGTTTTCGCAATCGTTCGCGCTCGGGATCGTCATGATTCATGTGCATCGCGAGCTCGAACTTCGCCCTGGGTACGCGTTTGGGGAGATCGAGGTATTGTTCGAAGGCGTATTTCTTTGAAAGGTCGGGAAAGGTTCCGTCGACTTCCACCGCCCCACCCCAATACCATTGACCGATCGTCGTAAACTTCGGCGAACGCGGACGCGGCTGCGGCCGATACAATTTCGTGTCAACCAGTGGATAAAACGTTTTCCACTGGATCTTTTGTAGAGGCGGCCGTGTCGGCCGCGATTCCGAAGACGAAGCTGAAATGGCTGTCGTCACAATTTTCAAGAGTTTACACTCGGGGCTATTCAGGTTGAGCCCGATCGTCCAAAATTCGTGATGAGACGACTGGCCCATTTCCATCTGCGTCATCCAAAAAATGAATTCGCTCGGATCGAGGTCGCAAAAGATCCGGCGCTCAAATCTTAGAAGCAGCGGCGGATGAATTGAATAACTGAGATTGAGGAGTGCATTCGGACCGGCCAGCCGATCGAGCAGTTCGCGTTTTGAAATGCCAATACACTGGAGCGAATCGAGGTCGTGCGCGCTGTCCGGCGTTTTTTGATAAAGCAGGCAATATCGCCCGCCGAGCCTGTGCGCGCGCAGCTGGCGCCGGAAGTTATCGATCTCACGCTGGTCGTCGCGCGAATTTCCTTCGCCCGGCAGATGTTCGAGCCAGATCGCATCTAATTTCAACCGGCGCAGACCGAGCATCCATTGCAGCGGCACCGAAAAATTGCCGCCGCCCTGGAGATATTTCGCAGCAAACCCGCCGCCAAGAAAAACCGTCACCCGAGCAGCGTCGTCATTCTGCTCGCGTGCTCAAGCGCGAAGATGTTGATCTTAAGTAGCGGGTTAGAAGATGCGGCCGTGTGGCAAGTGCTCCTGGCCTTGCGGCTGATGCGGCGTGTTGCACAATCCCGCGTTCGGAATCGGTATGATCGACCCGAGGAATTGCGGCTGCTGCCGAGCATTGAGCGCTTGCTCGAGATCGTAAGCGAACCCAATCAACTGCGGTTCGTGCAAAAACGTGCTGTACATCAGCATGCCGGCCGGTCTGCCCGAGGAACGAATGCCGACGGGCATGGAGAAGTTCGGATAGCCCGCGACGGCTGGCCCCGTCGAGTTCGTCAGATGTGGAGCGACGATCGCATCGACCCCCGCGGCGATTACATTATCAATTCCAGCGCGCGCGGTGTTAGTCGCATGCATTCGAGCGGCAATGTAACTGGGATCGCTGAGATCGGTCGTTTGTTGGGCCAGCTCGAAAATTTCCTGTCCGTAATAAACTAGCTCCTGCGGACAATGCGCGTCGTTAAACGCGATGAGATCGGCGAGTGTGCGCATCTTTGTGTGCGACAGCGTTTGCAGGTATTGCGCGACTTGCGCTTTGAACTCGAACAACAGCGCGGTGAACTCGTCGTCGGTGTAGGCAAATACATCCCCAGTATCAACCTCAACAACAGTCGCACCGAGGCTTTCCATCACGCTCAAGGCATGATCCGCAAATGCCACCGTCTCCTCGTCCCCAGGAATGCCACTGCCGTAATAGTTATAATCGAAGTAGCGGACGTCGCGACCGATGCGCTTTCCTTGCAGTGCACCGCGCTGGAGAAATTGCGTGTAATCGCTGGGCAATGTTTGACCAGCAACGGCGCCGAACGGCGTTTGCATGGTGCCAAGCAGGATCGCGACATCGGTCACACTGCGCGCCATCGGACCGGCGGTATCTTGTTGATGGCTGATCGGAACGATTCCGTCCTGTGAAATCAATCCGAGTGTCGGTTTCAAGCCGAAGATGCTTTCAACCGCGGATGGTCCCGTGATCGACCCATCGGTTTCGGTTCCGACCGCCGCCGCGCACAAACTCGCAGCCGCGCCCGCGCCCGACCCTGAGCTTGAGCCCCATGACGTGTAGCTCAAGTCGTAGGCATTTTTTGTGTCCCCGCCGCGCGCGCTCCAGCCGACTGCCAGAGGATACACGTTGTCGAACCCGCGGAAGTTTGCCCATTCGCCGAGGTTCGATTTTCCAAGAATGATTGCGCCGGCTGCACGAAGCCGCTGGATAAGCGGCGAATCCGCCGGGACCTGGCTGTTGTAGAGCGCGAGCGAGCCGGCGGTCGTCTGCAGGTTGTCGAGCGTGCCGATGTTGTCTTTGACCAACAACGGAATGCCATGCAGAGGGCCGCGCACGTGCCCAGCCTTGCGCTCGTTGTCGAGACTGGTTGCGATCGACACGGCGTTCGAATTGGTTTCGATGACCGCATGCAGCGTGGGGTTAAGCGAATGAATGCGATTTAGATAACCAAGCACGAGATCTCGGCTCGTCAGTTGGCCATCTGTCATCGCCGCTTGCAATTGTGAGATCGTCGCTTCGACGAATGGAAAACTGCTTCTGCCAAGCGCACTCTCTTTAAATAGTGCAGCGAGACCGCCGGTTAACAGCGCCGCGCTGCCAGCGGCAGTAGTACCGAGAAAACTTCTTCGACTAACGTGATAATTGTCCATCTCTGGCGATTTATTCGATTCATGCGACGTCATAAACGATCCTCCTCTTTATTTAACGCATTGGATGCACAATTTTGGTGTATGAAAATGCGGGTGTTCTGCTCAAAACCAATAGATTGAATGGAACTCACACAGAATAATTTATGACAACGGGCTCTCGATGCTCAACATGAATTCTGAAACATGTGTCAGATTTCGCCTTACAACTAACGCGACAGCCCGCGCAAAATCTAGCGCTGTCTTGATTGCGCTGACATCCGCGCAAGGCGGTTAAGAGCTTCCGATCCAGATCCCAACGAGAAACACGAGCACGCCGCCGACGATGACTTGAAACGCGGCGCGGAGAAACGGCGTGTCCATATACCGGTTTCGAATCCAGCTGATGGCCAGAAGTTCAATTGCCACGATCACCACGGCAATGGCCGTAGCGGTTCGAAAATCTGGAATCAAATATGGCATCGTGTGGCCGATTCCTCCCGCCGTAGTCATCAATCCGCAGACAACTCCACGCAGCAAAGGTTTGCCACGGCCGGTCAGGCTGCCGTCATCAGAAGCCGCCTCAGCGAACCCCATCGAAATTCCTGCTCCAACGCTGGCGGCGAGGCCGACCAGGAATGCAGCGTGGCTGTTGTGGGTCGCGAACGCCGCCGCAAAAACGGGTGCAAGAGTTGAGACCGAACCATCCATCAGGCCCGCCAATCCCGGCTGCACGATTTGCAGAACGAACAATCGCCGATGAGCTTTCTCCTCTTCTGCTTCGACGTCCGGAGTCAGTTGTTCCCGTTGGAGATCGTCGGCCAGGGTGACGTGCTTCCGCTCCGCCTCTGCCAGGTCTCCGAGTAGTTTGCGCGTTGAGGCGTCGCTGACTTTACTCGCAGCTCGCTCGTAGAAACGCTGGGTTTCTGTCTCCATTATCTCGGCCTGGCGCCGAACGGTTTTGATTCCCAACGGGCGGATCATCCACACCGGCTTGCGGTGCACGAAACCCTTTACGTCTTCGCGCCGGATTAGCGGGATGTGTTCTCCAAAGCGGCGACGATAATCCTCAATTAGTTTGCGGCGATGCTCATCTTCTTCCGCCTCCATTTCCTGAAAGATTTGCGCGGTTGCGGGATAATCGGTTTTCAACCCCGCGGCGAAGTCGGCGTAAATGCGCGCATCCGTTTCCTCAGACGAGATCGCGAGCGCGAGGATTTCCTGTTCCGAAAGGTCTTTGAAATTCTTAGCCACGGCATTTCCTACCGCGATCAGCCAAGGATGGGAATATTATTTCTTCGCCACCTCGGTAGCTGGTGAAGAGGCAGACGTCGCGGCGATACGAACAACATCGCCGGTCACAAGTGAGTCAGCGGGATTGAGGATCACTTTGTCCGAAGGTGTGATGCCTTGGACAATTTCGATCGTCGTCCCGAAGTCGCGTCCCACTTTGATGTCGTGAAGCTCGACAGTGTTATCCGGTTTCACGACTCCAACTTGCAATCCCTGGGCGCGGAACAACAACGTGTTATTCGGCAAGGTAACAATTTGGCCTAACGAACCCGAAGTCAGTCGCGCCTGCGCGTAGCTGCCCGGTTGAATCGCATTGTCCGGGTTGTCGAGGTGAAGCTCGACCAGCAGCGTTCGGGAATTTGCCGCGATCGATTCCGAAGTTGTCGCAACTTTGGCCGGAATCGTTTTGCCTCCCAGATCAGGAAAGACCACATCGATTGTTTGATCGACATGAATATCGGTGGCGTTGGCCTGCGGGACGCGGAAATAGATACGCAGCGGACTCGTTTGCTGGATATGAAACATTTCCATGTTGGTGTTGTTCGCCGTGATCAGATCGCCGACGTTGACGTTCCGTGCAGTGATCGTGCCGGCGAACGGCGCGGTCACGCGTTTGAATGCGACCTGTTGCTCGAGAACCCGCAGGTTTGCGGCAAACGCGTCGGTGTTAGCCTGGTTCGTGGCCTGCGAGGTCGCCATGTTCTCGGCGTCGAGCTGAGAGACGACGCCTTCATGCCAGAGCTGCTGCCATTTGTCGTTCGTACTTTTGGCCTGAACCAAACTCTTCTGCGCGAGCGTCGCCTGGGAGCGTGCCTGCTCGAGCTGATGATCCAAATCCGGCGTGTCGATCTCGGCGAGTGGTTGGTCTTGTTCGACGTGGGCACCGATATCGACGGCCCAACTGTTGAGGTAGCCGTTGACGCGCGAAAAGATACTCGCTTCCTGCCACGGTTTGACCTCAGCCGGCAACATGAGTCCGTCCGCAGGTGTGCCAACGCTTGGCGAAACCACGGACACGTTCGGCAACGCTAATTGTTTAGTATCCGCTGTTGCTTGCCGACGCTGTGACAAGCGCGGTAGTACACCGGCTAGCACTGCAAGGGACAACAAGACCACGCCAACAATAATCAGTCGACGTGCTCCGCGTGTTCCCAAAAACGGAGGCTTTCCAGAGGACGGTTCCTTGTATCCGATTAACCAATTGCTACTCAGGGCGGTTATGTTCATAAGATATTTTCCTTGTTAGGTTGCGGGAATCGGCACAGCCGATCCTTTCGATGGGTTTGTTTCTTCAGGTTTGGGGCTGCGCCGATGCAAAAGACTGAAGACGACCGGCACGAAAAATAGTGTGGCGACGGTGGCGATCATCAAACCGCCGATGACACCGCGGCCGAGCGGCGCATTTTGTTCACCGCCTTCACCAAGTCCCAGCGCCATCGGCAACATACCGATGATCATGGCGAGAGCGGTCATCAATACCGGCCGCAATCGCGTCGTGCCTGCTTCCCACGCGGCATGGAGTGGATCCAATCCGTCATCGAGCCGCTGGCGCGCGAAGGTAACAACCAGCACCGAGTTCGCGGTCGCGACACCCATGCACATGATCGCGCCCATCATCGCCGGCACGCTCATGGTTGTGCCGGTGACGTACAGTCCCCAGATCACGCCTGCAAGCGCGCCGGTCAATGCGGTTAAAATGATGAAAGGGTCGAGCCAGCTCTGGAAGTTAACGACGAGCAAGAGGTAGATAAGCGCGACCGCTGCGATCAAACCGATGCTCAGTCCGATGAAACTGGAGTTCATCGTTAACGCCTGACCACGCAGCATAATCGAAGTGCCGCGCGGTAGAGTTTTTTGCACTTCGGCAATGATCGGCTTGATGTCGCTCAGAACGCCGCCGAGATCGCGATTAGAAATTCCGCCGAAGATATCAACCACCGGCAGGATGTTGTAATGCGAATAAATCGGCTGGCTGTTTGTGCGGGTAAATGAAGCCAGGTTCGTCAAGAGCTGTCCGTTGGCGGCACCGGGTTGCCCCGCGCTCACCGGCAGCGATTGGAGTGAGTTGAGTGATGCGACGCGGTACTCCGGAGCGCGCACGCTAACGAGATATTGAACGCCGGTAGTTGGATCGACCCAGTAACTCGGCGCTGTTTGACCGCTGCCGCTCAAGCTTAACAGCACCGAGCTGGCGACGTCGCGTTCTGTAAGTCCGACGCCTGCCGCTTTCGTTCGATCGACGGTAAATTGGAGCCGTTGCAAGTGAGCAGGTTGCTGAACACGAATGTCGACCGCGCCGGTGACGCTTCGAAGCTTCTGCGCCAGCGCGGCAGCGATTTTGTGATCGGTCTGCAGGTCGCGGCCTAGAATTTGAATATCGAACGGCGCCGGTAATCCAAAGTTGATTGTTTGAGTCACGATGTCCGCCGGCAGAAAATAGAACTCAGAGCCCGGGAATTTCTGGTGCAGATCGAGCCGCAACTGCCGCACGTAATTTGCGGTGGGCTTATGGTTTTGTTGCAGCGCGACAAGAATGTCAGCATCGGCTGGCCCAGCCGTGCCGGTGTTGTTGTAGCTCAGATTAATTCCGGAGTTAGGAAGTCCGATATCATCGATGATACCTTGAAGTTCCTGCGCCGGGATCCGCTGTCTGATGACGGCTTCTACTTGATCGACCAGCTTGGCCGTTTCTTCGACGCGCGTTCCGGCAAGCGCGCGCACGTGCAATTCAAATGACCCGGCATCCACCGCCGGAAAGAAGTCTTGGCCGAGAAATGGCACGAGGATCCATGAACCAGCGCAGAGCGCGAGAAAGACCACCGCAAAAGCAACACGGCGAGTCAGGATCTTGCCTAACAGGTCATGATAACCGGTGCGTAAGCGATCGAAGCCGCGTTCAAAGAGGTGCCGAACAGCAACGAACGGGCGCATCCAGAGTGCAACATGTTCGCCGCGGCGAATCCGTCCTTCGGCGGATCGATCTTGGCCGCTTCCATCACCGGATGGATTCGATTTCTCCTGTCCGCCATCGGACGGAGTCGCCGTGGCGACTCGATGGTGGTTACGCTCGAACCACATGATCAGCGTCGGCACGAGCGTTCGTGAGAGAAGGTAGGAAGCGGCGACGGCGAACATGACCGCTTCGGCCAAAGGGACAAATAGAAAACGCGCTACGCCGGACAGAAGGAACATCGGCACAAACACGATGCAAATGCAGAGCGTCGACACGAACGCCGGCAGCGCGATTTCGCCGGCTCCCTTGAGAATTGCGTCCTCCAGCTTTTCTCCCAGACTCATGTGACGCTCGACGTTCTCAATCGTCACGGTCGCGTCGTCGACGAGAATACCGACAGCCAGGGCAAGGCCGCCGAGCGTCATCAGATTAATCGTTTCGCCGATCAGGCTAAGGATCGCGATCGATGAGAGCACCGCGAGTGGGATTGAAACAGCAATGATGATGGTGCTGCGCCAGGAACCGAGAAACAACAGTATCATCAACGCGGTCAAAGCAGCGGCGATGACACCTTCTCGCGCCACCCCGCTCACTGCCGCGCGGACAAAGAGCGATTGATCTCCGAACTCTTTTACGTTCACCGCGGTCGTGACGGTTTTCAAAACATTGGCCATCGCCTGTTTCGCACCTGAGACGACGCTGAGAGTGGAAGCAGTGCCGCTCTTAAAAACACTCATCAAAGTGCTGCGAACCCCATCCTGCCTAACAATATTTTGTTGCGGATCGTAGCCGTCACGCACCTGGGCGACGTCGCCGACTGTGATTTGCGTGCCATCGACGACCTTGATTGGCAACTCGTTCAGGTTGTCGATACGCGTCGGAAAAGTGTTGATATCGATCGGATATTGGAGCGCGCCAAACTTGGTCGTGCCGCTGGGGAAGACGAGCGCCTGATTGTTAATCGCGGTCGTGACATCGCTCTGGGTCAGATTTTTTTCCTGAAGCTTTCGGGGATCGAGATCGACCGACACGAGTCGCGGTTTACCCCCGAAAGGATAAGGAATCGCGATACCCGGAACACTGACCAGACCGACGCGAATCTGATTGAGCGTGATGTCGAAAGTCTGTTGTTCGGAAAGTGTGTTACTGCCGATGCCGTATTGCAGAACGGGAACGGTCGCGGCGTCGTACTGGATGATGAGCGGCGGCGTAGCACCGGGTGGGAGCTGTTTTAGGATCGTTTGCGAGACAGCGGTGACCTGGGCGACCGCAGTTGAGATTGTAACGCCCGGCTGAAAATAAAGTTTGATGATCCCGATGCTATCGTACGAAGTCGACTCGATATGCTCGATGTTGTTGACGGTGGTGGTGAGCGCGCGTTCCTGCGTGTAAATGATGCGCTGCTCGATCTCGCGCGCGCTCAGACCGGTGTAGTTCCAAATGATGCTGACCACCGGAATGTTGATCGACGGAAAAATATCAGTGGGAGTCTTGATCAGGACAAACGGCGTGACCAAAAGTAGAAGCAACGCTGCCACCACAAATGTGTAAGGCCGATTTAGAGCTAGACGAATGATCCACATAACGTCCCTCCAATCTGGCTACGGATAGAGCTGTTTGCTTTCATTCACCGAGTTTCGCGGCGCGAGCAACGAACCGCTATGGCGCAGGGGTAGGATTTTTCCGTGACCCATACGAACTGATTGCGGCTCCCCCTTTTGAGAGAGCGCCTAACCGGCTAAGCCGATCAACGCCTGTTGACTTCCAGGCCCGCCTCTTTTTCGAGCGCCTTGATTACGGCAGAGGCGTTTTCTGTTCCGAAGCCAAGCGCGACGGCCGATGCCAGATTTTTTTCGACAATCCGCAAAGCCGGAATGGGTGACTCCAGGCTTGTAGCAAATTTTTCAATGAGGCCTGCGTCCTTGAGCATCAGCATGAGCGCGAAGCTGGTCGAGAAATTGCGTTTCAAAATATTCTGACCGTTGCTCACGAGCAGCGGCGAGCGGAAGTCGGCGACCTTTACAATTTCCATCACGGTGTTCAGATCAAGCCCTGCCTTTTGCGCGAGGACAAGGCCCTCCGCGAGCGCTTCCATTTCCAACGCCACGATGAGGTTTCCCACCAGCTTCATGGCTGCGGCGTTTCCGTTCTTGCCAAAGTAGTGAACGGTTTGCCCCAAATGCTGCAAGACAGGTTTCACTTTTTCAAAGATGGCCCTGTTGCCCGCGGCCAAAATCCAAAGCTTGGCATCCGCCGCTTCCTGTTTGCTGCCAAAGACGGGCGCGTCGAGAAAATCCACCCCGCGCTTTGCATAACCTTCTTCTTCTCGCAAACTCGTCGCGGGAAGGACCGTGCTCATGTCCACCGCGATCCGACCTTCGCTGATCACGGCGAGAATTCCTTTCGCGCCGAAGACAACTTCCTCAACCGCCTGATCGTTGCTCAACATGTACATGACAAGATCGACATCGCGCGTGGTGTCGGCCGGCGTATCGGCAACGCGCGCACCTTTCCGGGCGAACGGTTCGCATTTCTCAGCGCTCCGATTCCAGACGGTAAGTTCGTAGCCGGCTTTGAGAAGATTGGACGCCATGCCGCTGCCCATGGTTCCCAGACCGAGATAGGAAATTGTCTTTATCATGTTGAATTGTTCTTATTGTCCTTCTTTGTTCGCCGGGATTGGATCAATCAGCGTTAAGTCAGTATCCGGATCAAAACGCTTCTGCATCGTTAGCGGATCGACGGTCACCATTACTTCCAGAGTTGGGGAAACATACGCGGCGAGAACGTGACCTCCGCGTGTTGTTCCGTCCGACGCCCCCACTAACATGTGCGTATGCACGACAGGCTTTCCTTGATAGAGCGCGATGTCGCCGCTCATCCCAATTACTTCGTGCTGACCGTTGATCGGAATCTTTTTGTACATTTTGCGCTGAGGATCAAACCATCCCAGAGTTGCTCCACTCACCGCTCCAATGGCGCTAAAATGGGCGCTGGTAATGTGATACTTCTGCGCAAACTCCAGCAGTCCGGAAAACGCCTCGTCTCCCTGGTAGAAGATAACCGCATATTGTTTCGTCGGTTCTCCTTGGTTCAGCAATTGAACCTTCATCCTGGGCGCTTTGCCGTTCGGGCCGGCATCCGGCGGCGCTACATATTCGTTTGCCGCGTCCTGCGAATATGCCGTCGCAGTGGCCATCCCGCCCAATAACAATGCGTAAGTAAGTTGCTTTACCGTGATCATAAGGTTCGGCGTTTTGTTGAGTGACGACTGCTAATTATCTTGTGATCTGATCAAAAGGTTCCCATCCGTAGAAGTCCCGAATTGGTACCTCATTTCCCCGGACGTTATCTTTTGTCTTAATCGGGCCGGCGCTTTCGCTCTGTTGCGCCATCAAATTTTCGTACGCCTGATACTGAGCTTTGTTGCCAACGTAGATCTCGTTGCGCGGCGAGTCGGGATAGATGTAGAACGTACTTCCTCTCTGCATCACCGGCGACACCGTTCCTTCGGGCAGCGTTTTGAGCTCCTGTCGTTGTTTCGCGGTCGTCGCAGCCTTTGCTTTGAAACCTGCTGATAAGAGCAAGTTTTCGGCGTTTGGTGTTGCGCCCGCGGATCCGCCCCAAAGCAGGCCCAACAGTGCAACGATAGTGAAGTTAATGGCTCTTTGTTTAAGTAGGATATTTTTCATGTCGTAACGTTATTCTGTGCGAACGGATCTTCGCCATTGGTCAAGCGGAGGATTTTTCGGTGGCGCTCGCGGAATGATTGGTGCTCCCTCGTTGGAGGTACGCCGTTACCACAAATGGGTAAGGTGGACTGAGAGCTAAACGAATGATCCACATCAATCCTTGCCAAGCGACGCGAAGTCGGCTCCGCGTTGGGAACTGATTACTGGTTTCAGTTGAGAAAGAATTGCTTCCTTGTTCGTGGTCCCAAAAATCCCAATGCGAACCTCGCCATCGCTGAAATATAAAATCGTCGGAAGACATCGAATCCCGTACCACAGCCCGAGGTTAGGACTGCGATCGAGCT